>Ga0181533_1002413_pt1 | contig 22016 bp, 15 predicted proteins | sample PEATcosm2014_Bin_45_FD_119772 | JGI IMG/M metagenome (GOLD analysis project Ga0181533, IMG submission 119772) | Peatland microbial communities from MTU Mesocosm Facility, Houghton, MI, USA - PEATcosm2014_Bin11_60_metaG | ecosystem: Environmental > Terrestrial > Soil > Wetlands > Peat | place...
AGGCGGCCGTCTGCGGACTGTTCGCCGCAGAGTCAAAGATGTTCACGGTAGCGTTGTCCGTGCCTATGACGGACGGCGTGAACGTGACGGTAATGGTGCACTTTTGGCCGGCGGCGAGGGACGCGCCACAGCCGTTGGTCAGCGTGTAGTCCGTGCTGGTCGTGCTCACGTTGATGCCGGTCAATGCCACGTTCTGAACATTTGTGACCGTAATCACCTTGCCGGCGCTGCTGTTGCCTTCTACCACGCTGCCGAAGGCCAGCGTCGTGGGCGCAAGCGTCACCGGCGCCACTCCCGTACCCGTCAAGGCGACCGTTTGCTGGCTGTTCGACGTACCGTCGGTTACCGTGAGGGTTCCCGTCTCCCCCCCAATGATGCTGGGCATAAACGTAACCGAGATAGTGCACTTTCCCTTGGCCGGAACGCTGGTGCCGCACGTATTGTTCTGGCCAAAGTCGCCGCTGGTGGTGACGCTCGAAACAGCCAGAGCGGTGCTGAGGTTGTTGGTCAAAGTCACCGTCTTCGCCGTGCTCGTCGTGCCCTCAGCCTGATTGCCGAAACTCAGCGAGGTGGGACTCAGCACTACCGGCGATTCGCCAGACCCGGACAAGGCGACCGTCTGCGGGCTGTTCGCGGCGTTGTCGGTCACGGTGAGGCTGGCCGTTTCTGCGCCCAGAACAGTGGGAGTGTAAGTCAGTTTGATGGTGCATTTCGCTTTCGGCGCCATGCTCGCGGGGCAATTGTTAGCTGCGAAGTCGCTCGCGTTCGTTCCTGTAATCGTAATAGTCGAAATGCTCAGGTTCGTCGTGCCGGTGCTGGTGAGCGTCACGGTTTTGATGGCGCTCGTGGTGTCGATCACCTGATTGCCGAAAGACAATGAAGTTGGGGACAGGCCAGCCCCGGCATTAATTCCTGTGCCCGCGAGTGCAACGATCTGGGTGCTCCCCGCCACCCCATTGCTGTTGTCGGTGATGGTCAGCGTGCCGGTGAGCGGGCCGGTGGCCGTGGGCGAGAACGTCACATTGATCGTGCAGGAACCGCTGGCCGCGAGACTGCTCGGGCAGTTGTTGTTCTGACCGAAGTTGGCGCTGCTCGTGGCGATGCTGGCGATGGTGAGCGCCTCGTTGCCCGTGTTGCTCAGGGTGACCGGCTGCGACCCGCTCGTTGTCCCCAGGTTCTGGTTGCCGAACGTCAGGCTAAGCGGGGAGACGCTGGCTACCGGAACTATGCCCGTCCCCGTCAGGCTCACCGTCTGAGGGGTGTTAGAGGCGTTGTCGGTGAAAATCAGTGAGGCGCTAAGGCTCCCCGGCGCGGAAGGCGTGAACGTCGCGCTGACCGTGCAGGTGTTGGTGGGCGTCACCGTGGCGCCCGTGCAGGTGTCGGCGCTCTTGGGGAAGTCGCTCGGATTCGTACCGGCCATCGTGACCGTCGAGATGGTGAGGTCGGCCGTGCCACCGTTAGTGACGGTCACCGTCTGGATGGGGGCACAGCAAACGTACTGCGAGCCGAAGCTGAGACTGAGCGCGGAGAGACTTACCCAGGGCCCCGTGAAACTTGTCGAAATCTTCGCTACAAAGGCGTCGCCGGCGACTGACCAACAGTTATCGCAGTTGGGTTGGAACGGGTTGGCGACGGGGAAATTGTTCTGGTTGGTCACGCCCGTGACGTAGGCGTTGCCCGCGCCGTCCGCGGCGATGCCGTAGCCCCAGGTGCTGTTACCTCCGGCGCCGCCCAGACAGGTGGAGTAGACGAGCTCGCTACCAGTGGGATTGAACTGGGCCACAAAGGCGTTGTTGTTGGAGCAGGCCTGGAGCGGGTTGGCAGTGGGGAAATCCGTCGAGCCGCTGTTGCCGGTGACGTAGGCGTTGCCCGCCGCGTCGACCGCGATGCCTTCGCCGTAGTCCCAGCCGCTTCCACCCAGGTAGGTGGAATAGACGAGCACGCTGCCGGTAGGATCCAGCTTGGTCACAAAGGCGTCGTAAGGAGGGATGGAGGCGCCACACTTAGCGCAGCCTTGGATCGGGTTGGCGGTGGGGAAATCGCTCGAGTCGGTGTAGCCTGTGACGTAGGCGTTGCCGAAGGAGTCGACGGCAATGCCTTGGCCATACTCAGTCTCGCTTCCGCCAAGGTAGGTGGAGTAGACCAGCGCGCTGCCGCCAGGATTGAACTTGGTCACAAAGGCGTCCTGGTTGCCGCCGTAGCTGGGCTGGAAGCTGTTGGCGGTGGTGGGGAAATACATCCAACCAGTGTCGCCGGTCACGTAGGCGCTGCCCGCTGCGTCCACAGCAATGGCCGTGCCTTCGGTACCATCGCCCAGGTAGGTGGAGTAGACGAGCGCGCTGCCGGTAGGATTCAGCTTGGTCACAAAGGCATATGTCCAGTCAGTGAAGTAGGCCGGGGCGCCTTGGAACGGGTTGGCGGTGGGGAAATCGTCCGAGGAGGTCACCCCCGTGACGTAGGCGTTGCCGGAGGAGTCGACGGCGATGCCTTCGCCGTAATCATTGTGGCTTCCGCCCAGGTAGGTGGAGTAGACGAGCTCGCTGCCGGCGGGATTGAGCTTGGCCACAAAGGCATCCTCACACGATCCAGTACCAGTAGGAGGAGGGCTGACGTCGCAGGTGCCTTGGAACGGGTTGGCGGTGGGGAAATCGATCGAGCTGGTGGCGCCCGTGACGTAGGCGTTGCCGGAGGAATCGACGGCGATGCCGGAGGCCAAGTCCCCAGCACTGCCGCCCAGGTAGGTGGAGTAGACCAGCGCGCTGCCAGTGGGATTGAACTTGGTCACAAAGGCGTTGCTGCAAGGGGCGCCGCATGATGCACGATTGTTGGGTTGGAGCGGGTTGGCGGTGGGGAAGTCGCCTGAGTCGGTCTGCCCTGTCACGTAGGCATTGCCGGCTGCGTCCACCGCGATGCCGTACCCAAGATCATAGTAGCTCCCCCCCAGGTAGGTGGAGTAGATGAGCACCGGGTCAATCACCAGGGCTCGCTGGGGGTCGTACCCCGCCATGCGGAAGGCCACCTGGTTGTTGCTCGCCAGCACAAACGCGCCGTCGAGTTCCGCTGTAGCGGCGGTCTCCGACCGCCGTCGGCGCTCGGAGAGCGCCGCTACAGGCTTGGACGGCGATGAGGACATCGCCGCTACAGTTGGCTGGGAGACGGCGGGCTTGTGGAAGCGCAGTTCGTCGTCGCCCACCTTCAGCACCAAGTCGCCGCTGGCCGCGTCGACGCGCATTCCGTCCGCGCCCGCGAAGCTCAGCTTGATCTGGTTCGGGTCGGCGCCCGGCGCCACCACGAAGTCATACTCAAGCTGGCGCTGGTTGCCGTAATAGACCAGGTCGACACCTGGGTAGACGCCCTCGTACTTCACCTGGGCGTAGCTGGGCACGTTGGTGCGCCACTTTTTGGGATCGTTGCCGATGAAGTAGTTGCTCTTGCCCGGCAGTTCGTCGAGGCCGACGACGCGCGCGTGGGCGCTGCCGTCGGCCAACCTCATCCGCATCACCTGCGGCGGTGGAAATTCCGGTCCCACCGCCATGGCGTCTTTGCCTGCGTACGGGTCGCGAAACATTTGGCTGAGGTCAGGGATCAACGACGGCCACAGTGATTGCAACTCTTGGGCAAGGCTCGGCCAGCGTCCGGCGCCTGCTGCAAACGGGCCAAACGGGTCAAGCCGGCCGGGAAGTCCACGCTCGCCCCACCGGCTCGTGCCGGGACGGGTTCCGGTCGGGGCGACTGACAACTGACCACTGACAACTGACGACCTCTTTAGGGTCAGCACGGCCTCGTCATCGGTGAGAAAAATCGTGTAGCCACCGCCGCGCGCCAGGAATCGTACCCGGGCGTCGGTCTGGCCCTGGTTGAGTTCAAAGCTGAGCGGAAGCCTGCCGTAGTTCTGAGCCAGTCGGGGCTGAACGGTATGAACGAGCTGGTCTTGCTTGGTTGAGCGCTTCTCGGGTAAATCGCTGGGCTGCGACGAAACCTTCGTTGTCAGTATGCCCAACGACATCAGAGCCAAAATTATCCCCAGAACCTTCTCAGCTTTGCCCTTCATAGGTGTCTCCTTGGTTGCTACGCCAGCGCATAGGCTTGGGCGCGACTCCGTGATCCTCGTCCTTTACGTACGCGCACAACAGCCGCAGATTGACGCGCTCTTCTTTCCTGCACACGGCATCATCGTGAACTAACGGCGACTACCAGCAACTTGTGCGGAAGGGCACTCTATTCCGCACTAGATCCTTTCTTCCTGCCTCGGTGTTGCTCAGTGTCCGTGGGATCGTTGGAGGTCTATGTGAGAAAATTATTTCGCGGTTCTTAGTACGAGGCTTCCAGCAGGTCCATTCGCGGGCACACCACCCCTCAGCGCATCTTCGGAGCTTCAGGAGTGTGCGCAACGCAAGACGGGAGTAACGGCATTCTTGCATAGCGCCCTCCCTCTTGGCCTCGCTAACGAGCTTGGCTAATTGGCGGAATTGTGCTCGCCTGAACTATGACTTGTCAATAAAAGATTATTGCAAATCTATTAGACACGTTTTGTCACCACTCCCGAGCACTTTCCACTTTTGACTCGGAGGGACCTTATGAAACTTGCGGGCAAAGTGGCGATCGTAACCGGCGCCGCGCCGGGCATTGGCCGGGCCAGTGCGATCCAATTTGCGAAGGAAGGAGTGAAGGTCAGCGTGGCGGATATCCGGGCCGATCTTGGCCAGGAAACGGTACGCCTGATTGCGAGTGCGGGCGGCACTGTATCTTGTCTCGGACGACAGCGAAGGCGTCACAGGAATCACCCACCCCGTGGAAGGCGGAATGCTCGCTGCCGAATACAGCTCAACTTGGCTGCCCGAGAAGGGGTAGCGCGGACCTGTTGTGTGGGGTTGACAGCCGGCAGATCCAGTTTGGTGTAGGGGCGGTTCGCGAACCGCCCCTACGAAAACGTGCGTGATTGTGGCGGAGTCCAGGCCCCGCAGGGCCACATTCTGCCGCCGCTACGCGGCTTGAGCCTGGTCAGGCGGCTTTGAGGGTGAGATTATGATGTAATCCCGCCTCGCAGTAAATGAGGGTGGGCGGCGCAGCTCGACCTGCCGATACGTGCGCCGCGAACCTCGATCGGTGCGCAGATTCCCTCCGCACAATACGGCGCTGGACAGGCGGGGAATAATTTCGCAGAATATCAACGAGGCCTGAGAAACTTGTGTCGCCGTGGAGCCTCAACCTGGATGGTGCACCTTGGGAATTTCTCCGACCGCCCCGAAAGATCTGACTCGCATCAACGATTACGTGGAAGGGAGTTTTGTTCCCCTCTCGCGTCTCACGCACGAGTGGGAATTTCATGCCGCACTCGCCCTGAGTCCGGCAGAAGAGCGCACCATGGTGCGCGAGCCGGTGCAGGCCGTCCCAGCGGCGATTGCCCAGCGGTTGGGAAAAATGCGCGTGCTGGCCGTCGCTTACATTGCCTGCCTGGAGACCGGCGACGTGGTCAGCCGGCTGAAGCCCAAGGGGGAAGCGCACACGGCCGCGTGGGTGGAAACCCCGGAACGCATCAACCTGCTGCTCGCCTGCCGCGAGCTGGACGCCCACGACACGGGGTTTGAACTGCTGGGGAGCGTGGCGGAATTGCTCCGCCCGCGCTTGACCCACTCCGAGGTGGTGGCTTATAGCCAGATTCTGGAGGAGGAAATCCGCCACGGCGTGCGCGGCGAAATTGACGAGGACGCCCTGAATGCGAAACAAGCTTACCTGGCCAGCCGCACCGGACGCCGCTTCCGCGCGCAATTCGAGCTCTACCGCGATGTTTCCTTCGTCAGCACCGCGGCGGAGTATATGCACGGACTGTGGCACGACGTGCAGATCCGCGTCGGCCCGGAGCACCTGCCCGTCGCGCAATTGCGCCGCCGCATGGATCTGATGGCCGAGCTGTTCCCGCCCAACGAGGGCTATCGTGTGTTTGACGAGGCCATCGAAAAAACGGAGTAATATTTGGCGTAGAGGTGGATTAATTCACCGCCGCAGAAGCCGGCTTGGCCGAATCCTCTTGCAGATGGAAGATGGTCCGGACGACGTCGATGAATTCCGAGCGGTCCGGCCGCAAGGCTGCCTGTTTCAGTTCGGTGAAGGGGGTGTGGAGAATTTTATTTACCAAGCCTTGCGTCAAGGCTTCCAGCGCGCGTTCCTGTTCCGGCGTGAGCTCACCGAACATGCGCCGCATGCGCTTCATTTCCGCCTGGCGAATCTCCTCGACGCGCCGCCGTAAGGAAACGATGGTGGGCACCACGTTGAGCTGCTCCTGGCGCTCGCGGAAGACTTCCATTTCTTCGTCCAGAATCTGATCCGCCGCTTCCATCGCCTTTTGCCGTTCGCAGAGGTTGTGGTGGGCCACTTCTTCCAGCCCATCGATGTTGACGAGCGTGCAGCCGGGCACTTCGCGCACCGCCGGGTCCACATCGCGGGGCACGGCGATATCGATCAGAAAAATCGGGCGGCCGTGGCGCTCCGCCATCAGGCGCTGCATGTCGTCGCGGGTGATGATGAAGTGCGGGCAGCCGGTGGAGCTGATCACAATGTCGGCGTCGCGCATGGCTTGCCAAATCTCGCTGAAGTGAATCGCCAGGCCACGCAGCTCCTGCGCCAGGGTGATCGCATGAGCGTGGGTGCGATTGCTGACCAGCACCGTGGCGACGCCTTTCGAAACCAGGTGACGCGCGGCCAGTTCGCCCATCTGCCCCGCGCCGACAATCATCACCGTCTTGTCCTGCAAGCCGCCGAAGGCTCTTTCCGCCAACTCGACGGCGGCGGAGCTCACAGAGACCGGAGCTTCCGCCACGCGGGTTTCCGTCCGCACGCGCTTGGCGGTGTTGAACACGCGAGTGAAAACGGACTCCAGCGCGTTGCCGCAAGTCTCCGCTTCCTTCGCCAGAAAGTACGCCTGCTTGACTTGGCCTAGAACCTGGGGCTCGCCCACAATCAACGAATCCAATCCCGCGGCCACCCGGAATAAGTGGCGCACGGCTTCCTCATCGCGGTGCACATAAAAGCAGTGCGCGAACTCATCAAAGCGCACGCTGTAAAACGATTCGGCAAACCGGCGGAAACCGGCCATGCCATCCTGCTTCTCAAAAGCGACGAGGACGAATTCCACGCGATTGCAGGTGGAGATGATCACCGCTTCTTCGATCTCCGGCTCGCTTTGAAGCCGGCGCAGGACTTCCGGGATGATTCGCTCATTCAGCGCAAAACGCTCGCGCAGCTCCAGGGGCGCTTTTTTGTGACTGATTCCCACGACAACCAAGTTCATGTGTCCATATCCTGGATAAAGGGCTACAGGGCACAAATAAGGGATGATGCCGCTTACTATGCTTAGTGCCTCCGCAACCAGGAAGGGCAAGCACGATGCCATTCTGGAATCGAAAACTGAGTAGAAATTAAACAAGGGGTGTAAAGGATTCATCCTTTGTGTTCATGCAGATAAACCCCTTGGGTGGAAAGGTGACACAAAGTCTCATGCCAGCGAAGTCTTAATGGCTGCGTTATTTCCCGCAAAAGTGTCAGAGATTTCGCGCAAATGGTTTCCTTGCAATCAGCTACATCAAGGCGCTGGCCGCTAAGTTTTGCCATATCCTAACTGTACAAAATTTTTACAGTGACTTCCTGGTGGTATTCAGAATGCTTCCATGAGAATCGGGTGTGTCCGGCGAAAGACATTGTGTCCGTCAATGCCGCGCACCTCATTTGAGGAGGGTCCAATCCCATGAAGCTAATTCGGACAGTATTACTGGTAGCCTTTGCCATCATCATGGCTCTGCCGCTTGGTTTGGGCAAAGCCGAATACGCCAAGAAGGAGGGCAAGGCTTGCGCTTTCTGCCATCCGCCGGGCAAGTTCAAGGAGCTCACCGACGCGGGGAAATACTACAAGGATCACAACCACTCCTTGGAAGGCTACAAGGCGCCATCGGGCAAATAGGTCGGAACGATCGGTCGCGAGGGTTGGGGAGAACGGTTGGGATTCCTGCCCTCGCGGTCCGAGGTCCGGTTGGGTGCACTACTGTTCACCTAAGGTTTTTTTACCTAAGTGAACAGCCTTGCGGTTCAGGGGTGAAAGTGATGACCGCGGGCATCCAAAAACGCATCGTGCGGTGAGGCCCGCAGTGGTAGAATACGCGCGATGTTTGTGGCAAGGGATGGCAAGGGTAAGAGAGGACTTTGGTTTTGCCGGAACCCAGTAGCAACAATACCCAGGGCGTTCTCAGAACGCTGCGCGAAGGCCTTACGCACTGGATTCGCCCCGTCTTCTATCTGAGTCAGAATCTCATCAGCCGGACGGGCGTAGTTTTGGCCACGACCAGCGGCATCACTCTGGTCTTTTCCTTTGCCTTGCTCATCTTGGGAATCCAACCCAACCCTTACGCGGGGATTGTGGTTTTCATGATTCTGCCCGCGATCTTTGCCTTAGGGCTGGTGTTAATTCCGCTGGGGATCTGGCGAGACTATCGCCGCAAGGGCCGGTCGGGCGGCCTTCCGGCGATCTACCCGCAAGTTGATTTGACCCACGGCGGGGTGCGAAGAACCGTCATGTTTGTCGTCATTATGACGGCCATCAACGTTCCCATTTTCGCCATTGCCACTTACAGCGGGACGGTTTTTATGGAGTCCACCCAATTCTGCGGCCAAACCTGCCACCAGGTGATGGACCCGGAATACACGGCCTATCAGCGGTCTCCCCACGCGCGAGTGGCCTGTGTGGAGTGCCACATTGGCCCGGGGGCACCGTGGTTTGTGCGCTCCAAGCTTTCCGGCAGCTACCAGGTTTTGGCCGTGAGCTTCAATCTCTACCCCCGGCCCATTCCTACCCCCATTCACAATTTGCGTCCGGCGCGCGAAACCTGCGAGCAGTGCCACTGGCCCGAGCGCTTCTCCGGCGACAAGCTGGTGATCAAAACGAAGTATGCCGACGACGAAAAGAACTCCTCCACCCAAACCGTCCTGCTGGTGCATATCGGCGGCCGCAACCCTGATAGCAAGCTCGTCGGGATTCACGGCCGCCATCTGGGGCTGGTGTCATACTTGGCGGGAGACGCCAAGCGGCAGGAGATTCCCTGGGTGAGCTATCGCCATGAGGACGGAACGGTGACGGAGTTCGCCTCGACGGACACTCCGCCCCCGGCGGATTTAGTGGCGCACGGGGAGCGGCGCACGATGGATTGCATGGACTGCCACAACCGGCCCACTCATACCTACGACATGCCGGAAAATGCCGTGAACCGGGAAATGGCGGCGGGCCGCATCAGTACGGCTCTCCCCTTCATTCACAAGGTGGCCATCGATCTTCTGAAGCGGAATTACCGCAGTCGCCTGGCGGCGCAGACCGAGCTGCCCCAAGCCGTGCGCGAATACTATCGGAAGAATTACTTTGCCGTTTACAATTCCCAGCCCGCGCAAATTGAAGACGCGGCGAAGGGGATCTTGTACATTTATCAGGGAAACGTCTTCCCCGAAATGAACATCACCTGGGGGACCTATCCCAACAATTTGGGACACAACGATTTTCCCGGCTGCTTCCGCTGCCACGATGGCAATCACAAGGCGAAAGGCGGCGGCGAGATCACGCAGGATTGCAACGCCTGCCACTCGCTCCTGGCGATGGACGAGCCCGACCCCAAGATTCTGCATGAGCTGGCGGGAGGGAATTAGCCCGGTTGAAGGAGTCTAAGAAGTCGAAGGAGTCAAAAAAGTTGAAGGAGTTGAAGTGCTTCCTTTTTCGACTCTTCATCTTTTTCGACTTTTCAACCTCGTTCTTTAGCCCGGTTGAAGGAGTCTAAGAAGTCGAAGGAGTCAAAAAAGTTGAAGGAGTTGAAGTGCTTCCTTTTTCGACTCTTCATCTTTTTCGACTTTTCAACCTCGTTCTTCAGCTCAGCACTTTTTCGATGATGTAATCCATTTTCCAAGGAGGACTCCATGAAATTGTTTCAAGTGCTGGTGGCACTCGCCATTCTCAGTGGCTCCATGATATCGATCTCCACCGCCAAGCCGGCGTACGCCAAGAAGGAAGGCAAGAAATGCACCTATTGCCATGTCGCCGCAGGCAAGCCGGACCTGAACGATACGGGCAAGTGCTATAAAGCCAACGATCATTCGCTGGCCAAGTGCTCGGCTCCGGCGGGCAGCTAGAAGTAGACGTTGGGGCAATCAAGCGGGTTCTTGTCAGCAAGGTGCGTGTTCCGGGCTTGACGCCCGCGCTCAAGAAGTCCTTGGCCGGGGCCCGGGCGGAGTCTGCCGAGACACCACGCACGGGCGATCATCTGACCGACGCGCATGCGTCGCGGCGCGCGGGGTGGGGTGTTAGCAGGCCTGCTCAAGCAGGTGTAGCGCGGACCTGTCTTGTAGGTCCGCGGCTCTTCTCTTGCAAAGACCGGGAATCTCGAAGACGGACGCCTGCCCTCAGGTTCGTGAGCGCGAGTCTAGGGAAGAACCGCAGACCTCAAAGGCGGAGGTCTCCGCTACACTTGCTTGGGTGTGGGCGTTCATCAAATTCTACCGGCACTTGCGCATGACTGGAAAGCGAGGTTGTTCCTATGTCCGTGCCTGAGAATCCGGAAAAGGGTGTGCAACCCGGCCGTCGATGGGTGAACATCCTTCTCGGCGGCGGCTTGGCCGCCTCCGTGGTTTCCTTTATTTACCCGGCGCTTCGCTATATCATTCCCCCGGCCATCGCGGAATCCACCAGCCGGTCGGTGGTCGCCGCCAAAGCCGCCGAGCTCAAAAACAACACGGGGAAGATTTTCAAATTTGGGTCGAAGCCGGCGCTGTTAGTGCGGACGGCGGAGGGCACGTTTCGCGCCTTCACCGCGGTCTGCACGCACTTGAACTGCACGGTGCAATACCGCGACGACCTCCATCAAATCTGGTGCGCTTGCCACAACGGACTCTACGATCTGGAGGGGCGCAACGTGAGCGGCCCGCCCCCCCGGCCCCTGGAAGTGTTTGAGGTCCATGTCCAGGGCGAGGATGTCGTGGTAGAGCGGAAGGCGTAATCATGAGTGGTCTATCCCGCAAGGCTCTTACCTGGCTTGACGAACGGTTCGGCGCGGGAACGATTGAGGATTTCCTCCGCCACAAGATCATACCCATCCATCGCCATTCGATCTGGTACTACTTCGGGGGCATGACCCTGTTCCTGTTTATCGTCCAGGTCCTCACCGGAATTTTGTTGCTGCTTTATTACCGCCCCACGCCCAATGACGCCTTCGAGAGCGTGCAGTACATGATGACGCAGGTGCGCTTTGGCTGGCTCATCCGCTCCGTACACAGTTGGTCGGCGAACCTCATGATCTTCACGGCCTTCGTGCACATGTTCAGCGTCTATTTCCTCAAGGCCTACCGCAAACCCCGCGAACTCACCTGGGTCAGTGGAATGCTGCTGCTCTTTATCATCATGGGGTTTGGGTTCAGCGGCTACCTGCTTCCCTGGAACACCCTGGCGTTCTTTGCCACCAAGGTGGGAACAGAAATGGCCGGCTCGCTTCCCATCGTCGGGAAGTGGTTCCTGATTTTTTTGCGGGGCGGCGAGGAAGTGACGGGCGCGACCCTGACGCGATTTTTCGGGTTCCACGTCGCCGTTCTTCCCGGGCTGGCCACGGTTCTGCTGGCCATCCACCTGATGTTGGTGCAGCAATTGGGAATGAGCGTGCCGCCGGGAGTCGAGCGGGCCATCGCCGAGGGACGTGAGCCGAAACGTAGCATGCCCTTCTTCCCCAATTTCCTTTTGCGCGACATGATCGGCTGGTACGCCGCGCTGGGCGCACTGGGAGCGCTGGCTGCCATCTTTCCCTGGGAACTGGGAGCCAAGGCCGACCCCTTCGTAGCGGCCCCGGCGGGAATCCGCCCGGAATGGTATTTCCTCTTTATGTTCCAAACCTTGAAATACCTTCCGGCCAAAGTGCTTTTTATTGACGGCGAATTGTTGGGAATCTTCGGGTTCTCGGCAGCAGCGCTGGTGTGGGTCGCCGTCCCGTTTCTCGACCGGCATGTTGGTTTCGGACGAACCACACGCTTCTTTACGGGCGCGGGAGTCTTCGTCATCGGGTATATGCTGGTGTTCTCCTGGTTGGCGCTGAGGTGAGGAGAGAATCTCAAATCTCAAATTTGAAATTTCAGATGCATCTCCCCCAAGGGGGCGAGGGTTGTAAATTCAAATTAACGCCACCCTCTCCCCCAAGGGGGCGTAGGAATCTGCCATGAAAACTGCGGCTGCGACAATCCTTATATTGATGTGCGGGCTGGGCTCGGCGGGGGCGGATTCCGGCAAGAACTCCTGCCTGAACTGTCATTTGATGCTGGAGGAGGCACGGGTTTTGAATCCCGCCAAGCTTTACGACGGCGACATCCATCACCAAGCCGGATTGACCTGCGCGGACTGCCATGGCGGCAACCCCACCGATGACTCCATGGACGCCATGAGTCCCGCCAAAGGTTTTCGCGGGGTTCCGAAGAAGTCCGCCATCCCGGAATTCTGCGCCCGCTGCCATTCCGACGCTACCTATATGCATCCCTTCAATACCAAGTTGCGCGTTGACCAGTTGAGTGAATACCTCACCAGCGTGCATGGCAAGCGACTGAAGCAAGGCGATTCCAAGGTTGCCGTTTGCATTGATTGTCACGGGGTCCACAATATTCTGGCCGTCGCTGACACGCGCGCGCCGGTTTACCCCTCGAACGTGGCCAGCACGTGCGGGCGGTGCCACATGGACGCCGCCTACATGAAGGAGTACAAGCTCCCCACCGACCAGGTGGCGCACTATCAGAAGAGCGTGCACGCCGCGATGCTGGCGCAGGGTGACACCTCCGCTCCCACCTGCACCACCTGCCATGGCAACCACGGCGCCACTCCGCCGGGCGTGAAGTCCGTCGCCAATGTCTGCGGAACGTGCCACGTTTTCTTTGCCCAACTCTTTGAGAAGAGCCCGCACCAAGAGGCCTTCGCCAAAATGGGACTGCCGGGCTGCGTCCAGTGCCATTCCAACCATGAGATCGTGAAGCCCGCGGATAGTTGGGTCGGGGCGGGACCGAATTCGGTTTGCACCACCTGCCACACACCCGGCGACGCCGGCCTCAAGAGCGCGCAGGGCATTGCCCAGGATTTGGCGCGACTCAACCTCGCCATCGCCCAGGCGGACGCGACTCTGGATACGGCGGAGCGCGCGGGCATGGAAGTGTCAAACGCCAAATTGGAACTTTCCGGCGCGCACGAATCGCTAATCAAAGCGCGCGTCAACGTGCACACCTTCCGCGACGCGGAAGTTCAAAAGGTGACCGATCCCGGTTTGGTAACCGCCAAGAATGCGAACCAGGCAGGCGTCGCCGCCCTCCAGGAATTGAACTTCCGCCGCAAAGGCTTGGGAGTCGCCCTCATCACCATCCTCGTGGCCATCGCCGGACTGTATCTGAAAATCCGGCAGATCGAATCCAAGCCACAGGCTTAGGGCGGCCTCCTCACATGGATAAACAGGATGGACAGGATGCGGAATTGAAGCAGGCGTTGATCACCAAGGGCGTGATCGGCTGTGCCTTGGAAGTCTCAACGAACTGGGCGCGGGCTTTCTGGAATCGGTGTATTTCGGCAAGCCCAAACTCGAATACCAGCAAGTGGAGCGCGGGCCTGTTTTGTAGGTCCGCGGCTTTCCCTCGCCCGTAGGATACGAACCGCGGACCTAGAGAACAGGTCCGCGCTACACCTCTGCGCCTCCGCGTCTCTGCGGTGACACCGATTCAGTCCTTTTCCTCGCTCCCCGCTCCCGCAAAATTCGCGTTTGCTTTGTTGGAGGCGAATTCACTAGAATCATCTGAGGGTTATGCGCGAAGCCATTTCTGAGGGAGGGTAGAGGTCACTTGAACGGAAAAAACTATAAATTTTGGTTGCTAGCGACAATCGTCATTCTGGTGGTGGTTAATGTCCTGCGATCTTACGCCCAAGTGCGCCCCGGCGTAACGCCCCAGCCCATGAAGCCGGCCGCACAAGGCGCAGGGCTCAGTGACGCCTCACCCGACAAGATTCTGACAACCTTCCGGGAGCGCTTTGGCGTACCCGTTAGCGTAAAGCTTTCCCTCGGCCCGCTGCATGCTTCGCCTGTGGCCCCTAGCTTCAATGAGGCCATCTTGACTGTGGACGACGGCGCGAAGCAGGTCGCGCAAGTCCTGTTGGCTTCCAAGGATTCGCGTTACCTGATCGTGGTCATGGGCAGCATTATTGACCTCCAGCACAATTCCAATGTGGAGATGGCACAGCGCATTCAGGAAACCTTCAAGACTGGTCCCAATCTGAAGCTTTCGGTGGGAGGGTTCAAGCGCTCGCCTTCCCCGGACTTTGAGCAAGGCACCCTTTCCATTGACGACGGCCGGGCCAAGCAGGACCGCGTAGTGCTACTCACCCCAGATGGCAAACACCTGATCGTGCCAGGGGCGTACAGTTTGCCGGTCGATCCCCAACAAGCGCTGCACACCATTTTGCTCCACGACGTACCCGCGCAAGGACCGGCCGACGCCCCCGTGACCATTGTCGAGTACGCAGATCTGGAGTGCCCGACGTGTGCGCGCGTGCACGAGTTCCTGGAGACGCAGTTGGTGCCGCGTTACGGCAATAAGGTGCGCGTCGTTTTCAAGGAGTTTCCCCTGCCCATGCATGACTGGTCGTTGACCGCCGCGGTGGCTTGCCAGTGCGCTTATGAAATCAATCCTGCCTCCTACGTGCCCTTGCGGTCCGCCATCTTCCGCAACCAGGCTCTCATCAACATTACCAACCTCCGGGAAACGTTGCTGAGCTACGGCGAACAGGCGGGATTGGAGCGCGTGAAACTGGCCGGCTGCCTCGACGCCAAATCCTCGCTCCCCCGCGTGCAACGCGATGCGGCGGAAGGCAAGCGCCTCAACGTGGATCGAACCCCCACTTTGTTCATCAATGGGCGGATGATGGTCGGGCTGCCCTCCGACGAGGCTTACTTTCAAGCCATCGACGAGGCGCTGAAGAGCAGCAAGCAGTAGGCAGTAGGCAGCTAAGAGTTGCTCGATCATGCGCGACGGATCCTGGATTTCTGCCGAAGTAAGATTCATTAACTACGACCACGTCCTTAGTGACCTGCGCAGCGCGGTGGCCGAAGCCAAGCAGGCGCGCCTGGAGATTGTGACGGTCTACCTGTTCAGTTCATTGGTCAAGGGAAATTGGACAGCGGACAGCGATGCGGACCTGATCGTGGTGGTGCGCAAGGAATTTCCTGACCTTATCTTCAGCCGCGTTGCCTACCAGATTTCCACGCCTTCCATCCCCACCGACACTCTGATCTATTCCGAGAGCGAGTTCGAGGGGCTGCGAACTGACCCTTCCAGCCTTGTGGCGCAGGAGTTTCCTTCGATGCTGGAGTTGTAAGTATGCACACACTCTGGGGGATATCCAATGACCCGTGACCAGACCCAGGCAAAGTCCGAAGGCGGAAAACCAGGAGGCGGCGATGAACCACCCCCCTCGTGACACACTTCCCGCTTCGGTTATCGGCGATTTCCGCTGAGAGGATGAAACAATTTGCCGACTTCGCAAATCACCAATCACCAATCACCAATCGCAAATCACAAATCGCAAATCACCCGATGGCCCGATGACTCCCAAAACCCCGCCCTTGCCGCAATTGACGCATCTCTTCTATAATAAAAAGGTTTTGGCCAAATTGCAGGAGCAATCATGTTTGCCTTATTTCGGAAAAACAAAGAGGCGGTAAAGAAATACCTGCTGATTTTCTTCCTGGGCATCGTTTCCCTGAGCATGGTGGTGGTGATGGCGCCCCTTCCCAGCGGCGACACGTCTCGCCCGGAAGGCAATGCGCTGGCCTCGGTCGGCGGGAACAATATTACCAGTGCGGAGCTGGATCAAACCATCCGCGACCGGTTTAAGAACTCACCCATGGGCTTCGACCGGCGCATGGTGCCGCTGGTGGCGCCTAGCGTTCTTGACCAGATGGTGATCGAACAGATCTTGTTACAGCAGGCCGGAAAAATGGGAGTGGAGGTTTCCGACGGAGAGGTGCTGAAGACCTTCCAGAGCATCCCTTGGTTGTACCAGGATGGCAATTTCGTGGGCGCTGACCGCGCGGCGGACTTGGTGGCAGAAAACACCGGCAAGACACTTCCCCAGTTTGAAAGCATGTTGCGCGACAGTCTGCTGGAGGAGAAAATCCGCAGCATCGTCACCGACGGAGCGCAGCTAACGCCCACGGAGGTCCTGGCGGAGTTCCGCCATCGCAACACCAAGACTAAGATCGACTATGTGCTCTTTGATCCCAGCCAGTTCCTCAAGGACGTTAAGGTAGCGCCGGAAGCTCTGGAAGCGTTTTTCCAGAAAGACCCTGCCCATTACAAGCTTCCCGAGCAACGCCAGGTGCGCTATGTGGTGATCGATCCCGACCAGGTGCGAGCGCAAGTGAAGGTGAATGAGGCGGAATTGCGCGAGTACTATGCCCAGCACCTGTCCAATTACCGTGTGCCTGACCGCGTCAAGGTTGCCCACATCCTTTTTAAGACCACGGGCAAGACGCCGGCGGAAGTGGCGACGATTGAGAAGACCGCGGCCGATGTGCTGAACCAGGTGCGGGCAGGCGGCGACTTCGGCGACCTCGCCAAGAAATTCTCCGAAGACTCGACGGCCCAGGCGGGCGGCGAACTCGGTTGGCTGGTTCACGGGCAGACGGTGGCGGAGTTCGACAATATGGCTTTTTCTTTGAAGCCGGGCGAAGTGAGCGGCCTGGTTAAGACCGTGTACGGCATCCATATCCTCAAAATCGAAGACAAGCAGCTTGCGCACTTGCAGTCCTTTGAGGAGGTCAAGAATTCCATTCGCGTGGATATGGAGAAGGATCGGGTTGCCGGCCTCCAGGAAAAATTGGCTGGCAGCCTGGAATCGCAGCTCAAAGCAACCCCCCAACAGTTTGACGACATCGTCCGCAAGGCGGGACTGGAGCCCAAAGAGACGCCGCTGTTCAAATACAACCAGCCGGTTCCCGATCTCGGCAAAACCGACGCGTTTGAGAATTTGACCTTCCAGCTTCGCCCGAACGAAGTCGGCACCCCCGTCTCGGTTCCCAAGGGAGAAGCGATTATCCAGTTGGCCCAGATCGTTCCCGCGCACGTTCCCACGCTCGAAGAAGTGCGCGCGCAAGTGGAAGAAGACTATCGCCATGACCAGTCCATTACGCTGGCTCAGGACAAAGCCAGGAAGCTCGCGGAGTTGGCGAAGACGCAGGACTTTGACAAGGCGGCGAAATCCCTGGGGTTAACTTCCAAACCGAGCAATGACTTCAGTGAGAACGAGTACGTGGAAGGCGTGGGCAGCGGCGCCCAACTGAGCGACGCCTTCACGCTGAGCCCCGGGCAAGTGAGCGGCGTCGTTTCCGCGGGTACCAACCAGGTGTTGTTCAAAGTGGTCTCGCACACACCCGCGAATGAAGCGGACTTTGCCGCCCAGCGCGACCAGATCCGCGAGGAGTTGCTGGATCAGAAACGCGACCTGCAATTTGAAATCTACCGCCAGAACTTGAAGGACCAGTTCATCCGATCCGGCAAATTGAAGATCAACGACGCGCTCATGAAACAGTACTTGGCTTCCTACCAGGCGGAGTAGGCTCGGCGAGATGTGTTTACCGCAGAGGCGCAAAGAAGGTGTTAGGTGTCAGGTATCAGGTGCCAGTAAAACCCTAACACCTGGCACCTATTTTGCGGGCAAAGAAGGTGTTAGGTTTCAGGCGCCGAGTGCCAGTTAAACCCTAACACCTGACACCTGATACCTGACACCTCTTCCGCGGAGTCCGCCCCGTGGTTCCGTCGCCCGACGAGCAGAGTGCCGCCCCCCGCAATCAAGCTTCTGAGAGAATTATCAAACCCGCCTGCGTGATGGTTCCCGCGGGAGATTTTCTGATGGGTTGTGAGCAGGGCCGCGATGAGGAGCGCCCCGTGCATCGCGTTTGCGTGGAGGCTTTTGAGATGGCGATTTACCAGGTGCGGAACCGGGACTTCGCCGTTTTCATGCAAGCCACCGGGCATCCGGCGCCGCCCAACTGGGAGCAGGCCGGCTTCGACGATCCCGATAATCCGGTGGTCTCCGTCAGTTGGGTCGAAGCGCAGAAATACTGCCAGTGGCTGGAAGGCTTGACGGGCCACCCTTATCGCCTGCCTACCGAGGCGGAATGGGAACGCGCCGCGCGCGGCGGCGACGAGGGCCGGCTTTATCCCTGGGGCGATGACCCGCCGCAAGCACGCGCCGAATATCAGCAGCGCTGGGGCGGGGAAGTGGCGGGACCCTTGCCCGTGGGGCGGGGCGCGCCGAATCCCTACGGCATTTACGATCTCTGTGAAAACGTGCATGAATGGTGTGCGGATTGGTACAAGCCGGATTACTACGCGCAATCGGCGAGGCACAATCCCTCGGGACCCGTGGCGGGCGAGCGCCGAGCCTCGCGAGGGGGCTCCTGGCGGCACCACGTTAAGGTGAGCCGGGTGGCCGCCCGCTCCAGCATCCCCCCGGCCTTTCAGTACGCGGACTACGGTTTTCGCGTGGTGCGTAGTAAGCAGTAGGCAGAAAGCAGAAAGCAGGAGGCAGCAGGCGGAAGGCAGTAGGCAATAGACGGAAAGCCGTAGGCAGGAAGCAGAGAGCTGACAGTTGATCGCTGATAGCTGAGAGTAGCAGGCGGAATGCAGATGGCTAAGTGCCTGCTGCTTCCTGGTTTCTGCCTACTGCTTACTGCCTACTGCTTTCTGCCCTCAGGGAGGCGTGATGTTGCGACGTGATTTCCTGGTGCGATTCGCTGCGGGTGCGGCGTCGGCGGGACTCTCACGCGGTGGAAGTCCGTTCGCTTATGCCACGCAGAGGCCTGCGGTCGCCCGCGCCTCCGCCAAGCTGGAACGAATTGCCATATCCACCTGGAGTCTTCACAACTACTTCCGCGCAACGCGCCGCAGCAATTTCAACCTGCCCGGCCCGATGCTGGCGCTGCTCGATTTCCCCGAAATGATCGTCGACAAGTACAAGGTGCATCACTTTGAATTTTGCACCACGCACTTTAGCTCCACCGAGCCGGCCTATTTGCAAGAGATCAAGTACGCGCTTGTGCACACGTCTTCGACCGTTGTAAATATCCCTGTGGATATCGAGGAGTGCGGGCGCGAGGGGACGTTTTCCGACCCGGACCGGAAAGAGCGCATGGCGGCCCTCGATGCCGTGAAGCGATGGGTGGACATTGCGCACACGCTGGGGGCGAGATCGGTGCGTGTCGGCCCCGGCAGGGTGGACCCCAAGAACCTGGCGCGCACCGCCGAGTCTTACCAGGCGCTCGCGATTTACGCGCAAGCCAAGGGTGTCCGCGTGATTGTAGAGAATCACGGCGGCTTCGGCACCGAGCATCCGGAAGAGTTGGTGAAGCTCCTCAAGCTCGTTGGCCCCGGGCGCATCGGCGCGCTGCCGGACTTCGCCAACTTTCCTGATGAAGCCACCCGCGAGAAGGGATTGAAGATGCTTTTCCCCTACGCGCAAATCGTGTGCCACGCCAAGGGCTTGGAATTCGACGCGGACGGGGCTGAGAGAGCGTTCGACTTCCCCAAAGCGATGGACATTGCCAGGAAGGCGGGCTTCCGGGGAGTTTACTCGATTGAATTCGACGGCCCCGGCGATGCTTATGCCGGCATCCAGAAAACCTTGGATGAATTGCTGAAGTATTGGTGAGGCTTTCAATGCCCGGAATAAATCGTCGCAGTTTTCTTGGAGCGGCTTCGCTGGTGGGGCTGGCTCTTCCCTCAGGAGTGGCTTTTCACGCCTCGGAAAATGCCGTGGCTTCCGCTCCTCAGACCTCCGTCAAGTTAGAGCCCTTGTCGGAATGGGACACGCAGCTTGGCTTTGCTTTGGATCCTCCGGTGGAGGAATGGCGTTCTCAGCCCTCCAGCGACAAGAATCAATCTGTATTCGTGGGCGGCGGTTATCGCCTCATAGTCGATTTCACGCACCCGGAGCCTCACCTTATTACCCTTCGCTTTCGTTTGACCCGAGAAGACGGCCACGCATTTGTCGTCCATGCCTACTCGCTGAAATCTCGAAAGGTCTTCACGGACATCTATCAGTTTTGGAACGATCGCCTTGGCCAACCGGAAATCCAGGGAGAGTTTGACGTCTACACGCGGGGGCTGGCGTCCGGCGACAACTTTGCCCGGACCTACGCTGCGAACACGGGCATTCCCCTCGCCCTCTGCGCCAACCGGGAAGGGCGCATCCGTTTTGCCTTCGGCCTGCTTGACCAAATCCAAGCCACCGGTTTGCGCATCAAGAACTATTCGCTCGGCCTTTCCGAGAGAGGCGAAGGCCTGAACTACCAATTTGAGTTTGTAAAGCCCCTTGGTTATTCCCTCCAACGCGCCGAGCTCATCGATGGCGCTTATTTCGACACGCAGGGAGAGGATTGGTTCTACACCCTCCGGCAGTACAGTGAGTGGGCAGAACGCGCCGGGAAGATCGCTGTCACGACACCTCCACGAATTGCCTTCGAGCCGATTTGGAATTCCTGGTATCCCTTCGGTTTCAATATTACCCAAGAAAGTATTGAGAAGAATGCGGAGTTTTGCCAGAGAGTTGGGATTAAGAATGTGTCGATTGATGCTGGGTACCAGGAGCAGCTTACCGGTGGCTTGGGAACGGCGCAGGATTTTGCCCAATTCGAGGACTGCACCGGCGACTGGACAGCGAACCCAAAGAAGTTTCCGGATCTTCGCGGACTGGTGGAACGCATTCACCAGCGGGGTCAGATCGCCACGGTCTGGGTTGCGCTCTTCATGGTGGGAAAGAAAACTGCGGCCTATCAGCAGGTGCGCGGAATGTTGCGGCAAGATGCTCCCGGCAACGAGCGGAGCTACCTTTGCCCCTGCCACCCGGATACTCCCGCCTATCTGGCGCGCACCTTCTCGAAGCTGGCGCAAGACTACGACTTGGACGGTTTCTGGCTCGACTTCATGGACGGCGCTCACACTCCCTGCCAGAGCTCGCACCCGCATTCCACCGCGTCGGCGGGCGATGGCTACAACGCCTGCCTGGGCGCAGTTCGCGATGCGCTGGTGAAGTTCAAGCCCAACTTTCTCATGGAAACCCGCATGCCGATGGCGAACCTCAACGGCAAACAGTTCTTCAACGTCATGGAAACCACGGACATGCCCTTTGATCTGGATCTGAATCGCAGCCTGGGTGTCGTTGTGCGGTCTTACGCGCAGGGATTGGCCAGCAAGCTCGACCCCATGCAATGGCACATTCGCGAATCCGATGAGAACGTCGGCGTGTGCTGCGCCACGACGACGTTCAGCGGCGTTCCGGTGTTCGGCGTCGACTTCCGCCTTTTGCCCGCGTCTCACCTGCGCGTGGTGGCGGCGTGGATGCAATTCTACCGCGCGCATCAGAGTGAGCTTTGGCAGGGCCATTTTCAGCCGTTGGGGTTTGGGCACTTGTCTCCCCAATTGCGGATTCAGGGAGGCACATCCACGTTTCTGTACATTGGTTCTTCGGCCACGGTTCCCGATAGTGTTGCCGGCAGCGACTCCATCTACCTCATTAACGCCTCTGACCAGGAACGCGTCGCTCTCCATCTCGACAACATGAGCACTGGCCGATGGCAGGCGGCCCTGCGAAATTGTTATTTGGAACAGGTATCGGCGACCTCCCTGGAGGTGAGAACAAGCACCTACGCATTCGACCTGCTGATCCCCCGTGGTGGGCTGGCCGAGTTGCGGAAGCAGGTCTGAAATTGGCTCCTGCTTCATTCCGTATCAAGGCGATGGAATCAAGCCGTAATGGCGGTTCGCGAACCGCGCCTGGTTCCGCCATCATTTATGTTCGGGAGTCAGTAGCGTCCTAACGTAAGTCGAAAAGGTTCAATTGGATACAAGTCTCCTCGGCGGAGGAGGCGGCGCTGAAATTGGAAAAGCCCTCTAAAATCGGGGTTTTTTCGAAAATCGTAGCATCG
>Ga0181533_1002414_pt1 | contig 22009 bp, 16 predicted proteins | sample PEATcosm2014_Bin_45_FD_119772 | JGI IMG/M metagenome (GOLD analysis project Ga0181533, IMG submission 119772) | Peatland microbial communities from MTU Mesocosm Facility, Houghton, MI, USA - PEATcosm2014_Bin11_60_metaG | ecosystem: Environmental > Terrestrial > Soil > Wetlands > Peat | place...
CCTACTTCCCGACCACAAGAATCGAGAACGAATCCGGCAACATCTGGCGGCCTGGTCCGCGGCCTCCCTTTTTCTCAGCCGACGGCGGCGGGGCATTCGCCGGTGGCGCGGCGTACTCGGCGGCGATCAGCAGAATCCGGCCCGTCTTGCTATCGAGCGTCAGCGTCTTGGCACCCGTCATCGTCTTCAAAGTCTCTTCCACCGCGAAGCTGGTGGGGCTCTTCTCTTTGATGATGCTCAGAGTGCCATTGCCGTGCGAGCTGAAAGCTTCCATGGTCTTGGGATTGAACACGGCGCCGTCGCTGCCCCCGGCGAGCGGAAGGGTGTCGAGAATCTTGCCGTCCCTGGCGCTCAGGATCACCATATTCTGCGGATTGTGGCAGGCCGCGAAGAGAACCTGGTTCTTCACATCCAGCGCCAGGCCGGCGCAGCCATCGCCTTTGCCCGCCAGGTCGTAGTGCGTCTTGACGGTGAGCGTCTTGGCATCCACGACGGCGATACTGTGCGCGTCCTCGATATCGACGTAGATGGTGCCCTTGCCGTCGGTGGCGGCCTCTTCGGGCGCGCCGCCCAGGTCGTCGATGGTGCCGGCGATGGAGCCGTCGGCCGCGTTGATCGCCGTGGCGTGCGGCTTGCTGTGGCTGAGAATGTAGACGCGGTCGTTGAACGGGTCGTAGAGATAGCCGTCCGGGTTTCCCTTCACCTCGATGGTCTTGATGGTGGCCAGCGTCTTGCTGTCGAACATCACCACCGGGTTGCAACTGGCGAACCCGTGATGGGACTTCGGCGAAACCGTGGCGCCGTGCACTCTGTTGGTATTCGGAACCTCGCCCACCTTCGCCAGAGTGTCCAGGTTGAACACCGTCACCCGTCCGGGATTCCCGCTTCGTCCAACATAGAGCCGGCGGCCGGCGGCGTCCGCGGTAACGTAGTCGAAGCCGCCATCGCCACCTACCTTGGCGGTCTTTTGCACTTTGTACGGGCCATCTTGGGCCAGACCGATGGAGGCTACCATCGCGAATGCCAGGCAGAATTGTCGCATCAATCGTCTCCTTCAGGCGGGATTGGAATTCAGAAATCCCCGCCGCCCGCCAGTATAGCTCAAGAATTCCTGATAATATGAGTTCTGCCAGGGTTCCGGCGACGTTGGGAGCGGGAGAAACTTATGCAAAGCGGCATCACTAGAAGGAAAGCTGTGGGCAGCCTCGGCGCCGCAGCGGCGGGAATGTTCCTGGGCCGTGCGGCGCGCGGCAACGTGCCGGCCCCGGCGGCGCCGGTGGCCATCGGAAAATGCACCAGCTACGAGCCATCGGAATTGCTTCCGGTGCTGGAAGGCATGTTCGACAAGCTGGGTGGGTTGGGAAAGCTGGTGAAGGGGAAGACGGTCGCCATCAAGCTCAATTTCAACGGCGGCTCGACGGTGCGGCTGGGGTATCATCCGCTGGGCGATTCGCATTGGGCGAATCCCAACCTCATCTGCGCCGTCATGAGCCTCATGACCAAGGCCGGCGTGAAGCGCGTGCGGCTGGTGGAGTGCGCCCCCATACCCTGGACCACGCCCTTCGAGGAATACTTCCTGGAGGCGAATTGGAATGTCCACGATTTCATCAGCTCCGCCCCGATCGTGGAATTCGAGAACACCAACTACCTGAATTCGGCCAAGAAGCTGTCGCGGATCACGGTGCCCAACGGCGGCCTGCTATTCCCGGCGTACGACGTGAATCACTCTTACGTGGATTGCGACGTGTTCGTCTCGATCGCCAAGTGCAAAGACCACGGGACCACGGGCGTCAGCACGGTCATGAAGAACCAGTTCGGAATCACGCCGCTCGTGGCCTACGGAAATTTTGCGGGCAAGTGGGAGGACAACGACCTGGTCGCCGGAATCGACCGCATCCGCATCCTCCACCAGGGCGCCGGGCAGCCCGCTTTTGGAGCGCCCGCCGAGCTCGATCCGAAAAGCCCGCGCGATGACGGTTACCGCGTCTGTCGTGCCATCGCGGACCTGGTGGCGGCCAGGCCCATACACCTGGCCATCACCGACGGCGTCACCAGCATGTCCGGCGGGCAAACCCCCAATCCCAGCCTCACGTTTGTCAAACCCAACTGGATCGTGGCCGGAACCAACGTGGTGAACACCTCCGCCGTGACTATGGCCGCCATGAACTACAATCCCATGGGGCAAAAGGGTGAGATGCCGTTCAACCGGTGCGACAACAAACTGCGGCTGGCCGAACAGCTCGGCGTCGGGACCTGCGATCTGAGCCGGATTGAGGTGGTCGGCCGATCCATCAAGGAAGTCGTATTCGACTTCAAGACTTTGCGCGAGAAGCGGCCGGCCGGTTTCAACGGTTTTGGCGGCGGGCGCAGAGGCGGACAGCGAGGCGGAGAACCTGGCGGACCACCCTACGGACCTCCCGACGGACCGCCCGGCGGGGGGAGAAACTGAAGTGGCTGCCTTGTCTGCCTGGATTCCCATGCGCTGGCTGGCCGGTCCGCTGGACATCGGCCAACGTGAGAAGAAGGAGGGCTTCACGGAGAAGTCCAAAGAGGTCCTCGAGCGCTGGCTCGACCCCGCCGTACTGGAGATTCTGCGCGGCACGCCCGTGAACTGCCTGGTGGTGAGTTGGGCGGCAGGGCTTCCAGCCGACGCCGAACAGCGGAAAGCACTCGCGCCTCTGCTGGCCCAGGGCAAGAGCGCCGGGCTTTCCTTCGTGGGGCTGGTGGAAGGCCAGGCCAACCAAGCGGCGGCGGTCGAGAGCGCGCGGGCGGCGGGATTGGCGGCCGTGATGATGGAAGGCGAGGTTCCCAATGCGGGCCTGCCGATTCTGCCTCTGGCGGCGAATCCGCACCTGCCCTGGAATTCTTCGTCTCCCGTGCTGGTGGCCAAAGGCAATGTCTGGCCGGGAATCGCTTCCCAGGGGTTAAACTCGCAAGACTGGCGGCGTGCAGCGGACACGCAGGCGGCGGGGCCCACCTCCGAACCATGGATCGACTCCAACGGCTGGTTCCTTCGGCTGGCGAAAGTGTATGCTCCCTCCAAGATCCCGTGGCTGCTGTTCGACCCCCCAGGGGGCGCCAATGTGGTCCTGGCGGACGCCTACCGGCGCGCGATTACGGATTCGGGGTCCTTTTGCGGGCGTTGGGTTGTGTCTCTCGACGATGCTCTGCGGGCGAGTCTCGCCCAGAAAGAACAGGCCGCCCTGGATACGTGGAAATCGATCGCCGGCGCGCTGGCCTTCTTTGCGCAACACAGCCAATGGGAGACGAACTCGCCGGTGGGCGTCGTGGGGGTGATCTCGGATTTTTCGGGCGCCAATGAGACCATTGGCACCGAAACTCTGAATTTGATGGTGCGGAGCAATGTCCCGTTCCGGATCATCGAGAAATCCAAGCTGGCCACGGCGCCGCTGACGGGGTTCAAGGCGCTGATTTCGGTCGACGAGGCCATGCCCGAGCCGGCTGCGCGTAAGAGGCTGCTCGACTTCGCCCGCCAGGGTGGGGCGCTTCTGGTGAGCCAAAGCTGGAAGGGTGAAGGTGGCACGCCGACCGGCGTGGCGCACCCCCGATTGGATCTCCGGAAACTCGGAAAAGGCAAGTTTGCGGTCTGCAAGGACGAGGCTCCGGACCCCTACATGGTGGCCAGGGATATTCACGTGCTGCTCGGCCGGGCCAGCGATCTGTCGCGCTTCTTCAACCTCTCGGCGTTCCTCTCGGCGCACACCGCCGCGCCGGGCGGAGCTTCCGCGCTGTTGCAGATCATCAACTTCGCCGGTTCCTCGCGCTTCTCGGCGAGCCAGGTGACGGTATGGTTTCCGCAGCAGTACCGCGCGGCGCGGATGTGGACCCTGGGTTCGGAGGCCCCAGTGGAACTCAAACTGGAGCCCGAGAACACGGGGATGGACGTGCAAATCCCCGGCATCTCACCCTACGCGGCCGTGGAAGTCGCCTTACAGAAACTGGCCTGACGGGCGGGAGCACCGCCCATGCGCCATAGCGGCCGGGCGACCCAGAGGGCACCCCGCGGCCCGAATCGCTTGAGGGCTTGACGAAGCACTCTATATCGTGTCATATATATATGATGTATGACAGATAAAGAGGCCGCGGCGTTTCTCCCCCTTCACAACAACTGGTTCCACATTCTGCTGTCGCTGGCCGGCGCCGAGCAGCACGGCTACGGCATCATGCAGGAAGTCCTGGAGCGAACCAATGGAACGGTCCGCCTTTGGCCCGCCACTCTGTATGGCTCCCTGAAACGGCTGATCGCCGACGGGCTGATTAAAGAGTCCGACGAGCGGCCGGTGGCCGAACTGGATGACGCGCGCCGCCGCTACTACCGGTTGACGCGGATGGGACGAGCGGTGCTCGAACTGGAATGCGAGCGGCTGCAAGAGATGGTGCGGATGGTGCAGAAGAAGCGCAGACAGGAGGCCTGGTGATGAACCCCCGAGTGAGCTTGTGCCTGTCCCTCTATCGACGCTTGGCGACGGCGTATCCGCACGAGTTCCGCATCCTGTATGGAGAAGATCTCGAGCGGTTGGGAGAAGACGCCGCTCCCGAAGCCTGGCGCCGTTACGGCCTGTTCGGCCTGCTGAGGCTGCTCACCGATATTGCCGTCCGGTTGCCCGCCGAGTACCTCTCCGAGATCCGGCAGGACGTGGTCTATGCCCTGCGGACGCTGGCCAAGGCGCCGGGGTTCACGGCGGTGGCGGTGCTTTCGCTCGGCGTCGGCATTGGGATGTGCTGCGCGGTGCTCGCCGAATGCCAGGCCATTGTGGGGCCGGCTCCGGGCTTGCGCGACCCCGCGACGCTGGCGACCTTCATTTGGACCACGGTCTCCTACCCGTATTTCGAACGCTACCGGGATGCCCACCAGACGGTGGCCGCGGCCACGGCCGTTCTGGGACCAGTGCCGTTTGCCATGGCGTTCACGGAGGGCAAGAGCGCGCGGGCGGAACGGGTTTCCGGACACCTGGTTTCGCCCGAGTATTTCACCACTCTGGGTGTGACGCCGGCCGCGGGACGGGTATTCGGGCCGGACACGGAGAAGCCCGGCATGGCTCCGGTGGTGGTGGTGAGCGACCGCTTCTGGCGCACTCATCTGGGCGCGGACCCGCAAGCTGTAGGACGCGGCCTGCGGCTGAATGGTTCGATGGCCACCATCGTGGGCATCGGTCCCAGGGATTTTCTGGGTGTTTGGCCGCAGAGTCCGGCGGATCTGTTTGTGCCCGTAACGTGCGGCGCTCTGCTGGCTCCCGAACTGAGCGGCGATGCGCTCCATCGCAGCGACCGCGAGATGTTTCGCGTCGTGTTTCGGCTAGCGCATGGTGTGACGCTCGCCGCGGCGGAAGCCGCTCTCGATGCCATGACGCGCAATATCGACCAGGAAACCGGAGTCCGGCACGACCGCGATCGCAAAGGCCGCGTGGTGCGCCTGATGCCGGCCGGCACGGTTGGTTACGCCACACCGGAGCAGCACGCGCTCGTCGACACCTTCAACGTGGTGCTGTGGGCGCTGGTGCTCTCGCTGGTGTGCGCCAACCTGGCTGGTCTGCTGCTGGCTCGCGGCAGCCAGAGAAGGAAGGAGATCGCCATTCGTCTTTCGGTGGGCGGCAGCCGTATGCGCCTGGTGAGGCAGTTCCTGACCGAAAGCGTGCTTCTGTCTTTCGCCGGCGGGCTGGCCGGCATCGTGCTGGCCTATTGGATCACACATATAATCTCGTCTCTGCCGCTGCCTTCGCAGATCCCGCTCGAGTTCAACTGCCAGCTTGATTTCCATGTGATCGCCATCACGCTGGCGATTGCGGTGGGGGCGGGCATTGGCTTCGGCCTGGCGCCGGCGCTCTCTTCGACGCGCAGCGACATCGGTGTCATTTTGAAAGAGGGCGCGCAGGCGCCGCTGCGCGGCTATCGCCGCTTCGGTTTACGCAATCTCTTCGTGGTCGGCCAGATGGCGGCATCCCTGATGCTTCTGCTGGTCACCTGGTTTGTGGCCCTGGCTTTCCTGAGCACTGCCCGCATGGACACCGGCGTCGAAGTCGCCAATCTCAACCTGGTTTCACTCGACCCGGTACGGGACGGCTATTCCGCGGAGCGGACGGCGGCGCTGTTCACGAACCTGCCCGACGAGCTGCTGCGCGTCAACGGGGTTCGCGCCGTGGCGTTGACCGGCAGCGCTGTGCCCTCCCACGGGGACGCTACCCACGTGTCGGCTCCCGCGGGCGGCGGGAAGGTTGGCCAGGTACTGATTTCGGCCTACCGCGAGCGCATCGGGGCGAATTACTTCGCCACGCTCGGAGTGCCTCTGGTGGGCGGGCGCGAGTTCGACCCGCGCGACCGGGAACAGGACATGCCGGCCATCCTGAATCAGACCGCCGCGCGCGCGTTGTTCGGCGCCGGAGACCCGATTGGCCGCCGCATTCGCGAGGGGGAACGGAACTACACGGTGGTTGGCCTGGCGCGCAATATGCGGGCCGGATTGCTGGTGCCAAAACCCGTGGCCACGGTGTATCTGCCCCTTACGGCCGAGTGGCTTGGTAAGAACGCCGGGCGGCGCATCACCGTCCTGGTGCGCGGCACCATCGCGGCCGTGCGGGACCAACTGGCGTCGCTCGATCCCGATCTCACGGTTTTCGACGCACACACCATGCAGGAGGACCTCGACCGGATGAACTCGTTCGTCGAATGGGATGCCGCGATCTACGTGATTCTGGGCTTTTTTGCGCTGCTGCTGGCATCGATCGGCCTGGGCGGAGTCACGGCTTACGCGGTGGTGCGGCGGCGGAAAGAGATCGGCATCCGCATGGCGCTGGGCGCGCGCGCCCGACAGGTGCAGGGACTGGTGCTGAGAGAGGGGACGGCGCTGGTGGTGGTGGGCTCGGCGCTCGGCGTCAGCGGCGCATATGCCCTGGCGGGCGTCTTTTCCGCCTACAGCGACGTGTTGGCCCGGAGCTTCGGCCAGCGCGACAACAATCCGCTTCTGCTGGTCGGAGCGCCGCAGCTACTGGCGGGCCTGGCGATGCTGGCCTGTTACCTGCCGGCGCGGCGGGCAACTAAGATCGACCCCGTATCGGCGCTGCGGGAAGAGTAGCGCCGGCGATCTTGTCGCCGGTGGGGTTGCGCGCACTGGGAAAAACACCGGCGACGAGATCGCCGGCGCTACCGAAAAGGTATATCCTGAGGTTCACCATGCTCCATAAACTCGCCACGCTCTGGCTTGTCCTGGCCGCCGCCGCTTCCACTGCGCTCCCGCAGGCCAAGCCCATTCCGCAACTGGTCAAGAAAGGCGCCAAGTACACCTTCCTGGTGGATGGGAAGCCCTTTCTCATGCTGGGAGGACAAGTCGACAACCGTGTCTATGTCCCCGATGAAATGGCCAAGGTGTTGCCCGGCTTCCAGTCGTACCATGCCAACACGGTCGAATTCCCAGTCCCGTGGAAGCTCATCGAACCCAAAGAAGGCCAGTTTGAATTCACCGCCGTTGACCAGATCGTCCGCGACATTCGCACCCACGGTCTGCGGGCCATCCCGCTTTGGTTCGGCACATGGAAGGGTGACGAAACCACCTATCTCCCCGACTGGATCAATTCCAATCCCAAGCGTTTTCCCAAGGCGCTGGATACCGCCGGAAAAGCGTCCCATTCGCTCTCGCCGCACGGGGCCGCGACCCTCGAGGCCGACCGCAAGGCTTTCGGCGCCCTCCTGAAGAACATCCGCGAGATCGACGGCAATGATCGCACCGTCATCCTGGTGCAGGTGGAGAACGAGCCCGGCATCGTAGGGCCCGCGCGCGATCACTCTCCGGAAGCCAACAAACTGTTCAACGGGCCGGTCCCGGCGGAGTTCGCGGCCGCTCTCAAGAAGCAGCCCGGAACCTGGGTACAGGCCTTCGGCCGCCAGTTCGCGGAAGAGGCTTTCACAACCTATTACATGGCCCGGTACATCAATTCCGTCGCCCAGGCCGGGAAGGATGCCTACCCGCTCCCCATGTACGAGAACGTGTGGATGGGCGGGGCCGGGACCAACGACCGGTTCTACGACTTCGACCGCCCCGGCGACAGCTACCCCAGCGGCGGCGGCCAATCCCACACGCTGGCGCTCTGGAAGGCCGCGGCTCCGGCCATCGATATCATCGCGCCCGATATCTACCACCGCTCCGCCGTCATCTACCGGACCATCCTTTCGCGATACGCCCGCCGCGACAACCCGCTTCTCATTGTCGAGACCAGACGCGGACTGGAGATCGCTCGGTATTGCTTCATGGCCATCGGCGAATACTCGGCCCTCGGGTTTGCGCAGTTCGGAGTGGGGATCAAGGGATACGGAGCTACCGCCGACGGCGAGTTCGGCCCTCAGTTCGCCGACGTGGCGGCGGATTTCGGCCTGCTGGGGAACGCCGCTCCCGTCATTTTGGAACTGCAAGGGACGAAGAAGCTGCAGTCTGCCATCGAAGAGGAAAACATTCCGGGCCGTACCCTCTCTTTCGACCGCTGGGATGTGCTGGTGATGTTCCCTCCCGCGATGGACAAGCAACCCAGTTGGGCCGAGCCCAAAGGACCTCCCACCATCCCCTCGGGCCGCGTGCTGCTCGCCCAGTTGCAGCCGAATGAGTTCCTCATCCTGGGGTTCGACAGCGTCATCGACTTCCGACCGCCAGTGACTTCGGGCCATAAAGAAGGCAGATTTGTACAGGTTGAGGAAGGTCTCTACAAAGATGGCGTCTGGACACCGGCCAAGTCCCTGCCCGCGGCCTCTCCCGCCCGCGGCCTCACGCTGCCGAAAGAAGGGGCCATGTTCCGAGTCAAGCTCCAGTGGGACTGAGGCAGGATGTCCCGATCCAGGGCAGACGAATACACTTCCGCATAGTGTAATTCTCCCAAAAATCGGAGAGAAACCGCGGCTTCCTTGTACGTGATAGATAAATCCGGCTATTCTTGGAAAAGATCGGCGGATTTGGCGCGGCATTAAACGTGCTCCGTGGACGCCGGAATTGTGTCTCGCGAGTAGGTAACGACGGCTACCATGTTTCAGGAACTCAAGTTCCAACTTTCCACCGCGATATTAACCATCCTCACTCTCGCCGCGGGTGTGGCTGCCGTCATTAATTTCGAGCAACAGCATCGTTTCCGCCTCCCTGAGGATGGCGTGGTTTGGGTGGATCGCAATGCGAGCGTCGAGGCGCTGTACGTAACCAAAGGCAGCGGCGGGTCCAATGCCGGCGTGCATCCCGGTGACCGGCTGGCGTTGATCAACGGAGTTCCCATCGAGAATGCCGCCGACGTCACTCAAGTGCTGGTGCGCATCGGGTCGTGGAGCAAGGCCGTTTATCACATCAGCCGCCGCGGGGTGGACTTCGACACCACCGTCATCGTGGGAGAAGTGCCGCTGGATCCAGCCGTCACCTACCAGTACCTGGTGGGATTGGCGTACCTGGTGATCGGCCTGTTCGTCTATTTCCGCCGCGGCAGCGCGCAGAAGGCGAGGCACTTTTATGTGCTGTGCCTGGCGTCGTTCGTCTTCCTTTGCTTCCACTACACCGGCCAGTTCTACGCATTCGACAAGGTCATTTATTTCGGCAACCTGGCCGCCGGCCTGTTGGCGCCGGTCGTGTTCCTGCATTTCTGCCTGACCTTCCCCGAGCCGCGTAAGTGGCTCCAGAGCCGTTTCCGGGTCTCGCTGCTCTATCTGCCCTCGGCGCTGCTGTTCGCGGTCTTCGTGGCGTTCGCCACCGGCGCTTTGACGGTGGCCATTCCGCTGCTCGAACTGCGCTGGATGCTGGACCGCATCTGGATGGTGTTCTGGACCGTCCCCTACGTCGCCGGAGGGTTTGCGCTCAGCGTGGAATACCGCAAGGCCGAGGACCCCATCGTGCGCCAGCAGCTCAAGTGGCTGCGCAACGGCGCATTCTGCGGAATCCTGCCGTTCGCCCTGCTCTACGTGCTGCCCTACGCCATGGGCGCGATTCCCGACGCCTACCTGAAGATGTCGGTGCTCTCGCTGCCGCTGATTCCGCTCACCCTGGCCTACGCCATTGTGCGCTACCGGCTGATGGACGTGGATATCATCTTCCGGCGCGGCTATGCCTATACGCTGGCCACCATCTGCGTGCTGGCGGCGTTCTACGGCATCGTATCCTCGCTGGCCATCCTGGTGCAGAGGAGTTTCAAGGACCTCGGCAATATCGGCCTCATCACCGTCATGCTGATCACCGCCTTCCTGTTCCAGCCGATTCGTAACTGGATTCAGGAACGGCTGGACAAGCACTTCTACCGCGACCGCTACGACTACCGCCGCACGCTGGTCGAATTCGCCCGCGAACTCAGCTCCGAGACGGACCTCGACGCCATGCTGGCCTCCGTGGGCGAACGGCTGCGGCAGACGCTCTCCATCAAGCACATGGCGTTTTTCCTGGCGGAGGAAGGGGCCAACGGCCCTGAATTCCGGCTGAAGCAATCCATGGGAGGCAACCCGCGTCTGGCCGCCGCCGGCCGCGAGGAGCTGGATCTCAGCTTTCTCAATTGGAAGAACCCGGAACCGTACCTGTTCTTCCAGCGCACGCGCCACCAGCTCGACGCTGTGTCGCGCGCGTGGCCGGCCACCGTGCGGAGCGCCATCGCCGATCTGGATCTCACCTACTACCTGCCCTGCACGGTACGCGGCCGGACCATCGCCTACATGGGCGTCAGCCGGACCACCGACGGCGATTATCTCTCCAGCGTGGACGTGGAGCTGCTGCTCACGCTGGCCGGCTACGTGGCCATCGCCATCGAGAACGCTTCGCTCTACCGCTCCCTGCAGCGCAAGGTGGAAGAGTACGAGCGGCTCAAGGAATTCAGCGAGAACATCGTCGAATCCATCAACGTGGGCATTTTGGCGGCCGATCTGGACGACCGCGTGGAAAGCTGGAATACGCAGATCGAGCGCCTCAGCGGCATTCCGCGCGACCACGCCGTGGGCCGGACCCTCACCGAACTCTTCCCCATGGAACTGGCCGGGGAATTTGGCCGCGTGCGGGGCCAGACCGGCATTCATCACATCTACAAATTCGTGCTGAAGCCCGCCGGCGGCAACGGGGTGCCCTCTGGGCCCGGCAACGGCCACGGTGCGCCCGCCGGTCTTCGCGAAACCACCTTGAATATCGCCATCGCGCCTCTGGTTTCGAAGGACCAGGAACAGATTGGGCGGCTGATTATCTTCGACGACATTACCGACCGCGCCGAGCTGGAGCAGCGGCTGGTGCAGGCCGACAAACTGTCGAGCATCGGCCTGCTGGCGGCGGGCGTGGCCCACGAGGTCAACACCCCCCTGGCCGTCATCTCCACCTACGCGCAGATGCTGGCCAAGCAGGTGAGCGACGATTCGCAAAAGTCGCTCATCCTCGACAAGATCGCCAAGCAGACCTTCCGCGCCAGCGAGATCGTCAATTCGCTGCTCAACTTCTCCCGAACCTCCTCGACTTCCTTGACCGACGTAAACCTGAACCGCGTGATTCAGGAGACGCTCTCTTTGCTGGAGCACCAGCTTCAGAAGTCGGGAATCCAGGTCAAGACCGATCTCGACCCCGGCCTGCGGCCCGTGCACGGCAACGCCGGCCAGCTTCAGCAGGTGTTTCTCAACCTCATCTTGAATGCCCGCGACGCCATGTCGGCGGGCGGTGCGCTCGAAGTGCGCACCTGGTCCGATGGCTCGGGAGCCAGGGCCGAAGTGGCCGATACCGGACATGGCATCGCCCCCGAGCACCTGCACCGCATCTACGATCCGTTCTTTACCACCAAGGCTGTGCGCAAGGGCACCGGCCTCGGACTCTCGGTGACTTACGGTATCATTCAAGAGCATGGCGGCTCCATCGAAGTTTCCAACCGGCCGGGCGGCGGCGCATCGTTCCGGATCGAGCTTCCCCTCGCTGTGCCCGGCTCGGCGAGGAAGCCGGTGAGTGTCACGTGACATGACCGCTCCCCAGTTCACGGCTCCCGGAGCCAAAGGCAAGGTGCTGGTAGTCGACGACGAGCTGGATATCCGCGAAAGCCTGGAAATCCTGCTCTCCTCGGAAGGCTATTCCGTCGATCAGGCGCAAAACGCCGCCGAGGGGATCCAAAAAATGGAGATCAGCGGCTACGACCTGGTGCTGCTCGACCTCATGATGCCCGACCGCTCCGGCATGGACGTGCTCCAGGAGGTCCGCCAGCGCGACCGCGAAACCCCCATTTTCATGATCACCGCCTACGGCTCGGTGGAGGCCGCGGTCAACGCCCTCAAGCTCGGCGCCAACGACTATTTCTCCAAGCCCTGGGACAACGAGAAGCTGCTCATCGAGATCGACCGCATGATCGTGCGGCGGCGGCTCGAATACGAGAACACCCATCTCAAGCGCGCCCTCAAGCAGCGCTACAGTTTCCCCAACATCATCGGCAAGAGCGAGCGCATGGTCCGCATGTTGGACCTGGTGGCCCAGGTGGCTTCCAGCCGCTCCACCATTTTGATCACCGGCGAGACCGGCACCGGCAAAGAGCTCGTCGCCAAAGCCATCCATGCCAACTCGCCGCGGGCCGACCAGATGTTCGTGGCCGTCAACAGCGGATCGCTGCCGCCGGACTTGCTGGAATCGACGCTCTTCGGGCACGTGAGAGGCGCCTTCACCAGCGCCATTCAATCCAAGAAGGGCTATTTCGAGGTGGCCGACCGCGGCACCATTTTCTTCGATGAAATCGGCACGCTCGGGCCCGAAACGCAGATCAAGCTGCTGCGCGTAATCCAGGAGAAGGAGTTCACGCCGCTGGGCGCCACCGACCCGGTCAAGGTGGACGTCCGCATTCTGGCGGCCACCAATGCCGATCTCCACCAGCTTGTCAAGGAAGGCAAATTCCGCGAGGACTTATATTACCGGCTGAACGTGATCAACATCGCGCTGCCGCCCCTGCGCGAGCGCCGGGAGGACATTCCCCTCCTGGCCGGGCATTTCTTCACGTACTACTGCCGCGAGAACAACAAGTTCCTGGACCCCGCCGGCCGGTCGATTCTGCATTTCCAGCCCGAAGCCCTGCAGGTGCTGATGGAGCACGCCTGGCCGGGCAACGTGCGCGAACTGGAGAACGTGGTGGAGCGCGCCGTGGTGCTGGCCACCGAGCCATCCGTTCCGGTCGAAGTGTTGCCCGACGCTCTGCTCGAAGCCAACGGCATCCGGCGCAGCCGCGGCGACGGCGCGCCCCTGCCGGCGGACGCTTCGCTTTTCGAAATCGTCAACGATTTCGAGCGCCGGGTCATCATGGAGCGCCTGGAGCACTGCAACGGCAGCCAGACCGACGCCGCCGAGAGCCTTCACGTCCCGCTCTCCACGCTCAACCAGAAGATCAAGCGCCTGGACATCAAGATCCGCAAGAAGTCGGAATCTTAATTCAACTTTTACAGCAACCGGAAATTCACCTCGATCGAGGCCTGCACGGGCACCGCCATGCCGTCACGCATGCCAGGTTTGAAGGTCCATTGGGTAATGGCCTTGAGCGCCTGCTCGTCCAGGCCGTATCCCACGCCCTTGCGCAGTTGGACATCGGAGGCTGTGCCATCCGTTCCGATCACCACGAAAAGCACCACCGTTCCCTGGGCCTTCGCCACGCGCGCTTCGGGGGAATAGCTCGGCTCGATCTTGTGCAGAAGCATCGGTGCGGCAATGCCGTTGCCGATTTTTGAAGCTTGGGCGGTTGCTTGCCGCTTGGGCGACAATTGCGCGACGTGCGCCTTGCGTATCTCACTGGCGGACGATTCCAAGGCTTCGGCTTCGCTTACGCGGCCCTGCTCCCGCAGAAAATGCGCGAGGAATTCCATGGTGAGGGCCGCATCCGGCGAGTTCGTCTCCTCGATGGCCAGCGCGGCCCGATAGAGCGATTCGGCGGCTGGTGCTTCGCCTTCCCGGTGCTGCCTCACCATGGCCTGCCAGGTCATCGCCGGTCCGGCCAAAGGGCCGGATGGCGCCACATTCAGAGCCCGCTCAAAATAGTCGAGCGCCTGGGCGGGGTCCTTTCCGTATATGGCGGTTCCCAGATGCAGAAGCGCGGCAGCCGTTTCAGGCCGGTCGCCCACTGCCGGCGCCGCGGTCTGCTGCGCCGGGGTCTGCGCCCGCATGGCGGCGAAGGGGGCCACCGCGGCGACGGCCAGCAGCGTGGCGGCCAGCGCCGCCATGCGTCCCGGCACGTGGCGCTTGATGCCCGAATCCAGAATGGCCAGCAGCCGGCCTTCAAGCTGCGACCGCCGCGCCATGGCCACGGCCGCCCACGCGGTTGCCGGCGCGGATTGCAGGGTGCGCGCCACTTCCAGCAGATGGCCCGCGTACTCCGACGCGCGGGCGCCGGCATTGAGCACCAGGTCGTCGGTGGCGCGCTCGCGCTCCTTCAGAAACTCGCGCCACGCGGACCACGCCAGCGGGTTCCACCAATTGAGGCTCAAGGCCGTGCGCGCGAGCAAGTGCGTGGCCGTGTCGCCGCGGCGCACGTGGGCCAGCTCGTGCAACAGCACGACACGGCGGCGCTCCTCGCTCCACGCGGCAGCTTCGGGCGGCATGAAAACGGCGGGCCGCAGCAGCCCGCAGGTCATCGGCATGCTACCCGGGCGGCTTTCGAGCACGCGCACCGGGTGGCGAATCCCCAGCGACTCGGCGAGTGCGCGCGCGAGGCCGTCACCCGGGAAGGGACGCGCGGTGCGCTGGATGCGCCCCATGGCAATGAATGCCGCCAACATGCGCGCGAAAGCCGCGGCCGCACCGCCGGCCCAGAGCAACATCAGCCAGATCCTCCAGTCGTGATAGCGCGGCGCATGTATCGCGCGGCGGGCGGTGGCGGACGGAAGCGAAGGCGGCTCGACGGCGGCGGAGCTGGCCACCCGGAAGACCACGGCCGGGTCAAACGGAAGCAGCGCCCCGGACGCCGGAACGCGCAGGGCCGGCAACGAAGCTGAAAGGAAAGGCAACGCCAGCACGGCCGCGGCCGCGGCGGTCCACACCAGGTGCCGTAAGGCCGCGGACCGCCCGCGAAGCGCCCAAGCCGCCAACCATGCCGCGCCCAGCACCACCGTGCTCTTGAGCGCCATGCTCACGAATATAGAGAACCATTCCGACACGTTCCAGATCGACATTTACTTGCCCTCTCTTCTGGCCACCTCGATCATTTCCGACATCCGGTCCAGCTCCTCGCGCGTCAGGCGCGTGGCGGAGACATCCAGCAGCGCGGCCACAATCTGGTCGGGCTCTCCCGCAAAGAAGGTGTCCAGCAGGTGTTTCACCGCCGACCGCTTGGCCTTCTCGCGCGCCACCGTGGGCAGGTACACGTACTTCAGCCCTTCCGCCTGGTGCCTGGCGTGTCCTTTTTCTTCGAGCACGCGCAGCATGGCGCGCACCGCCGAATAGCCGGGTGCGTCTTTCATGAGCTCCCGCACCTCCGACACGGACGCCTTGCCGCGCTGGTAGAGGATCTCCATGATCTGGCGTTCCCGCCGGCTGAGGCCGGGCAGCGCGCTCACGGCCGCGGCTCCTGCTGGATTTTTAGCATCATGCTAAAGAATTAGCATAAGGAAGCGGGCGTGTCAAGGGGGTTATTTTCGGCGGGTCCAGGTCGTAGCTGGTCTGAAGATTCATCCAGAATTCCGGCGTCGTGCCAAAGTAGCGCGCCAGTCGCAGTGCGGTATCGGATGCGACCGGCCGGCGCTGGTTCACGATCTCGCTGATTCGCGTCACCGGCACCCGGAGGCCGCGCGCGCGCCGGTTCAGGATGACGCCGAACTCCGACATGAACTGCTCGCGCAGGATCTCATCCGGATGAATCGGTTTCCGCTGAAGCCGCTTGGGCATGGTGGTTCTCTCGTTCGATGATAGCGTTGTCGATAGGCGCTGGCGGACGGCTGCGGCCACGAGACCTGCCCAAGATCAGCCCGCAGGGCGAAAGAGAGTAGCCCATGGCGCGAGCCATGGGAGAAGGTGAGAAGCAACAAAGCCCCGGTTAGGGGCGGAAGAATTCCTTACGCCCCTAACCGGGGCTGGCGGGATCCGCGCGCGGGTCCCAGCGCTAACGCGCTGGGCTACTTTCTGGCGTCCCTGCGGGGCTGACCCAGTACAATAATCCTTAATGCCTGAATTCGATGTAGTGGGCGTGGGCCTCAACGCCACCGATACGCTGCTCATTGTGCCGCACTTTCCGGCGTATGCCGGGAAGGTGCCGTTCCAGGAAGAGGTGGTCTCACCGGGCGGGCAGGTGGCTAGCGCGCTGGTGGCGTGCGCGCGGCTGGGTCTGCGCACCAAGTACATCGGCACGGTCGGGGACGACGAGCGCGGGCGCATTCAACTGGAGAGCCTGCGCGCGGCGGGCATCGATGTCGAGCACGTGCAGCTTCGCAAGGACTGCGCCAACCAGTCGGCCTACATCGTCATCGACCGCAGCACGGGCGAGCGCACGGTGCTGTGGCGGCGCGACGATGGTCTGCGCATCGACCCCGAACAAATTCTGCCGGAACAGATCGCCTGCGCGCGCCTGCTGCATATCGACGGGCACGACACGCCAGCGGTCGAGCGCGCGGCGGCCATCGCGCGGAGCCATGGGATACTCGTCACTGTGGACGTCGATACCATCTATCACGGTTTCGACCGCGTGCTGCCGCACGTCGATTACCTGGTGGCCAGCTCGGAGTTTCCCACGGCCTGGACTGGCCAGAGCGATCCCTTCAAGGCGCTGGAGCTGATCGAGCGCGAATACGGAATGAAGGTGGCGGCCATGACGCTGGGGGCGCACGGCGCGCTGGCGCGACAAGGCGGAGAGTTCTTTTACTCGCCCGCTTTCGTGGTGAATTGCGTGGATACCACCGGCGCGGGCGACGTGTTCCACGGGGCGTTCTGCTATGCTGTCTTGCAGGAAATGCCGATGCGCGACGCCCTGGAGTTTTCCAACGCCATGGCGGCGCTCAATTGCACGGCGCTCGGCGCTCGCGGCGGAATCCGCGGACTGGAAGAGATTCACGGCCTGATGGCGCGTGGGGAGAGACGCGTCGATCCCGAATTCGCCGCCCGCGCGGCGGCGATCGCCGGAAAATGATATTTCCCATTAAAGTCACGCAGCCGAGCTACTCGAAGCCAGTGGTCACCGTGCTGCTGATCTTGGCCAACGTCCTGGTTTTTCTGCACGAATTCTGGCTGCAGATGGTGGACCCGTATTCGCTCAACCATTTCATGACGCTCTACAGCCTGAGGCCGGCGTATTTTCATTTCGCCAATATCTTCACCTCGATGTTTGTGCATGCCAACTGGATTCATGTGATTGGCAACATGCTGTTCCTGTGGGTATTCGGGGAGAGCGTGGAGGACATTCTGGGCCACGGCAAGTACCTGCTGTTTTACCTGTTATGCGGGCTGGCCGCCGCCATCGCGCAGATGGCCATCGACCCGTCCTCGCGCGTGCCCATGGTGGGCGCCAGCGGCGCCATCGCCGGTGTCATGGGCGCCTACCTGGTGAAGTTTCCGAAGTCCCGCGTGGTGATGCTGTTCTGGTTCTTCTTCTTTTTCACCTTCGATCTGCCGGCCTGGTTCATGCTGATCTACTGGTTCGGGCTCCAGTTTGCCGGCGGACTCGGAAGCATCGCCGAGACGACCCAGGGCGGCACGGCGTTTTTCGCGCACCTGGGCGGGTTTGTGGCTGGCATTGTTCTGGTCTACACGATGGGCGCGCGCCAGCCGTACTGGCGCCGCCGCGATTTGCAGTGGTAACGCCGGCGCTACGGCGGCCCCGGAGCCGCTCGCGGCCACGCTATGATTGAAAATAATGCCGCAAATTCTTGACGGAAATCGTGTTCGCGACGAAATCATGAGTGAGTTGAAGCCGCGCGTGGCGGCCCTCGCCGCGCGCGTCCGTCCGCCGGGACTGGCGGTGGTGCTGGCGGGGCACGACCCGGGTTCCGAGATCTACGTCCGCAACAAGGTCAGGGCCTGCCAGGAGCTGGGCATCCGGTCGGAGACCCTCACCCCGCCGGATTCCGTCTCCACCGAGGAATTGCTGGGCATGGTCGCGGAGTTGAACGCCCGGCCCGAGGTCGATGGCATCCTGGTGCAGCTTCCCCTGCCTCTTCGGGTGGAGGCCAAGCGCGTTGTGGCGGCGATCGCGCCGGCTAAGGACGTCGATGGGTTGCACCCCTGCAATATCGGCAACCTGGTGGCGGGGACGCCGGGGTTGCGCGCCTGCACGCCGGCGGGCATCCTCGAACTGCTCAAGCGGAACGGCATCCGCATCGCCGGCAAGCGCGCGGTGGTGGTGGGCCGCAGCGATATCGTGGGCAAGCCGGTGGCTTTTCTGCTGCTCCACGAGCACGCCACCGTAACCATCTGCCATTCCAAAACGGCCGATCTCGCGGCGGTCTGCCGCGAGGCCGACATTCTGGTGGCGGCCATCGGGCGCGCGGCTATGATCACCGGCGAGTATCTTACGCCAGGCGTGACGGTGATCGACGTGGGCATGAACCGCATCCACGACCGCGGCGAGGTGGCGCGCATTTTCCGCAACTCCCCGCGGAAGCTGGCGGCTTTCGACAAGAAGGGAAGCGTTCTGGTGGGCGACGTGGATCCGTTCGACGTGGCCGAAAAGGCGGCCGCGTACTCGCCGGTTCCGGGAGGCGTCGGGCCGCTGACAATTGCCATGCTCATGTCCAACACCGTGGCAGCGGCGGAGCGCCGGACCGGCGTATGTTGAAGGTGGGGCTCACGGGCGGCCTCGCCAGCGGGAAGACCTTGGTGGGCGAGGCCCTGGTGAGCAGCGGCTGTCTTCTGATCCAGGCCGACGAACTGGGCCATGAGGCGCTGGCGCCCGGCGGAGAAGCCTATGACGCCGTGGTGCGGGAATTCGGCCGCGAAATTCTGACGAGCGACGGCCTCATCGACCGCCAACAGCTTGGCGCGCTGGTGTTCGCCTCGCCCGAGCGGCTGGCCCGGCTGAATGCGCTGGTGCATCCGGGAGTGGTGCGGCGCGAGGAGGAATTGATCGCCGAATTCGCCGCGCGCGAGCCGCGGGGCATCGCGGTCGTGGAGGCGGCCATCCTCATCGAGACGGGCAGCTATAAGCGATTCGACCGCATCATCCTGGTGTGGTGCGCCGAAGAGCAGCAGGTGGAGCGCGCATTGCGGCGCGGCGGCGCGGAAGAGGTCGACGTGCGCGCGCGCATCAGCCGGCAAATGCCGCTCGCACAGAAACGGAAGTTTGCCGATTTCGTCATAGATACATCCGGGCGGAAAGAGGACACCTTGCGGCAGGCCCGGGCCGTCTACGAAGCATTACGGAGAATCGAATCATGAAAGTTCTGCGACCATTTCTCTGGGCTATCGTCATGGTGGCCGGATTTCTGTACCTCACTTCGGCGGCGCATTGGGACGTGGGGCGCTTACTGCAACCGGTGCGTTCCGTGGGGCGCCTGTGGAGCGAGCCCACCGCCGCCGAAACGGCCGGTTTTTCGGCCGACGAGCAGAACAACATCGAGATCTATAAGAATGCCCGCGACGCCACGGTGAATATCACCTCGACCCTATACCGCCAAGACTGGTTTTTCCAGGTCTATCGGCAGGAAGGCGCCGGCTCGGGGTTTATCATCAAGCCCACCGGCGAAATCCTCACCAATAACCACGTGGTGAGCGGCAGCGAGAAACTGACCGTCACGCTGGCGGACAAGAAGGTATACAACGCCAAGGTGCTGGGAATTGACGGGGCCAACGACCTGGCGCTGATCAAGATCGACGCGGGCCGCAAGCTCCCGTCTCTGCCGCTGGGTAACTCCGACACCCTGGTGGTGGGGCAAAAGGTGCTTGCCATCGGCAATCCGTTCCGGTTTTCCGGCACACTCACCACCGGGGTCGTCAGTTCGCTCGGCCGCGACATCGACACGGAAGACCGGCGTCTGGAGGGCATGATCCAGACCGACGCCGCCATCAATCCGGGCAACAGCGGGGGTCCGTTGCTGGATTCCCACGGCAACGTGATCGGAATCAACACCGCCATCTACGGCCAGCAGGGCAGCATCGGGATCGGCTTCGCCATGCCCGTCAACCGCGCCAAGTCGATGCTGGAGGAATTCCAGCAGAACGGACACATTTCACGCCCCACGCTGGGCATCCGGACGGTCTACGTCGCCGGCGATCTGGCCGGCATGCTCGACCTGCCGCCGCAGGGCGGCCTATTGATTCAGAGCGTGGAGCGTGGGTCGGCCGCGGAAGGGGCGGGTTTGCGCGGCCCTTCGAGAATGGTCGTCGTGGGCGGTTTCCAACTGGGCGTTGGCGGCGACTTGATCCTGGCGGCGGACGGCCAGAACATCGAAGACAACAACACACTGCCGCGCTTGTTGAACCGCAAACGCGGCGGCGACATGCTGGAGTTGACGATCTACCGGAACGGCCAAACTCAGAAGGTGCGAGTCAAGTTAGGCGAGGCTCCACAACAACTGTAGGTGGCGGACCGCTACGCGACCGCGGCGCCTTTGGGGGCAATGTGGTCGGCGGCTACCTTATTCTTGCTTCCGGGCGGCCGGCCCCGGCGCTTGACGGTCATCTCCGACATCCAGGACGGCGGCCTCCCACGCCGCGGGGCACGCCCCTGCGCCAATCGCTCCAGGCTCAGAATCGCCCCTTCGATCTGTTCGCGCTCCGCCTTTAATTCGGCGAGAATCTTCGTGACATCCATATTCACTGGCCCTCTCGGCCGGCCTCGGCAAGGTTGTTGCCGCGGCCGAATTCTTAAGAAATCATTTTTATAACTTCAGTATACACTCGATTTATATATCAATCACTATTTATTTTCAAGACAAGACCGGGGATTTGTGGGCCAATTGCGAATACCCCGTGCCGGCTTGTGCGGTTCAGTACCGGGGCGGCGAAACCACGTCCTGGCGCCGTTTCTTCCAGTGGAAATAGAAAGGCAATCCGAGCAGAATCAACCCAATTCCCATGAAGGATTCACGCGGACGGTCGAATAGGGTGGAGAATAACAATACGAATGCACCCAATATAAAAAGTACTGGTACGTATGGGTAGCCAAGAGTATGATACGGACGGTATAAGTCGGGTTGCTTTTTTCGGAGGACAATCACCGCAGCGGCGGTCATGCCGTACAGAATCCAACTGGCGAATATCACCAGGCTGAATAGGTCGTCGTACTTTCCGGAAAGCACCAGCACAGACGCCCAGGCGCTCAATGTAAGAATCGAGACGCCCGGCGTGTGGTACTTCGGACTGACGCGGCCAACGGCGGAGAAAAAGTAGCCTTGCCGGGCGGCCGCGTAGGGGACCCGCGAGCCGGAAAGAATGGAACCGTTCAGGGCGGCAAAAATGCTGATCATAGCGGCGATGGCCACCGCATTGGCGCCTGGCCCGTCGAAGATCTTCCGCATCATTTCGGCCGGCGCACGATCGGCGCCAGCCACTTCCCTGGCCGTCAACACGTGAAAATACGCCCAATTGGCCAATAAATAGATGGCGATCACGGCGAGCGTGCCACCGATCAGCGCGAGCGGCAGGTTTCTTTGCGGTTTCCGAACCTCGGAGGAGACCATGCTCACGTTGTTCCACCCGTCATAGGCCCACAGCGCCGCCACCAGGGCGGCGATGAAGCCCGCGAATGTCAGGGGCGGGGTGCCCTCTGGGCCCGGGGGCCCGGCGGAAGGAGGGTGCGCATGGCCCAGGACCAGGCCGGAAAAGATAATCATGGCGATCAGCGCCACCTTGACCACGGTGACCGTCACCTGCACCTCGCCGCCGAGTTTGACGCCGTAGTAGTTCAGCCATCCCAGCAGAAGGATCAAAGCCATGGCGAAAAGCTGGCCGTAGCGCAGATCGAGCGGCCCCCCGTGAGGCCCCAGCGGAAGGGGCAGGGAATAAAAAACAGTGTCGAGCGGCGCGTAGAAATTGGCCAAATAAACAAAGAAACCGGTCGCCAGGGTGGCGATCGACCCGCTTTTCGCAACCCACATTTGCGTCCAACTGTAGAGGAATCCCCACATGGGACCGTAG
>Ga0181533_1002419_pt1 | contig 21967 bp, 25 predicted proteins | sample PEATcosm2014_Bin_45_FD_119772 | JGI IMG/M metagenome (GOLD analysis project Ga0181533, IMG submission 119772) | Peatland microbial communities from MTU Mesocosm Facility, Houghton, MI, USA - PEATcosm2014_Bin11_60_metaG | ecosystem: Environmental > Terrestrial > Soil > Wetlands > Peat | place...
GCGCAGGTCATAGATGCCTGTAGCTCGCATGGCCCATTGAACCCGCTCGATCGCCTCCTCTCTGGGAACGCCCATGTTCTCCAGCCCGAATCCTACATCTCTCTCAACCGATAACGAGAAGAGTTGATTCTCGGGGTTTTGGAAAACAAAACCGACATGTGATGCTAGTTCCGCGGTTGTTTTTCCGCTTACGTTCACCCCATCAACCTCTAAATCACCTGCAAGGTCACCTGAGTAGAAGTTGGGAATGAGCCCGTTGAGGCACCTGCATAGCGTCGTTTTCCCGCAACCGCTTGGTCCGGTTAGAATTACAAACTCGCCTTTCTCTATAGAGATCGAGACGTTTTCCATCGACGGCGTCTCAGCGCCAGCGTACTTGAATGACAGGTTCCGTGCTGAGATTGCCGGCACTACATTTGCCTCTGCGGACTCGTCTTCTCATTCTTGGGTAATTACTCCAGTCTGAGATGGAGCCTGCGCATTACCCAAAGGCACAGTATTAGCCTTTGTTGGCTGCGCCAAGTAATCTCGGAGGATACGCAAAACCAGCTTCAGCGCTTCGTCTACGTCCCCCTTCACATTCGCCCCCGCAGCGGTGGAGTGTCCACCTCCCATCCCGCCCATTTTGATCCCAAGAGGATTTGCCAAGTCTCTTCCAAGGTGTAAGCCGGTCTCTGACGTGAATTCTCGCGTTGAACGGAAACTAACCGTTAACTCATCGTTCCTCTTCCCCGCAACTACTGCAAGGTGAGCGCCTAAAGCGATGAGCGCTCGAGCTGCAGAAGCATGGTAAGATCCTACGTCTGACACTGCAACGACCCACTTGCCTATTCGCTCCATCCTCAAGCGTTGCGCAGACTTCATCCGAGCAATTCGTTCCGATTCATCCATCGAGGAGCGAGTAATCGCCAGTGCAACTTCGGGGTCTGCACCGGCCTTGATGAGAGAGCAGGCAGAATGGAATGTACGGCGCGTAGCGATCGTTAGGTGGCCGGTTTCGACTATTAACCCGATCAGGAGCGCTTGGCTCGCAGCCCTGCTCAGGGGTATGTGCAGTTTTGCGTGCATATCAAGAATCATCTCACAAGTTGAGGTGGCTCTGTCATCGCAGATGACGAAGGTCGCTGTTTTGGCGTTCTCCGGGTGAGGTGCGTGGTGGTCGATCATAACCAAAGGTTTTCTGGAGTCAAGAACCGGGCCTTTCAGGTTTCCAAGTTGCTGTAATGTGTTAGTATCCACCGTCACAATGAGGTCGACATTCGATGGGTCTGGGCTCTCCACTACTTTTAATGCAACTGCTTTGAGAATTTGGTTAGATAATTTGCTCACGCCATCTGGGGAAGCGAAGCTTAGCGTGAGTTTTCTATTAATCCGTTTAGCGAGAAGAGAGAACGCGTAAGCGGAGCAAACAGCGTCCGGGTCGGCGTTTTGGTGCCCAAGTACGAGTACTGAATCAGCGTTCTTGAGGAGCCTGACTAGGTGGGCGTATCCAGGCATAGTTTGAGCTCCCTTGCTTTCGTTTCCGCCGCGGAGAACGCCGAATCAGTAGCATCTTCGACCAAAGGGTCCACGTCATCGTTTCCGCTTGTCAACTCGATTGCGACGTCGACAGAGAGCATCAACGGCTTGTCACCAACCGCTTCGACCATCACATCAAGGTCGCTAAGCCGCTTCAATGGTATCTTGGACATCAAATGCCTGCGTGCTGCGTCTTCGGCTGCGAGGCATATTTGTTCAATCTCCTCGTCTGTTGGGGCTCGTATCAATTCCATGGTCATTTTCAATCCCTACGTTGTCGAAGTGGCGTGTAGCCGAGCACTGGGGGTGTTGCTACTGTTGGGTCGTGGTTCTGGGTCCTTGAAGTCGTTCTTGGAGTTTCTCTTGAACTTCCTTCAGCCGCTCTCTTGTTCGGTCTTCCTGTTTACCCAATACCGTAACTCGTGTTGTGAGCAGTTCCTTCCTTTCTTTCAACTCTGTCAGTAGAGTCTGTCGATTGGACTTGACGAGTATGCTACCGACGCTTTTGTAAACTGGTGTCTCGTCGGTGGACTTCTCAAGTTCCGCCAACGCCTTATCCGTCTCGTTGAGCTCAAGCTCCAATTGCTGTTTCTGGGCTGAAACGGACTGCAGTGTTTGCTGGAGCTGCTGTAAACGAACTAGTTGTTCTTGGACTTGTGGTGGCAGCTCAACTTCTTCGCCCAAGACAAATCCCTTCAGAATTCAAGAATCCGCGTACCCATAGACGACGACCTATTAAGCATTTCAGACCTCGGGCACAACTCACCCGTGAGCTTGACACTTTCTTCCAACTCTCTAAGCTAAATCCAAAACGTTTCGAGTTGTTAGAAGACTCATGATCACCAATAGCGGCAAACACATTCAAATTTCCGAAAGGCGCTACTGCCAAAAATGTAAGGCAATCAGCGACCAAATCTGCCATAAAGTCAGATATGAAGACAACCCCGAGCAGGAAGGAACGCTGCTCAAGAAGACTTACTGGATATGTTCCAGCTGCGTGAGCGAAGCAGAGGAGCTCAAGGTTCAACCGATTCCCGGAGACAAAATTAGAATCATGAATCGAGTGCTTAGAATGCAAGATGACTACGCGATTACTTCAATGAAGATTGCGTCGCAACCAGAGAAGCTTGTTATAGAAATAACGGTCAAGGATTAGAAACGCTTACTTGGCATATCTGAGTTTTAATCTAGGATCCATCGTCAATTATCCAATCCTTTATGGTGGCCATTCATGCCAGACCTTCTCAAGAAAAACATAGAGAGCGACGAAGAGACCGGAACGACAAGTGGGCTCCTAAGCTATTCAAATGCTAAGGTAACCCTTCCAAACAAGTTCGCCACAACGACTGAACTGAATGCAACAAGGTTGGTAGGGCTAAAGCAGGAATTTCCAACCGAGATTATTGTGGCGGGTAAACTGATCTACCCGGAGACCTTGAAGCGAATTCTGAAAGAAGAGGAATTTCTCAAGGAGTTCTCCAGACGGCTAGCCCGTGAAACGACCGCTCACGAAGACGCGCTCAGCATGCTGTTTCTAGTTTTGAAAGGGGAAGCGGCTATTACAGAGTCAGCGGACCTGCGCACCATGCTCGACCTCCAATACTTTGCTGACATGGACGTTATCACCGTCCAGCAGAGTCCAGGGGTCTCTCCAACTGACTTTCTAGCGCTGTACAAATTCGCTGAAAGATGGGTGGAGAACAGGGGTTTGGATAAGCCACTAATGCCGGTGCTCTCACCAGCGGCTACATCGGAGGATTTCGAGAAGAGTCTGAAACCGTTACTGAAGAGGGGGGTGAAAGTCCTCGGGTTCGATATGAGGGGAGGATTCTACTATCAGGCGCTTCGTTCGCTAGAAGAGGCCAAGAAGAAGGACCCTGAACTTTGGATTCACGCATTCCAAATTCCACCTAAGATTCGATTCGCGAGAACATATCTCCGATGCTCCGAGGGAATGATGCTTCCATTCTTCGGCGTTGACAGTTTCAACAGATGGGTTGTTCCGCCACCACCCGTCCCACTTACCAAAGATAAGATCAACATGTTTGACTCCACAAACTGGGGTGTCTTCAAACGGAAAGAATGGAACCAAGAGTACGGCGCGCGCCTGAGTTGCACCTGCCCCATGTGCAACAAGCAAAGGCTACCAACATTCTTTCTCGGGCAGGTCCTAACCGTTTTGGGACGAAGCAAGGTGCATGACCATTACGCGCAACGAGAACAGCTATTAGCGTTGGCAGGGCATGTGAAGCGTGGGAATGTGAAGGGTTTTGTTTCGAGGAAGAAGTACCCGAATGACTTTCTCAAACAGACGTCGAACATGAAGACGACGGCGGACTAAACCTTACCCTCAGTCATCTTCGTCATCAAAGCGGGAAGGTTCACTTCTGACTTGGTTCTCCAACCCAGAGCCATGACACCCGCATCATCTTCATCAAGGTAGCCAGTCCTCAGAAAAACGTCTACCAATGTCGCAGCTTTCCAACGCCCGTACTTCTGCGCGATCACTTTCTCCACGTCGTCGCGAGGGGCCTTACCTTGCTTTGCGACCAGGTATGAGATCGCGCCGCTTAGTGCGGCTAGGTTATCGATCCGCCACCCAATCATCTTGGCTTCCTTCAACCCGAGCGAGCCCTTCAGAGCCACGTAGTACCTAGCCTCGTCCATTGGAACGGGCGTGCCATCTTCAGTCATCTGCCCAGTAGACGGCTCTGTAACCTTCTTGACCTCCAAATCAAGTTCCGATAACATTTGGTTGAGCTGCTCGAGTACCTGTTCGTAGTTCTTGCCAACTTTTTCTTTGAGTTCCCACTCTCTCGCGCCGGGCATCTTTCCGCGGCGGAAGACTAGTAGGTGAATCGCCCGCTTGAGTTTGTCCGAATAGAAGCTCTTTGTTTCTGTTTGTTCCATGGGGTTATGCATCCTTGGGGATGGGTATGGGGAAGCTGGTCCCGCCCTCGAGCGGCTTCTCAGAGGGCTTTTCCGTGGGTATCAATGTAATCTGATCGCCTTCGAGTTGTAACGTGGCGTATCCATAGGTGACTAGGAAACTGACGAAGTATGCACGTTGCACTGTTTCCTGGTGGTTTGGCCCCTTTACGAACCGCCAGTAGTCTACCGCTTTTTGATCGGTGCTGTGAATTTGCCGCAGCTCGTTCCATAATCCAGTCAATTGTTTTCCGAAGTCCTCGCCTTGGATTCCAAGGCCGGTCAGAGTCCCGGAATCTGCGGTCTCTGGGTTCTTTCCGCGTTGGTACGCTCGTCGTTTCCACCTCTCTTGAATGGGCAGGAGGAGGTTCCAGTAGTCAAGGCCGGCAGAGACTGTTTCGTTCGTAAGTTGTTCCAACTCAGCGATCGGATGCCAACTCTGCAGGAACACTTCGGCGAGTCTTTTCTCGCTCATTCTTTGGAACTTCTTCGCCACAAACTCTGGTTCAGCGTAGAGTGCGCTCGATTGAAACTTTAACTGTGTATTTTGCAGCCTGACGACTTCCGAGAGTCGGTTCAGGGCGTGGACGTCGAGGCAGTGGTCCTCAAACCCTTCCCAATGAGGAAAGTATTGGCGCAGTGTCTCAACGCCAAGCTTGACATCGAGGAAGAATGGGTTGAATTTCCTTCGCTCAATGGCGTCACAGGTTTCGATGACTTCCTTCAATTCTCTTCTCCCTGCAGCCAGTACTTGACGCTCGCCTTTCGCTTTCGGCTTCTCGGTCAATTCTACTTCAACTCACTAACTACCGACGAACCGCCCACGTTTTGCACCACGATTACGTGACTCTGGTCGGTGACGTTCACTTGCCCCGGTGTAATCGCAACGTACTGCCCGCCAGTCATAGCCGCCGCATTCGACATAATCAGCTGCGTAACTGATTCACGGTTCTTGGGGTCCATGTGAACATCGAACTCATCAATCGCCCTGAACGGGGACGTTATGTGTTGCTGCAATGCGAGTAGGAACGACATCATCGCAATGCTGCGCTCCCCTCCGCTCTGGGTAAACGCGTCAAGGGCGGTGGGTTTGTTTCCCTTGTAACCCACCAATATCTCCAGCCCGCATTTTTCGATATCGCGTGAAGATATGAGTCGGATCGAACCTGTTGCACTGACGGTTCGTAGAATCTCAGCGTACCGTGCAGTCAACTGTTCCAAGAAGTTTGCCAACACTTCGCGCCACCTTGACAACCGCTTGTCGAGTTCGGAGAGAACCTCTTGTCGGCTAATGGCCACCTGGTCAGCTTTGAGTTTCAAATCCTCGTAGACCCTTGCGTATGATGAGTACATGCGCTCGACGTCTTCAGATAGTGCAGCCAAGGGTTTCATCTGTTCTTCCACGGCGCCGATTTCGAGCATGATGTCGAAGATTTTTCTGGGTGACCCCGCCTGTGCTCCTGCTTTCTCGGCGGAGGCGATCATCGGGTCTAACTCTTCTTTGGCTAGGCGAACCTGTGCTTGTAGGTCGGCTACATCCTCCATCAAGAGCTTCCTCTTGAATCCGGAAACTTCGTACTCAACGTTTGTATCGATAAGACGTGTGAGCGCATCCTCCAGACGGCCGCTCGCATCAACGATCTTCTCGCCGAGGGCTGACGCCTTCTCCTTTTCTCTTTGCAGTTTCTTCTGGGATTCCTCAGCAGTTTCTTTCCAAGAGAGCTTCAATTTGTCTAGGTCTTGAAGTTCTTGCGGTGGGGTCGGTTCTGTTGATGCTATTTCCGTGGAATGGAAGTGACTGAGTAGGTTGGTCGTCCACTCTATATTGAGTTCTTGTGTTGTGATCTGCTTGACAAGCTCGACACGTTGATCTTCTAATCCCATTCGTCCGAGGTTCAGCTCGTCATATTTTGCTTGGCGTTTCTTCTTGGAGTCTGCCAACTCCTGAATTTTGTTATCAATCGACTCCAAGGCTCTTGTTTTCGACTCTATTCTTTCTTCAATATGTGCCAAGGCGTCTTTTTTCTTTTGTATTCTGCTCCAGAGCAGCTCCTGCTTCAACGCGTTCAGCTTAGTCTCGAGTTGCCGCTTCTGGAGGTAGCGGTCGTATTCGCGTTTCCAAAAGTCGTGCGTTTCCTTCGTGGATTCCAGAACCTGTACCAGCGACTGTTCTTCGCTCATCACGCTCTCCAGACGCTTTCTCGCGTCCAGTACCTCTTCGCGGTACGATTGGAACCCTACTGCCTCTTCAAGCATTTTCAATTTGTCTTGGGGGCTTACTGCAGCGAATCGGCCGACCATGAATTGATGCATGATGACTAGGATGTTGTCTGGGTTTAGGCCCCTGGATTGCAGAGCGTCGGTAACCGCAGATTTTGCTACGGGTTTGTTTTGGAGGAGGTAGTAGTAGGTGCCGTTGGCTTTGATGACTCTAGTCACGGTGACAAGGTCGGTGTGAAAGTTTGGAAAAGGCTTTTTCTCGCCGCTGTTGTCGAGAATTAAGGTTACTCTGGCTTCATCTGTTCCCCACTTTATGAGGTCGCTTAGTCGCTTCGACCTTTCCGTGTATGCCTGCCCTAAGACGACTGAGATTGCGAGTAGGATGGATGATTTACCTGCGCCGTTGGGTCCGCAAATTAAATTCAGTCCCGGTTCTAGTGGGACATAGGAATTTTCGTAGGACATGAAGTTTGTTAGGACGACGCCCTTTATCATCGCATCTTAGCTACCGTTTGAAATCTAGGTGGCTTCCGCTTCGTAAAAAACGTTCAGGGCTCCACGGTTCTACAATTCATATCAACAATTGTCTGATTATCGTACGGAGTTAACTTGAAACTTCTCCGCGTGCTGTCTCATGATCGCGCATGCTTTGTTTCGGTCGCGCTCTGACAAGAAAAACATGACGATTGTCATGTCAGTTTCGTTGTAAGAATTCTAGCCGCGATTGAAAGATCTGGACAGAGGTATCTACGTTTAAATATGCTGGGGCTTGTCGGGTGGTCCACGGCGGGAGTGACGAAGGCAATTTGCGGAGGCTGGGCAAAATTCTTCACTTGTCGAAGAGCCGCAGCCTCATAGTGAAGTGCGAAGAAGCGCGCTTCGTTAAACTTGGAACGCGAACTTGTGATAGTAAGCTTAAGGAAATTGGAAAAGTGCAGGACTTTTTCGGACCAGTGTCTGCTCCATACGTGTCAATTAGGCCCGCAAGTTCTTCGCCCGCAAAATTCGTCCACCGCATCGTTTACTCCCTCGATTAGTTTAGAGTAGATGAGATAGTGTCGGAAGAGCCCGATGGTGAATTAGGGGAATCGCTGCAAGCCGCTCCAAAGATCCGGGTTTGCCCGGAATGTGGTGGGCCAAAGCTGATGCGTGACTACGAGGCCGCAGAGATTGTGTGCATGGCGTGTGGTTGCGTGATCGACGAGAAATTGGCTGACACGAGGCCCGAATGGCGGGCCTTCGACGACGACCAAAAGAAAAGCCGAACTCGCGTTGGCGCTCCAATCACTTACACGATCCACGACAAGGGTCTCTCAACTATTATCGACTGGCGTGACAGGCGTGTTCTTGGAAAACGCGCGACTGCGACTCAAAGGCTTGATTTGTACAAGTTGCGCAAGTGGCAGAGTAGAGTTCGAGTCTCCGACGCAACAGAGCGAAACCTTGCGGTCGCACTGGCCGAACTAAGCAAACTCGCTTCTGCCCTAAACGTTCCGAAGAATATCCTTGAAACTGCTTCTGTGATTTATCGACGTGCTATAAAGAAACGCCTCATTCGTGGAAGGTCGATTCATAACGTCACCGCCGCTGCGATCTATATGAGTTGCAGACAATGCGGTGTACCACGAACGCTCGATGAAATCGCGTCCTCCTCCAGTCTCAACAAGAAGGATGTAGGTCGAAGCTACAGATTCATGGTCCGAGAGTTAGAAGCGTTCGTACCACCTTCGACCAGCAGGAATTACGCGGCGCGATTCAGTAACAAGCTTGTCATCTCGGGAAAAGCTGAAGCCATCGCTATCAAGATACTAGAGATCGCGAAGGAGATGAAGCTGACTAGCGGCAGGGGTCCCACTGGGATCGCCGCTGCAGCAACTTATATCGCAACCGTTCTGACGAATGAGAGGAAGACTCAACGGGAAATAGCGGAAATAGCTAACGTTACCGAAGTCACTATTAGAAATAGATACAAGGAGCTGCTAGAGCGTCTCTTTATCGAAGTCCCTCTCTAGAGAGGTTTTGGATTACGCAGTTGTTTTTCGGTTTAGTTTAGAAGTCTCACAAAGTCCGAATTCGAAGGTTACTCCGTCAATCTGCCATCTCTTAGTATAGTAGGGCTGGTGCACCTTCATTTCGCCTGTCGTTATCTCGAGTTGTTTGGCTCGGACTTCCCCTGCGATGTAGCTGCTCTTCATTTTGAGTAGACTCGCCTCCTTCTTTGAGGGCGCCACAACGTAGGCGTGGACGAATGAATCCACTTTCAGATCCATCTCCTTGCGCATCTGTTGCATTCTTCGAACAGCGTCTCTAGCCAATCCCTCAGCCAATTCACTCTTTGACAACTTGAGGTCAACTAGAACCGTTCCCTCTGAGAAGTCCGCCTTTGCGAATCGCTCTGTATCAGTGAACCTTGAGAGTGAATCCTTCGGAACTAGTTTAAGGCGTCGAGTATTCGCTTGTTCACGCAATAGGACGGCGTACGTCTTCAGTGCGTTCCTAAGGACCTTAGACTCGCTGGTTACCAAAACTTGCGGGACCGGTTGTCTTTGTTTCAGGCCCTTATCCATCCTAATCACAGCTACGGTAGAGATCGCGCTCTGGGCTGCTTTCATTTCGTCCTCTAGGGAATCAATTATCCACTTAGAGTCACATTCGGGCCATTTGAGAAGATGCACTGTCTCGGGGTTCTTTCGCTCCGCGTTCCGAAACATGTGCTGATAGATCGATTCTGTGAGAAAAGGAATGATTGGCGTAAGCATGATGAGAGCAGATTCGAGGGCTGAATAAAGCGTCGCATATGCGACCTGCTTGTCTCGTGTCCGCTTCTCTACCCAGGTCCGGCGTCTAACATATCGTATGTAGGTATGGCTTAGGTCCTCGACGAGAAATGTTTTGAGCTTACGCAGTGCTTCGTGGACCTTGTAATCATCCATTAGCAAGGTTACTTCTTTAATGGTGCGGTTGGTTCGACTGAGCAGCCACCGATCCTCTGGCCTAAGGCTCTTCACTATGCGCTTCATCGAAACCTTTGCGGGGGCAAACTTATCCAAACTCATGTAGGTGCTTGCAAAGACGAACGTGTTCCATATGGTGCTAAGGTCGCCTTGGTGTTGGCGAACTGCGTCCCATGAGAACTGTAGGTCCTCCCAAAGCGTCGTTTGGAGTACGTAGTATCGGAATGCGTCTCGTCCGAATTTCGCTACGACCTCGTTAGCCGACACGAAATTGTCGAGCGACTTGTGCATCTCACGGCCTTGGGCGTCAAGTGCGAAGCCATGCATGAGAACGGTCTTGTAGGGGCACCGGCCCGTCGTGACGATTCCATGTCTTAATAGTCCAAAGAACCATGCGGTTATCTGGTCGCGTCCCTCTACGATGAAGTCGGCGGGCCACCAGAATTTAGTTTCCTTTGCATTTGCAGGGTAACCCAGACACGCCAATGATGCTCCTCCAGATTCGAACCACACGTCGATGACATCTTGTACACGAATCATTTCCGCCCCACAATCGCAGCGTAACTTAACCGCGTCCACCCAAGGTCTGTGTAGAGTCGGCAAATCGACTCTGGAAACCGCGTTGTCCAGAAGTTCTTGCTTTGAACCGATGATCTTGTCTTTTCCACATGATGTGCAACTCCATACTGGGAGTGGGGTGCCCCAGAACCGCTGTCGAGAGATGACCCAGTCCTTCAGGCCCTGAAGCCAGTTCTTGAATTGATTGGCGCCTGCCCATGCGGGAATCCAGAGCGTGGCATCAACTTCCTTGATGAAGAGTTCTTTCAGTTGTGCAATGTGTATGAGCCACTGTTTTGTTGCGCGAATTATTAGTGGGGTCTTACAACGCCAGCAGACGGGACTGCGGTGTTCGATTTCTCCGGCATAGAGTAGGGCTCCAAGAGACTTCAGATCATCAATGACTTCGGGATTAGCATCCCTGACAGGTTTTCCTGCGTATTTTCCTGCTTCAGGAACGAATTTGCCTTGGTCGTTGACGAGCATGAGTACGGGTAGGCTGTTTCGCGCGCCAACCTCATAATCTTCTTCACCGTGCCCAGGTGCCGAATGAACGCACCCGGTTCCCTCTGTCAAGGTGACGTATTCTTTGCTGAGGACGACGCGGTGCCCATTCTGCAAGTTGAGTTGGGCGGGCACAAGATTCTCTAATGGACCCCTGTACCTGAGTCCTTCAAGTTTGCTGCCTGGGAAAGCATCTAAGAGTTCGAATGATCGGCCAGTTTCATTCTGAACCGCTTCTACCCGTTCCTTTGCGAATATGTAGATCTCGCCGTCAGACCTAACCCGAGCATATTGGAAGTCAGGGTTCACCATGACAGCGACGTTCGATGGTAGCGTCCATGGGGTGGTTGTCCAAATTAGGATGTACTCGTTGGGTCTGTCTACGACTGGGAATTTTACGTATATTGATGGGTCACGGAGCATCTTGTATTCTAAGACTACTTCGTAATCAGAGAGTACGGTCTCGCATCGTGGGCACCAGTGTATGACTCGTTGCCCGTGCTCGAACAGCCCCTTTGACCATGCCTGCTTTAGCCCCCACCAGTCGCATTCAATGTAATAATCCAAGTGCGTCATGTAAGGCTGGTTCCAGTCCATCCAAATTCCGAGATCCTGGAACGCGCTAGTCATCGCCGCTGCGTTTGTTTCAGCGAATCTTCTACACTCTGAGATGAATCGTTCTAAGCCGAAGCTCTCGATCTCCTTCTTGGATTTAACCCCAAACTTCTGCTCGATCGCTAATTCGATGGGGAGCCCGTGACAATCATACCCGGGTTGATCTCTAACGTTGAATCCGCGTGAACGCTTGTATCGGATAACCGTATCCTTGAGAACCTTGTTCCAGGAAGTGCCAATGTGAGGTGTGTCGGAGCTTGGAAACGGCGGTCCGTCAAGGAAATAGAACTTCTCGCCACTGGACCTAACTTTCTTTACCAATTCATAGGTACGATCGCGGTCCCAGGCTTCTTGGACCTCAACCTCTACTGCCTTGTGGTCGTATTGCTTGGGTAATTCACCGACGTACTTGTTCTTTGCTACCAAGTCTGATCAACTGCCAGAAATATCACTAATGGTTTTCCGGAAATGCCGACAATAGATTCAGCGCTCGAAATTCCTCGTACAAGAGAGCTACTGTGCGATTTCCCGGTCACCTTTCACGGACGACACCATTCACTCCCCCCACCACTCTACAACTTATTTTAATTTAACGTCTAGGTTTTCATGCCTTAGTTACCGTGAAACCGCAGATACCTCCGCACTCAAGAGTGGTAGATCTTAGATCTGCTGCAGCAAGGGTACCGAACTTAGCCCTCCTCAAGACACTGGATGAACAGGTTGAGGTCGTAACCGTTGAGATCGCGAAAACCGCCTGCAACGACGAAGACATCCAAATACTCATGACCCTGTCCGGCGTAGACTTCTACTCGGCTATGGTGATGGCCAGCGAGATAGGAGACGTGAAACGGTTCCCAACCCAATGGAAACTAGTTGCCTACGCTGGACTGGCTCCAAGGATAGATCAACCCGGCGAATACGAACGGCGAGGAGGCAAAACCTGCAGCTTGTCGAGAGAAAACTTAAGCGAATGAACACCCTCGCAGAATCCGGCTTACAGGCAGCGTAAGTCGACACAGGGAAAACCAACACATCCCATCAGAGAATTTTCATGGATGTCAAGTTGTAGGTTGATTGGCATACTGGTTCCTGTTGTAAGAAATTGATTGGTTCTGCTGATTCTTCCTCGTCTGCTTTGGGTTAGTGGCGATCGTCTCGTTTCTTACTTTCTTGATCTTCATGTTTATGCTTTCTCTCGTTAATCCTGCCAACCTGGCGCTTCTGAGTATTCCTTTTCTCAACTCTTTGCATGCATCTCTTAGCGCAAGATAACGCAGAGAGTTTTCTCCGTTGCCATTCTTGATATCTTCGAACAGGTCGTCACACTCATTTTCCCGTTCAACCAAATCATGAATTCTGCCGTCGAATTCATCAGAGCCTGTTGTCATGAAAATCATAGCCTCGTTGGGCTGCTTGCCTAAATTACTTAGTCCAACTGGAATAGAATAAACACGTAATTTTTCGTCTCAGGTTGCCGTGAAAGCTGCTAGTTGTCGTTGTATGAGTGTTTTTCAATCAGCCGATCGCAAGGAACGCCATTGGCGCCGTCGATATTCTCCAACAAATAGCGTTTGGAACCCGCTATCCGACGAATAGCAACAATCCGCAACCTCCACGGTGAGGGCGCTCCTTCTTCTGGTTCAGTCAAGGTTCTACCTCTGTTAACGGAATTGCGGCCGGCCCACTTCGTGTGTGTCGATCTAGTGGTGCGGCATACCAAAATTGAACTAGCGTTTTTTCGCGGCTGTTCGCCAACGATACTTGGTGGAGATAAAAATGAGCTCTGCATGGGATATGTGGTATTCACAGTCGAATCTCTAATTAACACCAAAACGGGGCATGTGATGTCCTGTCGACTTGAATTAGGCTTGGAAGCCTGCCAGAAAAAGATTACCGTGATGTTTGCTAATGCGTGAGGCGGCTAAATTGACACGGTTGAGAGATGAATCGTTATCTATGTGTATTGTTATCTATCAAGATCGTAAAGGAAGATGGAATTGAAAGGTTTCGTAGTCGAATACGTTCGTGAAAGAGGAAACGGCGATGCCTCAGAGGTCCTGGATGACTATATGCAGTACCTTCACCTCCTCGGATATGTAATTCGCCGCAACAATCGTAGCAAGGCTCAAACGGAACAAGTAACCCATATCCAGAAGCCACTTACGATTCATCTTATAGACGCACCACTCTCAAACCAACCATAACCTGTCTCTTTCGTCGCTACCCTGAGGAAGTAACTACCCGGCAGCCTTGCGATCTGCTTTCTAGCAATTGCCTCTGAAAATGAAAACGCGATGCTAAGACTGGAAAAATATTCAACAAGATACAAGGAATCAGATCGACAGAAGTCATCGCAGTCACTAATCACACAACACTTTCAGCGAAGCCACCGCCTCCACTGCCCTCCGGTTTTCGCGTGTGTGCAGGATAGCTGGTACGACCGTCGTAAATTGAACCATGTGTGCGCACCACGAATACACGTCTGTGTGCGCTATGGAAATCATCGCGTACCACTTGTATGTCTGAATAGCAAATGGCTAAGAGTCACGGCTACAATGAACTCACGAGTAGTCAGTTAATCGGATCGCGATCGATATTCATGGTAAAATCTGATCCTGTCGCCATTGAGAGATGGCTCAAAAACCGATACAAACTTCTTTTCTTGAGAGTTAACGAGAGGACCGACCATGCGTTTGCGATTGTAGATTTACCCGATTTGCCGCCGAACCTATTCGAACACCCTTCCGATTGTAGACTCTCCCTGAGCACCCCCCGCAAAGCCGAAAGCGATTTCATCAGAATGCCCGACTTCGACCAAGGTAAAACCTTCTTTAATAGTAATGGTTGGGAGAAACGCCTACTGGAAATCAGACGTAACTAAGTCCTTGGAAATCGCTGTTGAGTCATCCTGATAAACGCTCGGCGGCGATATACTGGCGGGTAGGCTGCGGCCGGACGCGTTTTTGAGGGAGAACGACACGCGTTCTACTGAAGAGATGGCTCGAAGGTAAAGCATAGTGTGGATTGATGAAAAACGAGTGTGAGCAAGGGCATCCTCACCATGTAGGCCAATAGCGAAATTCTCCTAGTCAGCAGCACCTGCGCGTGGTTGCAATTTGAAGCGAGAGGCCATTGGATGTCCTTCGCATATCTCTATTCACACGAGATCGCTCCGTTGTGCATGGGTGGTCTACTGTCGTCGCTAGGTTGGTTTTGTCACCTTGATCTCGATCGTTGACACGTTTCGTACTTGTCCTTCCTCGCCCAGCTGCTCGGTTCCGATGATGATGTCCTTTACGTGAAGCTTGCCTTCGAAGAAGCGTCTTCTGCACACTTCGACGACGTCAACGGCTGCCGATATGGCTCGCCCTCTCGCTTTGATTGAAAGCTCATTGGTGCCGCTGCCGAATTGCATCATGATCGCTGTAACATATGCCATGATAGGCTTCTGTCCGATGAAGATGGTATTGGAGGGGGGACGGCTCTGCCGGGTAGGCGGGGTTGGCTCAATTTTCCTTTGTTCTGTCATGCTCTGTTCACCACTTTCTATTTCTGTTACACATTGGATAGGGCGAAGAATCCGAATCCACTGCGCATGCCCACGAAGGGGCCTGTCCTCTACTTAAGTGTCCTTTGCTGTGTCGCATTTTCGTCCCTGAATCGTTGACCTTGCTGCGAGCGGGCTGAGAGTTCCTTGTCGAAAAAGAGCCAGTACATCTCGGTGTGTCTGGAGATATTTCCGATATTTAGATCACAAACATAGGGCTGTGACAAAACTGAAGGATTTTCTTAGTGTGTTTTGGCTAGTTAGTCCGTCTAGACCCTGGCCCATGCGACCGAGTGTGTGACTGGGCTGAATCCTGAGCTGCTAGAGTAGTGGACTTCGTCTGGATGAGTGATTGCAGCCTGATGCCAGCCCGAACGTGAAGGGGTAGATGAGGTTCGTAAGGGTAGAAGCAGGTAAGCGGAACTGCAAAGACTTAACTCGATTGTCGACTGAAGAGAGGATGACTGGCATCAGGTAAACTTGGGATCGACCAACTAAGAGAACGAAATCTTTCATGAGAGGGTCTAGTGGTTGTCTTAACGCACCAATAGTACGGGGATATTACGTAAGGGCTGTTTTTGGATGGCCATGTGGATGTGGTTTGGGGGACGTGGATGTCCACGTGTAAACGTTAAATTACGATTTTCCTTTGAATGCCATGTCAAGGATAGATGGGAGCAGTGCGTCTCCGATTCGGGACTACGGGTAGGTTATGAGCTCTTTCTGTTCAAGCGTTTCCTGCAGTTTTGCGATGGATCTGTGAACCTCCGTCTCTTTCTTGGCGCCCGTACAAACGAGCTTTCCGGTTGAGAAGATTAGTATGACTACTTTGGGGTCGTCCATTCTGTAGATAAGGCCAGGGAACTGTTCGGGTTCATACATGGTGCGTTTCAGTGAGTAGGTTGCCTTTTCCAAATCAATATGGCCGCCTAAACCTGCCGACGCTACCATATTTTGAATCTGAATCTCGGGCTTACTCAGAATGACGATCCCGTTACGTTTGAGCTCGTCCACGACCTTCATGACGGCCTTCCCAGCTTGCAGCTCCGACTTCGACCCCGTACAGACCATTTTACCTGAGCTGAAGATCAAGGTGGCGGTCTTCGGTTTCTTCAACCGATATACTAAGCCCGGAAATTGTTCAGGCCTATATTCTACGCCAGGGAATACGCGTACGATAGAGTTCAAATCAATATTCTGATGGATAGTTGCTGTCGCGACCACGTTCTCTATGTTGATGAACGCTTTGTGTTCGGCCAGAGGGCGCACCTGAGTGATACTTAAGGTGCGCTTTGTGAAGGAAGCCTATATGAATACGATTTGCGGAGGACGCAAGAAGTTCCTGACCCCTTGATTGGTTGGTCAACTTCTCACCTTAACCAATCATTGTCGCCGCAACACTCGCAATAGCAATCAACTATCTCTATTGGCGTCCACGATACAGGGTGCTCTGAATAGGCATGGAATAGACATGGATATGTATAAAGCTAAATATATAACTTTATACCGTGCTTTGCACCTATATAGTGCGGCCAGATAATCTTTGGGAAGAATCTACATAGTACTCTCGGATGACGTTGAGCGCCGACTCCGATTGGCAATCGTAATCAGGCTCGGAGGCAAGAAAGGAAATCTCAGCGGCGCGATAGAGGAAGCTGTCAAGGACTGGCTACGTAAGGACGCGTCGAAGGTTGGCGTTGTTTAACCATGATGCCCAGGTTCGAGAAGGAAGGACAACGATTTGTGTGCGATAAGTGTGGTTTCGAAACGAACAGTTCAGAAATCTTCCCTTTACACAAGAAGAATTGTCCCAAAGTTTAGGTTCCTCTGCCCGCACTACTAGCCTCACACACTAGAACTGTAGGTCATTGCCCAACTCTTGATCAAGTTCTATTGGATGAAAGGCTCGTCGAAATATCAACTCGCAGCTTTCGATATTCTTCGACGGCACGCCGGTAATCAATAGTTTTCCATCGAAGCGAAGGGAATGTTTACAATGGCTGGGAGTACATCTACTCTCAGCAGGTAGGCTAGGGTCCTGGCGTCTAACCGGTCTATCTTCTATCGTCGAATTAAATTGTGGAAAGGATAAACGTGGTCTAAGTATGGCCGGCGCCACGGCCATAACTGCATACACATCTACGCAATTGCTCCTAACAACATCGAGCAGTGAAGTCACATTAGCGGCTCATGCCATGTCACAGGTTCCTGCGTAGATGTTTGTGTCCTGGCGAACAAATTCAGTAGCCGGTGCTACCGGCCATGCTTCCGCTTGACCTTGACCTGTTGGAAGCGAAGGTTGGGGTGGTATGCGTCTAGGATCCTAGCTGCGCCGACACCAACAAAGCTGTGGCCAACATCTGATTCATGGGTCATTCGTCTGAGAAGTTGGGTTAAGGAACCGTAGAACTCTCGGACGGCCACCGTTGCTTCCTCATAGCCGCGACATGCAGCTTCTTTGAAGCCCTTGTCCCAAATTTAACTAACCTTTTCAAACGCTGTCCACAAGTCAGTGTCGTGATCTCATTGTACTGCCTAGGAATAGAGTCGACTGCGCACACGTTTGGGGCCAGCGTTGTCACTGAGCAGGGTCAGATACTGTCGGATGTTCGTGATGTGTACGTTTCGGCTCCCGGGACAGGAATCCATCCGCGAGAAGCCGCTGAGCATCATAGCGTGGTGGCGGCAAAAGTGGTTTCCAGTGCGCTCAATAACGCTGGCGTCAACGCCTCTCAACTTGCCGGGGTTGCAATCGCGTTAGGCCCAGGGTTAGGACCGTGCCTGAGAGTCGGAGCAACTGTTGCAAGATCAATTGCATCATTCTTCCACACCCCTCTCATCCCTGTCAACCATGCCATTGGGCATATCGAGATCGGTACCCTCACCACAGGGGCAAATGACCCACTGGTAGTCTTGGTTTCAGGGGGACATACGGCGATCGCAGCTTTCTCTGGTGGGAAATGGCGCATATTCGGGGAAACGGAGGACATCACCCTCGGAAACCTGTATGACATGTTCGCGAGAGAAATCAATCTGCCCTCCCCTGCTGGACCAGAGATCGAGAAGCTGGCTGCAAAATCGGAGAATTTCATATCTCTTCCCTATGTGGTGAAAGGGAACGATGTTTCATACTCTGGTTTGCTGACGGCTTCCCTCGCAAAACTCAGGACGGGGGTCTCTCTTGAGGATGTGTGCTATTCCATGCAAGAGGTTTCATGTTCTATGCTCGCTGAAGCTGTGGAACGAAGCCTCGCCTACACCCGCAAGAAGGAGGTACTTCTAACCGGAGGCGTGGCAGCGAACAGGACGCTTCAGAAGAAGCTTTCAGATGTTGCGGGCCTACATGACGCTACGCCCCACATCGTCAACCAGGCTTATACTGGGGATTGTGGTCCACAAATCGCATGGACGGGCATGCTCGCGCTGCGATCTGGTGTAACGATTGCTGTTGCCGAATCACGCGTAAGGCCAAGATGGAGGTTGGAGGACGTTGACATTGTCTGGCGAAGAGACGCTTCCTAAACTAATTTACAAAGGAGCCGAAGCCGAGATCTACCTTGAAAACTGGTGCGGATCAATGGCGGTCAGAAAGACCCGGCTCGCGAAGCCATATCGAGTCCTCCAGTTGGACGCAGCGATCCGTCGGGGCAGGACAGTTCATGAGACGAACCTAATGCATGAGGCGAGAAAGCTTGGCGTCCCTGTTCCTGCAATCCAGCACATCGATCCAGAAACATCGTCATTCATAATGGATTATGTGAACGGACCTACGTTGAAGGAGGAGTTGTACGCCGTCTCGCCAGAAACGAGAGGCAAACAATGCAACCTGCTAGGACGAATGGTTGCTCTACTCCATGAAGGCGGCATAGTGCACGGCGACCTGACGATATCCAACGTCCTGTGCGCTGACGGCAAACTCTTCTTGATCGACTTTGGGCTGGGAGATTTTTCAACCGAGCTTGAGGACCGTGGAGTTGATCTGCTTCTCCTCAGTCGCGCCATGAAAAGCACCCATATCAAATTTCACGAAGAAATCTTCGCCGCTTTTCTACATGGTTATTCCGCGACAGTAGGAAAGAGACTAGGCGTCGAAGCAGTTAACAAGATGCGAGAGATCGAAAGGAGAGGAAGATACTCTGAAAGAACATAAACGAACAATCTACTTTGCAACGGGAAACAAAGGGAAATTTGCTGAAGCGACCCATATAGCGAAAGTTTTCGGAATAACGCTCAAACAGGTGAAGACTGAAAAAATCGAGATCCAATCAGACGAACTAGAGGACATAGCGTCATTCGCAGCCAAATGCGCCTCCGAGACGACGCGGCGTTCCGTCGTTGCGGAAGACGCGGGTTTATTCGTCAATAAGCTGCGGGGCTTCCCGGGGCCCTACTCCGCCTACGTGTTCAAGACCATAGGGAATGATGGTGTCCTGAACTTGCTAAAAGGTGCCACAGACAGAAGCGCCTACTTCCGTGCTGTGGTCTCATTCGCGAGACCAAGAAGGCCCCCTGTCTGCTTTAGTGGCGAGGTAAAGGGTATCATATCCCGTAAACCGAGGGGAAGCCTCGGATTTGGATTCGACCCGATCTTCATGCCCACGCAAGCTGATGGCCGAACATTCGCAGAAATGAATACGCTAGAGAAGAACCTACTCTCTCATAGAGCAAAGGCATTCGTAAAATTCTTCACTTGGCTCTCAATGAAGGAAAGCTCCATCTTCACTTAGACAAGTTAAATAACCGAGAGTCAAAGACTAAGACGAAATTCCAAATCGGAGAGTGCGCATTAACGGCTAGACTATACACAAGCAAACGAGGTAGGTCAGGGTCCACCCGACCAATCAGCAAGAAAACGCCATCGTGGGTTAAGTATACTCCAGAAGAGGTGGAGTCATTGGTTCTCAAGCTCTCTCGGGAAGGTAACTCGGCAAGTATAATCGGCGTATTGATGCGTGACCGGTATGGAGTGCCCTTAGTGAAGTCGATCACGGGAAAGAATGTTCAGGAGATACTGAAACCTGGTCAAGAGGCCGGGGCTCTTCCAGAAGACTTGAACGCGCTTCTAAAGAAGGCTGACGACCTCAGGCGTCACTTGGAGAAGAATCGGAAGGATCACGTTAACAAACGTTCTCTGGCAATGATCGAATCTAAGATTCACAGGCTAGTGAAGTATTACAGGGTTAAAGGACAACTCCGCCCAGAATGGCAATACAAACATGTGGTCGCATCAGTGGCATAATAAATGCCCGGGGACGGACAACGTGGCGCTTTCCTTGAACGTGCGAGAGAAGCTGCAGAAGTAATCAGGAAACATCTACAAGCAGACTCCTTCTTCACGGCAATATCACATAATGATGCAGACGGCCTGTCTTCGGCCGGCATCATGGGTTCCGTCCTCACCCGTGCGTCCGCACGTTTCAAAGTCCGAATAGTAGAAGAACTCCGCGAGGACATAGTTGATGAGATATCAGTTGGCAAACCTGACATAGTAATCTTCACGGACATTGGCAGCGGTTATTCTGAACTCATAAACTCGCGGCTAGACGCCAGAGAAGTCGTCATTCTAGATCACCACCCACCAGATGGCAAGGCAGGAGGGAAGTTTGTCCAGGTGAATCCACATGAATTTGGAATCGACGGTGCTACCATGATCAGTGCTGCGGGCGTCACTTACCTTGTCGCGAGAGCACTCGACGACGGAAACAAAGACCTCAGCACCCTCGGAATTGTGGGTGCGCTAGGAGACATGCAAGATAAGAACGAACAAAGGGCACTCGCAGGCCTCAACCAGCTCCTAGTTGACGATGCCGTATCCTCTGGCAATGCGAAGGTAGAGTCCGACCTAGTTGTGTATGGCAGAGAGACGCGTCCGATATACCGGGCCCTAGCCTACACGACCTCGCCATACCTACCAAATCTTAGTGGTCGGGAAGACAACTGCCTGCTGCTCCTCTCAAAGGCTGGTATTCCTGTAAAAGAAGGGGATCGATTTAGAACTGCAGCTGACCTCTCACAAGAGGATAAGCAGAAACTCCTCAACGAAATAATCGCGTACCTCACATCTCAAGGTTTTCCCTCAAACGTAGTGCTCGACATGGTTGGGACCGTATACACATTCATCAACGAACCGCAAGGAAGCCCGACTCGAGATGCGCGAGAATTCTCGGGCCTCTTGAACGCATGCGGGAGAACCGGGAACCCTTCGATAGGCATTAGCATTGGGCTAGGGGACCGAAAGACAGCCCTAACCGAAGCGAACGAAGTTGTCGCCAATTACAGGAAAACTCTGGCCAGTTACATGGAGTGGCTAACAAAATCACCAGATGCTATTCAGAAATTCAAGATAATTTGGGCAATACGCGGCGAGAATCAAATACAAGAGAGCATGACCGGAGCGTTCTCTTCGATCTTATCCTCAGCGGGTAACCTAACTCCGGACCACGCAATCATCGTCGTTACTAAAGCTAAGGATGGCGGTATCAAACTCTCTGCAAGAGCCCCCGCGAAACTTCTAGGGCTGGGCATGAACCTTGGAGTGGCGTTGAACATTACGGCGAAGAAGTACGCAGGGTTGGGAGGGGGACACAATGTGGCTGCGGGCGCGCATATCAAGGCCGATGACCCAGTTCCGTTCCTTGAAGAACTCGATCAGCTGCTGCTCTCACAGTTGAAAACGAATGTATGAAACAGAAATTCGCATTCGTTATGCGTCGCCATGCTTTGCCAGAGCCGTGGAGAACGCGTTGTCCCCTGACGATAAAGTCCCGAACAGCCAACTGATCGTCTCGACAAAAGCGCACGGTCGAATGCTCTCTGTTCAAGTCAAGGGGTGCGAGAAAATTGAAACTATGCAACTGACACTGCAAGATATCTTTCGGTGCATGCAAGCGACCGAGACATCGCTGAAAAAGATTGCAAAGCGCTAATCGCAGCTTCATCGGCTATGAACGCTTTAAATAAGGCACAAACGGTACGTTGCCAAAATTCGAAGTTCGAGTGGAAGACCATTGTCTAAAGCCTCGAAAAAAGTCAGAGATAAGTGGCGATTGAAGGAATGGTATGATGTCTACAGCCCACCCTACTTCGGAGAAAACGTGGTCGCGAGCATACCGTGTGAGCTCCC
>Ga0181533_1002426_pt1 | contig 21921 bp, 17 predicted proteins | sample PEATcosm2014_Bin_45_FD_119772 | JGI IMG/M metagenome (GOLD analysis project Ga0181533, IMG submission 119772) | Peatland microbial communities from MTU Mesocosm Facility, Houghton, MI, USA - PEATcosm2014_Bin11_60_metaG | ecosystem: Environmental > Terrestrial > Soil > Wetlands > Peat | place...
CTTCGACATCATCCACCAGGACCCGGTGCTGGCCGAGGTGAAGCTGATCGCCGAGCCCTGGGACATCGGGCCCGGCGGCTACCAGGTCGGCAACTTCCCGGTGGGCTGGGCGGAGTGGAACGGACGCTACCGCGACACCATCCGCGACTACTGGCGGGGGGCCCCCATCGGGGTTTCCGACCTCGCCTACCGGCTCACCGGATCCAGCGATCTCTATGCCGAGGACGGGCGCGCGCCCAGCGCCAGCATCAACTTCGTGACCGCGCACGACGGCTTCACGCTCCGCGACCTGGTCTCCTACGACGGCAAGCACAACCAGGCCAACGGCGAGGACGGCCGCGACGGCACCGACGACAACCGCTCCTGGAACTGCGGAGTCGAGGGCGAGACCGACGACCCCGCGATCAACGACCTGCGAGGGCGCCAGCGGCGCAACTTCCTGGCCACCCTGCTGCTCTCCCAGGGCTGCCCGATGATCCTCTCCGGCGACGAGCTGGGGCGCACCCAGGGCGGCAACAACAACGCCTACTGCCAGGACAACGAGATCTCCTGGATCGATTGGGAGCACGCCGACGGCGACCTGATCGCCTTCACCCGCCGGCTCATCGAGCTGCGGGCGCGCCACCACGTCCTCCACCGCCAGGGCTTCTTCACCGGGGAGGTGGTGGGCCGCGGGCGCAGGGACGTCCGCTGGCTCCGCTCCAACGCGCAGGAGATGACCCACGACTCGTGGGCCAGCCACGAACGTCAGTCCCTGACCATGGTGCTCGACGGCGGCCTCATCCCCGACCGCACCGCGAGCGGCGAGCGGATCGCCGACGACACCCTGGCCGTGCTCCTGCACTCCTCCGACGAGGACCGCGACTGGCGGCTTCCGCCGGGGAGGTGGGAGGTCGTCCTCGACACCGCCGCGCCCGACGAGAAGCCGGGCACCCGGGTGCTGGGCCGCGGTCGCAGCCTGACCGTGGCGGCCCGGTCGGTGGTGGTGCTCCGGCTGGTCGCGCCCCGCCGGTGAGAGCGACCTACCGGGTCCAGCTCGGTCCGGGCTTCGGCTTCGAGGAGCTCACCGCCAGCCTCGACTACCTGACCGGCCTCGGGGTCAGCCACCTCTACTGCTCGCCCATCCTCCAGGCCGCCCAGGGCTCGTCGCACGGGTACGACGTGGTCGACCCCACCCGCATCTCCGACGACCTGGGGGGCGAGGGCGGCTTCCGCGCCCTGGTCGACGCCGCCGGGGACCGGCGACTCCGGATCCTCCTCGACATCGTCCCCAACCACATGTCGGTCGCGGACCGGCGCAACCGCTGGTGGTGGGACGTGCTGGTGGCGGGGCGGAGCAGCCCCTTCGCCCGCTACTTCGACATCAACTGGGACCATCCGCTGGTTCGGGGGCGGGTCATGGCTCCGCTCCTGGACCGGTCCCTCGACGAGGCCCTGGAGCAGCGGCTGGTCCAGCTGGTCACAGACTCCGGGGTGGTGGTGGCCCACGGCGACAGCCGGCTGCCGCTCTCGCGGGAGACCCTTCCCACGGTGCTCGCGGGCACGGAGCTGGCCGGCCTCGCCGAGCGGATCCACGACGCGGAGCTCGCCGAGGAGCGGATGGCCGCCAGCGACGAGATGGCGCAGCGGCTCGCGGCGTTCGACGACGCCGAGGCCATTGCCCTGACCGAGCCTCTCGAGCGCTGGAACCGCGACCCCGACGCCCTGCGCGGCCTGCTGGACGAACAGAACTACGCACTGACCGACTGGCACGAGGCGGCCACGGTGATGAACTACCGCAACTTCTTCGACATCACGTCGCTGGTCGGGGTCCGGGTCGAGGACCCCGAGGTGCTGGATGCCACCCACGTGATGGTCGACGCGCTGCTGGATCGTGGCGACGTGGACGCGGTCCGGGTCGACCACATCGACGGCCTGCGCCAGCCCCGGGCCTACCTGGAGCGGATGCGCCGGCGGCACCCCGATAGCGGGCTCTGGGTCGAGAAGATCCTCGCCCACGACGAGGCGCTGCCCGACGCCTGGCCGGTCGACGGCACCACCGGCTATGAGTTCGGCGCCCTCGCCGGCGGCCTGTTCATCGACCCGGCGGGCTGGGTGGCGCTCCGCCAGAGCTGGGCCGAGGCCACCGGGCACCCCGACGACTTCGAGGAGATCACCCGGCACGCCAAGCTCGAGGTGATGGACGGAACGCTCCGGCCCAACGTCGACCGGCTGGTGCGCATGCTCGGCGCGGTCTGCCGCGACCGGGCCCGGGAGGAGCTGTCTGGCGCGTCCGACCGGCTGCGCACCGGGGTGGTCGAGTACCTGCTGGGCCTGGACGTCTACCGGACCTACGTCGACGCTGCCGACGCCGAGCCCGATCCCTCCGACCGGGCGCGGATCTGCGCCGCCCTCCGCCGCGCGGGTGCCAGCGGCGGCGACGCCGAAACCCTTGAGCTGATGGGGGCCCTCCTGCTGGAGCCCCGTGATCCCGGGCTGGAGCACGACTTCGTGCTGCGCCTTCAGCAGGTCAGCACCGTGGTGCAGGCCAAGGGAGTGGAGGACACGGCCTTCTACCGCTTCCCGGTGCTGAGCGCCGCCTGCGAGGTCGGTGCGTCGCCACGGCACCCGGCCGTCGGGGTGGCGGAGTTCCACGCCGCCAACCACGAGCGGCAGCGGCGGTGGCCCCGCTCCCTACTCGCCACCGCCACCCACGACAGCAAGCGCGGCGAGGACGTGCGGGCGCGCCTCTACCTGCTCTCCGAGATCGCCGCGGCCTGGCCGGTCCTGACCCGCCGCTGGCGGGAGAGCCACGCCGAGGCCTTCCGCGCGGGAATGCCGGGCCGCACCATGTCGGAGCTGCTCTTCCAGACCATGGTCGGGGCCTGGCCGATCGACGCCGGCCGGCTCACCGAGTACATGCTCAAGGCGTCCTCCGAAGCCAAGCAGCGGACCTCCTGGATCGAGCCCGACAGCGGCTACCGGAAGGCGCTCGCCGAGCTGGTGCGGGCACTCCTCGAGGACGCCGCGCTGGTCGCCGAGCTGAGCCACCTCGTCGCCCGGCTGGTGGAGCCGGGACGGGTGACCTCGCTGGCCATGACCCTGCTCCGCCTGACCTCGCCGGGCGTCCCCGACACCTACCAGGGCACCGAGCTCTGGCAGCTCGACCTCGTCGACCCCGACAACCGCCGCCCGGTCGACTACCAGAAGCGCCGCCGGCTGCTGGACCGGCTGGAGCGGAGCCGCCCGCCGGCGGTCGCCGGGGACGCCGACGGCCGCACCAAGCTGCTCACCGTCCACACCGCCCTCGACCTGCGCCGCCGTCGCCCCGAGCTCTTCGGCGAGCGCGGCGACTACCTCCCCCTCCCGGTTCACGGGGCGCGACGCGACCACGCCGTCGCCTTTGCCCGCGGGGCGGACCCCGGAGCGGTCACCATCGTGCCCCGGCTGGTGATCGGACTGGGGAGCGACTGGGGCGACACCTCGGTCGAGCTGCCCGAGGGCCGCTGGGTCAACCTGATGGGCGGTGCGCCGTGGCAGGGGGAGGTTCGCGTCTCCGAGCTCCTCGACGGGTTCCCGGTGGCACTGCTGGAGCGCGATTGATGCGCCGGAGGGTCTGGGCCCCGCGGGCCGAGCGCGCCGAGCTGGTGCTCGAGGGCGGCGAGCGCCTCGCCATGAAGCGCGCGGGGGACGGCTGCTTCCAGCTCGAGAGCGCACGCCTGGTCCCCGGTCTGCGCTACCGGGTGAGCCTCGACGGCGGCCCCCCGCTGCCGGACCCTCGCTCTCCGTTCCAGCCCGACGGGGTCGAGGGGGTCTCGGAGCTGGTGGACGACGGGTTCGCGTGGACCGACGCTGGGTGGTCGGCGCCGCCGTTCCGGGACGCGATCGTCTACGAGCTGCACGTGGGCACGTTCAGCCCCGAGGGGACCTTCGAGGGGCTGGTCCGGCGACTCGACCACCTCACCGGCCTGGGGGTCACCGCGGTCGAGCTGATGCCGGTCGCCGAGTTCCCCGGCCGGTGGGGGTGGGGCTACGACGGGGCCGACCTCTACGCCGTCCGCGCCGCCTACGGCGGCCCCCACGGGTTGCGCCGGCTGGTCGACGCCTGCCACCGGCGGGGCCTGGCGGTGATCCTCGACGCCGTCTACAACCACGTCGGGCCGGCCGGCAACCACCTCGATCAGTTCGGCCCCTACTTCACCGACAACCACCGGACCCCCTGGGGGTCCGCGGTCAACTTCGACGGCCCGGGCAGTGACGGGGTCCGCGACTTCGTGACCGAGAGCGCGCGACGGTGGCTGCGCGACTTCCACCTCGACGGCCTGCGCCTCGACGCCGTGCATGCGATCCACGACGAGTCGGCCCGGCACATCGTGGAGGAGCTGGCCGAGACGGTGGAGGCTCTGGAGGCTGAGCTGGGCAGGCGGCTGTGGCTGATCCTGGAGACGGATCGCAACGACCCGCGGGGGGTGTGGCCGCGTACCCGGGGCGGGTGGGGCGCGACCGCCCACTGGGCCGACGACTTCCACCACGCGCTCCACGTGGCCCTGACCGGCGAGCGCTCCGGCTACTACGGGGACTTCCACGGCTGGCCGGACGTGGTCAGGGCGCTCAGCTCGCCCTACCTCTACACCGGACAGCATTCGACCAGTCGCGACCGCCGGCACGGGCGCGAGCCGGCCGGCACCGGCGGCGAGAACTTCGTGGTCTGCCTCCAGAACCACGACCAGGTGGGCAACCGGGCCCCCGGGGAGCGGCTCAGCCGGCTGACCACCCCGCCGCGGCTGCGCGTGGCGGCCCTGCTCCTGCTCACCTCCCCGTACGTCCCCCTCCTCTTCGCCGGGGAGGAGTGGGCGGCGAGCACACCCTTCCTCTACTTCTCGGACCACGAGCCCGAGCTCGGGCGCAGGATCACCGCGGGCCGGCGGGCAGAGTGCGCGGGGCTCGGCTGGGACCCGGCCGAGGTCCCCGATCCGCAGGCGGAATCCACGTTCGCGGCGTCGCGGCTCCGCTGGGAGGAGCGGTACCACCCGGCTCACGCGGCCATGCTGGACTGGTATCGCACGCTGATCCGGCTCCGGCGCAAGCATCCCGGGCTCGGCTGTGGGGACTTCCGCGAGAGCCGGGTGATCAGCGAGGCGGGATCCCCGTGGGTCGTCGTCGAGCGCGGCGACCACCTGATCGGCGCCAACCTCGGCCCGGAGCCCGTGGACGCCCCGGCGCCGGGATGGGCGGGGGCGCGGATCCTGGCGATGACCGGCGACGCCGCGTGCGCAGGCGGCACCGTCCGGCTCGGCCCCGAGTCGGCCGCGATCTGGTCTCGCTGAGAGCGGCGATCGATGTCAACGTGAGCCGGCCCGGCGATCGTGAACGTGGAGCCGGTCCCGGCGGCGTGAGCTAACCTGGGGCGCCGCCATGGGTGTGAACGAGTCGAGCTCGCGGGCTGCGACTCCGGGCGAGCTGGAGACGGCTGCGACCGGCGAGCTCGAGGCGGCTTTCGGAGCCGGTCCCGCGGTCGCCTGCGGGACGGCGCCGGGCCGGATCACGGTGGTCGGCGAGCACGTCGACTACGTGGGCGGCCGGGTCCTGTGCGCGGCCATCGACCTGACCCTCGCGGTGGCGGTGCGTCCGGCGGCCGACCGCAGCTGGCGCGTGGTCAGCGACGGCGAGCGGGTGGAGCGCGGCGCGCCCTCGATGGCGGGGGACATCGGCGACCGCGTCTTCGCCGCCGCGTCCGCCCTGGGCAGGTTCGGGGTTCCCCTGCCGCCCCTGGAGATCGGCGTGGCCAGCCGGATCCCGCGCTCGTCGGGCCTCAGCTCGTCCGCCGCCCTCATGACCGCCAGCCTGGTGGCGATGCTCCGCCTGGCCGGCGCCTGGCTCACCGCCGACGACCTGGTGAGGGCGGCGCTGACCGGTGAGCGGGAGATCGTCGGCGTGCCGTGTGGCGACCTCGATCCGCTGGCGGTGGTGCACGGTCGCGCCGGTGCGGTGCTCCTCCTCGACTGCTCCACCGGCTTCCGCACCAACATTCCCTGGCCCTGGCCCGAGGTGGGGCTGCTGGTGGCGAGCAGCGACGAGCGCCACGACGTCCAGGGATCCGGGTACCGAGCCCGCCGCCGGTTGGCCGAGCGCGCCTGCGCGGCCCTCGGGGTGACCGGCTGTCAGGAGATCGGGGACCGCTGGGGTGAGCTGCCGGCCGAGCTGCGGGCGGCGGGGCGGCACATCGCCACCGAGACCGGCCGCACCGATGCGGCGGTGGCCGCCCTGGAGTCGGGCGACGTCCACCGCCTGGGGGTCCTCATGAACGAGAGCCATGCGTCCCTGCGCGCCGACTGCGGGGTGAGCACCCGGCGCCTGGATGAGATGACGGCCGCGGCGCGCCGCGTTCCGGGCTGCCACGGGGCCCGTCTGGTGGGTGCCGGCTTCGGCGGCAGCGCCATGGCCCTGGTCGAGCGCCGCGCCGCCGCCGACTGCGCCGCGGCCATGGCCGGCGCCTCGGGCCCGGACGCGGGAACGTGGTTGATCGTGCCCTCCGGAGGGTTGGCGGTCACCGCGCCGGACGTGGTCACCGTGGATGTCAGCAGGTCCGTGGACGCTGCGGTCAGGCCAGCACCACCTCGATGCCCAGGTCGCGAATCTGGGCGGTCTGATCGGGGTGGGCATCCCGGTCGGTGACCAGAACGCTGACAGCCTCCAGGCCGACGATGGGCGTGAACCCGGCCCGGCCCAGCTTGGTCGAGTCGGCGACGACCACCACCCGGCGAGCCCGGGCGGCCATCGCCGCACCGACCTCGGCGATGAGCATGTGGGGCGTGCTCAGCCCGCCCTCGACGGTCAGACCGTCGCACCCCAGGAAGGCGATGTCGGCACTGAGCTCGCGCAGATCGGCCAGGGTCACCGGCCCCACCACGGCCTGGTAGTCGGGCAGGTACAGCCCCCCCAGACAGATCAGATGGGACTGTTCCCAGCTTCCGACCTCCTGGATCACCGGCAGCGAGTGGGTGACCATGGTGATCGAGCGTGACGAGCGCAGGATCCCCGGGAGGTGCGCCGCGACCTCCACCACGGTCGAGCCCGAGTCGAAGAAGACGGCGTTGCCGGCCTGCACCAGGCCGGCCGCCGCCAGCCCGATGCGCCTCTTCTGGGCCGTATTCTCGCGAGCTCGGCGGGCGAAGAGGCCGTTCACCTGGGCTGTCGGCCTGCTCACCGCGCCGCCATGAACGCGGCGGAGCTTGCCCTGCTCCTCGAGGATGGTCAGGTCATGGCGGATCGAGGTGTCGGTGACATTGAACTGAGCCATCAGTTCGGCCACACTGAGACTTTCGCGCCCCTCGATCATCCTCGCGATGAGATCGCGTCGCGCCTTTGCCGTGGTCACGCTCAGCCTCCGGCCTCCAAACCTCCGGGATTGTGGCAGGGCGGGGTCGGCACGCGTGCAGGCCCTGTCAGGTCCGGGCCCCGGGTCGTGGTCAGACCTCGGTCACCCTCTCAAGGGCACGCGTCCCTCGATGGCACGCGTCCCATCCGTCGCGCGTCGCCCTGACCATCTCTCCCAACATCGCCTCCGGGTCCGGAGCCGTGCAGACCCCGCTGCTCGACCCGGTTCCCTGGGCCCCCGCCGCCATGACGTCGAACACGTCACGAGCGCAGCCGATGCCCGCCCCGTGGACCACCCGGATCTCCGGATTGACCCGCCAGATGGCGCGGTTGATGTCCCCGATCGCCGCGTTCCCACGATCAGCGGCGCTGCCGGCCCCGATCAGCTCCGGCGACTCCACGACGATCACATTGGGTGCCAGCTCGGCGATCGACACCGCGCTCTCGACATCGTCGGAGCAGGCGACGGTCGCGAGCCCGACCTGGTCGGCGCGGCGGATGGTCAGGGCCAGCTGCTCTCGGGTCAGCCGGCGCTCGACGTGATTCAGGACGACGCCCACCGCGCCCGCCGCCTTGAGCGCTTCGGGGAGCACGGCGCCCTGCCCACGCCCCGGCTCCAGTGAATCCATGTGCGGGGCGAACACCAGGGCTCGCTCAACCCGCTGGGCGATGAGCGGTATGTCCACGTACTGGGGGTCGATGATGATCTGCACCTCGTACTCGCGGCTCAGCTCGTCGGCACGGATTGACAGCCGGAGCATCTCGGGGCCGAACATGTAGCCCTTCGGCCCCAGCTCGAAGAAGGGCGGCGTGATCTCCAGCCCCCGGTACACGGTGCCTACTCTCCGACGATCTGGATGCGGACCGTCCGCTCACGGGCTCGCACCTGGTCGAAGTCGACGAACCAGAACCGTCCGAACTCTCCCAGCGCCATCGAGCCCTCGATGACGGGCACGCTCTCCGAGCGCCCCAGCATCACCGACCTCAGGTGCGCGTCGGTGTTCAACCCCCAGGCCGCCTGCTCATGCAGCGTGGAGACCGCGACCTCGATGTGCTTCGGCCCGGGATGCAGATACTGTCCCTCGGTCCGGCAGGTGGGGACCAGACGCTCGAAGACGTTCACCAGGTCCTGCATCAGGAGCGGGGTGCCCCAGTAGTTGACGTCGTGCGACTCCTCCTGGATCAGGACGCTGCAGGTGGTGTGCTGCGAGTACACCATCAGGATGCCGTCCCTGATCCCGGAGCGCGCCAGCGCCTCCTGCGCATGAGGCGTGACATCGTGGAAGGTGGGGAGCCGGTCTGACTGGATCTGGAACGACTCGTGGTAGACGGACATCTGGGAATCTCTCCTCCGAGGTGGCGGGGTGGCGAGGGCCAGCTCGCGGCTGGCGCGAGGTGCGTTCATCGCAGGTCAGGAGGCGGGCATCTGGGCGCTGCCGGCGCCCGGCGTCTCATCCCAGATCGCCATGCCCGTGTCCGGGTCGAAGAAGTGCATCGAGCCGGCGCGGACGGCGAAGCCGGCCCGCTCGCCGACCGCGATCCGGGTCCCCGAGTCCACCCGGGCGACACCCCAGGTCGAGCTGGTCGTACCCGAATCGTCCCCGTCCGGCTGGCCGTCGCGGCTCCCGGTCGACGCCCCCGGGACCTGAGCGAAGGGCGCGTCCAGGCTGAAGTGCACCAGCAACTCCGACCCCAGGGCCTCGAGCAGCTCGACATCGCCCTGCAGCACCGCGGCGTCCCCTGGCCCGGCGGCGGAGATGTGCTCCGGGCGGATCCCCACCACAACCCCCTTGCCCCGGCGGGCGGCGAGCGCCGGTCGCGTCCTGCGCACCTCCTCGGAGAGCTCCAGCCGCTGGGAGCCGAGGCTGACGGCCGTCCCATCCGGGGTGAGCCCGCCCTCGTACATATTCATCGCCGGCGAGCCGATGAACGCGGCCACGAAGATGTTGATGGGTCGCTCGTACAGCACCTGGGGCGCCGCGCACTGCTGGAGCACGCCGCCCAGCAGCACGGCCACGCGGTCACCCATGGTCATGGCCTCGGTCTGATCATGGGTGACGTAGAGCATCGAGACTCCCAGCCGCCGCTGGATCCGGGAGACCTCGGCGCGCATCTGCACGCGCAGTTTGGCGTCCAGGTTGCTCAGCGGCTCGTCCATCAGGAACACCTTCGGCTCGCGCACGATGGCGCGCCCCATGGCGACCCGCTGTCGCTGCCCGCCCGAGAGCTGCGCCGGCTTCCGATCCAGCCACTGGCCGAGACCGAGCATCTTGGCCGTGCTGCGCACCTTGAGCTCGACCTCGGCCCTGGACAGCCGGCGCATCTTGAGCCCGAAGCCGATGTTCTGGGCCACCGTCATGTGCGGATAGAGCGCGTAGTTCTGGAAGACCATGGCGATGTCCCGGTCCTTCGGGGAGACGTCGTTCACCACCCGGCCCCCGATGCGCACCTCCCCATCCGAGATCTCCTCGAGGCCGGCCACCATCCGCAGCACGGTGGTCTTGCCGCAGCCCGAGGGGCCGACCAGGACCATCAGCTCCCCGTCGCCGATCTCGAGGCTCACGCTCTGGACCGCCTCCACGCCGTTGGGGTACACCTTGCTGACCGCGTCCAGCTCTACTGTCGCCATCTGTACTCCCCTGGCTCCGGCCGTGGATATGGCCAGCAGCGAATGGACCGGCTCCCCACCGGCAACGAGCTCACCTGCCTCCCACCCATCAGCGACTCACCCCCATGGTGAGGCCCGAGATGAGATAGCGCTGGAAGATCAGGTACACGATGATCGCCGGGAGGGCGCTGATCAGGGATCCCGCCATCAGCGCGGGGATACTGACCGCACGACCGGATGAGATGACCCCAAGCCCCACCGTGATGGTCCGGTTGGCCGGCTCCTGCAGGAGGAGGAGCGCGACCAGGAGGTCGTCCCAGATCTGGATGAACTGCAGGACGGTGACGGTCGCCAGCGCCGGAGCGGCCATCCTGACCGCGATGCGCCAGAAGACGCCCACGTAGCCGAAGCCGTCGCACAGCGCCGCCTCGATCAGCTCGTCGGGCAGGCCGCGGAAGAACACCGTCATCAGGAAGGTGGCAAACGGCATGCCCAGAGCCGAGTACACCAGGATCGGGGCGAGGTAGTTGTTGACCAGGCCGAGGTTGCTGAGATTGACGTATTCCGGGATGATGATCGACTGCACCGGGATCATCATGCTGCCGATGATCCCGAGGAAGATCACGTTCTGACGGCGGTAGTGGAGCTTGGCGAACGCGAACCCCGCCGCGCTCGAGCCGATCAGGATGATCGCGATCGACCCCGCGCAGATGAGCGTGGAGTTGAGCAGCTCCGAGCCCACCGGCAGAGCGTTGAAGAGCCCGGTCCAGCTCGACGTGGAGAAGCCGCTCCCGTTGAGGTACTGGGTCTCGGTGCGGAGCGAGTTGATGATCATGAAGGCGAACGGGTACAGCATCACGATGCAGACCACGATCAGCACAAAGAACATGATCACCGCCCCGGGATCCCTCCGCAGCCGGCGCGCCAGGGTGGGTCGACCCCGTCGGGTCGCTGCCCGCTCGCGACTCGCGGCCTGGAGCGGCGCGGCCGCGGTCTCACCCTCGACGGTCATCTCCCCACTCCCACTACGTCTCACCGCGCAGGATCCGCATCTGCAGGAGGTTCACCCCGAAGATGATCACCAGCAGCACGATGCCCACGGTGGCCCCGGTTCCGAATGCCCCGACGGCGAACGCCTGCTGATAGACGAAGAACTCCAGGGTCGTGGTCCCGTACCCGGGACCACCCTCGGTCATGATGAAGATCAGGCTGAAGAGGCCGGTGAAGGCGCTGATGGTGGTGATCACGAACCCGAACTGGAAGTAGCGCTTGAGAAGCGGGAGGGTGATGTGGCGGAAGACCATCAGCCGTCCGGCTCCATCCAGCCGTGCGGCCTCGTAGATGGCCGGGTCGATGGTCGACATCCCGGTCAGGAAGATGATGGTGTTGGTGCCGACCATCGACCAGATGAAGGTGACGGCCACCGCCCCGAGGGCGCTGTATTCGAAGCCCAGGAAGTTGATCTCCAGCGACTTCAGGCCCAGGGCGCCCAGCAGGGAGTTGACCGTCCCGTTCGCCGCGAACACCTGCATCGCGACGATGCCGATCACCACCCATGAGACGGCCGTGGGCAGGAAGATGAGGGATCGGAAGACCTTCCAACCCCAGACGTGCTCGTGGAGCATGCCGGCGATCACCAGCGGGATGAAGACGGCGATCGGAAGCGCCAGCAGCAGGAGCCCGTTGTTCTCGAGGACCCGCCAGAAGGTCGGGCTCTGGAAGAGGTCGAGATAGGTGCGCGGCCCCACCCACTGGGCGGTGATGCCGTCCCAGTTGGTCATGCTGTAGTAGACGGCCTCGCCGATGGGGATGATCAGCAGGGCCACGACCACGGCGAAGGCCGGGAGGGTCAGCACGATGCCGGCACGCCCTCGCTGGCGCGCGATCCCGGACGCCCTGCGGCCGCGCTTTCGGCCCTCGCGCAGCGAGGACCGGACCCCAACCGCCTCGACCTCTGCCTCTGCCATCTGGCTTCTTTCGCTTCCCATGTTAGCGGCGGACGATTCATCTCCCGACCGGCCAGGGCCGCCGCCCACCTGTGGCCGGTTCGACATTCCGGGGTCCCGCTGGTTGGGTGGGGCGGGCCGCCGCGGCGGCCGCCCCACCCAACCCTTCAGGAGGAACTACGCCTTATAGCTGGCCCACGTCGAGCTGCGCTGCCCTGCCGGCAGGGCCTGCCACGCCTGCTCCAGGTCCTGGGCCGCCGTGGCGACGCTGATCTGCCCGGCCAGGAGCTGCGGAAGCACCTTGCTCCCCTCGTTCACCACGCCGACCTGGGTCACGTTGTCGAGCATCGGGTACGGCGTCATCCCGTCCTGGGCGGCGAAGTTCAGCATGTCCTGGTTGACCGGGTTCGACGACGTCGACCCGCTCAGGTCCGGGATCAGACCGCTCTGGTCGATGACGGTCGCCGCCTGGCTGGTGGTGAGGAACTGGAGGAACTCGGCCGCCTGGGTCTTGTGCTGCGAGTAGGTGGTCATCGAGTACCCGTCGCCCGGGTACTGGACCACGCCATTGATCGACGTGTCCGAGTAGGGCGGCACGAAGGTCCCCAGGTTGCTGCCCATCGACTGGTACAGGGTTTCGGTGTCCCAGTTGCCATCGACGATCATGGCGGTCTGACCCTTCTCGAGCGCGATCAACGAGTCGCCCGAGCTGATCACGTTGGAGTTGGTGTAGCCGTCCGCGTGGAGAGCCGCCCACTTGGTCAGCTGAGCCTCGACGGTGGGATCCGTCCAGGAGAGCTGGCCATTGTAGAGCTGCTCCCACTGGGAAACTCCCAGCGCACCGATCATCAGGTAGCTGAGATCGTAGTAGGGGTAGAACTCCGCCCCGAGCGCCTGGGTGTCGGCCCCGTAGTAGAGGCAGTTGGTCCCCATCGCCTTGAAGAGCGCGCAGTCCGTCATCAGCTCAGTCCAGTTCTGCGGGACCTGGGTGATGCCCGCCTTGGTGAACAGCGACTTGTTGTAGAAGCCGATGTAGAACTGGTCCTCCAGGGGTATGACGTACGCCCCGTTGGAGGTGTTGAATCCCGGGGCCACCCATTGCATCCCCAGCATGTTGGAGAGGTCGCTCTGCGGGATATACGACTTCAGGTTCTGCAAGTAGCTGTCGTACTGGAGGGTGAAGAGACCGGTCCACATGACCGCGAGGTCCGGGCCGGTCTTGGAGATGGCGGCAGCCTGAAGCAGCGCGAAGTAGTTGTCGGCCGGCTGCGCCACGACGTTGATGTGGATGTCGGGATGCAGCTTTTCAAATGCCTTGACCAAGTTCGTGGTTGCGGTGGCGTTGGACTCGGTGCCGTAGTTCTGCCAGAGCGTGAGGGTCACCTGCGACCCCGAGCCGCCCGAGCCGCACGCCGTCAGCAGCAGGGCCGTGCCCACTGCGACCGCGCCGAAGCGGCTCAGCCGCCCCATCAGCCCTCGTGTCGAGTTGCCTGTCATAACTAGCTCCCCGTATTCGTCATCGGAAGGGGCGTTGTGCGACGCCCCTCATCTGAACCCAGCCGGCCGAAGACCCGGAAAACGACCTTGAAGCCCCCCGTGCGCGTTTCACCCAGCATCACCCTCCTTGACATGCCCGCCGCCAAATCCGCGCGGCTCTCGCGCCGCGACCTGTGGAGTCCAACCCAAGAGCGGATGGGGATCATGCCAGCAGCACCTCGATCCCCATCTCCCGGATCCGGGCCACGATGCCGGGATCGGCACGCTCGTCGGTGACCAGCACGTTGATGGCATCGAGGGTCACGAAGGGTGTGAACCCCGCCCGTCCCAGCTTGGTGGCGTCGGCGACGACGACCACCCGGCGGGCACGCGCGGCCAGCGCCGCTCCGACCTCGGCGACCAGCATGTCCGCGGTGGTCATCCCACCTTCGACCGTCAGCCCGTCGCAGCCCAGGAAGGCGATGTCTCCGGTGAGGTCGCGGAGGTTGAGCAGGGTCAGCGGTCCCACCCACGACTGGTGCTCTCTCAGGTACAGGCCGCCCAGGCAGATGAGGTGCGGGTAGTCCCACGTACCCACCTCCTCCATCACCTGCAGTGAGTGGGTGACCACGGTGATCCGCTGCGGCGCCGGGATGCTGGTCACCACCTGGAGCACCGTGGAACCGGAGTCGAAGAGGACCACATCGCCGGTCCGAACCAGGGTTGCGGCCAACCCCCCGATTCGCCTCTTCTCCGCCAGGTTCTCACGGGCGCGCTCGATCGCCGCAGACGGTGGTGTGAGTCTCCGGGCGCTGACCGCGCCGCCGCGGACGCGGCGCAGCTTCCCCACCTCCTCCAGGACGGTGAGGTCGTGCCGGATGGACGTCTGGGTGACCCCGAACTGAGCCGTCAGGGCGGTGACGCTGACCCTGCCCCCGTCCTCGAGCAGCCTGGTGATGCTGTCCCGGCGTGCGCGTGCCGGCGTCAGGCTGGCCATGGCTGTCCACCCGGCCCGCAGCCAGCCCACCCGCCCGGCCTCGCCAGGCGCGGACGGCACCGGCACCAACCTGGCAGCTGGTTCATCACACGACCACAGCCTCGATCTTCTGCATCCGGGCCAGCTCGAGGAGCTGCCGGGTCCAGCGTCCACGTGCCGCCCCCATGTGGTGCGGAGCCCCGGCCCGGAGCCACGCATCGCACCACTCGTCGACGGCCAGCGTGTCGTGCCGGAAGAGGGCCTGGGGTGCCGAGATGGGCCGCGGCTCCATGGGCAGGAGCTGCCCCTCCGAGATCACGAACCGCCAGCGGTTGTCGCCCACGGTGACGATCGCCAGGTTGGTGATCGATCCCGGCTCGTAGACGAACTCGAAGCCGGCTCCGTACCCGTGCACCCCCCTGTAGTAGATGGAGTGCTTGACCGCGACCGCTCCGGACGTCCCCAGCGCCGGGTTGCCGTGGCCGTCGTGGGAGAACATCACCGCGTTGTCGTCGAAGTCGATGACGTAGTTCTCGAGGGTGGTGGCCTGGCCGGCCAGCTCCTGCATGACCAGCTGGGAGATCGCGGTGGTGACGTCGCCCTCGGGTGCCGCCGGGATGCCGACCTCGCAGAGGCGGCCGGTCCCGTAGGAGGGGATGACCCCCACCCGGGGATCGCTCAGCCAGACCTGGTCGAAGGCGGTGAAGGCGTCGAGCTTCTGCTCGCGGGCCACCGACTCCAGCGCGAGCGCCAGCCGGACCGACCGTTCGAAGAGCTCCGCCTCCATCTCGACGTGGTAGCGCGCCCGCTCGGATGCGACCAGCGCGTCGACCTCGGCCTGGGGGATCTCGCCGAAGCGCACCGCCACCGCCTCCGGCTCGACCGGCCAGAGTGCGGGGCCGACCGACTGGCGCAGCGCCACGGCGTCGAACATGAGATCGGTCATCCCCTCGAAGGGATGGCCCACCAGGCCCACCTTGGCGCTGCGCAGGCGGCGGCGCACCCCCGCGGCCTGGATCACCCGAGCGAGCTTCTCCCGACCTTCGGGGTCGTCGAACCGCGAGGTGACCAGCGAGAACTCCCGGCCGGTGCGGATCAGGGCCGCGGTCAGCTCGGGCATGCCGGCCATCCCCGAGTTGAGCATTATCACGTCGAAGCCGTCCCCCTCCTGGAGACGGCCGATCTGCTGCGTGTTCCAGACCAGCACCGGGGCGGTGGTGTCGAGGAAGCAGCGTGCGGGGACCAGCCCCTTGGTGTAGGCGAGCTCCATGGCGACGATGATGTCGACGCCCTCGGCGTTGAACTGGCGCGCCGCGGCGGCGGCCTGCTCCTCGTCCTCCACCAGGCCGGGGTGCACCACCGTGCCGTACGGTTCCAGCGCCCTGGCCACGCCACGCGCCGTCTCGGTCGCTGCCGGGCGCATGTGGGCGGTCTTGTTGTAGGCGTCTTCGAGCAGCGCCATGGTCAGCACGCCGATCTTCGGTTGCGTGGTCACGTGACTTCCTCCCGAGACCCTTGACGGAGAGAGGCCGGCCGGCTGGCGCCCTCCGGCGCCGCGAGCGGCGGCTCGGCCCATCGAAACAGCGAGCGGAGACTGTCGAACAGCTCGATGTAGAGCCGGTAGGCGGCCTCGTAGGCGGCGTGCGTCTCGAGGCAGGGCTCGTACCGAGCCTCCGAGCGGACGGCCGCGCCGCAGGCCTCGCCAAGGTCGCGGAAGCTCCCCGAGGCCACCCCGGCCAGCATGGCATCGCCGCGCACCGCGGCCTCTGTCCCCAGGAGGGTCACCACCGGCAGGGAGCAGACGTCGGCCTTGATCTGATTCCAGAGAGCGCTGCGGGCACCGCCTCCATGCGAGCGCACCTCCTCGGCAGTGGCACCGATGCCCTGGAGCAGCTCGAGGTTCCGGCGAAGGGTGAAGGCCACCGCCTCCAGGGTCGCCCTGACGAAGTGCTCCCGGCCGTGCCCGAGGGTGAAGCCGAAGAACACTCCTCGGGCCGCGGGCTCGTACTCCGGGCTGAAGGCACCGGAGAGGTGGGGAAGCATGATCAGCCCGTCCGCCCCGGGTGGGACCCCTGCGGCCATGCCGGTGAGCAGGTCGTAGGCGCTGGTGCCCTCCGCCTTCTCGCGAGCCATCTCCGGCTCGCCGAAGTGGTCGCGGAACCAGGTCAGGGCCATCCCCCCGGTCGGGCACACGGGACAGTAGAGGTAGGTGCCCGGGGCGGAGTGCACGTAGACGGGGATCCGTCCGCTGGGGTCGCGGTCCGATCGGTCGAGCGACGCCTGGACGGCGAGGGCTCCACCGGTGCTCTCGGAGAGGACGCCGGGGGCGACGTTGCCCACCCCGACGGCTCCCGCCCCCTGGTCCATGCCGCCGGCGACAACGCGGACGGAGGTGGTGAGTCCCAGGGCCTCGGCGGCCGCGGGGGTTAGGCAGCCGACCACCGCTCCGGGGGCAACCAGGTCGCCGAACCGGCTCGGCGAGATCCCCAGCAGGTCGAACATCGGCTGCCACCAGGCGTGGTGGGCGATGTCATAGAGCAGGGAGCTCGATTGAACGCCGGCCTCCGCCACATAACGGCCGGTGAGACGCTGGAGGAGGAACTCCTCGACCAGGAGGAAGCGGGCGGAGCTCCGGAAGAGGTCGGCGTCGTGCCGCTTCCACCAGAGAAGCTTGCAGGCGGGCCAGGTGGGCACCATGGTGGGAACGCCCGTCGCTGCGTAGACGGCGCCGGGGTCGAGCTGCGCGGCGAGCTCACCGGCCTCAGCCACCGCCCGGTTGTCGAGCCAGACGATGGCCGGGCCCAGCGGGACCCCCGATGCCGACACCGGGACGAGGGTCTCGCCCTGACTGGACACGGCCAGCGCCTCGATGTCGGCGGGCCGCGTGCGGGCCCGGATGAGGGCCCGGCGCACCGCGCGGACCAGCGAGCTCCAGTAGAGGTGGGGGTCCATCTCGGCACGCGAGGGCTCAGGGGTCTGGAGCGTGTACTCCTCCACGACCACCGCCCGCTCGGTGCCGGTGTCGTCGAACAGCCCCACCTTGAGCGAGGTGGTGCCGGCGTCGACCCCCAGGAGCAGACCCATCAGGCCGGCACGACCTCGATGAGACCGCAGCGCTCGGCGGCCACGTCAGGGGGCGTGGCGTCCTTCACCACGGCACAGAGAGCGGACAGGAAGCGCTCCGGGTTCCGCGCCTGGAGGACGTTGCGGCCGAAGACGACGCCGTGTGCACCGCTCTGGACCGCCTCCGCGGCGAGTTTCAGGGCGTCGATCTCGCGCGGCAGCTTGCGCGAGCCGAGAGCGAGCACGGGGATGGGCGTGGCGGCGATGATCTCGCCGAAACGCGCACCCGTGTAGAAGGTCTTGACCAGATCCACGCCGAGCTCGGCGACGACGCGGCAGCCCACGGCGATCCGCTCATGACGCTCGTCGGCGGGCAGGTCCTCCTGGTCGGCGGGATACACCTCGCCAACGATCGGGACGCCGGCGGCGCGCTTCTGGCTCACGGCCCGAGCCACCATCTCCACGTTCTCGGCGTCGACCGCTTCGGAGCCCGTGTGGATGGACATCCCCACCAGGACGATGTCGGCGCCCAGGGCCACGGCCTCGGCCGCGGTGAGGACGGGGACGCTCCGGCTCTCGTGGTACTGCCACTGCGAGGCGTACTGGGTACCCCAGTTGAGCCGGATCATCAGGGCCGGTGCCCCCCGATGGGCAAAGAGGTGTCCGACATGAGCCGCCATCCCCGGGCTCATGAGGATCGCGTCGGCGGCACCGAGGTCTCGAAGGGACACCGGCAGGTCGTTCAAACCGGCGAGCGGTCCGTTGTACAGACCGTGGTCCACAGCCACGACGACCGCGTTGCGGCCTCCGTCGAACAGCCTCCCGAGGCGGATCTCCGCTCCCATGGTCATCCGTGGCACCTCCAGCGAACCGGGTGACGGCGTGGAAGGCTTCGCGGGCCGAGGAACCCGCCCATGCGGACCTTCACGCCTCTTAGTTCGGTTATCCCTCTGTTTCTCTTGCGTTGTACGAAAGATAGAGGCTATCAGCTTCGGTGATGGCATCGGATACGGCCAGATGTGGGGGGGAGGGCGAGGTACCCGGTGCCATCAGGGTGCGGATCATACACGGAGTCGGCGGGGTTTGTCTTGCGCTTGACCTTCCTATCCCCTGGAGATAGGATTCACAGCGCCGGCATATATGGCGAAAACAACATGGATCAGAGTTCAGATCGAAAGTAAAACCGAAGATTCGCCACCTCTGGCGGAGCGGGTGGGATCGCGCCGGAACGCGGTCGGAGATCGATCGAAGGGAGCAGCCATGACGGAGGCGCACCGGAGCCCACCGGCCCACGGGGAGGCAGCCCCGGTCCCTGCCGGCAGGCAGTCTCGCCTGGAGGAGCTGTCGACCAAGCTGCACCGCGTGCGGACGTGGTTGGACGGATCCGGGTACGCCGCCGCTCTCTTCACCGGCCAGGCGGGAGTCGCCTGGGTGACCGCCGGCCTCGAGGACCGGGTGAGCCGCAATGAGGAGCCCGGCCTGGTCTGGGCCCTGGTCGACGCCTCGGGACTTCACCTGATCACCACCAACGTCGAGGGGAAGCGCATCTCCGCGGAGGAGGACCTGGCGGGGCTCGGCTTCGACCTGCGGGTGACGCCCTGGGACCGCCCCGGGGGACTTGACGCCGTGGCGAGCGAGCTGACCGGCGGTGCGCGGCTCGCCAACGACGGTCACGGCCCGGGCACCCCGGTTCCGGACGCCCTGGCCGGCCTGAGGCTCCCTCTGACGCCACGGGAAGGCGAGCGCCTCGCGGCGCTGGGCCCCGAATGCGCTGAGGCTCTGGAGGGCGCCCTGCGCGAGTGGCGGCCGGCCGAGCGCGAGTGTGAGCTCGCGGCGAGGATCGCGGCCGGCCTGGAGGAGCGCCGGCTGCTGGCCTCGCTCATCCTGGTCGGCGGTGCCCGGCGGAGGCGGGCCTTCCGACACCCGATCCCGACCGACGCGGTCACCGGGCAGGATGCCCTGGCCATCATCGTGGGGGTTCGCGGTGGGCTCAATGTGTCGTGCTCGCGGACCGTCTGCGCGGGCGCTCCCCAGGCCGACCTCGAGGCACGCCACCGGGCGGCCTGCGCGGTCGAGGCCGCCATGATCGCCGCCACGCGCCCCGGAAGGAGCTGGGAGAGCGTGCTCGATGTCGCCAAGGTCGCCTACCAGGACGCCGGCTTCCCGGGTGAATGGCGGGCGCACTTCCAGGGCGGACCGGTCGGCTACCTCTCCCGGGAGTTCGACGTCGTGCCGGGCACCGCCAGCGCCGCGACCCTCATCACGCTCGGCGCCGGCTTCGCCTGGAACCCGACGGTGCAGGGCGCCAAGTCGGAGGACACCTTCATCGTCACCGAGGCCGGCGCGCGGTCCGTGTCCAACACCGACCACTGGCCGTCACTCACGTTCGATACCGAGATCGGGCCGATGCGGCGGCCGGCGATCCTCGAGCTCTGACGGCGCGTGGGGGGAGCGTGGGGAGACCGGAGCGCGCCGCTGGCCAGAAGCATTCGACTGCTGGTGCCGGGAAAGGGAATCGAACCCTTACGAGCGTACGCTCACAGCGCCCTGAACGCTGCGTGTCTACCAGTTCCACCACCCCGGCGCGATTGGGAAACCGATCGTAGCAGGAGCGAAGCGGCCCGGCAGGCTCAGCGCTGCCAGAGCGCCGCATCGGCGAAGGGGTCGCCGGCGGCGGGCACGATGACCTCGGAGAGCTTGGCGGCGTTGACGACCAGCCCCTCGGACGGCGCGTAGAGGAAGACTGCGGGAAGGTCCTGGTCCATCACCTGCACCACCTGTGCGGCCGCCACGAGGCTCGCCGGCTGGCCGGTCACGGTCGCCAGGGCGCTCAGGTCCTGGTCGAGGAAGGGGTCGGGGGTGCCGCGGGAGACGTAGTAGCCGTGCGGGGGGGTGGCGGTCGAGCTCCAGAAGCCGGTCAGGTCGGGGTCGGCGCCCGCGTCCCAGGAGGCGATGGCGAGCTGGAAGTCGCCGGGGACCAGCACGTGGCTCAGGAAGCCGGTGCTGGGAGCCACGGCGACGGTCACCGAGATCCCCACGGCGTCGAGCTGGTCCGCCACCACCTGCGCCACCGCCGGGAGCGGCGCGGCGTCGGGGACGCTCAGGGTGAAGTGGAGCGCCACCCCGCCCAGGGTGCGGCCCCCCTCGGGGTTGGTCAGCCAGCCGGCGGCGTCGAGCCCGGCCTCGGCGGCACCGGGGTCGGCGGGCAGCGCGGGCTCCTCGCCCTGCAGCCAGAGGATGCCGGCCGGGATGGGGCCGTACTGGCCGGTGCCCAGCCCGTCGAGCGGCCCGTTGACGATGGCCTCCCTGTCGATGGCGTCGGCGATGGCGTGGCGGACCGCCGGGTCGTCGAGGCCGGGGATGCTGGTGTTGAAGAGGAGGTCCACGAACCCGAAGGTGAGCGAGTCGCGGGCCACCGCGCCGTGGTGGTGGAGCAGCTCGGCCTGCTGCGCGGGGGTGGTGGCGAGCACGGCCTGCACCGTCCCCGCCGCGAAGGCCTTGGCGGCGGCCGCGAAGCTGGTCATGGCGTCGATCTGGACCCGGCCCAGGCGGGGCGCGGCGGCGGCGTGCGGATTCGCGGTGAGGGTCAGGATGCCGCCCTTCTCCCCGGCGACCCGGTAGGGACCGGAGGTGGGCAGCGGCGAGGAGGCGTGCCGGGCCAGGGCGGCGAGCCCGGCGGGCGACATGCTGCCGAGCGGAAGGATGGGGAGCTGGGTGAGGTCGTACGCGAGCGCCGCACGGGGGGCCTGCAGGGTCAGGACCAGGTCGTTGCCCGAGGCGCTCGCGCTCACCCCCTGCCAGACGCTCGCCACCGCGGCATCGGGGAAGGCGGAGGACTGCACCCATTGAATCGTGGCCAGCGCATCCTGCACCGTGATCGAGCTCCCGTCCGACCAGCGGAGCCCGGTGCGCAGAGGCAGGGTGTAGGTGAGCCCGTTCAGGCTGATCGAGAGCTGTGAGGCCAGGTCGGGGGCTGGGTAGGCGGTCGCATCGAGCCCGAGCAGGCAGCGATAGAGCATGGGGGTGATCGCCGCGACCGCGGGATCCTCGGAGTTGATCAGCGGGTTGACGGAGACGGGGAGGCTGTCGGTGAGGACCGCGGCGCGGTAGTCGACCGGCGGCGGCGTCTCCGACGACGCCGTCCTCAGGTGCCCGACCACGGCCACCCCGGTGACCACCAGTGCCACGACGAGGAGGACCAGAACCGCACCGACCTCCAGCCAGCGCGGCGGCCGGCGGATCAGGCGGTGTTGCCGATCCAGACGTTGATCGCGGCGACGATCACGAAGAGGGCGATGAACACGGCGCTCATGCGGAGGAGACCAGCTTCCAGCCCCCGCCGCCGGCGGTACCCGCCGCCAGAATCGCCACCGCCGCCGATGACCCCGCCCAGGCCGGTCGCCTTCGGGGTCTGGAGCAAGATGCCAAGGATCACGAGGATCGCCAGCACCACCTGGGCGGCGATGAGAACGACCTGTAGCACGCAAACGCTCCTC
>Ga0181533_1002428_pt1 | contig 21918 bp, 17 predicted proteins | sample PEATcosm2014_Bin_45_FD_119772 | JGI IMG/M metagenome (GOLD analysis project Ga0181533, IMG submission 119772) | Peatland microbial communities from MTU Mesocosm Facility, Houghton, MI, USA - PEATcosm2014_Bin11_60_metaG | ecosystem: Environmental > Terrestrial > Soil > Wetlands > Peat | place...
GGCCATGGTGGTCTTCACGTCGGCAAAGTCGCGGTTGATGATGCCGGGGATGGTGATGATGTCGCTGATGCCCTGCACGCCCTGGCGCAGCACGTCGTCGGCGATGCGGAAACTCTCAAAGAAGCCCGCGTCCTTGGCCACGGCCAGCAGCTTTTCGTTGGGAATCACAATCATAGTATCGACGCTTTCGATCAGTTCCTTGAGTCCGCGCTCGGCCTGCATCAGGCGGCGCTTGCCTTCAAAGGCGAAAGGCCGCGTGACCACGGCCACGGTCAGAATGCCCATCTCGCTGGCCAGCGAGGCGATCACCGGCGCGGCGCCCGTGCCTGTGCCGCCGCCCAATCCCGCAGTCACAAAGACCATGTCGGCGCCTTCCAGCGCCTCGATAATCTTCTCCGAGTCTTCGAGCGCGGCGCGGCGGCCGATGTCGGGATTGGAGCCCGCGCCCAGCCCGGAGGTGAGCCGCACGCCGAGCTGCAGCTTGATGGGCGCCTGCGAAAGCTTCAGCGCCTGCACATCGGTATTGGCGGTGATGAATTCCACGCCTTCCATGTGCGCCTGAATCATGCGGTTCACGGCGTTGCCGCCGCCTCCGCCTACGCCGATCACCTTGATGCGCGCGCCGCGCACGGGTTCGTCGTGATATTGAATTCGCATCTCTCCGGCTTCACTCTTCTGCTGTTCCATTGGGCTCCGCTCTCCTCGTCTACGAGTTCACAGTTCTAAGTTCGCAGTTCGTAATTCACAGTTCGCAGTTCGCAGTTTTTGCTTGCAGCCCATTGCCCAACTGTTCCCTGTTTTCTTGTTCCCTCGTTCCCTTGTTCCCTTGGTCCCTGCTTCTTAAAAACTCGTGGCGAACATGGCGCGCAGTCTGGCGCGCAAACTCCGGTTGTCTTCAGCGTCGCGCATGGCGCGCGTGCGATGCGCATAGAGCACCATGCCGATGCTCACAGCCCACGATGGATGGTTCAGCGCCGCGGGCATTTGCGGCAGGCGCAGCGGCAAACCCGCGCGTGCAGGCACGCGCAACTGGCTCTCGGTCACATCCAGCATGCCGGGCAGCATGGATCCGCCGCCGGTGAGCACGCAACCCGCGCCCAGCGCATCGAGCACGCCGCCGTGGCGCAGGCTTTCGCGCACAAAGTACATGAGCTCGCGCGCCCGCGGCTCCAGAATCTCCGCCATGGTGCGCAGCGCCAGCCGTTGCGGCTGCGGGTTGGCAATCTCGATCTCCGCTAATTGCGGCACCGCCGTCACCACCGCGTTGCCGTACTGCCGCTTCAGTTCCTCGGCCTGCGCCACCGGCATCTGCAGGCCGATGGCCAGATCGTTGGTGAAATGCGCGCCGCCGATGGGAACCGACGCGGTGTACGCTACCGCGCCTTCGAAAAATACCGCCATGTCGCTGGAATGCGCACCGATGTCAAGCAGGCACACGCCGAGTTCGCGCTCGTCGGCAGAAAGCGTGCACTCTGCGGAGGCAATGGCCTCGAGCACCGCCTCGGAAATCTCCAGTCCGGCGCGATTGGCGCAGGTCACGGCGCTTTGCAGCGCGCTGCCGGAGCAGGTGGCAATGTGCAGCTCCACCTCGAGCCGCGCGCCCACCATGCCGACAGGATCGAAAATTCCCGGCTGCTCGTCGAGGATGAACTGCCGCGGCAGCAGGTGCAGAATCTCGCGATCCGCGGGGCGTTCGATGGCGCGCGCATGATCCACGGCGGCGCGCGCATCTTCGCGCGTAATCTCGCGCATGCCGCGGCCCAGCTGCAATCCGCCGCTGGTGTTCAGGCCGCGAATGTGCGGCCCGCCTATGCCCACCATGCATTCATCGATGTTCACGCGCGCCACGCGTTCCGCCTGTTCGCTGGCCGCGCGCACCGCCTTGGCCGCGGGAGCCAGTTCGGCAATCAGGCCCTTGCGCATGCCCGCCGACTCCACCTCGGCGTGGCCGCGATAACGCAACACCTGCTCGTGCACATCGCCCACCAGCACGCGCGTGCCGGCGCTGCCGATGTCGAGCACCACGATCAGGTTGTCTGGCTTCTGGCCCATCGCGCTCACCCGCCCTCAACGCCGCTTGCAGCGCGGACCGAAGTAGTGTTTGTGTTCTTCGCGGTGCGCTTCGGCGCCGCGTGCTTCTTATCCTGTGCGGGCTTGTCCTTTTTCGCGGTGGGCTTGTTGGCCGAGGGCTTCTTTGCCGTATCGCTTTGCGCGTTCGCGTCAGGCGCAGCGCCCCCGGTCGCCTCTGGGGCTTCCGCCCCCGATGCCATCTGCAGAATGGCCCGGCCCATGTCGTCGTCAAAGCGCAGATCCACCGACTTCAGGTGCGGATACTGCTGCCGCCACCCCGCGATGTTCGCCTTGTATCTTTCGAACCGTTCGAGGAAGTTTTGCTCCCCAAGATGCACAAGAATGTCCGTGCCCTGCTCGGGCATGAGCACGCGCGCATCTTCGGGATCGGTGAGGTCGATTTCTGAAATCTGCTCGGAGTTGTGCTTGCCGTCCGCGTCCAGCTCCGCCATCAGGCGCAGGTACACGGCCATGCGCGCCTTGCGCGACTCCGCGGAGTCGCCGGGGTCGATGCCCGTCACCACCGGGAACGAATAATGCCGCTCGGCCATGGTTTTCGCGGACATGGTGAGCAGGACTCCGTTCGCGTCTACGAGGCCGATCTGCTGGCCGTGCTGCGTAAACGCCACCGGATGCCGCTCCACCACCGTGACGCGAATCTGATCGGGCAGCACGCGCATCACCGTCGCGTGCTCGATCCAGGGAATACTCTCGAGTGCCCGGCGTCTCTCGTCCAAATGGACAAAAAAAACGTTGCGGCCGATGTCTTCGCCGAAGACCGGCAGCAGATCGGCGCGGCTCAACTCGGTGAGGCCGGCGGCCTGAATGTTGCTGGAGCCGGCAATGCGGAAACGCGCGTCGCGTTCGAGATAACGCGCAAGCACAAGGCCGGCCATAGTAAAGCCGCCCAGCACCACGAGCGCGGCGGCGGTCAGAAACACGCGACCCACCGTGCTCGCCGGTCTCCACCAGGGCGGCCGAGGCGCACCGAAACGGTCGGGGGCCGGGCGCAGCACACCGTCGCCGTCCGGATCGTCGAACTCCAGCGGCATTCCCGGTCCGGCGCGGCGCACCCGCCCGTCCACTTCGAGCGTGCGCCGGCGGCGCAACTCAGCGGGCGGATCGTCGTCCCACAACAGAGGCCGGTTTTTCGTATTCCCTTGATTCGTCACGCCTGAGCACGGTCGTGACAATCGCCAGACTTCATTATGGCCCGGGACTGTGGAGGGTTTCTCGCGGCTTGGGCGGGGGAACCTTAACCGTTACGAGGAAAAGACAGAGAACAGGGATTAGGGAACAGGGAACAGAAAAAACAGGGCAAAGGGGTCAGCATGAAATGCCTTCCAGCGCCGCCAGGATCTGCGGCGCCAGTTGACTCACGCTGCCCGCACCGAGCGTCAGAATCAGGTCGCCCTCGTGGGCCGCTGCCGCAACCGCCCGCACCGCGGCGGCGAAGTCGGGCGCAAACGTGACCTGCGGACCCTGAATGCGCTCGGCCAGCCGCTCCGCCGTGACGCCGGGAATCGGCTCCTCGCTGGCTGCATAAATCGGCAGGACGACGACCGTATCTGCATCGGTAAACGCGCCTCCGAATTGATCCAAGAGATCGAGCGTGCGCGTGTACCGATGCGGCTGAAAGACCACATGGATCTTGCCGCGGCTCGAAGCGCGCCCCGAAGCGCACATCGACGCGCGCGCCGCCTCGAGCGTGGCGCGGATTTCCGTGGGGTGGTGGCCGTAATCATCGACAACGGTCACGCCGCGCGCCTGGCCCCTCTGCTGGAAGCGCCGGTCGACGCCGCGAAAGTGCGCGAGCCCTTCGGCAATCTTCGCGGGCGAAACTTCAAGTTGCCGCGCGATGGCCACAGCCGCCGTGGCGTTGAGCACATTGTGCCGGCCGGGCACATGCAGTTCAAATGGCCCGAGCGGTCCCGCAGCAGTATGCACCTGGAAACGCGAGAACGAACTTCCCTGCCCCGGCATTTTTCCCGCGTCGAGAATGGCATCGAGGATTTCCAGCCGGAAATCCGCCTCTGCCGCCACGCCATAAGTGAACACGCGCCGCCGCACGCGTGGCAAAATGTCTTTCAGCAGCGCGTTGTCGATGCAGGCCGTCACGGCGCCGTAAAACGGCACGCGATCCATGAAGTCCACGAAGGCGCGCTCCACGTCGGCCATGTCGTGGTAGCAATCCATGTGCTCGCGGTCGAGATTGGTCACCACCGCCAGGATCGGCGAGAGCTTGAGGAACGAGCGGTCGCTCTCATCGGCCTCGGCCACGAGATATTGCGAGGCGCCGAGCCGTGCGTTCGAGCCGAGCGCGTCCACGCGCCCGCCCACCACCACCGTGGGATCGAGCCCGCCCGCACTCAGCACCGCGGCCACCATCGAAGTGGTCGTGGTTTTGCCGTGCATGCCGGCAATGGCGATGCCGTATTTCAGCCGCATCAGCTCGGCCAGCATCTCCGCGCGCTGGATCACGGGAATCTTGCGCGCATGCGCCTCCAGCACCTCAGGATTTTTCGCGCTCACGGCCGAGCTGGTGACCACCACCGTCGCCCCGGCCACGTTGGCCGCGTTGTGCCCTTCGTAGATGGTCGCGCCCAGTGCGGCCAGCCGGTCGGTGACGGCGCTGCGTTTCAAGTCGGAGCCGGAAACCTTCATGCCCAGGTTGAGCAGGATTTCGGCAATGCCGCTCATGCCGATGCCGCCGATACCGATGAAGTGCGCGTGCTGCGAAGTGGCAAACATGGTGGTGAAGGATCAGGGTAGCAGAGGCAGGGGCCAGGTTTCAGGGGTCAGGTGCCAGTGGTTAGTGGTTAGTGGTCCGCCGTGCATCTAGTTTGCTGCCGGATGCCGGTCGATATGGTCCACCGCGATCACTTCGACGGGCCCCTTCGCAGGAACCAGCTTGAATCCGAGCTGCTCACGAATCGCGGTGAAGATCGAAGCGCGGTCGTCATCGGCCGGCATGTCCTCGGGCGATGCACCCTCCGGTCTCCACGCCAAAGTGAAATCAAACACGGAACCGAACCCCGTATCGTCCTCTACGAAACGCCCGAGTTGGTTCGACAGCACCTTCGCCAGCATTGCCGCAGTCACGTGCGTGCCCGAGAGCCGCCCCAGCACCGTCATGTTGAACGGATCCTGGCTGATGGCCGTCCCCGCATCCAGAACATGAACCTTTGGGCCGCCCGCGTCGACTTCCAATTTATAGAGCGGGAGCTCCTTGTGATCCCAATGGACACGCAAGTTGAAGCGGTCAGCGAGGAGTGTCTGCACCATCTGGTGCAGTTGGTCGCGGGTCGGATTTTCATTCGAAGGCTGCCCGGCAATGTCGAATCTCGCGGAATCCACCCATTCAGGCGCTCCCACGAGCCGCTCGTCCGTGATGTCATAAGCCCAGGTGATCAGCAGCCGGAGAGAAGCGTTCGATGCCATCCAGCGCCCTCCCGGCAGACGCCTGATCGCGACCGTGCCATTTGAGTTGCTGGGTTTAACGGTGGCGACTTCGAAGCTCAGGGCTGCGCCGGGCGCTGATGCCGGCGGCTGCGCAAGCGCGAAGACGGCCCCCATCGCCAGAATGTTTTCAGCCGCGATCATTTTTGCCATTCGCAGCATTGTTCTTCCTCAGAATCGTGTTGTAGCGCAGTTTACTCGGGCAGCGTGTAGTCGAAGTCGTAGAAATGCTTTCCGTCTTCGATGCGGATGATGAATGTGCCCTCGATGCCTTTGAGGTCGCCGGTGCCCGAGCCCGGCACCACGATCACCTGCATCTTCGGCCCATTCTCGTCCATGGTGGCAAAGTGTTGCAGGGCAAAGCTGCCGTGCTTGCCGCCGAGCGTTCCCGTTACGACCTCAATGGCCACGTAACCCGCCGCGCCCTGCCGGGGATCGCCGCCCGCAAGCATCTCGCCGATGGTCGTCGCCTCCAGGTCGCCGTGAATCACCTTGTTGATGGTGAAGCGGCTGAGGCCTGCGGCGGGCGCGGGCGTGAGCGGATGTACGTCAACAGTAAAGCTGCCATGAGCGTGGTGCACGGGGATCTCCTTAGCTGGAGCGGCCGCTTGTGGGCCGGCCAGCGCCAGCGCGAACAGGATGGTTGAAACCAGCGGCATCTATCGCATTTCAGGATACCGCGGCGGCCGAGCGACTTTCTGAAGGCCCTGAAATTCCGCCGATAGCGGTTCCCCAATTGGTGTAGGGCGATTGGAGAACCGCTCTAAATTCCCGCGTTATCAACCCCATTTTGCCGAAAAGTTGCGCACAACCTTTCGCGCCCATCGTGTTTGCAAAGGCAGAACCGGCGAGCCCACGGGGCGGCAAGAGCCAAGCCCACCAAGGTGGGCAGGATGCCGGGGCGGACCAGCAAAACGCTCCGCCTGGAATGGAGGAATCATGGGCAGCATGAAGAAGTGGATGTTGGGAGCGGCATTGGCAGCTGGAGTCGTGGGCATGGGCGCAGCGCCCGCCCAGGCTGCTCGCGTTGGCATCTACATCGGCGCACCGGCGGCTTACGTTCCGCCATGCCCCGGTCCCGGATACGTCTGGGTAGCCGGCTACTGGGAGAACGGCTACTGGGTGCCCGGCTATTGGAATTTCGTGGGCGTCGGCGTGGGCCCGGTGATCCGCGGCGGCGTCGTGATTGGCCACGGCCCGTTCTACGGACCGCATTTCGTCCGCCGGCCCATTCCTTTCCGCAGGTAGTTTCGCCTTCTGCTGCCTGCACATGCGGCCTCTCCAAACTGGAGAGGCCGCTTTTTGTGTCTTTTGGCGATTTTCAGCGTCCAACAAGTTGGGCGTAACTCCCTTTGGAGTGATTGCCCTGGCAAGAGGACGCGGAAAGTCCTTGCTCTTTGATTGGGCTTGCGGGATTCTTTCATTGGACCGCAACAAAAGAGCGAAAATGTTGTTTAAGAGATTGAAAGCCGGCGGTAAGACGAAATAAGAATCGGCTGGCGGGTGCTGAGGCTGGAGGCGACTCTGGTTCCCGGTTGGGCAAGTCAAGAATCGGGCGGCACAAGGAGGATGTCATGAAGAAGCTCAGTTTGATCGCATTGGCCGCGTTGGCAATGCTTGTTGTTCTTCCGTTCGCCGCTGTCCCGGCGAATGCCCAGGTCGAGGTAGGCGTAGGCCCCGCAGTCGGCTATCCCGCTTATTACGGTCCCCCGGATTGCGAATGGGGCTATTACGCGTATTACCCCTACGCTTGCGCACCGTACGGCTATTACGGTCCTGACTGGTTTTACGGCGGCGTCTTCATCGGCGCTGGACCGTGGTACGGACGGGGCTGGGGTCATGGCTGGGGTCGCGGCGGCTACGGCTATCGCGGCGGCTACGGCGCTCGCGGTTATGCCGGCGGAGCGCGCGGTTATGCGGGCGGGGCTCGTGGTTATGCGGGTGGCGCACGCGGATACTCTGGTGGCGGCGTAGCGCGTGGTTATAGTGGCGGCGCACGCGGCTACAGTGGTGGCGGCGGTGCACGCGGCTATAGCGGTGGCGGCGCACGCGGCGGATTCAGTGGTGGCGGCGGCGCTCGCGGCGGATTCAGCGGCGGCGGTGGTGGCTCCCACGGTGGTGGAGGCGGCGGCCACGGCGGTGGCGGACACCGGTAAATTCCGGCTTATTGCCAGAAACGAAAAGCCCGCTCTGCTTCGGCAGGCGGGCTTTTTGCATGCGCGCAGATCTCTTTGCTCAAGCCCCCGCGTCCCGCATTTGTAGCGCCGGTCTCCTGACCGGCTGTAGTGCGGGCGTCCACGCCCGCGCTCGCGGGCACTCGCAGCGCACGCTGACCCGCTAACTCGCTGACTTGCTGACTTGCTGTTTTCCCGCCAGCTCCGCCAGGCGATCGGCGATGCGCTCGGCCGCGCCGGGATGGGCTTGTGTCCGTGCCGCAGCCGACATCGCGGCCAGGCGGACCGGATCGTTCAACAGTCCCGTCAGCGCAGCCAGCAAGCGCTCGGGAATCTCCAGATCCTTCTCCTCCAGCATGACGGCCGCACCGGCATGCACCATGGCTTCGGCATTGCGGCGCTGATGCTCGTCCGCAGCAGCGGCAAAAGGCACCAGCAGCGCAGGCTTGCCCGCGGCTGCCAGTTCCGCCACCGTGGATGCGCCGCTGCGCGACATGACCAGGTGGGATCGCGCAAACTGCAGTGGCATATCGTCGAGAAACGGCTGCACCTGCCAGCGCGAGGGGTCGGCGCCGCTGGCCTGGTACGCCTCTTCAGTGGCAGCGGCGTGGCGCGCGCCGCACTGGTGCAGCACGGTCAGCCCCGGCGTAGCGCAAAACAGCGCCGGTATCAATCGCGGCAGATTGATGTTGAAGATTCGTGCGCCCTGCGAGCCGCCAAAGACCAGCAGATGCGGCGGGCCGGTGGGCGCAGGCAACGAGAAAAAATCCGGCCGCACGGGAACGCCGGTGACCTCGCAGTTGCGGAACCACGAGGCTGCCGCGGGAAAGTTGACGGCTGCCGCCTGCACCCGCCTGCCCACCAGGCGGTTGGCCAGGCCGGGCATGGCATTGGGCTCGAAGGCCATGGCGGGAACCTTGAGCCAGAGCGCCGCCGCCATTGCCGGCCCTGAGGCGTAGCCGCCCACGCCCAGCACCGCGCCGGGCCGGAACTCCCGGATCATTTGCTTGCAATCGGCAATGCTTTGGGGCAAGCGGGAGAGCGTGCGCAGCCGCGTCGTCAGCGACACGCTCTTGAGCGGGCCCACATCGATCAGGCGCAGCGCGAATCCCGCGCCAGGCACCAGCCGCGTCTCCAATCCCCGCGCCGTGCCCACAAACAGCACTTCCGCGCCATGGCGGTCCACCAATTCGCGCGCCACGGCCACGGCGGGAAGTATGTGCCCGCCCGTCCCGCCGCCAGCGATGAGAATGCGTAGTTGAGAGTTCACGGTCTGCGTTCGCAGTTCATAGTTCGAAGTTACTAGCTAGTGGTTAGTGTGAATGTGAGTGTGAATGTGAGTGTGAATGTGAGTGTGCACTGGTCCGCACTCACACACTCACACTCACACGATTCCTTTCATTCCCTCGTCCCCTTGTTCCCTTGTTCCCTGCCTTCTTCACTCTGCCTGCCGGGAAATGTTGAGCAGAATCCCGATACTCGCCAGCGTGCAGAACAGCGACGTGCCGCCGTGCGAAATCATCGGCAGCGGAATGCCCTTGTTGGGAACCAGCGAGAGCACCACGCTGATGTTGAAGAAGGCCTGCAACAGAATCGACGTGGTGAGGCCGAAAGCCACCAGCCGCGCAAAGGGATCGGTCGAGCGGAAGGCGGTGCGCAGCCCGCGTGCGCCGAACAATGCGAACAGAAGCACGATCAACATGGCGCCGATGAATCCGAGTTCCTCCGCGATGTTGGCGAAGATGAAATCCGTCGAGGCTTCGGGCAGATAAAACAGCTTCTGCATCCCTTCCATGTAGCCGCGGCCCGTCAATCCCCCGGTGCCCACGGCGATGAGCGACTGGTAGATGTGGTAGCCGGGGCCTTGCGGATCGGCTTCGGGGCTGAGAAAGACCAGCATGCGCGCCCGCCGCCACGGAACCCAGAAAAGCAGCGCCGCCAGGGCCGGCAAAGCCGCGCAACACGCGCCGAAGAAAACCTTCCACTCCATCCCTGCCAGCACCAGCACCATGGCGGTGACGCCGGCCAGCACCAACGCCGTTCCCAGGTCGGGCTGGGCGACGACCAGGACGATAAACAGAAACGGAATCAGCGCAGCGGGCACCAGCGTGCGTCCCCACTGGTGCATGGCATCCAGCCGCTTGTGCAGGAACCACGCCAGAAAGAACACCAGGACGGGTTTCGCAATCTCAGAGGGCTGGAAGGTGAAGAAATCGCCGAAGCGGATCCAGCGGTGCGTATGGTGCGAGCCGGGCATCAGAAACACCAGCACCAGCAGCACCGTGGTCACGCACAAGGCGGGATAGATGAAGCGCGGCGAGTTGTAACGGCTGATGTCGATGTGCATCAGCACCAGCAGAGCCAGCACTCCCGCCACGGCCCAGATGGCTTGCGTAAAAACGAAGGTGTAGGCCGAGTGATAGCGCTCCTGATCGACTACGGCGGAGGCGGAGAAGACCATGACCAACCCGGCGACCACCAGCACGCAGGTGGTGAAGAACAGCCATTTGTCGACTCCGACTCGCTTCGCCATATGGTCAACCAATCTGAGAATTTTTCAGGGGCTAAAGCCCCATGGTTTTATTGCCCATTTTCGGCGCGACTGAAGTCGCGCCCTGATACAAAGCCCGCAAGCCTCCCTTATGCATTCTGCCGCGCCTTCCACTCGCGCCGCTCGCATACCAGTTGCTTGAAGACACGTCCGCGCTGCTCGTAATTCTCAAACTGATCGTAGCTGGAGCAGGCCGGCGCCAGCAGCACCACGTCGCCGGGCCGCGCCGCTTTGGCCGCCGCATCCACCGCGTTGGCCAACGTCTCGCAGGAGTGGATGGTGACCACTCCGCGCAGCTCGGATTCGATTTTGGCCGCCGCCGAGCCAATCGTGTAAATGGCGCGCACGCGATCGCGCAAGAGCGGCGCCAGCGGACTGTAGGGAGCGCCCTTGTCCTTGCCGCCGAGAATCAGGTGAATGCAGCCGGGAAACGCGGCTACCGCCTTTTCCGTCGCGTCCACGTTGGTAGCCTTGGAGTCGTTGTAGTAATCCACGCCATTGATGGTGTCCACATATTCCAGGCGATGCTCCACGGCTCTGAAATTCTCAATAGCCCGGGCAATTACGCCGGGCGCCACGCCGGCCAGTCGCGCGGCGCACACCGCCGCCAGCACATTTTCCACGTTGTGCTCGCCCTTGAGGGGAATCTTCGCGAGCGGCAGAATGGTTTCGATCGCAGCCCCCGGTGCGGAGCGATAGACCACGTTGCCGTTCTCCACCCACGCGCCCTGCGCCACCGTATGCCTCGCCGAGAACCAGAAAACCGGCGCGTGCGAACGGGCCGCGGCCTCGGCGGTGCGCGGGTTGTCTGCGTTCAGCACCGCAAAGTCGCCGGCATCCTGCGCGGCAAAGATGCGCTCCTTGGCCAGCGCGTAATTCTCAAAGGTGCCGTGCCGGTCGAGATGATCGGGCGTGATGTTCAGGATGACCGCGATCTTCGGGTGGAATTTTTCCGTGGATTCGAGTTGAAAACTGGAAACCTCCAGCACCGACCACGTGTTTTCCGTGCTCTCGTCGATGAGGCCCACCACCGCCACGCCGATATTGCCGGCCACCAGCGTCGGCAACCCCGATTCCTTCAGGATTTCTCCGGCCAGCGCCGTCGTGGTGGTCTTGCCGTTGGAGCCGGTGATCGCCAGTATCTTGCCTTTCAGAAAGCGCGCGGCCAATTCCAGTTCGCCGATCACCGGGCGGCCGAAGTTGCGGGCCTGCACCAGTTCGGGCGTATCCAGCGGCACGCCGGGACTGACCACGATCAGGTCCTGGCGGCGGAACGTCAACAGGCCGTGGCCTCCCGCCTCTACCATGATGCCTTCATCCAGCAGCGCCGGAATCTCCCGTGCCAGCGACTCGGCCGAGCGGATATCGGAAACCGTCACCTGCGCGCCCTGCCGGCGCAAAAACAGCGCCGCCGCAAGCCCGGACTTCCCCAGACCCACCACCAGAACTTTTTTGCCTTTCAGTTCCATCGTTCTGACGTTTCCTCAGGCCCTTGCAGTTTTCATTCCGTCCACCTGGCCTCGCGGACGGAACAGGCAATCGAATTCTACCGCCGAAACATTGTCCACCGTGTGATAGTTCACCGGCAGAATCTGCGCGGGAACAAATCCTGCATCGTCCATGAACTTGATCGCCTCGTGAAACTGCCATTCCCCCTCGTAGACGTGAATGATAGGCAGCTCCAAAAGAATCCCCAATAACCGCGGCATGGTCTGCCGCCCGCCCTCGATAACCTGTCTCTCGTAGCCCTGTGTGTCGACCTTCAAGAGAACCCTCCCGGAAATCCCGGCGGCAATCTCATCGAGGGTGCGAATGGCAATCTCCTCGGTACGATCCACAGCAATGCGTTTGTCGTGCAGGCTCGCAACGTCGGTCAAGTTCAGGATCGAACTGCAGACGGAAAGCCCGGATACATGAAGCGTCGCCGTTCCCGGAGCCGCGCCTAAACCGCAATGGTGAGCCTCCCAGTTGCCATCTTCCTGAGCCCTTTTCGATAGCGCCCGGAATGCAGAAGCAATCGGCTCAAAAGAAACGATCCTGCCCCGATAACCGCCGGCCCGTAAAGATTCACCGAACTGGCCGATGTTCGCTCCCACATCGATGACCACGTCGATCTCGCGGTCCGCGATGAAATCAATCAGATCGCGCACCCTCCGCCTGCCAACGCGAAGCAGCCCAAGACGCCTGTACATAGCCCTTGCTACACGGTTCAACGTGGCCTGTCCTTCTTTCGAGCCTGTGTTCTCATTGTGCACCGCAACCGGCTCGCCGCGCGCCGTGTTTAGCGCAATTTCAGCGTGGTGAGTGCAAACAATGCAAACACCAGGGCGCCGATCCAGAAGCGCACGATGACCTTCGACTCGCTCCATCCCAACTGCTCGAAGTGGTGGTGCAGCGGCGCCATCTTGAAGATGCGCTTTCCGTTGCGCAGTTTGAAACTGCCCACCTGCAGGATCACCGAAACCGCCTCCAGGATGAAGATGCCGCCGATGAACGGCAGCAGCAGCTCCTGCCGGACGATGATGGCCACGGTGCCGATGGCGCCGCCCAGCGCTAGCGAGCCTATGTCGCCCATGAAAATCTCTGCCGGGTGCGCGTTGTACCAGAGAAAGCCGATGCACGCGCCCACCATGGACCCGCAAAACACCGTCAATTCGCCGACCATGGGCATGCGCTGCAGCTCCAGATAGTCGGCAAAGACCACGTGGCCGGTGACGTAGGTGAGCACGGCCAGTGCGCCGGCGGAGATGATGCTGCAGCCGATGGCCAGTCCGTCCAGCCCGTCCGTCAGGTTCACGGCATTCGACGAGCCCACCAGCACCAGCACCACCCAGATCACAAACGGAATGAATGCGAGCAGCGCCATGTGCGGAAGCATGGCCGGCCAGTGGTGCCAAAGGAGATCGGGCTTCAAGCTCTTGATAAATGGCACGGAAAGCCGCGTGTTGAAGAGCTTGAACTGATCCATCACCACCAGCGCCGCGGCCACCAGCGCGCCGGCCAGTCCCTGCCACAGCAGCTTGGCCCGCACCGAAAGGCCCAGACTGCGCCGCTGCACCACCTTGATGTAATCGTCGGCAAAACCGATGGCGCCGAAGGCCAGCGTGGAAAAGACCGTGATCCATACAAACGGATTGGCGGGGTCGGCCCAGAGCACCGTGGGCAGCAAGATCGCAATGCAAATAAGTACGCCGCCCATGGTGGGCGTGCCCGTCTTCTTCAGATGCGACTGCGGCCCGTCCGCGCGCACATATTGGCCGATCTGGAACTCCCGCAGCTTCTCGATCACCCAGGGCCCGATGAAGAGCGCGATCAGCAGCGCCGTAAGCGTGGCAAACGCGGTGCGAAACGTGAGGTAGCGGAAGATCCGGAACGGGTGAAAAAACGGAAACAGCTTTTCGTAAAGAAGCCAGTAAAGCAAGTTGCCTCCACTGCCGGTTTGGTGCTGGGTTTCAGGATGATTTTACAGGGACGGGGCGGAAGAAGCTGATTCAGACACTTCCGCCGCGCCCAGCGAGGCATTTCGCGACATAAATACGCTGTCATCCTGAGCGACCGAGCAAGCCGGCACGGCGCAGCGAGGGAGTCGAAGGATCTGCGGTTGCTTTTCGGGTTGCGAAGTCAACGCACCTGCAAAGGATTAGCTCCAGTCGCCGGTTACGTCGGCAACTCGGGCGATACAATCCAACACTTCAGCCTCATTGGGATCGTTCGCGAGCGACAAGGACTCCCGTTCGCACTCGCTGCGGAAACTTTCCGATGAGGTGTCAGGACGGCGTAGCTCCACGGGCTTCGGCCCAGCGGCGCGGGGAGCCTCGCGGCGGTTGGACAGCCGTGTTGTCGCGGGGTTTCTCTTTTCTTGCATGCGTCCTCTGATACAGGATGAGCCCGAATCTGTGTTTTCGCAACGTGGACGCCGAAACGGGCCGGATCGAACTAGCCTTTGAGATTCGCGCTGTCCCAGGTCCGAGAATCCGGACCCCGGGGCACCCGGCGGCGGTATCATCATTTGTTGTGATGAGGCCACAAAACGCAATTCTGATTTTGGCGTTGCTTGCGCTCTTTGCGCTCGCCCTGCTCGCCCCGTTTGGCATGTGGCCATGGTCTCACGGGCCAGCCGACTTTCGAGTACCCTTGCTTAGTTTCTTCGTGAGCCTAGTTCTTGTTGCCGTAACTTGGCGGTACGTCATCATAACTCGCGACCAGCTTATTGAGCTCCGGTCTGCGCAGGAACCGCAAGCCGCGCTTAGCGTCCGGATTCCGCCGCCTGAAAGCCAGGACATCAACTATGGCAGAGGTAACAATCAGTTCAGAAAAGGGCCCCCGATATTCCTCGACGTCTGGAATGTAGGTGGGCCAACCATCATGGTCACGCGTGTGACCGTAAAAGTAAACTGCTGCCCAGGCGACGGCTCCCTGACGCCTCAAGTTATCGTCGAATCCGGTAAGGTGGCATCTGTCAATGTAGCCTATGAAGTTGTCCGGACAATATCCACATCCAAGCCACATCTCGACTTACCCGACGACTACACCCAAGCGCGCGCGGATTTTACAGTCGAATATTTTTCAAAGGGAGGTACACGGTCCATTCGAACCCAAAGCGATCTCTGGTTCTTCACGTCGGATAGATACATCACGATATCGACAGACGATCCATCACAGCAGCTACTCGCGCTGCAGAAGTTAATGATAAACAAGGGAAGTTCGGTGGACGGATTAGAATCCTGAGGAATAAGAATGCCGAGCGCCCCATCCTCGCGCCTTTTTTTCTGGCGCAAGGGTTGGAGTTCTGGGGCAATACGGCCACCAACTAGAAGCCAGTAGCTGGAGGCTGTCTCGGCTGCCGCGTCTTCGCCACTTCCTACACCGTCACCGGACCAATCCAGACCCAGCAGTGCATGTCGGCGGCCCGGCGAGCACATGGTCGGCCGCTACCTGCGGCGTGAACGCCCAGGGTCCAGGCGCCGACCGAGGAAGATGAAAAGCGCGCTGAACAGGATCATTGCTACGAGATTGGGCAGGATCGTACCAGCAGCCGTGAGGGGGTCCGCGTGGAGAAGCCGGGCCGCGAGCCAAACCAACGACGCGACACCCAATCCGTAGCCGGTGAAGCGCAAGCTCGGGGCAAAATCCGCACGTGCAGAGCGGTCGATGAGCGCAGGGAAAAGAAAAAAGACGGCTGCGAAACCAGCACCACACCAATACAGCGCACGAAGGAGATCAAGGTGCATGCTCAGCCCCTCGGGGAGCGCGACCATCTTAGTTAGGAGAGGTCGCAGCTTATCTATTTGCCCAGTGCCGCCGGGAATCCATTAAGAGAGCGGCCTCTGGAGTACAGCGTTTGACCTACCGCGTCTTCGCCACTTCCTCCACCGTAACTGGATCCAAGAAAGGCATCTGAGCGCGCAATTGCTTGCCCACGATCTCGACGGGGTGTTTGGCTTCGGCCTCGCGGAAGGCGAGGAATTCTTTCTTGCCGCCGTTCTGGTCGGCCAGAAATTTCTTCGCAAACGTCCCGTCCTGAATCTCGGCCAGAATCTGCTTCATCGCCTTGATACTTTCCGCATTGATCACGCGCGGGCCGCTCACGTAGTCGCCGTACTCCGCTGTGTCGGAGATCGAGTAGCGCATGTAGGCCAGGCCGCCGCGATAAATCAGGTCGACGATGAGCTTGAGCTCGTGCAGCACTTCGAAGTACGCGCTCTCGGGCTGATAGCCGGCCTCAACCAGCGTTTCAAAACCGGCTTTGATCAACGCGCTCACACCGCCGCATAGCACTGCCTGCTCGCCAAAGAGATCCGTTTCAGTTTCTTCCTTGTATGTGGTCTCCAGCACGCCGGCGCGCGTGCCGCCAATGCCCTTCAGGTAACTGAGGCAGAGCGCATGCGCGTTGCCGGTCGCGTCCTGATGCACCGCGATGAGGCAAGGCACGCCGCCGCCTTCGGTAAACACCTCGCGCACGCGATGCCCCGGCGCCTTGGGTGCGGCCATGCCCACATCGATGCCCGCTGCCGGCACAATGGTCTTGAAGTGAATGTTGAATCCGTGCGCAAACATCAGCAGCGCGCCCGGCTTGATGTTCGGACCGATCTCATCCGCGTAGAGCTTAGCCGCGGTCTGGTCGGGAACCAGAACCATCACCACATCCGCCCACTTCACGGCGTCTGCGACCGTGGCAACTTCCAGTCCCGCCTTCTGCGCCTTGGCGATCGATTTTGAGTTTGCCGCCAGGCCTACCTTCACCTGCACACCCGAATCCTTCAGGTTGAGAGCGTGCGCGTGCCCCTGCGAGCCGTAACCGATGATGGCCACCTTCTTGGCCTGGATCAGGCTGAGGTCGGCATCGTGATCGTAATAAGTCTTTGCCATGATTTTTCCGCTTTTCCTTTGCTGGTTTCGATTTTCAATTTCCGATCGGCCAATTCAACAGATCATTGACCGCTGATTCTTTACCAATTCCGTGCCCCATCCTTTCGCCTTCTTTCTGGCGAAAGGGTGGGAAACCACCAAAGCTAAAAGCACGAATTCATGCGGTCAGGGACCTGGCCGCAAATCCGCGCCTTACGCCGGCTCGCTCGCCACGCTGTCCTCTTCGGCGACTGCGCTGGCTTCGGCCCCGTTCACACCCATCGCTTTCACCACGCTGCTCAGATGGTGACCTCGACGCATGGTCATTTTGCCGCTGCGGCAGATCTCCAGAATCCGCCCTTCATCTTCGCGCAGCACTTCGATCAGCCCTTCGATCTTGCTCTCCACTCCGGTCATCTCGATCATCAGCGATTCCGAAGTGAGATCGACGATGCGGGCGCGGAAGACCTCGACCAGATCGAAGATTTGCGCGCGATTCTGCGGATTGGCGGCGACTTTAATCAGCGCCAGTTCGCGCGTGACTGCGGGCGCCTTGGCGATGTCGTCCACGTCGACAACATTTTCGAGTTTAAACAAACTGGCGCGGATGCGGTGCCCGGCCTCGGCCGACGCCTCGCAGGTCAGCGTGAGCCGCGACAGCCCCGGCCGCTCGCTGCGCCCTACGGTGAGCGAGTTGATATTGATGTTCAGTCTCCGGAACAGCGACGCAACGCGCGTCAGCACGCCGGGTAAATCTTCGACATATGCAACGAATGTGTGCAGCATAATAGCAGCTCCTGGTTTCTAGCTCCTGGCTTTTAGCTTCGCCGGTAAAACCCCGATACGGCTCGTCGCTGCACGAATGCAGCTAAGAGCTAGAAGCTAGCAGCTAGAAGCTGTCTTTCTCACTTGTCGTCCGCCGCCTCTTCCAGCGGATCGCGTCCCGGCCGGCGAATCATCTCGTGCAATGCCTTGCCCGCGGGAATCATGGGGTACACCGAGTCTTCCTTCTCCACCATGAAGTTGAGCAGGAACGCGCCCGGATTTGCGCGCGCTTCCTGAACCGCTGCTTCGACGTCGGCACGCTTGCGCACCGCGCGTCCGGGAATGCCATGCGCGTCGGCCAGCTTCACAAAATCCGGACTCACCAGCGGCGTGGCCTCGTAGTTACTCTCATAGAAGAACTCCTGCCACTGCCGCACCATGCCCAGGTAGCCGTTGTTGATGACGGCGATGTTGATCTTGATTTTTTCCTGCACAATTGTCGCCAGCTCCGCAGCCGTCATCTGGAAGCCGCCATCGCCGGCCACGACCCAAACTTCCTTTTCGGGGCAGGCAAACTTGGCGCCGATGGCCGCGGGCAGCGCATAGCCCATGGTGCCCAACCCGCCTGAGGTAATGAGCGTGCGCGGATGGTCATGGTGGAAATACTGCGCCTCCCACATCTGGTGCTGGCCCACGTCGGTCACAACGATCGCGTCGCCGCCCGTCAGGCGCCACAGGTCGTGCATCACGTGCGCCGCATACAAATGGCCGGAGTCGGGCAGGTTCTTGATGTCGCGCACCGCAACCGCGCCCTTGCTGGCCTCGATGGTCTTCAGCCACGCCCCGCCGTCGCGGCCCCCGATGCGCGGCAGCAACTGCTCCAGCACCTCGCCGAGATCGCCCACCAGCGCCACATCCACCTTCACGTTCTTGTTCACCTCGGCGGGATCCACCTCGATGTGAATCTTCTTCGCCTTCTGAGCGTAATCGGTCAACTTGCCCGTTACGCGATCGTCGAAGCGCATGCCGCAGGCGATGAGCAGATCGGCCTCCTGGATGGCGTCATTCACCCACGCCTCGCCGTGCATGCCCATCATGCCCAGGCACAGCGGATGCGATGCCGGAAATCCGCCAATCCCTAATAGCGTCAGCGCCACGGGGATCTGCGCGCGCTCGGCGAGCGTGCGAATCTGCTCCATGGCGCCGGATTCCATGACGCCGTGCCCGGCAAAAATCACCGGGCGTTTGGCGTTGCGAATCAACTCGGCCGCCTGCGCCAGTTCCGCTTCGCCTACGTGCAGCATGGGATGCGGGCGGTTGGTGCGCGGCTTGGCCGCTTCAAAGTCAAAGATCGCGCTGTTGATTTCGGCATCCTTGGTAATGTCGACGAGAACCGGCCCCGGACGATTGCTGCGCGCAATCTGAAATGCATGGCGGATTGTCGGCGCAATGTCCTCGGCGCGATTCACCAGAAAGTTGTGCTTGGTAACGGGAAGCGTGATGCCGGTAATGTCGACTTCCTGAAATGCATCGGTTCCCAGCAATTTGGAAGACACGTTGGCCGTGATACACACGATGGGAATGGAATCGAGCATCGCGGTGGCGATACCGGTGACCAGGTTGGTCGATCCGGGACCGCTGGTGGCAATGGCCACACCCACATCGCCCGAAGCGCGCGCGTAGCCGTCGGCCATGTGCGCGGCGCCCTGTTCGTGGCGCACCAGAACATGGCGCACGGGAAACTTCCGCAAAGCGTCGTAAGCCGGAAGAATCGTTCCTCCGGGGTAACCGAAAACGGTGTCGACGCCTTCGCCGACCAGCGTGGCCCAGATGATCTCCGCGCCCGTCAACCGAGTGGGCGCGTTGAAGCGAGTGGGCGCGCTCGATGCGTTTTCTTCCGCCGCGATGGCCTTCGCTTCCGCCACCTTTGCGCTTGCTTGTCCTTTGGCTGCCATATGCTGCTCCTTTAAAGCTGCTAGCCTCTAGCTCCTAGCTTCTAGCTTGTACTTACTGTTCCGAGTGTCGTTTTTCGCTTCTTTCTGCGTCGCTTAATCGATCTTTCAAAATCCCATGCAATTCAACTTCATCGCTTCGTTAGATCTCACCAAGATCGAAGCTAGTAGCTAGAAGCTAGGAGCTAGTAGCTGCTTCTTTACGTCGTCGCGCCCACCGATGCCGACGTGACCCGATCCACATACTTGCGGAAGACTCCCCTGGGCCAGCGCAGCGCCGGCGGCTTGAAGTCCTTGAGCCGCGCCGCCATCTCTGCTTCGCTGATCTCCACATTGAGCGTGCGCTTGGGAATGTCGAAGGCAATGATGTCGCCCTCGCGCACCGCCGCAATCGGTCCGCCCACAAACGCCTCAGGAGCCACGTGGCCCGCGGTGAATCCGCGCGTTGCGCCGCTGAAGCGGCCGTCGGTGAGCAGCGCAACATGCGCGCTGAGTTCGGCGTTCGACGAAATCGCCGCCGTCACTTGCAGCATCTCGCGCATGCCCGGTCCGCCCTTGGGGCCTTCGTAGCGAATCACCACCACGTCGCCGGGGCGGATGCCGCCCTCCTGGACAACTTTGAAGCAGTCTTCTTCGCAATCGAAAACGCGCGCTGGCCCGCGATGCTCGTACTTGCCCGCCGCGGCAATCTTCATCACGCAACCCTCGGGCGCGAGATTGCCCTTGAGAATCACCAGGCCGCCGTTGGGTTTGATGGGCTTTTCAAAAGTGTGAATCACGTCCTGGCCCGGAGTCTCCTTGGCGAGTGCGGCCTCTTCGGCCAGGGTCTTGCCGCTGATGGTGAGCGCCGAGCCGTCGGCAAATCCCGCGTCGATCATGCGCTTGGCCAACAACCGCGAGCCGCCCGCCGCCTGGTAGTCCGAGGCCACGTACTTGCCCGCGGGCGTGAGCGAACAAATGTAAGGCGTGCGCTCGGAGATCACATCGAAATCGTCAATGGAGAGCGGAATGCCGATTTCCTTCGCAATGGCGAGCAGGTGCAGCACCGCATTCGTCGAACCGCCACTCGCGGCCACGCTGGCGATGGTATTCTCAAGAGACTTCCGAGTGATGATCTGGGAGGGCCGTCGGTTGGCGCGCACGGCGTCCATCAAAATGTGGCCGGCCTTGCGCGTGGCGTCGAGTTTGTTTGGGTCGGTGGCGGGAACGCCGGAGAGCTCGATGGGCGAAATGCCTAGAATCTCGCCGCTCATGGCCATGGTGTTGGCCGTGAACTGTCCGCCGCATGCGCCGGCGCCGGGACAGGCATTGGCCTCGAGCGCTTCCAGTCCCGCTTCGTCGATGCGTCCCGCAGCATAGGAGCCGATGCCCTCGAAGACATTCTGAATCGTAATGTCGACTCCGTTCAGCTTGCCCGGCGCGATCGATCCGCCGTAGAACATCATGCCCGGAATATCCAGCCGGCAAAGCGCCATGATGATGCCCGGCATGTTCTTGTCGCAGCCGCCGATGCCGACGAGGCCGTCGAAAAGATTGCCGCGGGCTACGAGCTCGATGGAGTCGGCAATCACTTCGCGCGAAACCAGCGAAGCCTTCATGCCCTGCGTGCCCATGGTGATGCCGTCGGAGATGGTGACGGTGTTGAACTCCATCGGCGTGCCGCCCGCCTCGCGAATGCCCTGCTTCAGCGCCTCCGCAATCTCGCGCAGGTGCACGTTGCAGGTGCCGATCTCCGTCCACGTATTGGCGACGCCGATGATCGGCTTGTGCAGGTCGTCCTTCTTGAATCCCGATCCGCGCAGATACGACCGCGCCGCGGCGCGGCTCGGCCCTTCAGTCAGTGGGATCGAATTGCGCTTACCTTCAACTGTCATTAGCTACCTTGCTTTCCTTTTGTTCGTACTAAGCGGAGCTAGCGGTGTTCGCGGGGTTAGCGGAGCTAGCAAGAGCCGCGGCCGCCGGGACTAACTCCGCTAGCACCGCCAACCCCGCCAACTCCGCTGTCTCACTTCGCCTTCAACCAGGAAGCATCGTCATGCTGCTTCTCAAACTTGTCCAGCTCCGCTGCGTGTCGGAGAGTCAACCCGATATCGTCGAGCCCTTCGAGCAAACAGAACTTGCGGAAGGGGTCGATCTCGAACTTAGCTTCGAATCCGCGGCCGTCCGTCACCGTCTGTGCTTCGAGCGAAACGGTGAGCTGATAGTTGGGAATTTTCTGTGCGTTTTGGAGGAGAGTATCAACTTCCTGATCGCTTAGCCGCGCCAGCACGATGCCGTTCTTGCCCGCGTTCGAGAAAAAGATGTCGGCAAAGGTCGGCGCGATGACCACACGGAAACCAAAATCGCTCAGCGCCCACGCGGCATGCTCCCGGCTCGATCCGCAGCCGAAGTTTTTGCCGGCCACGAGAATCTGCGCGCCCTTGTAGCGCGGATCGTTCAGGACGAAGCTGTCGACCGGTTGGCCATCGGGCATCAGCCGCCAGTCAAAGAACAGAAAATCGCCGTAGCCCGTGCGCTCAATGCGCTTCAGGAACTGCTTGGGAATGATCTGGTCGGTATCCACGTTGGCGCGATCCAGCGGCGCGGCTAACGAGGTCAA
>Ga0181533_1002437_pt1 | contig 21865 bp, 19 predicted proteins | sample PEATcosm2014_Bin_45_FD_119772 | JGI IMG/M metagenome (GOLD analysis project Ga0181533, IMG submission 119772) | Peatland microbial communities from MTU Mesocosm Facility, Houghton, MI, USA - PEATcosm2014_Bin11_60_metaG | ecosystem: Environmental > Terrestrial > Soil > Wetlands > Peat | place...
CGGGCCGCAAGAACGGCACGCAGAGCACAGAAATCAACCGCAACCAAGCGCGAAATCGAGTGAGAATCAACCGCAAGCGGGATACGACCAGCAAACAACTTACTTTTTCAGCAGCCTGCTAGATGGCTGACGCTAACCAAGAGGTCTTTGAGTAGCGGCCAGATGGACAACGTCTCGTTGCTGAATAAGTTGACGAAGAAGCTAAACGCGACCCAATTTCTAGATGCAGGAGAGAGACGTTGTGCGCAGGAAATCATCCGGCTTGCGGACACTCGAAAACGTTATGTCGCAGCCTATTATCGGAAGCTTCTGGTCGACGATCCGCAGCTCAAGGCAAAAATTGATCAATTCGATCCCGACTGGCAGCAGTGGTAGCGATCCGAGCGCATTGAAGATTGAAACTACCGGAACAGGTCCCTGTGCATTCATCTTGGCGCGAAGCCTTTTGAGCCGTAGTGGCTCTAATCCGGGTTCGATAACAATACAATCAGCTCCGGCTGCGGGTTGGGGATCTCCGTCGGAGCGTAGACGGCGAAGTTGCGGGAGTGCAGTACGGGCGCCCCCCAGGCGCGGTCCCTTCATCTTGATGGCCCATCCGATCCGGCAGCCGGCGAAACTCTGCGAGCGCGGCCATGGCCTTCCCTGCTGTGCCATGCCGGACCAATCGAAGGGCGGAGGAGCGGCGAGGGCTGGCCGGATGCCCCTACAGCGTTTTCGATTCTGCTCTTGACACAACGCACAGCGCCAAGAGTCTTTTTCCCCAAGAAAGAGCCACCCAGCACGATGTCAGCGATGTTAACCAGTGAATCGAAAACGCTCTAGTTGGCTGTCTGAATGGTCAGGACATTTTGTATGACGCGCTGCTGGTTCGCCGGATCGGTCAGGTAATTCACCGATTGCTGCACCAGCGCGTCGGCGTTCTGGATGACCTGGGAACATTCGAATCCTGCTTTGGAAACGGGTCCCCCTCCGCCCGCCTTGCCGAGCGCGTTACAGCCTGCGATGAGGGGAAGATAGATTAAATGGACGCCGCCCGTCACAATGCCGGCGAGTGTTTTCTGGGCCACGATGCTTGTCAACAACGAGTACTGCTGTGCTTTCGACGTGGCACTGGCCTTGGAGTTATAGACGCGCTCGAATTGCGGAGCCATGTCCATGACGACGGCGGTGAGAGAAGCGACCGTGGCAATGTTCCCGATGGCGTTGGCGACAGGGCCGATGACGTTATAAACAGTAGCCCACCGAGCACTTATCACCATTCCGCGAAAGTCACCGGCGGTATTCAGGGCGCGCGCATCGATCATCCAGTCATAGCTTCGAAAGGCCTGCAGGCCGGTCAGAGCACGAAATCCATTGGCGACGTAACTCACATTGCCGGCCAGATTGTCACTCTTGTGCACGATCTGCGTCAGCACGTCCGGCTGATTCGGCATACCATTCACCTCAATCTGGATTCGGGAAGAGAATACACCGGGATGAACGCAAAGTCGACCGGGGAATTGCCATTGGCCGTGGCGGGGCAGAGCCAGGAGGCTATATCTTCAGGGTTAGCCTGGGTGTTTGGGGTGGCTTAACCGGGTTCAGGCGCCAAGGGACGTACGCACACGGCTAAGCCGGGCCATTTCGAGCTGGTAAGTTACCGTGATGGTCGTGACTCAAGGTTCCTTATTCCGGTTTCGACAGCAGAATAATCAGCTCCATCTGGGGATTCGGGATCTCCGCGGGCACGTAGACGGCGAAGTTGCGCGACCGTTGCATGGACTTCCACAAAGGTCCGGCCTTCTCAATGGAAAAGTATTGGTGACGAAGCTTGAGGGGAATGGCGCGGGGCCGGGCGGTGACGTACCTGAGCCTCAGGCCGGGCAGCGCGTTGGTGATCAGCGTCTCAATTTGCGAGGCGGAGCTGGATTTGACCAGCCTGGGCACGCGATCGATCAGTTCGGCGTCCTGCAGATCGGACGAGACCGCCAGGTAGAAGAGCGAGTCGTCGAAGTAGGCGTCCTTTTCGATCGAAGTCGCGTAGACGTTATCGCGAACTCGTATCAGCGGCAGGGCGACGAAGTTTCTGGGGATCACGGTCTCGAGCAGGGTGCGAATGCTGCGGTCGATTTCGGCGAAGCAGCTTCCCAGATCCTCGTGCTTGTAGATGGGAAGGTCCTGCGGGGCGATTTTATTCGAGAACGCGGTCAATGCCCCTGCCAGTCCGGAGAGTTCGAGGAAGAGCCGCTCCGGGCCGATCCCTTTCGATTCGAGAATGTGGCGCAGCGCCGGCAGGTGGCTGTTGATCGTGTACAGCATCCAGAAGTTGGCGATATCCGATGCAGAGAACTCTGCCAGATCCTGGTTCTTTTGGCTTCTGGAGCCGGAGAGCTGCGCCGCGCGTGAGACCAGCAGCTCGACGATGCCGCTCAGAATCCGCTCCAGACCGCGATGGCCATGAATATCGATAAGGGGAGGGATATAAGCGTGGTCGAGTTCGTAACTTCCTGACACAGAACGATTAATGCGCACGCAGCCCATCACCACCGAGCCTTCCGGATTCTCATTTTCAGCCAGCAGGCGCAGGTTCTTCTGGGCGATCTGGACGGGTTTTTCGCTGGCTCCGCTATTCTCATCGCGTACCAGCCTCGACTGGGCAACAAACCGGGTGTTGACGTCGCCACGCTTGATGGCGACGTTCATCCCGCCCTGCAGATACTCCGGGACCGCGATGTAAAAGAGGCAGGACTCCTGGTGGAGAGAAAAACAGTCGTTCAGGACGCGCGCCGGTGGCGGCGCCTCGGATCCGGGAATGTCGATCGGAAGAGCGTCGGGGAAGATGCCGCTGGCCGAGGTGATCGAGAGCCGGCCTTCGGACAGCGCTTTGTTGTCGATGGCCAGCTCGCGGAAACCCCATCCCCAGGAATGCAGCGAATCAAGGTAGAAGCGCGAGCAATCCTCAACGAAACGCTCCTGCGTCTGCAGGTGCTGCGGCGATAGGAAAGTACCCTTCGACCAGATGACCGGCTGGAATTGGCGCATGCTTGCTCGACCCTCAGACCCGGATACCGCGCGCGACGCCAGGGCCGCGGCGCGCGAAGGATTCGAAAGGAGGATACCATTCCTGGCTTCGCATGTAACAGCACAGTTCCACCGTAATCCGTCCGTAAGTAGTTGAGCGATACGCGGCGGGGCGCGGGAGGCGGCTTGGAGGCCTTTGAGATGGCGGCGGAGGGAGCCATTGAGCCGTGCGGTGCGTGAAGGTTGGCTTTCGGCAGCCCGGAAAGGCGGACGGCGCAGAGTTTCCCCTCTGGTTTTCCGACAAGCATGGTTTGCAGATGAGTCGGGCTGCTTCCCGTTCAGGTGGCCGCTACTGCCGTTTGCTCTCTGAACTTCAACTCGTTGGCCGTCCCTTGGGCCAACTATCCCCCCAAACCTCTCCCCATCACAGCCCGAACCGCAGTTCCAGCCTTAGTTTCTCGCCGGGAACCGCAAACACCTCCCCTCGAACGCGATCTAACCCTCTCCCAGGCCGCCTCTGGCGCTTACGGACGGATTACGGAACATCGAGGCTCACCGCGCTCAAGCTTGGCGAGGTATATAATGCGTGCGTCTCAAAGAAGGGAGAGAATATGACCTTTTCGAGGTTTGATCCTACAGCTGATTTCACGTACCCAGGACGTTCCAGGACAGTTGGGACCCGTGACTTATCCAGGGTTGGTTCTACCCAGACCCATACCTACACAACGCCCGGCATTTACCCGGTCACCGTGATTAATAACGGCGGCACAGCCACCACAATTCACTCACAAATTATCGCTGCCGGCGTCCCCAAGGATCAAGCAGGGAAGTACGCAAACTTTCTTGTAACAATGTCCGACGGCATTCAGCGCAACTCAAAGCTGAAAGCGGCGCTGACGAACCCCCAGGCGACGGGTGGGGCAGCTGGCGAGATTGCCAAATTTGCCGATCATTTCCGAGCGTTGGCCAAGAGCCACGCAATCGACCTGAGTGAGTGTGCGCAGATTGTTTCCAAGCTGGCTGCGGGCTCCGCTGGTAGCCAATGGGCTTTGATAGTTCCCGCGATCAGCGCTCTTGGAACATAAAATGATCGTTCCGAGCTGGCGAAAACCACTTGACATCGACCGGCCTTCTCATGGAAGTCCCGAAAGACCTGGCACAGCTCAATTCTCCAGGCGTTGGCTCCAATCCGCATTTTGACTTCGCCGACAATATAGCCCCCGGATCGGCAAGGAGCCGGATCGGCCACGGGCGCCTTCATAAACTTTCAAGTTACAGAGCTTGACATCCGTGCTAGCATTGGCATAAATTGCTGGGTTGACTGAGGTTGAGGAGTGATATGGCCAGAAGAGAAAGTACGCAGCACAAACTCACACGTGTCAGGGCCCCTCGTGTTCAGATCACCTACGACGTGGAAGTTGGCAATGCGATCGAGATGAAGGAACTCCCGTTCGTCATGGGAGTTCTGGGCGATCTGACCGGCCAGCCGGAGACCCCGCTGGCGGCGCTCAAGGATCGTAAGTTCGTGGAGATCAACCCCGACAACTTCGACGATGTGCTGAAGGGCATGGCTCCGCATCTGAAGTACTCGGTTGCCAACAAGCTTAGTTCCGACCCCAATGCCGGACAGGTATCGGTGGATCTGAAGTTTGAAAAATTCGAGGATTTCTCGCCGGCGGCGGTTGCCCAGCAGGTTGAACCATTGAAGGAACTGCTCGATTTGCGCACCCGTTTGTCGAACCTGCGCGGCAGCCTGCAGGGCAACGATCGCTTCGATCAGGCCCTTTTTGACGCGGTCTCGAAGACCGAAGAGTTGTCGAAGCTGCGCACCGAACTTGGCGCCGGCAAGGACGAGGAGGGCAAGCATGAGTAGCCCCGCGAAATCGCTTAAGGCTCAGCAGGCGCAAGCCCAGACTGCGGAAGTCTCTCTTCTGGATCAGATCGTCGCCCAGGGCCGGTTCGGCTCTGACACGACCGCGCAGGAGCGCGGGCGGGATATGGTCAAGGAGTTCATCAACCAGGTTCTCGAAGGTCACATGACCCTGACCCGCGACGCCGAAGCTACCATCGGTGCGCGAATTGCCGAGATCGACCGGCTGGTCTCGCTGCAGTTGAGCGAAGTTCTGCACCATGCTTCTTTTCAGAAGCTGGAGTCCACGTGGCGCGGCGTCTGGCACCTGGTTCAGAACAGCGACACCAGCGAGATGTTGAAGATCAAGCTGATGAATGTCTCCAAGAAGGAACTTCTGCGGGACTTGCAGCGGGCGCTGGACTTCGACCAGAGCGCCTTCTTCAAGAAGGTCTATGAAGAGGAGTTCGGGGTATTCGGCGGTTCGCCCTTCGGCGCCCTGATGGGCGATTACGAGTTCGGACGGGGCGGCGAGGATATCGAGTTGCTGGAGCGGATTGCGCAGGTCGCAGCCGCCGCTCATGCGCCATTTATCGCCGGAACCTCGGCCGACATGCTGAACCTGGCGGACTTCAGCCAGCTGGGCGGCATTCGCGACGTGTCGAAGGTATTCGACAGCACGGAGTACGCCCGCTGGAAGGGATTTCGCTCTTCCGACGATTCGCGCTACATTGCTCTGGCCATGCCTCATGTCCTGATGCGTGAACCCTACGGCAAAGCCACCCGGCAGATCGAGGAGTTCGACTTCGAGGAAGGTGTCGATGGGCGCGATCACTCGAAGTATCTGTGGGGCAATGCAGCCTTTGCTTTGGCGGGCAGGCTTACGGATTCGTTCTCGAAGTACGGTTGGTGCGCCGCTATTCGCGGCGTCGAGAGCGGCGGCCTCGTGGAGGGGTTGGCAACGCACAACTTCCGCACCGACGAAGGCGATTTGGCGCTCAAGTGCCCTACCGAAGTGGCAGTCACAGACCGCCGGGAGAAGGAACTGGCGGATCAGGGGCTGGTTCCTCTGGTGCACTGCAAGGGAACGGACTATGCGGCCTTCTTCAGTGTTCAGACCTGCAATAAACCCAAGCTCTACGACAAACCGGAGGCCAACGCCAACGCTCGTTTGTCGGCCCAGCTTTCCTATATGCTGGCCATGTCGCGTTTCGCACACTATCTCAAGGCCATGATGCGGGACAAGATCGGCAGTACGATGAGCCGCGTTCAGGCCGAGCTTTACCTGAGCCAGTGGATTGCCAATTATGTGATCGCGGACGACAATGCATCGCAGGCGGCCAAGGCGGAAAGGCCGCTGCGTGAGGCTCGCATCGAGGTTGTGGAAATTCCCGGAAAGCCCGGTGCGTTGCGTGCCGTGTGCTTCTTGCGTCCTCACTTTCAGTTGGATGAACTCACCGTGTCTCTGCGGCTAGTAGCGGACCTTCCCAAGCCGGCTGGTGGTTAGGCCGTCTGCTTCCAGCCAGTTGAATGTTAACCTCTTCAGCCGGCCTTCAGAGAGGGCCAAACACGAAAGGAATTCGACATGGCAGTTGACTTTTATTTGAAGCTCGACCAGATTAATGGTGAGTCGGCCGACGCCGATCACAAGGACGAAATCCAACTTCTTTCCTTCAGTTGGGGAGGAACCCAGGTTACTTCGGTAGCGGGAACGGGCGGGTCGGGCGCCGGAAAGGTGGATCTAGCGAATCTCAGCGTCATGAAGTATATGGACAAGGCAAGCGCGCCGTTGTTCAAAGCGCTGGTCAGCGGGACCCACATTCCGACCGGCGTTCTGAGCGCGGTAAAGACCGGCGCTGGAGGCAAGCCTTTCCTCAAGCTCAGCTTTGAGGAGTTATTTGTGACTTCTCAGCAAGTATCCGCGTCGAGCGAGATTCCCTCCGAGAGCGTCTCGTTCAGTTACAACAAGATCAAGATTGAGTACAGCACGCAGAATGAGCAGGGAATCCTTACGGCTACAGGGGCGGTGAGCTTCGACCTGAAGGCCAACAAGCCCTCCTGAGGTACGATGACGCCACTTGCGCTTTACCGCGAAGGGAAGCTGCGGGAGGCTATCGCGGCGCTTGGCGAAGAGTTGCGGTCCAATCCGCTCGACGTCAAGCGCCGTACGTTCCTGTTTGAGCTTCTGTTGTTCGCCGGCGAGTACGATCGCGCCGAGAAACAGCTCGATCTGCTGGCCGAGGGCAGCTCGAGCGCGGCGGCGGGAGGGTTGCTCTACAAGAGCGCGCTTCATGCCGAGCGTACGCGTCAGGCCATGTTCGCCAATCTCGAATACCCCCGAACCGCCGCGGGCGAGACCCTGCCTGGTGTCTGCAATGGCGCACCATTTACCGAATTGCTCGACGCCGATCCCCGGATCGGCGCCAATCTCGAAGTGTTTCTGGCCGGCAGCTACACCTGGGTACCCTTGCGCTACCTTCGCCGCCTCGAATTGGAAGCGCCGGTGAAGCTTCGCGATTTGGTCTGGGCGCCTGCCCGGCTGGAAACGAGCGAGGATTTCCCCATCCAGGATCTTGGCGAAGTCCTGGTCCCGGTGCTGGCTCCACAGTCCTTCAAGCACGCAGATGAGACCGTCCAGCTGGGTCGCGAGTGCGCCTGGGAGCCGGATGAGGAGTACGGCGAGATTCCCTTCGGGGCCAAGACCTTCCTTGTCGATGGGGAAGAAAAGCCATTGCTCGAACTGCGCCACCTCGAGTGGTCCGCTCCCGCCAAGGAGTCGCACGATGCCCCTTAGCGACCATCTGCTGAAGCCGATTCCGGGCGAGAATCCCTCGGGCGCGAATCTCCGGTACGACCCGATATTCCAGCAGTTGAAGGAGCTCAGTTCTGAGGGGGACCAGGGGGGTGTGCTCGGCGGTAACTTCGAGCTTGCCCAGGTAAAGAAAGTCGATCATCGCGGCGTGGTTCGTCTGGCGACCGAGACGTTGGAGAAGCGGAGCAAGGATATCCAGCTTGCCGCATATCTCACCGCGTCCATGATTCGTCTGGAGGGATTTGCCGTCGTAGCGCCCTCGATCGATCTGCTGCGCCAGTTGCAGGAGACGTTCTGGCCCACCCTCTATCCCGAACCGGACGAGGGCGAGGACTACGAGATGAGGGCGGTGTCCGTCGAGAAGGCCGCTCGCGGGATCGCGGAGGCGCTGGCTACGGTTCCTCTGACCTCGAATGGGCTCACCTACGCCGACTACCAGGAGTCGCGCACGGTGGGCTACGAGAAGGACGCTACGAGCGACGCGAAGAAGGCGGCGCGCAAGTATGCAGTCGATCACGGAAAACTGACGGCCGAGGAGTTCGACAAGGCCTTCGCCGGGTCTCCCAAGAAGCTTTATCTCGACGGCGAAGCTGCGCTGGCCGAGGCCCTCCAGGCGGTCGACCGGCTGGACACGTTCCAGGGCGAAAAATATAAGAACAACGAGCCGAGCCTGCGCGATTTGCGTTCGACGGTTGAAACGGTTCACCAGGCTGTCGAATACCTGCTGAATGAGCGGCGGAAGACGGAGCCGGACCCTGTGGCGGTGCAGGAGACGCCGTCACCGGGGGAGGCGGGTGAGGGTGAGGCGCCAGAGGCGGGCGCCGGGACGACAGCCGCGCCGCGACTAAAGACCATGATCCTGCGCGCGCGGACCTCGGAAGGCGCACCCAAGACGCTCGATGACGCCTACGCGCAAGTGGTGGAAAGCGCGTTGTTCCTATTCGAGAAGAATCCGGCATCCCCCGTGCCGTATCTCATCTGCGCGGGGCTGCGGACGGGCGAGACGGCGATGCAGGGGGCACAGCCGGCGCCCGGCTTTGCGGTGGGGCCGGATGCTGAGGTGCGCCTCCTGCTGCGCAGTCTCGCCGCGAGTTCCAACTGGGTTGAGCTGCTGCGCCAGTCCTTGCCGATTTTGGCCAGCGAATGCGCACGGGGATGGCTCGACCTCCACCGGTATGTGCACAAGGCGGGGACCGAGACCGGCGCTCCCGCCATCGCGATGGCCGTTCAGGGTACCGTCAAGAGCCTGCTCACAATGCGCCCCGAATTGCGAAACTGGATCCTCGAAGACGACACGGGGGCGGCAAACCCAGAGACTCAGAAGTGGCTGGATTCGCTCTAGGCGGTCTGCTCGACATTTGGGGTGAAGCTCCGGGATGTAACAGGCAGCTTGAGGCGCACGGGCTCCCGATTCTATCCGGCACGGCGGAATGAGCGCCGGCTACAGGGAGCCTTCGGCAAGATACAATGGCGCGATTGGGATCGAGGAGGGAGTCTTGGCGCGTGTCCGGCAGGAAATTCTGATTACGCAATCGCTGCTCGACCGGCTGTGCGACGTGGAAATACTGCCGCTCGGTGAGGTGACAGAGTGGCCGGAGACTCGAAAGGAGTCGATTGCGATGTTCAAGCAGTCGCTGAAGCGAGATGTCGAGTGGCTGCTCAACACGCGAAAGCCCATTGTGCCGGACGTCGAATCGTTTCCGCTCACTTCCGCTTCGGTCCTCTGCTTCGGCCTGCCGGACTCCCGGATCTTTCATGGAGCTGGCGGAGGGGATCCGGAGACCCTGAAGCTGTTGCTCAGGCAGTGCCTGCAGGAGTTCGAGCCGAGGATTCAGAAGCCACAGGTCACCATTTCCGCTACCGATCGGCTGAACAGAAGCCTGCGATTTCAGGTGGAAGGCGTGGTGCGCTACGAAGATATGGAGGAAGAGATTCAGCTGGACACGGTTCTGAAACTGATCAGCGGGGAATACGAGGTGGATTGAGGGATGGGCGATGGGATGCTGGAGTACTACGAGAACGAACTGACTTTCCTGCGGGACGAAGGGAAGCGGTTCGCGCAGAAGTATCCCAAGATCGCGGGACGGCTGCAGCTGGAGTCGGACCGCTGCGAGGATCCTCACGTCAACCGCCTGTTGCAGGGATTCGCGCTGCTGGCGGCGCGGGTGCACCGCAAAATCGACGACGACTTTCCGGAGATCTGCCAAGCGCTGCTGGAACTGGTGAGTCCCGGATATCTGCGTCCTGTGCCCTCCATGACGATCGTCGAGTTCCTGACGGATCCAAAACAGGGCCGACAGACTGTGGGGCAATGCATACCGAGAGCAACCGATCTGGCGACCAAAGCTACAGTCGACGGCCTTCCTTGCCGATTCCGCACCGCCTACGACGTAACTCTCTGGCCGTTTAGTGTGGCGGAGGCTGGCTGGAGCCAGCCGGAGCGGATGAAGCGTCCGGTGCGAGCCTCTTCCGGCGAATTCGCGGCCGGGGCGGTTCGGCTTCTTCTTCGCTGCCATCCGGACGTGCAGTTCAAGGGACTGCCTATCCATACGATACGGATGCACCTGGCCGGAGGGTCGAATGCGGGCTCGGGGGTGGTTTACTCGCTTTACGAACTGCTGGCCGATCGCTGCTTTGAAATCCAGCTGCGCGATCCCCGGGACGAGAGCAGAACGATTCCACTTCCGGCTTCGAATCTCAAGCCGGTTGGATTCTCGCCGGCCACGGAGGCGCTGTTGCCCTTCGGGCGCCGCTCCGTGGACGGCCACCGGTTGCTGGAGGAGTACTTTGTGTTTCCGGAGAAGTTCCTGTTTTTCGATCTGGAGGGACTGGAGCCGCTGGGCGAGGCTGGATTCGGCGAGGAAGCAGAGATCGTATTTCTGTTGCGGCCGTTCGAGCGGCCCGAGCGGCAGCAGGCGCTGGAGATGGGAGTAAACGCAGCGACTTTCCGGCTGGGATGCACGCCGGCAATCAATCTTTTTTCGGTGGCCGCCGAACCCATACCGCTCACCCAGATCCGGCACGAATATCCGATCGTTCTGGCCTCGAATCCGCACCACAGGGCCTATATGGAAGTTTTCAAAATCGAGGAGGTCATCGCCACCCACCGCCGGTTGCGCAGGTTCACCAAGCTGGAACCGCTGCTTGCCTATCGCTACCAGACCAGGAAGAGCAAAGACCTTGCCTTTTGGGTTTCGCGGAGGCGGTTCGATACTGTGGAGGAACGCAACCCTTCCGCGATGGGAATCTCCGTGGTCGATCTGGACGGCGCCTTTACCGATCCGGATGCGGATACGCTGGACATCCGGGCACTGTGCTCCAACCACAATCTGCCCTCGCATCCCAAGATGCCCTGGTCGTCACCATCGGGAGACTTTGAGGCGGCAGGGTGTGCGACCGCCAATACAGTGACGGCTCTGAGCCGTCCCACGCCTTCTCTTCCGGCTCACTCGCAAGACAGCTACCTGTGGCGGTTGATTTCGATGATGTCGCTGAACTTTCTTTCTCTCGTCGAGGGGGGAATGCCGGCGCTCAAGGAGATACTGCGCCTGCACAACCGCAGCGACTCCATCGCCTGCGAAAACCAGGTGGGGGCACTAACCAGTCTTCGCTCAGAGTTCGGCTTCGCACTCGTCGACTCCGAGTACGGACTGATCCCGGCCCGGGGCACAAAGGTGACGATGGAGTTCGACGAGCAGCAGTTTGCCGGCGCGGGCCTGTATCTGTATGCGTCGATTTTGGACCGGTTTCTAGGCAACTATGCTTCGATGAACAGTTTCACGCAACTGACGGTGTCCGCGCGCAAAGAGCAGAGAAAGGAGGCGATGGCGAAATGGCCTCCGAGATCGGGAAACCAGGCGCTTCTCTAGTGGAATACCACGGGCTCCGCGATCCTGCCGTGCTGGAGGTTTTGCGCCGGCAGATCGAGGAGGAGCCTTTCCGCTTCCACTTCTTCCAGGCGGTTCGTCTGTTGCAGCGCATGGATCCGGAGCGGAGTCCGGTGGGCTACTTTGTACCGCCGCAGGGCGAGGCGATCCGCTTCCGGTCGCGGCCCAGCCTGGCCTTTCCTCCTAGCGAGATCTACGATCTCGTGCGCGACGAGAGCGGCCAGGCGGAGATGACGGTCGAGTTCATGGGGCTGTCGGCGAGCCTGTCGGTCTTACCGACCACCTATACCGAGTTGCTGATGGAACGCATCCGGGCCAAAGATCGTGCGATGGAGGAGTTCTTCAATATCTTCAACCACCGCATGATCTCGATGTTCTATAGGGGCTGGGAAAAGTACCGCTATTATGTGGCTTACGAACGCTCGGGCGAGGACAAGCTTTCGGAGAGACTCTTCGATCTGCTGGGTCTGGGATCGGAGAGCCTACGGGGCCGTATGGCGATCCCGGACCGGTCGATGCTCTACTATTTAGGCCATCTTGCCCGTCATGTGCGCGGTTCCGCATCGCTCGATCAGCTGCTGGAAGAGTACTTTGAAGTTCCGGTTTGCGTGGCGCAGTTCCTGGGCACATGGAACCGGCTGCCGGAATCGAACCGGACGGCGCTTACGGGCGAAGGCGACGACAGCGAGAAGCTGGGAAGAGGCGCGGTAGTCGGCGATGAGGTCTGGGATCCGCACGGGCGCATCGGAGTAACGATCGGCCCCATGAAGCTGAGCCGCTATCTGGAATTCCTGCCCGGTCAGCCGGCTCATCGCGAACTGGTAGCATGGCTGAGGTTTTACTCGAATGGTATGTACGAATGCGAGGTTCGGCTGATTCTTGACCGCCAAGAGGTTCCGGCTTGCGTGCTTGGCGCTGAAGACGCGAGCCGGCCCCGACTGGGTCTGCTGACGTGGCTCAAGACGCGCCCAATGGAGCGCAATCCGGCTGATGCCACGTATCTCGCGCAATGAGGAACAGACCAGGAACTGACCTGCATTGATTCTGCAGAAGGTGGAAAAACAATGAGTATCAACTTAAAGGCGATGATCGGCAAGTTGAACGACACGACGCGGCGGGCATTGGAGTCTGCGGCGGGCCTTTGTGTCGCTCGCACCCACTACGACATAGAAATCGAGCATTTTCTGCTCAAGCTGCTGGACGAGAGCGACAACGACCTGGCCTCGATCCTGAAACAGTTCGGCGTTGACCGCTCGCGGCTCACCGCGGAGCTGGAGCGAAGTCTCGATCAGCTGAAGTCCGGGAATGCGCGCTCCCCGGCCTTCAGCCCTGCTTTGGTCAAGACGCTGTCCGAGGCGTGGATCGTGGCCAGCATCGATTTCAACGCGGGCCGGATCCGCTCGGGATTCGCGATTCTGGCGCTGGTCGGCAATGATGAGTTGATGCGCCAGGTCCGCGATTTCAGCAAAGAGCTGATCCTGATCTCGTCCGACGGCCTGCGCGCCAATTTCTACGAAATTGTGCACGCTTCGCGCGAAGACCAGGGCGCGGCAGCCGAAGCGCCGTCTGCCGACGGGGCGCCCGGCGCCGCACCGGCGGGCGCGCCGCAGTCGGGAAAGACTCCGAACCTCGATCAATACACCGTGGACCTGACTGCCAACGCCAAGGCCGGCAAGATCGATCCCGTCCTCGGGCGAGACGCGGAGATTCGCCAAATGGTGGACATCCTCACGCGCCGCCGCCAGAACAACCCCATACTGACGGGCGAGGCGGGTGTTGGTAAGAGCGCGGTGGTGGAGGGCTTTGCCAATCGCGTGGCTAGCGGCGACGTTCCTCCACCGCTGCAAGGCGTCCGTATCCGCAGCCTGGATCTGGCTCTGCTGCAGGCCGGCGCGGGCGTCAAGGGCGAGTTCGAAAACAGGCTCAAGGGCCTGATCAACGAGGTCAAGTCCTCGCCGGAGAAGACCATCCTGTTCATCGACGAGGCCCACACCATGATCGGCGCAGGCGGCCAGGCCGGTCAGGGTGACGCCGCCAACCTGCTCAAGCCGGCACTTGCCCGCGGCGAGCTGCGTACGATCGCCGCCACCACGTGGAGCGAGTACAAGAAATTCTTCGAGAAGGATCCCGCTCTGACCCGCCGCTTCCAGGTGGTCAAGGTCGAGGAGCCCACCGAGGAAGTGGCCTGCACCATGATGCGCGGCATCAAGGGAGTGCTGGAGAAGCACCACAACCTTCGTATTCTTGACGAGGCCATCATCGCCACTGTTAAGCTCTCGCATCGCTATATCGCCGGCCGCCAGTTGCCCGACAAGGCGGTCAGCGTGCTCGATACGGCCTGCGCGCGCCTGGCGCTGGGGCAGAACGCTATGCCGCCGCGACTGGAAGACGTGATCCGCCAAATCGATGCGCTGGAAGTGCAGAAGCGCATCCTGGAGCGAGAGACCACGCTGGGCGCCGACCACGCCGAGCGTTTGGCGAAGATCGCCGAGCAGACGACCGCCGCCGTTGCCGAGCGCGACGAACTGACCGCGCAATGGACCAAGGAAAAGGATTTTGTCAGTTCCATCCGCAAGCTGCACGAGACCCTGGAGCCGGCTGAAGGCGTCGCTCCGCCGGACCAGGCGAAGGCGGCGGAGACCAAGACGGAGTTGGCCAGGCTCGAAGCCGGACTGAGTGCTCTGCAGGGCGATAAGGGCATGCTACGCGTGGCTGTCGATGCGCAGATCGTGGGAGAGGTTATCTCCGCCTGGACCGGCATTCCCCTGGGCAAAATGGTCAAGGACGAAATCCAGACCGTGCTTGCGCTGGATGAGCATATGAAGAAGCGCATCATCGGCCAGGATCACGCCCTGAGCGTGATTGCGCAGCGCATCCTGACCAGCCGGGCCAACATGGACGATCCGGTTAAGCCTGTGGGCGTCTTTCTCCTGGTAGGCCCAAGCGGAGTGGGCAAGACCGAAACCGCCATCGCCCTGGCAGACATTCTCTATGGTGGTGAGCGCAACATGATCACGATTAATATGTCGGAGTTCCAGGAAGCGCACACCGTTTCCACACTCAAGGGATCGCCGCCCGGATATGTCGGCTACGGCGAGGGAGGGGTTCTGACCGAGGCGGTACGGCGGCGGCCCTATTCCGTGGTGCTTCTCGATGAGGTCGAAAAGGCCCACCCCGATGTGCTCGAGCTATTCTTCCAGGTCTTCGACAAGGGGCGCATGGAAGACGGAGAGGGCCGGGAGATCGACTTTCGCAACACCATCATCCTACTCACCAGCAATGCCTCTTCCGAGACGGTCATGAAGCTGACGGCCGATCCCGAAACCACCCCCGACAGCGAGGGCATGGTCAAGGCGCTTAAGCCGGAGCTGAACAAGATCTTCAAGCCGGCATTTCTCGGCAGACTGGTGATCGTCCCCTACTACCCGGTGCGCGACGAGGCGCTCAAGAAGATCATTCGCCTCAAGCTGGGCAAGATCCAGAAGCGGCTTGAAGAGACCCACCGCATCCGCTTCGACTACGACGAGGCGCTGCTGAACGAAGTTGCGGCGCGGTGTACCGAGGTGGAAAGCGGCGCACGCAACGTGGACAACATCCTGTCCAATTCGATGTTGCCTGATCTCTCCCGCCAGATTCTGGGCAGAATTGCGGAGGGAGCGATGGCGCGCCGGGTCACGGTCACCGTCAAGGACGGCGGTTTCAACTACGAGTGGGAGGAAGCCCAGAAATAGAGTGGATCTGGCTCCCTCTGCGGGTAGGGACAATAGCAGAACAGGCAGGAACGACAACATGGCAGGAAACACGCAATCAAACCGCTTGATGAAGTTCTCAAGCCCGCTGGGAGAGGACACGCTCCTCATAGAGTCTCTTGAGGGCTCAGAGGGCGTGTCACGCCTGTTCGAGTTTCACGCCGAGCTGCTGGCTGATGCCGATACCGCAATCGATCCGGTTTCCTTGATCGGCGCAAGAGTGGGCGTGGCCATTGCGCTCACCGACGTGAAAGGCAACCGTTATATCAACGGCATCGTCGCTTCTTTCGAACAAGCAGCGGGCGACGCTGAATTTAACGCGTATCATGCTCGTATCGTTCCAGGGCTCTGGCAGGCTACGCTCAACGCTAACTGCCGCGTCTTCCAGAACCAGTCGGCGCTGGAGATCGTCAGGGCGGTGATCGGCGAGTACGGCCTTTCGGTAACCGACCGGACCACCAACAGCTACAAGCCGCTCGATTACTGCACCCAGTATTCGGAGAGCGACTTTCATTTTCTGAGCCGGCTGCTGGAGGAAAACGGCATCTGCTACTGGTTCGAGCACAGCGAGAGCGATCACTCCATCGTCCTCGCCGACAGCATTACTGCCTACACCGATTGCCCTCTGCTCTCCACGATTCCTTATGCGCTCAACGAGAAGGGCGCCGAGGGCGCTTACGGAGCCAGAGTCATCGAACTGGCCTCGACGGCCACCATGGTTTCCGGCACGCACTCCACGGGCGAATTCGATTTTCGCCAGTATCAGCGCGTGGATACGGGGCCGGTGAACAGCAAGAGCGCCTTCGGCGATAACGGCTTCGAGCAGTACCTATATCCTGCCGGAGTTGAAGGGTATCTGCGCAAGACCGAAGCGCCCAACGCTTCGACGATTCAATCGCGATTCCTTGCCGTCCGCGGGCTCGAGTCCGACGCCGTGGCCGAGGTCTTCAGCGGCAGTTCCAACGCGCGCTCCTTCTGCCCCGGCTTCACCTACACGCTCCAGGACCATCCCCGCGGCGCATGGAATAAGAAATACCTTCTTACTTCGGTCAGCCATTACGCCGGCCAGGTTCCCTCCTATCGAACCCGGGACAGCTCCGGGGCGGGCTACAGCAACCGCTTCTCTTCGCTTGATGCCACGGTTGTCTACGAGCCGCCGCGCACCACCGTGAAACCGGTCATTTACGGTCCGCAAACCGCCAAGGTGGTGGCGCCGTCCGGCGAGGACATGTTCATCGATAAATTCGGCCGCGTGTGCGTGCAGTTTTTCTGGGACCGCAAGCGCCAGCCCAACACGGTGGACAATACCTGGGTGCGCGTGGCCCAGCAGTGGGCCGGCAGCGGGTGGGGAACCTTTTTCTGGCCGCGGTTGAACGACGAAGTGATCGTGGCTTTCATCAATGGCGATCCCGACAATCCCATCGTGGTGGGCTCGGTCTACAACGGGGTCAATGTTCCCAAGTATCAGCTGCCCGATCACAGCACCCGTTCCGGGCTTGTGACGCGCTCCAGTAAGGGCGGGAGCGCGGCCAACGCCAACGAACTGCGCTTCGAGGACAAGACGGGAAGCGAACAGATCTTCCTCAACGCCGAAAAAGATATGGACCACCGGACGGAGAACGATCATCGCCGTTTTGTCGGCGGCAAGGATTCGCTCATCGTCACCGCCAACCAGTTGGAGCAGATCGGCGGAGACTATCACCGGGAGGTCAAGGGGAATTCCATCGAGAAGATCGGTTCAAACTCCGATCTCGGCATAGGAGGCAACCAGACCGAGCAGGTGGGAGGCAACCACGCTCTGAACGTCGGCTCCAACCAAAGCATCCAGGTGGGCACGGCCTATTCCATGAATGCCGGCGAGACCGTGTATATCAACGGGGGCATGAACGTAGTGATTCAAGCGGGCATGCAGTTAAGCCTGGTGGGTTCCGGAGGCTTCGTCAGCATCGGGCCGGAAGGGGTCTCGATCTCCGGGGCGATGGTGTTGATCAACAGCGGCGGCGCAGCCGGTTCCGGCAGCCCCGGCCAGACGCCGAGTCCCCAAACGCCGACCGCTCCCGACACGGCCGACGACGGCTCCAAGGGCGGGAAGATGTAGGACTGTGCGTTCCATGCCGTTGACTGGTTGTTGCGGAACATCCCCGGGAATAATGGGAGAAGCTTGATTCGGACACAGTAATACGAATCGGAAGCGAGAAGCCGGCAATGAACAAGCCATTGCAGATCAGTGACAGTCAAATGTCGGCATTTCAGGACGACTCAGAGGCAAGATATGTTCTCTCGCTGGTTAAGTTCCTTCAGGACGAAGTGCCGGGAGCTGCCGGCGACGATGCCGGGTACTTAGTCAATTTCGTTAAGTCCATGGTCAAAAGGGCAGAAGGTTATGAACTAACGACTAGACGCGATGTTGCTGTTTATGTAACTACCGCGTATATGCTCGGGGAGGATTTCGAAGAACATTTTCACGTTGCAAAGGAGATTCTGACCGCTTCGCTGCCGGGTTGCGAAAAGGCAAGCCGGCTGCAAACCGAATCCCTGGCACTTATCGACTCGCGGGGAAGGACGCCCCGATAGTATGAGCGCAGGGGACTACCTGAAAGGCGCATGGGACGCTACCGAGAGCGCGGTTCAGAGCGGCATGGATGCGGCCAGCGCCGCGATCGGCCATGTAGAGGATGCCGCCGTTGCAACGGGGCAGGCGATTCTGACCGGAGTAAAAGCCGCGGTAGTTTTGTCCCAGGCGCCGACCTATGTGGCGGCACAGGTTGCGGCACTGATTTATACCAAAGTTTCGCAGGCCTTCTCGTCGGAGCCTGTCAGCGGCGCGGTCGCTTCCTGCTCATTGAGCAACCAACAACGGTTGGCGAACTCGCTTGCCGGGGACGAGAATCTGCTGGCCAAGGCCGCGCAACGGGGATTGCAGAACAATCCCAATGTTGTGGCTTTGCAAAAAGCCGCCACGGCCAAAGCGCAGGCCTTGATGTCGGACGATGTGTATAACGACACAGGGGCCATTCAGATCCCCGGCTATCAGCGCATGACCAACGCGCAGATCGATCAGTTGATGGGCCCCGGGGCCTCCTCGGCATTCATTTCTTCGTCGCCGAATTTTCACGCGGCGCTCTATGCCTCGCAGAGTTCGCCGCCTCAATATACGCTGGCATTCCGCGGTACCGATCCATCGCAAATGAACGACGTGGCGACGGACCTGAATAATGCGCTGGGACTGCAGACGGGCGCATACTCCAATGCCATCCGTCTCGCGAATTCTGTCGACAGAGCAGTCGCGCGAGTTCCGGGAGCTACGATGGAGGTGACGGGGCACTCGCTGGGCGGAGGACTGGCGCAGGCGGCCAGCGCGGAAACGGGCGCACAGGGCAACATCTTCAACGCAGCGGGGTACGATCCGGATACCTTTCCCCAGACCAGCGGCGCGGACACAGAGCAGGATCTGACAAACTATCACGTTGCCGGCGAGCCCCTGACCACGCTGCAGAATTCCGTGGTGGGCGTTCCCGCGGCATCGGCGCAGCAGGTTTCAATTCCGGGGCCGGCGAATGCGAGCCTGCTGGGGCTTCATAGTATGGACTCCGTGGAAAGCGGCATGACCAGCACGGCCAGCGGGCCGGAATCGGCGGTCCGCCAACTGGTGAGCGGTCCATGAGACACAACGATGCTGTTACCGCATGCGCGGTGTTTTTTGTGTCGATCGTTATAACGACCGGATGTGGGAGTGCGAGGATGAAAGCGAACGAGTATTTTCAGGACGCCCCGACCATCGCGCTGGTTACGGCCGCGCAAAACGGCGACGTTGCCGGCGTCCGCGTGGCCGTCCAGGCCGGAGCCAATCCCAACGCCCGCGGAAAAGAGAACGCTACGCCGCTGATTGCGGTCTTGGGCTCCACGGTGAACAAATCGGGCCTGGCTGCGCTGCTGGCGGTGGGCGCGGACCCCAATCTGCCGTCAACGGACGGCCTTTCGCCTATGGTTCTGGTGGCACGCGCCAAAGACCCCGAGCTGCTGCGCATCCTGCTGAAGGGCGGAGGCAACCCCAACCTCAAATCCAGCTCGGGCGATCCGCTGCTGTTGCTGGCGGCGCAGGACGATCGATGGGATAATGTCGAAACCCTGCTCAACTCCGGCGCGGACATCAATGCCGTCGACGGTCCCGGTTACACGACGGTGATGAACCTTGTATCGCTGCGTCGCTACGACCGGGTGGCCTGGATGATCGAACACGGTGCGAATGTGAGTTATGCCAACAGTATCGGAGTTACCCTGGCAGAGTTGATTGCCGCCGACCGGATTGCGCCGTCATCGCCGCAGTACGGATGGCGGCAGCGGGTGATCTCCATGTTGGAAGCAAGAGGGATTAAGGTACCCGTGCCTCCGGCTCAGAAATGACTCAACTGTCCGGAAAGGTTTGACGGAGCGAGGAAACTATGCCGCCTGCAGCACGATTGACCGACATGCATACCTGTCCGATGGTGACACCGGGCGTGCCGCCGATTCCTCATGTAGGCGGGCCTATCGTATCGCCGGGCGAGCCCACAGTTCTGATCGCGGGTCTGCCTGCGGCGCGGGTCAGCGATATGGCCATCTGCATTGGCCCGCCTGACATGATCGCCATGGGTTCGCCCACGGTGCTCATCGGCGGCCTGATGGCTGCCCGCATGGGCGACCCCACCGTGCATGGCGGCGTGATCGTGATGGGCGCACCCACCGTCATGATCGGGGAATCGGGTTCGGGCGGGGGAGGCGGCGGGGGCGGGGGAGGCGCCGCGATGGCTGCGGCAGTTACCGTTGCTTCGGCCCAGGCGGGAGAGGTGGCTTCAATCTATGCCCAGAGTGGGGTTGTGAAAGACGCTGCGTCGCCGCCGGGAGCGGCGGTCTCAGCCCATGCCCAGAGCACGGTAATGAAGAGTGCTGCCGCGGCAGGCACTCCATTCTGTGAAGTTTGTAACAAATAGCCCCTCCCGATAAGGAGTCCGGCGTGGAATTCGTGCTCGAAGTGCGTCCGCCGAAGGGGGAGAGAATCTATGTGCCGCTCCCAGCGTCGGGCATGCTGACGGTGAGCAGGGAAGCGCCCGCGGACCTCGTGATTCCGGATCAATTTATCTCCCGCAACCACTTCCAGGTGGTGTGCGAGGACATGATCCATATTTTTACCGATCAGGGCAGCAGCAACGGAACCTATCTGAACGGAGTCCGGCTGCGCCAGGCTGTATTGAAACCGCGCGATGCAATTTTCGCGGGGCGAACCGCCTTCCGCATCGCCGTCGTGATGGATGGAAAGGTGTTGCTGGACAGCCTGCCCGAGTCGCCGGGCGAGCTGTTGCCCTGGCAGTCAAGGCTGATTGCCGCATTGGATGCGGCCGCGAACTTCGTGGTGCTGGATGGAGCTGTGACCCCGGCCGTGCGCGACCTTCTGAACCAGGCCGGCGTATTCTACCAGTCGCTGTATGAGGGAGAGCAGTCAAGGGATCTGGCTGTGAATGGCCCGTACCTGGCGGAGATTCAGAAGGGCGGCAAGATGTTGCCCTTCCTGATCAAGGTGGGTTGGGGCAACTCCTGGGGAGTCTTCTTAAGCACGAAGATGGATTTTGCGGAAACACGAAAGCATCTACGGCATTTTCTCATCGTGGATATCGAGGGAGGCCAGAAAGTCCTGTTCCGGTTCTACGATCCGCGCGTGATGAGGGTCTTTCTTCCCACATGCAACGCCGAACAGCGGAAGGAGTTCTTCGGCCAAATCGAGCAAATCCTCGTTGAATCGGAAAGCAAGACAGCCGTTCTCCGTTACACCCCTGGAAGCGATGAGGAATTTCAACTGGATTAACTTTGAAATGCGCTGTTTTCGAACGGCGGCATTCAAAACCGCCGAAACAACGTCCAGGAACTTCGCTAGAATCGGAGCCTATGGAAGAGCAGCCGCAGGAAACCGTATCCGTCGAGTTCACGGTGGGCGTTGGCGACGAGCAATTTCGAGCCACCGCAGTGGTTCCCGCGGGGCAAACCAACCTCACGCAGATCCTGCCCGTCCTGCAATCGCTGGCCGACTCGTTCATGGCCGGCGTCACGGCGCAGTTGAGCGAAGCCGGGCGCACTGTCTCCTGCAAAGCCGGTTGCGGCACTTGCTGCCGCCAGATGGTGCCCATCAGCATCTTTGAGGCCGAGGCCCTCAGCGCGTGGATTCGTTCACTGCCTGAATCGCGCCAACAGGAACTTGCCCTCCGATTCCATGAGGCGCTCCTCAAGCTTGCCGGCGCCGGCCTCATCGACCGCATGGTCAACGAGGATTGGTTTGCCGAAGCCGAATCCACTCGCAAGCTGGCCACGGAGTATCTTTACCAGCGAGTTCCATGCCCATTTCTTGAGGACGAGAGTTGCTCGATCCATCCTTTCCGCCCGCTGATCTGCCGGGAGTACGTGGTTACCTCTCCGCCGGAACGCTGCTATGACCCGGCTGCCCTCCAAGCCGAACCCGTCCCGTTACCCCTCCACTTTTCCCGCGCTCTCAGCTCGATTGGAGCGGAACTCGAAGGGAGCTCCCGCGGCTGGATTCCGC
>Ga0181533_1002438_pt1 | contig 21860 bp, 20 predicted proteins | sample PEATcosm2014_Bin_45_FD_119772 | JGI IMG/M metagenome (GOLD analysis project Ga0181533, IMG submission 119772) | Peatland microbial communities from MTU Mesocosm Facility, Houghton, MI, USA - PEATcosm2014_Bin11_60_metaG | ecosystem: Environmental > Terrestrial > Soil > Wetlands > Peat | place...
CCCCCAATCTTGATCCCATGATTTAATGTGGCGCATTCGGTAGTGGGCTATAAACTTGGCAATAAACAATGCTTTTGGATCGTCACTGAGATCGCCTCTTATGAAGTCTGATTCATTGAAGGGGTGGTTGCAAATCGGACAAATGCTGTTAATTAAATACCTTGTCGCCTTCTCGGAGATTTTTACGTTTTTGGCTCTCTGCGCTATTCCTTTACAATTTATACCAGTATTCATATATTAATGGTTTTGTTTAATCTTATAACATTCGGACAGTTGCCGCCCCCGTTCCCAAACCAGAAGATGAAACAGGGGCACGGCACCATCCAGTTCATTAGTCAGGTGGCAAATTGTTTGAGTGGTTCTCTGGTTTATGCTGTATCAGTCGTCTCATAATAATCCTCATTAATGTCCCCAGCTTAGTTTTTCTTTGCCAATATCCGTTCCCTCTCTTCTGCGAGAAATCGTTCCACATCGGCTTTGCCATAGCTGTTGGGCATGAAGCAACCGTGCTCATCGTCAACTTTGACGATGGTGTGGGTTTTGGACAACGCCTCCATGTCGATTTGAACCCATGAGCTGGGGATGCCGAAGGTATCCACCATCCCGTAGTCCAATATTTCGCGTGTTTTCCTTTCATGATCCATGATGGAGATCACCCTTCCATCGGTGTCGCAGCCGTACTCCCGATACCACGAAAGCTCGGCAACGCAGCCGTCAAGAAATACGTCGGGCTGATGAAAGAAATCGGCTTCCGATATGGTGACCCTCTCGCCAGTCTTTTCATTAACGCAGTCGATCATGACCCAGAGGGTGTTGACGTTTTTCATTCTTTTCCGCTGTCCCTCCACTACGGTATCAAGGTGCTCTTTGTAAAGCTTGCCATCCGTCTTAGCGTCCTCCGTGAGCTTGAATGCACTTTGGAAGCCGTTTATGCGGTTGTCGATGGCACGTCCGTCATTAAAGGTTGTCTCTTGGCGCTTAACGATCTGGGGCTTGCCATTTCCGTCAAAGTGGAAAATAGCTTGGGTTACAACATAAATAATGTTGTTTGTTGCAGCCGTGTTGGCTTTTACAACTTGCGCTTCACCATTAGTTTTCTTTTGGTTTTTCATTTTTTTTTGGTTTTAGGTTTGATATGATAAAAATTTAAATGGTTTTCATTTGTGATTAAATTCTAATATATTTATTGTATGACTTTAATGCAGCCTGAACATCGGATTCAGCATACCTTACGCGAGAGTTAATCCGCTTCGCTTTAATGATACCCCGTTTTGTCCAGAGATTGAGGGTAGGAAGGCTAACCTGAAGCATTTTAGCAGTTTGTTTTCTGGTTAGCAGCTTATCTTGCTTGTTAATATTATTAATGGTAGGCTCAGTCGTCAACGATTTCACTACTGCCTCTGTTATCATATTGACCAGTGTCTGTATCGGTATTGAGGTAAACATTGTTGGCTCCATTTTATCGGTTTTTGGTTTTGCAATAAAAAACCAGTGCAAAGGTACGAATTATTTAAGTATAAAACAATGATTATCAGTTTGTTACGTGCTATATAGTATGCTATATAGCATGATATTTCTAATCCAGAATTGATTACTGGAAACAGAAATATGCTATAACTTATTTATAGTTAGGAAGATGTAATTACATCAGGACGATGTAATAGCAGATATGCTGAATCATGTATTTATGGAAAAATTCTTACGTGCTGGTGTAGTTTTAGGAAGCAGGCTTTTTTTGCGGGTTTTTTTTCTTTTCTTCACTCACTCTTTCATATGCGTCTAAAAGGTCTTTTAGGAATTTTGCTGGTTTTCTTTTACGTATAAGGTTTTTATGTGCCCGATCTGCTAATATTCTATCTGATATTCTTTCCATCCCGAAAATATCTGTAAAGAAATTAAGAAGTTGAATGCGGGAAACTTCTCCTTTCGTTGTAACAATACGTTTCACTAAAGATAAAGCTGTTATCAGTTCAATTAAATCTCCTTTGGGGTCTGTCCAGTAAAAAACTGATAATGGTTTACCTGTAATACCTTCAGTATGCATCGGTCTTTCATAGTCTAAAATATCGTAAAGATCATAGAAGGCTTGAAGTTTAAGAGGTGTACTCAGATATGTCCGTAATTCGTCCGTTAAATACATACCAAATCTTTGATATAATTTTTTTAATTGAAGTTCAACTTTTAAAAGTAACTGGCTGTAATAATTTCGCTGAAATGGGAATGTACATATTGGAGAATTGTACGCAGGCGCGTCTTTTGGGATTACTCCGCCCTTATTAATATATTCAACATCAACTTTCAGGTATGTAAGCTGAAGATACACATCTGAGAAAAATAAGGACTTGGAAACTTTATCTGGCAGTTGAATAATCGTTTCCATTAACCAAAAATCCATGTCTCTCAAAGTACTTCTGATTTTTAAATGACTGGTTTTTTGAAATTCGTTGAACAAGTCATTTATAGTTATATCCATTCCGCCACTCTTACCAATTATAGTAGGATCAAAAAGGCTCTTGCCTTCAATTTGTTTCCTAATTTCTTCGCTGGACTTACTAAGTCCTGTTAGTTTGGATGCTTCCAAAAGACATTGGTCAAATGTAATGTCATTTACCAGCTTATAGCAGTCTGTGATTCTTGATGATGGTTGCATATTACTTGAATTTGTCAGTCCCTGATTCTTATAACATCTCGCTTATGTTTAATAGGTAAAGCCACGGCTTCTTATAAGTCCTAATGTTGGTTCATTGAAAGGCGAAAATTACTAAATTCATAGGAATTATTGACAAAAACCTGTTTATATGGATGAAAAAATAAGCTTTGAAACCCTAATCAAGGAACTCCTGACCCCCATCATCGAGCAGGCGGTCGATCATGCCCTCGCACGACACCTTCCACAGCATAATGAATCTCAACGGCAACAATCCTTGCCAGAACTGCTGGACGTGAAGATGACCGCCGAATTCCTGCATTTATCGGTGCCCACTATTTATGGGCTGATTCATAAAAGAGAGATACCTTTCTATAAAAGGAGCGGACGCCTGCTGTTCAGACGTGATGACTTGGATAAGTGGATAGCGGGCGGGCGGCGAATGACCGTGGACGAGATAAAGGAAGCTGCGGCACAATCGCTGGTTAGAGGCAGACGGCGGTAATGAAATAAATAGCTTATGTGTTTTCTGGAGAGGCTTTCGTATCTTTGACACACACATATAATATATAGGGTTGCCTATATGAGATGGATTTCCATACTTCTATTTTCATTAATGAACTTTATTTCTATTGGTCAATCAGGCATTGACACCGTTCATTATTTCTCTAAACTACATTCTGTTGACGATTTTTTCACTCTACCAGATTCTTTGCCTGATGGCAAATGGGTGGCATTTTCAGATGCAAATAAATCAAAGATAGGGCTTATAATTCATTACCGAAATGGAAAAAGGAATGGTGAATGCACGTCATATTGGTCAAATGGAAATATCGAATCAATAGTTTATTATAAAAGTGGTTGCCAGGTCGGAAAAGCTGAATTATGGTATGAGGATGGGGGTAAACATGCGGAAGAATTCTGGAATATCATTGACTCGACTAAAAATTATTCTCAAAGCATATTATTAAATTACTGGACGAAGGATGGAAAGCAGGCTGTTAAGGATGGTACGGGTACTTTTCCATCATATCATCCTAATGGTGTCCTACAGATTCAGGAACAATATTTAAACGGAAAAATGACAGGAGAATGGACGTGGTACTTTTCCAATGGTAAAATCAATTACATTGAAAATTATAAAGAAGGAAAGCAGGATGGAGAGTACATTATGTATTATTTCAATGGACAGATCGAAAGCAAAGGTTTATATTCAAACGGAAAGCAGGTTGGTTTGTGGCAAACATATTACAACAATGGACAGATAAAAGAATCGGTAGATAGAAAATATGGTAGACGTGATGGTGAATATAATTATTGGTCTGAAAACGGGCAGCTAATTAATCATGGATCATACAAAATGGGATTAGAAGATGGGGTTTGGCAACATTGGGATGATGATGGCAAATTAATTGAAGAAACTACGTATTCAGAAGGGAAAATAATCAATGTAAAAAAGATGTGACGAAAGTTTTTACTTATCAACAAGAATAATCCATCTCCCACGATATGCAATTAAGCGTACCACCATTCTACGCGACCTCAAATGAATGCACGGGAATGACATTAACCATGCTAATAACCCGCGCCGAAGCAACGTCAAAGAATATTTATTAAGCATTAATTATTGCTCCAGTTTTAACCGTGTTAGGTAATCCGCGCCAGCGTCCGCCAGTTTGACTATCACCAGATCAATTTCTTCTTCGGTAGGATCATCAATACCACTCAGTTCCAAAAATATTTCTTGATATTTAAGGTCTGGCGGTAAGCCAAACGATCCCAGTACCTTAAACATCAGCTTTGAGACCTTTGGTGTCTGTGCCGCTGTATGAAAGGTAAAGCCATGGCATATAGCATGCCTGATCATTTTATGAAGCTCTGATATTTTTTCGTGGGTGGTTGGAATAGTTTTCATGGAGTAAAGGTAGGGAAATTTATGGACAAAAAAGCGGGAAAATGCCTGGTATCACTGGCATTTTGAGTAATTAAAATTTGGTAATGTCAGGATTTTTTTGTATCTTTATATTATAAAAATATGTTTTATGAGAGCCTTTTTCGACAGGTTAAAATGGTGGATAAAAAACCCTTTTGAAAATCTGACAGAATGGCAGAAATCAGTAAGACATAAATTATAGATAATCAGCGTGATATAATTTTTGCGTATAAACTGAAAAAACTGGATAAAAAACATCTGTTAAATGGACACTAATACCAAAGTAATGAAGGTCGCGGTTTACGGGCGGGTCAGTATGAAGAACAAAGGTCAGGAAGTTTCGAACCAGCTGGATGTTCTGCGGGAGTTCTGCGGAAAGATGGGATACCATATATATCAGGAGTACGTGGATCATGAATCGGGTGGTAGCTCGAACCGTTCGGCGTTTAATCAAATGTTTGCCGACGCGGCACAGCGTAAATTCGATCTGGTTCTGTTTTGGAGCTTGGATCGGTTTAGCAGGGAAGGTACCCGCAGAACCATTTTCCTGCTTCAACAGCTGGATGACTGTGGAGTTCAATATAGAAGCTACACGGAGCAGTATATTGACAGCAGTGGGATATTTAAAGACGTGATTATCAGCCTCTTATCAACACTGGCACTTCAAGAGAAAACTCGTTTGGCTGACCGCGTATTATGCGGACTTGAAAGGGCTCGTAGGAACGGCAGAATAGGCGGGCGTCCCAGAATCCCACAGGAAAAGATCGACAGGATTAACAACATGAAAGATCAAGGCATGTCACTCAGAAGGATTGCGAAAGAATTGAATATTCACCACGGGACGGTGACGCATTACCTCAACAACTGACCCGTGCCGAAGAACAAATCCTCTCCCATATAATTAATGCCTGATTTTCGGGGCTTAAAACCCAGAAAACCTATCACCACATAATTTCCTGTAATCAACTGAGGGTTATTTGATCCGATATGAGCCTGAATCCCAGCCCGTACCCCGTTATTTCCAGTACCCTTCGCTGGTGGTTCTAAAATAACCGCCCAAAAATTTGCATAACATCCGCTTTTTTCTTATTATTGGTGGAGTTTTGCGGGATATTGGAACCTTATAAGCCAAAATTGGATTTTCAACTATTTTCAATACGATATATTATGAAAATTTTTATCTACATGCTATTCTTTTCAATTGTTGTATTATTTTCATTGAATTCGTATTCACAGAATTCGAGTTTAATGAGTTCCTTAATCACGGAGATTAAACATTCAGTAGTACCCATATTATGTCATGACACAAAATGGAAAAAGGATAGTGGTGTATTTGGTACATGTGTTATACTTGGAAATATCAAGAAAGAATGTTATTTGACATGCGAACATGTTGTTGCAATAAAAGACAGCACAAAAAAAACAATTGGATATATCTCTGATTTTTATATTCAGATGAATTATAAAAATGATAGTGGTTCTCAATGGGTTAGAGTAGATTTATTATATGCTGATGAGAAAAATGATTTTGCAATCTTAACACTTTCTAAAAATCAAAATCTTGATCCCAATATATATTCCAAGGAAATACAACCAAGTCTCTGGAAAGAAACAAAGGATTTAAAGGAGGGTGAAAGTGTTTTATATGTTGGATACCCCATGTTTTTAGGAATAGAAAATACTAATCATCCGTTATCCAGAACAGGGATGATTTCGCAACTTATTCAAGGAAGGAATTCATTTTTAATAGATGGTTTTGTTCAACATGGACATAGTGGTAGTCCAGTTTTTTTAATAGAACCAGTACCAAATATTATACCAGAGCAATGGCATTTTTATTTAATAGGAATTGCAACATCATTTCCTGACGAATTTACAGATGTTTATGAACAAATAAAGTTAGTTGAACGCCCTAAGACCCAAGTATTAATTAATCCAGGATTTACTTTTGTTACATCAATGAATACAATAATACCTGTATTAAAGAAGAAAATGGGGTTTTGAAAAAACGCTTACCGAGGATAAAATATAATCTAAATCAAGTGAGCTACGTTTTTTTGATTGCTTCGAAAATTTTTTCTTTCATCGAGGGGCAGCAGCTCGTCACGCGCCAGATAACCCATCCCAAAACACAAATTGACATCAGCAACCTGCCCAGCGGCGTTTATTTCGTGCGGTTGACCAGTGACAGGACGGCGGAAGTGGTAAAATTTGTGAAATTATAACAAAGACTCAAAGCAAAAATCTGTCCATTATTTCTGGAGTAGGTACCATGCAGGAGTCACGCTTGCCGAATAATCTGTACCTGCTCTTTGCTATGATATCATAAACAAGATCGCGAATAAACGATGGAATGATAATCAGGGCGTATAAAAGGTTCCAGCAACGTCCTAAATCTCTTAAAATTTTCAAGACTGCTTTGGATTTCATATATGGAACTCCCTTTTTTACATACACAACCGTCAATTGGTTGGTGGCTGGTAAACCAAACTGCTTTAGTACATCCTGCCCTATATTGGACTGGAAGGGAGTGAATGAAAATCTCTTTTTCCTGTCGCGGTTAATAATAAATTGAACGGTAGAATTGCATAAATTACATACGCCATCGAATATTACGAATTGATCGGTTCTCATCATATCAAATGTACTGTATTTTGAGCTTGTTACACAAAGTATTTCTTCACCAACTCCACGATATACTTCGCCGCCAGCACCTTTTTACCTTATCCGTAAAATATTTCACGCTGATCATGATCGGCAGCACAACATCCTGCTATGTACCAAAAGAGGCAGTGAACACGGGATGGATAATAAGATGTTGCCACGTGGCATGCACGACAAGTCATTTTTCAGCCCATATGCTGCGGTAGGAACTCATATCATGGTTTTTCAAGCCACGTGTCTGGGTACGTGGGATTAAAGAAATTTTATAGGGATATAAGATGACTAAGTATTACGGTGTGTCCAGACTATAATAAGATTCAACTAATGCCCACCATCCAGTATGAGTTTTTGTAATACTCCATTTTTATAAACATAAGGAGTATAACCATTCGAGATAAACTTATGGATGGTTGCTGAACTTGGTAAGCCTGAATATGCGGTGAAATTTGTATAGAACATTGTTTCAATAGGTCTCTCAGAATTAAAAATCACTACCTGTTTTTCACTTATTTGCTGTTTTAACAGCCGTAACTCTTTAGCCCACGAAGGATTCATTTCCTCTTTGTTGAAAGGCTTCATCCGTTCCAAACATAATCTTATCGGTAGAACTATCAGGAAAGCAAGAATGAGATATTTGATCCAATTGTATTTTCTGCTTGCCACAACATTCTGTAAATAGAACCAAAACCATGCAGTGATTAAAAAATATGCTGGCGCCGATATCATCAGGTATGTATGTCGTTTCGTTTCAGAAAAGGAGAAGATCATAACAGGAATAATCCACCACACTGAGAGTAATTTGAGCGCCCATTCCTTTCTGTCCTTAATCATAAAGTAAATGGCGAATAATAGGGGTATATATACAATTTCACCGAAGATAATCTCTACATAGTTTAGATAATACCAAAACGGAGCGCTGAAGCCTTCTATGCTTTCAGAATAAGCAAAAAGAGATTGATGAATTTCCCAGCGTGCTTCCTGCGGAAATTGTTTTAGGAAATAAATAAACCATGGCAAAGCGATGATCAGACAGCCAGTAAATATAAAGATAAGGTGGTTGAATATTTCCTTCAAGGTGCATTTCTTAGAAAATAATACTCCTGTTAACCAGACTGGAAATACAATTAATGCGGGTAGCCATTTTGAAAGTATTGCTAACCCAACAAAAACCCCACCCAAGAATGAGAAATAATATTTGTTCTTCTTAATTATCGAAATAACGCAGAAAAGAACTGCGATCTCAATAAAGACATCATAAAAGGTCTCAACATGGTCTGAGGCTAAAATACCACCAGCGATTTCAAGAACAATTCCATTTATCGAATGTAAGAAAGCTGCCAATAGAGCAATCTTCTTGTCGAAGAGCTTACATCCTAACAGAAACGTTAGATAGATCGCCAATAATGAAATCAACAGAGAAGGAAGACGAACTGCTATTTCAGTCGTTCCAAAGACATAAATTGCCGCAGCGATGAAATAGAGTGGCACTGTCGGTTTATGTAACCAAACATTATTTCCAACCCATTCTTTATAATCAGGTTGAAGAACCGTATTATCATAAAGAGTTGGTTTTAATGGATGTTTAATAAGGTTCTTTGCCACTAATGCATGATATCTTTCATCCCAGTCATGGATATAGTGATCAGAAGCCATATAAAGTCTCATGATTAAGCCGCAGAACAAAATAAGAAGTAATGAGAGTCTGAATCTATCTCTACTGAATTGTCTCCATGCAAAAAAATATCCAAGGCAGCAACTGCTTACGACACATATACCGATAATGAAATGTTCCATTATTTCAGAGACATTTGCTGCGAATGTAATAAATTCTCACGCACTCTTCTTTCAGTTTTGGTGGTTAGTTGGTAATTTATTTCTAAAGTTCAAGGTGATCATGGTTGGGCTGGCTGCACGGTGATATTCCATGCTGCCAGCATTTTTATGCTGTATCCGTAAAATATTTCACGCAGATCATGAGCGGCAGCCCGATATCCTGAAACATGCCAAAAGAGACAGGGAACACGGGGTGGTCATTGCGTATAGCCACTTGTCATGCACGACAATGTTTTTTTTTCAGCCCATAACACGACGCAAGAGCTCATATCATGGGTTTTCATGTTCCAGTGTCTGGCTTCAGTCCAAGGTGAGCTCAGAACGATCCTATGGCGCCGTGGCTCATTTATCTCGATGATGACCTGCATGCGCAGGTAAAACATGCGCGGCAGGATGACGGGCGGAATTAGCTGGTGCGTGATAGGTCGAAAAAAACGGGCGGACGATATTTTTCAATACGGCGTGTTAATAGGAAGGATTGTGATCGGTTGGCAACAGGGGCTCCCAGACTGTCGTTGATGGACTGTGCGCGGCACAATGATGACGTTCGTACTGATGGTTTATGTGGAGAGGACTTTGATGGTGGGGTCTGTTGGAAAGATAGTAGGGGTGACTCGACGATAGGAAACAATTTAGATGGTATGCTAAGGTCGGGCTATTCCATTCGTGGACGGCGTTTATTTCTTGATCCTTTTGGTCTGCGCCGAAAAACTTCACCTGCTTCCTCAAGTTCGCTTTTTTGTTTAAAGCTTGTCATCCAATCAATAATTTCAGGGTAGAAGAAATACATTTTTCCTCTTGGTGAATCACGGTAGGGTACCAAAGGGTCAACTTTTCGAATAATCAAGCGTCTTACATGTGTTTGACTACAATTGAAAACCTTAGCGACATCTTTTATAAATAGTTTCTGCTTATCACCATAGTGAACGAGAATATTCCTTGTATTGGGGTCAGATGGCATCGGCTCAACGCTTTTAATCTGTAACGTATCGCCGTATTTATTGCGTAAATACTGTATTCGTGATTCGACAAATTGTGCAAAATTATTTTTCAAATGATTTACATCGACATGAAAAAAATCGATGATATGTCTATATTGGTCTTTATAAATTCGCAGTAGTTCCAGCTGTCTTTGTGGTGTATTTATATCCAAGTTGTTCAAAACCTTTGAACTTTCTTCCTTTGTATAACTAAGAATCTTGTGGGCAATAACTGTCTGATTCATTTTGAAAGAATCGATATATTTGTCTTTGTTGTCATTACTTGACTTTTTAAAGTCAATTTTATCAATAAACAATATTAAAATATCGAGTATTACATACTGTTCAAAATCATTATACCCAAGAAAAATCATATCGTTCAGCACGATTTCACATGTCTGGCTCCCAATAGACTCTTTATCCAAATATTCGTTCCACTTTTTGAATAAAGACAATAAATTCATTAAGGGTAAAAGCGCTTCCAGACGGTTCAGGTCATGGTGCTTCTTAACTGAGCGAAAAAACCTTGCGATGCTACTGTTCTCTGGTCTCTCAATATATTCCAGAATTTCAAAATCGGGTGGTCGCTCCATAATATAGTTGATTTAATGGTCTACAATAAACTTACTGTCATTGATTTTTTCATTGTATAATCCATCGAGTTGATATAATTTATAGTTGTCTTTATGTTTTGATGTCCTAACTGCTCGCTTATCTCAGGAAGTTGATAAGTTTCATTTAATCTTTTTGCATAAGAATGCCTTGCAATCGCCGTTGTCAGTTTTACAGTAATACCAAGCTTTTCTTGAATAGTAAAAAGGTGTTTGTTGATTCTTCGACGGACAAATCCTAATATGGTTCTCTCCCGTTTTGCGTCTATGACGTTTTTCCCTGCAAATTCGTTGAAATATGGAAATACAAAACCAGTTTTATCTTCATTACCCCATTTGATAATAATTTGTCTTGCCCTTTCATGAAGAACGCCAGAGATTGGTGTTACGTCTGATTCGGTGTTTTCGGTTTTGGCACGGTAAAAGCTAAATGTGCCGTTTTCCAAGTCCAAGTCAGAATATTTCAGCCTGCATATATCCTTAGTGTTACTGCCGTTTAGCAAATAGTGAAAGAGAAACATATCACGAGCATAATCGAGGCTGCTACCTTGAACAGCTTGATAGTTATCAATAAGTTTTATTTGGTCAAATGACAAGGATTGCTTCTTCCTGTTTTGCGTTTTGATGACATATTTCTTCCTTCCGAACGGGTAAATATCAGCTTTGATTACTTTTTTTTCTTGTATTGCATAGTTAAAAATACTTCTAAGGTGACGCAGATAAATGCCGATTGTAGCTTTTGATCTCCCCTTATTTTTCATCCAGACTTCATATTGCTTGAGGAACTGCGGCGTGATTTCCTGAAAGGTCAAATTGGGTTGGTAAAGCTGAAGGGATTTCAACGCTGTATTATATGTCTGGATTGTTGACTCTGGGCGATTAGCCTGTTTCAGCTCGCTTGTATACTCGTTGAACCAGAATGAAATTTTATTATTATAACGGTGCACTTCCGTGAAAAATTCCTTTTCAAAGGCTTCGTGTGTCTGTGGCTCAAATTTTTCCAGAATGTCATCTGCTTTTCGAACGAAGCCGTCAAGTTTCTTCTTGATTTTCTGCAAAGCAGGCGTGCTCTCATCGAAATTGTTTAATTTTGCCCAATCTTCTTCTGTCAAAGAGTATTTTGTACCATATCGTTCCTTCTCACCATTGATATATACCAGAATCTTAATTGGATATCTGCCATCTTTTTTCTGATACCGCCTGTCAATAATTGTTTTTACTACGTAACCCATTTTTTGATTTGCCCAAAATTTGCCCTGTAAAAATAAAAAAAGTTTTCTGATTTGGTTCAACTGTTGATAAAAAAAGATTAGATATCAACTCCAAATAAATTATAAATCAACTATATATAGAAGTAAACAAAAATGTTGAGTAAAGTTCGGAAAAATCAATCATGAAACTTAAAACGACTGTTAATCAGAGGGTCACTGGTTCAAGTCCAGTCTGGGGAGCAAGAGGGACAAGGGTTTCAGAGTTTAAAAACTGAAACCCTTTTTCATTTCTTACACAATTTCCCAAATAAGTTTCAAGACATATCATCTCAAACCCTTTATCAGACGGCATCTTTAGAACTATTTCTTCCATTTTTTCCATGACAATCATCAGCGTCAAAAGTCGGAAAATGCAGTGAGAGAAAAAACATAAACAGTAAGAAATTTGGACTTTTTTTCAAAATGGGAACAGGAGTCGAGTAATTTCATCTTTAGAAAAATCCTTCCGGGGAGACAAGATAAATAGCGAAATTGTAAGATAGCGAAATAGCGAAACTGTTTCGCTATCATTGTTTTATACTCTTTTATTTTCGCTATTTCACGATTTCGCTATCTCGCTATTTTAATATTTGTCCCGGAATTGTCTAATAAAACAATCAAAAGTACTCCATTACATTACTCTTGATTTCTTTACCATAAAACACTACCTTTGGATCAGTCTAACAAATAGAATAAAGAATGTTCTATGGAAGAAGGGGAAGGTTTAATAGTTTCCATTATGCTCAATGATAGTTGTGTTGATAATGAAGATATCGACAATGTTTCTTCTCATTTTATACAAGCAGCAAACATAGATACATTCTCCGTCATTAAAGGGAATCGTTTTTAAAATAGAATCACGATATGATGGATGGGTTGAGAATGATGATAAAATGTTCAAGTTAGTCAAATTGATTTAAAACCGGGAGATTACCTATTTCATGAGGATGGTATGACTATTGAACTATTATAATTAGATTCTCGGTATAGATATCTGAAACATTCATTAGAACAAGGGGCACTTTGAGCGGCTTTTACAGAAAGGAAACAAATATGAAACTGATTAAGATTGTTCACAAATTCTCAGGATCTGTCATGAAATATTCATTCTATGGCGGATTACTTCCATTTATTCTGTTTTTAAACACGTTTTTTTTATCACAACCCGTTTTCTGTCAGGAGTCATGGTCTCCGACTTCAACCGGAAGTAATGTGCCATCTGCTCGCTGGTATCAGACTGCAATTTGGACAGGAAGTAATATGATTATTTGGGGTGGTTTTAATAGTGGCAATCTAAATACAGGAGGGATTTATGACCCTTCAACAAATAGCTGGACACCAACCTCAATGACTAATGTACCATCTGGTCGAAGATATCACACAGCAGTGTGGACAGGGACTCAGATGATTATTTGGGGAGGAGAAAGTACGAGTCCTTTTTTAAACACAGGAGGGATTTATGACACATTAACAAATAGTTGGACGGCGACTTCCACAACCAATGCGCCATCTCCCCGTATAGACCATTCAGCAGTCTGGACGGGAAACACTATGATTATTTGGGGCGGATGGACCAGTAATTATGGTCATGAAAAAACTGGCGGTATTTATAATCCCTCAACAGATAGTTGGACTTCAACTGATACGACAAATGCTCCATTTGGCCGTTATTATCACACAGCAGTTTGGACAGGAAGCAAAATGATAGTCTGGGGTGGGGCATATATTTCGGGCAGCATGAAATATCTAAATACAGGAGGCGTTTATGATCCTTCAACAAATAGCTGGACACCAACTTCAATGACTAATGTACCTTCTGCCCGTTATTATCACACCGCAATTTGGACAGGGAGCAAGATGATTATTTGGGGAGGAAATGGAAATAACGGTTATGATAATACAGGCGGCATTTATGACCCATCCACTGACACATGGTCAGCAATTTCTACTTACAATGCTCCTTCCGAACGTGAACTTCACACAGCAGTTTGGACAGAAAACGATATGGTTATTTGGGGTGGAATAAATTCAAGTGGTTTTTTGAATACAGGCGGAATTTATTACCCATTCACTGACACGTGGACAACTACTACAACTATAAATGCTCCTTCTAAGCGTTACTATCACACAGCGGTTTGGACAGGGAGCCAAATGATTGTTTGGGGAGGATCGAATGGTTATAATTTACTGAATACTGGGGGTATATATACAAACCCAATATTAACAGGAATCACAAATAATGGAACAAATATTCCCTTTTCTTCATTATCTCAAAATTACCCTAATCCATTTAACCTATCCACCAGAATTGATTACCAATTACCGATTAATGAATACGTTAAGTTGAGTGTGTTTGATATTAACGGCCGGGAAATTGCAGTATTGGTAAATGATAATATGGAAACAGGGTCACATGAAGTTAACTGGGATGCTTCAAATTATCCGGACGGGGTATATTTTTATAAACTTGTTGCAGGGACTACCGTTCAAGTTAAAAATATGATACTATTTAAATAACGCAAATTCAGCTTCATCAAAGAAATTTCATAAACCAATATAAATGACAAATTGAAAAACCGAAAACTCTGACCACCTTGTATCGATCAACCGTGACTACCTTATTAATCTGATAATAATTCATTTAAAATGGTCAATTTACTTCGACCTTGAATGGTCAATTTGTCTGTTTTTCCCACTTTTTGTTAATAAATATTTTTTACTGAAACGTATTACCTTTTCAGTTTTGACTGATTAATGTTCATAATTCTTTTGCAAGTCTTACTGAAGCAGTGAATAATGGTAGTTTTTCATTCAAATCAGGTTTATCAACACAAAAAATAAAAAAAATTCGATATTTGAAAAGTGGAGTAAGTATAAATTCTGGACGACTCAAAGATAATGAAAATACAAACATGGAATATAATATCGATACATATCTTGATAATGGTCATTTAATCCACTTAACTGGTCAATTTTCAATCATCCCAACTATTAGTTGTGATTTGGTGATCAGTGGGTTTACCATTCAGTCTTTTAATATATCATATGATGTACAAGAACAGACAAATCTTGCGGCTTCAGTAGATCTATTAAACTTGCAATATGATAATGAAGTTGAACTTGCAAATATCACTTTCGATCCGATCATTGTTTTTATTGCTGGTTTGCCTGTTGTACTTGTACCTGAACTTGAAATTGATGCTGGTACAGATTTAAATGTTCAATCTGCTGTTACAACAAGCGCCAATCAACAATTAACATATAATGTTGGGTTGAATTATGCCAATAATCAATGGACACCATTTCAGACGTACACTAATTCCCTTTCTTATCAACCTCCGATACTAACATCAACCGCAGAAGCAAAAGTCTATATCAAGCCGAAATTACAAATTGCTGTCTACGGTTTTATATCTCCATATCTATTTGGTGAGGGTTATGCAAGGATTCAAGCAGATGTACTTGCTACTCCTTGGTGGTCATTGTATGCTGGCGCGAATGGAGGAGTGGGTGTTCATATGGAAATATTTGGAATGAATTATGATTATGAAACAAATCCTCCTTTATTTGAATATGAGACACTTCTCGCTTCAGCAGTTGGACAACTACCTACCGTTTCAACTAATTCTATCTCAAATATCACTCAAACCTCAGCTACCAGCGGTGGAAGTATAACTTCTCAAGGAAGTTCTGCGATCACTGCGAGAGGTGTCTGTTGGAGTACATCGCAAAATCCAATCATTTCTGATGCTCATACAACGAATGGAACAGGTACAGGCACTTTTATAAGCAACATATCAGGGTTGACCCCAAACACCCCATATCAGGTAAGGGCTTATGCCACAAATAGCCAAGGAACAAGCTATGGTGGAAATGTACAATTTACGACTCTTGGAAATCAAACAGGGAATCTTGTTGCTTATTATCCTTTTACTGGGAATGCTAATGATGTAAGTGGAAATGGATATAACGGTACAGTCGAAAGTGCTACCTTAACCACAGATAGACATGGGAATACAAACAGTGCTTATTTATTTGATGGTAATACTAGCTACATTTCAATCCCATCGAATGCAATAAATAATTTACCAACTGGAACGGTGGCCGCTTTTATTTACTTAAGTCAATTAGGAATCCAAAGTACGATTTTAGACAAAACTAATACAGACTCAATAAATTTTTTTCAGTTTATAGTAGATGTCAATAATCATCTCAGGGTTTTAATTAATGGACTATATGGTTCTGAAACGCCCTATAGAAGCAATACTGCCTTAAATCAAGACCAATGGTACCATGTTGCAGTAACCTGGGATGGAACAAATATTAAGTTCTATTTGAATGGTGCTTTGGATGCTACAAGTGCATTCACAAGCGGCGTTCCTTCGGCCAGTCGTCAACCCTATATTGGGAAAGTAGACAATAATACTGCTTATATGAACGGTAAGATTGATGAATTGAGGATTTATAATTACGCCTTGTCGCAAAGTGAAATTCAAGCTTTAGCAAACCAATAATTGTAATTTTTTTAATTTAAATGCGGAAAACTAAATTAATTACAGTAGGCTTTAAGAGGAAAGCTTTAAAAGAAACCGAGATTCAGCAATGTTTGAGGGTTACCTGTTTTGGGTTTGTAGGCTATTTATAGCTCTTTTATTGCATCTTCTTTCTTTTGTAATAAGCTTTCACTCTTAGCCCATATATTCTTAAATTGAGCTTATTTTGCACCTTTTTCACGCTATAATGCAGGGTTTATGACTTGGGTCTTTTGCCAAAAAGATTAAGCTTGCTATCCCTTCGCAGCTGGTACCTTTCCCTCGTCTCTGTCTCCTTGCTCAAATCCGAAATATATATCGTCGTCCTGCCATCATCAAGTACAATCGGGAATTTGCCCGACAGCGAGCCCGTCAACAGTTTTGCGCTCGGTATTTTCAATCGATTATGTTCCATCATCATTCGGTACTCCAATGTGTCTTTTTTCATGATTCGTTCGTCGTTAGGAAATGGGGGGTCTTATGTTTTTCTACAAGGTACGGATAATATTCGGGCTTTTGAAGATTTATTATTGAGGGCGAGTGGGTAGTGATAACTTTATTTGCTTTTCTTTCCATTTCTTCTCACATTTGTTCAGTTCATTAGCGAGTTGTTATTTGGCATGAAATCAGGAGGGAAACCCCTGATTGGAAAACACCAGCCTCAGTTTGGCTGGTGTTTTTTTGCATTTCCAGCGGCATGAGCCGTACACAGGATTTTTTTGTTGTATGATTATCAGCATTTGTATTGTCTAACCTCGATCGAACAGCAATAAAAATGTTTTATATCTTTACCGCGTAAACCTTAAAACCATGAAAAAGATCATCGTTATTTTCTGCATTGGAATCATTATTAATTCTCTGTCCGCCCAAACTCCAAAGACCATCATCCTGAGCCCACCCGACACGATAAGGGGGTTCCCATTGATGAAGGCTCTGTCATTGCGGGCATCGGCTAAAGATTTCGATACAACCAGCATGAAACTGCATGATATTTCCGACCTGTTATGGGCTGCAAACGGGATAAACAGACCTGAGATCGGCAAGCGCACAGCCCCGTCAGCGATGAACGCCCAAGATATAGACGTCTACATATTTATGAAATCTGGCGCATACCTGTACGACGCTAAGAAGCATTGTCTTGATCTTATCGTCGATGGTGATCATCGGGCTTTGGTTGCTGGAAGACAGGAAAATTTCGCAAAAGCCCCGATTTTTTGTCTATTGGTGTCAGATATTTCAAGATTCCAATCTGGGACAGATAGCACTAAATTGATTTTGGCGGCGTGGGATGCTGGAATCGTATCCCAGAATATTTCCGTTTTTTGCGCTTCGGTCGGCTTTGATACCAGACCACGAGCTACCATGGATCAGCCAAAGCTCAGGGAGCTTCTGAAATTAAAAGCTTCGCAACGTTTGATGTTAAACAACCCAGTATCTTATAAGAAAGATTGACACTTGTCAAAGATGTAAGAAACCGTTACAAGCTTAATATTGACGGCTTAAAATCTAATAATATGGATTTAACAGGAAAAATAATAAAGATTTTACCTGTTCAGTCAGGAACAGGCAAGAATGGAGCTTGGAAGAAACAGGAATATGTCATCGAAACAACAGGACAAGTTTCCAGAAAGGTCTGTTTTAACGTCTGGGGTGATAAGATAGAACAGTTCAAATTATCTGATGGAATGGAAGTCAAAGTCAGTTTTGATCTTGAAAGCCGTGAATTTAATGGGAAGTGGTACACTGATGTTAAAGCATGGAAGGTGGAAAAAGTTAAAAAAGCTGATAGTGAAGTCACCGCGGAAAATTTTAATGAGGATCAGTCGGGTGTTCCATCAGATGAATCATTGCCTCCGGATGATTTACCATTTTAATTTATAAGAGATAGAGAAAAGAGTCAGATGGAAGACCAAATTGGACAAACCGGTTAGATTGATTACCTAAAACCGAAAAAAATTGACCATCTTAATGAATTATTATCGGACTAATACGGTGGTCATGAACCGGCACAAGGTGGTCAGAGGTTCCGGTTTTTTTATCTTCTGTTCATTTTTTAACCTGTTTGATTATCGGGCAGGTTTGAATGTCAGCGGAATTATTTTGAGAATTTGTGTTGAGAATTCAAAAACAAATACTAACTTTGAGAATTCTTATTCCTATACCCGATCTTCAGATGAAGAAGATTCTTTCTTTTTTACTGGTCTTTTCTATTTTCTATAGTCTTATGGGGTTTTACCTGGCTTTTGAAATAGAGAGATGTCAGATAAAAGAAAAAATTAAAGAAAAACTGATCAATAATTTACCTGAGAAGGAACTTTCACTGATAAAAATTTCATCCGGTGAATCTAAAAAAATTACATGGACTGAAGAAGGAAAAGAATTCAGATATGACGGCGATATGTTTGATGTTGTTAAGATTAGGACCGGTAAAGATACAACCTACTATTACTGCTTCAATGATGAAAAGGAAAGCAAGCTATTCGTCAGTCTGGATAAACTGGTCAAAGACCAGACTGATAATTCCCAATCTAAAACAAACCAGAAAAAACATGATATCACATATTTTTTTCATGAGGTCTTGGTCACATACCGTTTGACTGAAACGCCTATTCTCTATTTCAATCATCTTTCCACATATAAATCCGTTGTTACTGACGTTTTAGTGCCTCCTCCCAGGGTTACCGGCACAGTTTTATAATCTTTCTGTTCGAATCTTCCCGTTCCAGATACTATTGTCATTTTGGCCTGATGGAAGTCATTGTTGTATGCTGACCGGATCTGTACAGTCATGGTCATGAACCGAATGGTTGCAAATTCCCTGTAAATTCAATTACAGACTAAAATCGAACCTTTCAAAGTAATTAATAAATATGTAAAAACACTCATTGCTGATATTCTTTTAACCCCTTGATAGAATCAAAACGTGATCTTCACTTCAACTATTTAGTGACTGTCTATAAATTAAAAGCATAAATGAGAATATCAATAGTCACTATATTAATTATTATAATTTTTTTTGGATTTTGTTCATCTGGTTATTCTTACGAGATTCATGGCATTATAATGGATGGTAAAAACAATGAATTGTTAGTCGGCGCATCTGTTTATATAAAAGAACTGAAAAAGAGCACAAGCTCCGGGCTGGATGGTTCATATCATATTAAAAACATACCTAAAGGAAGCTTTACATTAGTATGCAGTTACACTGGATATATCTCTCAGGAAAAAACCGTATCAGTAAATGATAGCCCAGTTGTTCATTTAAATTTTTTTCTAGTACCTGTTACTTTGGAATTGAAAGAAGTTGTTATTACTGCAAATAAAGTTTTGAGTACCGAAACCAGTGCCCGGGAATCTGAAAGAGAAAGCGAGAATTTAATGAATGTCGTAAGCGCAAGAACTATAGAGTTATCGCCTGACCTGGATGTGGCAAGCGTAGTACAACGTATTTCGGGTGTCACACTTGCACAAAGTTCATTCGGTAGGACAGAATATGCTATTATCAGAGGAATGGATGAAAGATACAGTTCTACTTTGGTAAACGGTATTCAAATTCCAAGTCCTAATTATAGAGACCGTTATGTATCCCTTAATCTTTTTCCTTCTGATCTTGTTGACAGGATTGAAGTTTCTAAAGTTCTTACTCCTGATATGGAGGGTGATGCTATTGCAGGCACTATTAACCTTGTTATGAAAAATGCGCCTGATAATTTTTTATTTCAGGTAAATGAATCTCAAGGTTATAGTATGCTTTGGGATGATAACAAATTTCAAACTTTTGATAAAAGTCCTATTAGCTTAAAATCTCCCTGGGAGCTATATGGTCCTGAAATTTATGCCGTTCCTGGAGATTTTCCCAGACAGAATCTTGACTTATTTACAGCGAGGATACCTATAAATACAACTGCAGGTATAACTATAGGCGATAGGTTTTTCAAAAAAAGATTAGGGTGGATATTGGCAGCCAGCTATGATGATATTTACAGAGGCACTAACATCCAATCATTTGATGCCAGCCAATCGACTGACGGTAAAAATTTGCCTGTACTATCAGATATGCAGCAAAGAATGGATTATAACCATCAAACAAATTACGGAATTCATAATAAACTGGATTTTAATATTTCACCAAATAATAGTATCGAGTTTTACACTGTATATATAAATTATACTCTGATACAGGTAAGAGATATGGAAGAAACATTATTCGACAATAATTATTCTCCACAAACAGGAAATGAAGATCAACAGCATACAGACCAGAACAGGTATAATCTGCAAAATTTATTAAATACAACTTTACAGGGCAATCACACTTTTGGTAAATTCTCAGTTCAGTGGAGTGCAGTATATTCAAAAGCTAACAATAAGTCGCCTGATAATTCTGCAATAACATATGTCCAAAACTACGTAAACCATATATTGCAGCCTCAATACGTGGACGAAAATGGGAGCGACAGGCTATGGCTGCATAATACTGATGAGGATAAGGCAGGATATTTGAATTTAAAGTACAAAACAAATTTTTGGGGTGGCAAGCTCGAACTTAAGACAGGAGCTTTATACAGAGATAAGCAACGCACAAGCTTTTATAATGATTACACTTTAATACCTGTAGGTACTAGCCCGTCAAATGTATATTCTGTTAAAGGTATTAACTGGTTTAATTATTCTGATATAAACTGGAAAGTACAGGACCCATTAGGATCTGTGAATACACCTGGTACATTTGATGCGTTTGAATATACTCTTTCTGAATATGGAATGTTTCAGTATGAAATTCAGAAGTTCAAAATTATTGGCGGAGCCAGATATGAGGAAATCAGGCTGGGTTTTAATGAGCTTTTTCCCAATACTTTGCCTGGTCTTATTCAAAGCGAAGACCATATAAATTTCTTTTTGCTTCCAAGCATAAATGTCAGGTATGCTATCACTGCCAGAAGCAATATTAAAGGATCTTACTTTGAAGCTATTAATAAACCCAGCTTCCTTGAAATAGTGCCTTATGTTGATAATACCGGCGATTACCCAAAAGTTGGTAATCCTAACCTAAAGGATGCATTATCCTATAATTATGATTTGAGATATGAATATTTCCCCAATAAATTGGACCAGGTTTTATTAGGAGTTTTTTATAAAAAAATTGATAACGCCATTGAAGAAGGTTTCTTTAAAACTATTAGTGGGACTTATGATCTTTCAACTTTCAATTCTGATGCCACCAATTATGGCTTTGAAGTTGATATAATTAAATATTTCAGCAAGTTTGGCATTAAAGCTAATTATACATGGACTCAATCTGTTACAAGTTCATATAAATGCGCCCAGGTGAATGGCAAAGTAAACAACGATTCAACGATAAGCGTTCTGGTACACCAACCATTGGACCAACAATCAAAAAACGCAGGTA
>Ga0181533_1002446_pt1 | contig 21820 bp, 18 predicted proteins | sample PEATcosm2014_Bin_45_FD_119772 | JGI IMG/M metagenome (GOLD analysis project Ga0181533, IMG submission 119772) | Peatland microbial communities from MTU Mesocosm Facility, Houghton, MI, USA - PEATcosm2014_Bin11_60_metaG | ecosystem: Environmental > Terrestrial > Soil > Wetlands > Peat | place...
CTCATCGGCGTGATGTGGTTCGTGCTCGGATTCATCCTCTACGCGCTGATGCTCGCCGCCACGGCGTCGCTGGTCTCCCGGGTCGAGGAGGTGAGCAGCGCGACCGTGCCCGTCACCATGCTGCTGGTCGTCACCTGGCTGCTCGCCTACGTGGTGGCCATCCCGGCCATCGACGCGGTGACCGGGGGCGGCGCGGCGCCACACGGGCTGGCGACGCTCACCACCGTGCTCTCCCTCATCCCGCCCTTCACCCCCGTGCTGATGTCGATCCGCATGGCGGCCGGCGAGGTGCCGCTCTGGGAGGGGCTGCTCGCCATCCTCCTGGTGCTCGGCAGCATCGCCGGGGTGACCTGGCTGGGCGCGCGCATCTACGCCAACTCCGTGCTCCGCTTCGGTGCCCGGATCAGGATCCGCGACGCGCTCCGGCGCTGACCCCCGATCTCGCCCAGGGTCGCGCCGCCCGTCTGCAGATGATCCCGTCCGCCCGGTGATGGGGGACCTCCGGCACCCCACCGGCGGCTCAGTGGATAATCGCCGCGCCGTGAAAGCCGCCTCCGACGAGTGGACCTTCCACGTCGACCACCTCGTGAAGCACTTCGGCACGGTGGCCGCCAATGACGGCATCACCCTGCAGATCGAGCCCGGTGAGGTGTATGGGCTGCTCGGTCCCAATGGCGCGGGCAAGTCGACGCTCGTCAAGCAGACCATCGGCCTGCTCAAGCCGACCTCGGGCCGGATCACCCTCGGCCGCTGGGACCTGGTGGAGAATCCCGACGCCGCTCGCCAGCTCTGCTCCTACTTGCCCCAGGCGCAGATGCCGATCGAGTCCTTCCGCCTGCGCGAGGCGATCGAGCTGGCCGGCCGGATCCGCGGCGCCGACATCGGCCGGGTCCGCCGCCGGACCGACGAGCTCATCGAGGCGCTCGAGCTCGGCGAGTGGAGCAGGACGCTGGGCGCCCGTCTCTCGGGCGGCGTCAAGCGGTTGGTGGGCTTCTGCATGGCGACCATCTCCCCCGGCCACCTGGTCATCCTCGACGAGCCGACCAACGACGTCGACCCCCTGCGCCGCCGGCTGCTCTGGAATGAGATCCGGGCCCTCGGGGCGCACGGCTCCTCGGTGCTCCTGGTCACCCACAACGTCTTGGAGGCGGAGAAGGCCGTCGACCGCCTGGCTCTGATCGCGAGCGGCCGCCTCGTGGCGGAGGGAACGCCGTCCTCCCTCAAGGCGGCGGACCGGGCCCAGCTGCGCCTGCAGGTGATGCTGGTGCCGGGAGCGGAGACGCCCGCGCAGCCGGGGTGGGCGGGCCCGCCGGTCCGAGTTGGCAACAACCTGGTCACCACCATCGCCGAGAGCGACGCTCCCGCCGGCATCACCTGGGCCGCCAGCCTCATCGACTCTGGTGTCGCGGAGGAGTACGCGCTCGGCGCTAGCACCCTGGAGGATGCCTACATCCGGCTGACCTCCGACATTCCGGCCGACGGTCTCCATGGCGACGAGTGACGCCGCGGGCCTGATCCTTCCCTTCGGCACCGTCCAGCGCGGCCTGCGGCGGTCGCTCCGCGACTACGTCTCGATGGTCCGCTGGCACCTCGCCGGCCTGCGGATCTGGCTCATGCTGCTCGGCTCGGTGCAGGCCCTCTCCGGCGTCGGTTTCGTGCTCGGCATCTCGCTCTTCTTCCGCCACATCCCGACCAGTGCCGCGCTCTTCGTGTCGACCGGCGTGCCGGTCATCAACCTGGTCATGGTCGGGCTCGTTTTTGGCCCCCAGCTGGTGGCGAGCCAGCGGACCGCCGGCAGCTACGAGTATCTGCGCACCCTGCCGATCAGCCGCGCGGTCACCGCCGCCGCCTGGTACACCGTGTGCCTCATCAGCGGCATCCCGGCGGTGGTCGTCTCGCTCGTTGTGGCCCAGCTCCGCTACGACCTGCCCCTCCACATCTCGTTGATGATCGTCCCCGCCATCCTGCTCACCTGCCTCACCGGCACCATGCTGGGCTACGCCCTCGGCCACGCCGTCGGCAATCCGATGGTCACCCAGCTGGTCTCCCAGATGCTGGTCTTCATCATCTTCGGCTTCGCCCCGATCCTCTACCCGATCCAGCAGATGCCGGGCTGGCTCGGCGACCTCAACTGGTGGTTTCCCTTTCGCCACATGGCGGTGGTGATCCGCGCCGCGCTCACCTCATCGGCGGACCCGGCGGTGCCCACGGCCTACGCGGTGATCGGGGTCTGGGCAGTCGTCGCGGCGGCGCTCGCCGGCTGGTCGCTGGGGCGGCGGCCGTGACCGGGCTGGTGACCTCCGCGGGGCTCGCCGAGCCCCTCTGTCCGCGCGATGACCTGCGCTCCGGGTTCCCGTACTGGCTGGACAGCTTCCGCGCCATGCTCCGCTATGACTGGGGGCGGCTGCGCCAGTGGGTCGGCATGATGGTCGTGATCCAGACTCTGATGGGGGCCGGGATGGTCCTGATGTACGGCTTCTTCTACCCGTCGATAACCCCGGAGCGCGCCCTCTACATCGCGACCGGTGCCCCCACGCTGGCCCTGATACCGCTGGGCTTGGTGATGGTGCCCAACGGGGTGATGCAGGACAAGCTGCAGGGGACGTTCGACTACGTCTGGTCGCTGCCGACGCGGCGGAGCGCACAGATGCTCTCGACATTCACCCTCTACACGTTGATGGCGCTGCCCGGCGCGGTGCTGGCGCTGCTGATCGCGTTCTGGCGCTACGGGGTGCATCTCTCGCTCTCCCCGATCCTGCTTCCCGCCGTGCTGCTCTGCGCCGTGATGTCGGTCACCGTCGGATACGCCCTGGCCCTCGCCATCAGGAACCCGCTGGTGACCAACGTCATCGTCAACGCGCTGATCTTCGTGGTGCTGCTCTTCTCGCCGATCGTCTACCCGGCGTCGCAGCTTCCTGGCTGGCTATTCGACGTCCACCGGGTGTTGCCCTTCGAGAGCATGGCCCAGGTGATGCGGGCCGGGCTTACCACCGGGCTGGCGACCGACGTGGGGCTCTCCTTCCTGGTGCTCGGCGCCTGGACCCTGGCCGGCTGCGCCGCGGCCGCGTGGGTGGTGGGCCGGCGCCACTGAGCTCTGCAGGCGGTGGGCTCGGGGTCGGGAGCCCGCGTTCCGGCGCATGTCAGGGTTGACCGCCTCGGCACGCCCGCTGGGCGGATCAGCCCTCCGGGGCCTCCGCCCAGAGCACCACATCGATGCGGGGCTCGCTGGTGTCGGAGCCGTGGCTGCGCTGGCGGCGTTCCAGGAGCAGGGTGCGGAGGCCGGGGAGCGCGTCGCGCAGCACCTCCTCGGTGTAGAGGCGGGCGGGGTCGGACGGACCCTCGGACCCCAGCGAGTCGAGATGGTGCCCGACCAGGAGGAGATGGCCGCCGGGCCGGACGGCTCGGGCCGCGTCCTGGAGCATGGCCGCCCGCTGCTCGGGCTCTGGATGGATGTTGGCGATGACGATGAGGTCGTACCTCTCGCCCAGGCTGAGGAACTCGCCGATGTCGGCCCGGACGGTGACGACGCGCAGCCTCGCCGCGGCCGCTCCGGCCTGCACTCGCTGGAGGGCGACCGCGGAGCCGTCGACGGCGGTGACCTCCCAGCCCTGGCGGGCGAGCCAGAGGCTGTTGCGTCCCTCGCCGGCGCCGAGGTCCACCCCCCGTCCGGGCCGGAGCGGGGTGGCCAGCTCGACCAGTGCCGGGTCGGGCTCGGACGAGAAGAGCCGCTCGACCGCCGCGTACCTCTCGTCCCAGCTCTCCGGACGCTCCGGCGGGCCATCCCCCTCCGATGGCTCGGTACGTCCTCGACCTCTGTGGGCCACGGTCAGCCGTCCACGCAGGCGCCGTCGCTCACCGCGGCGGAGTGCCCCTGAGCGGCCTGGACGTCGGAGCCGATGTCGGAGGTCGCCAGCGCGTACCCCTCGTTGGAGGTGGTCGTGCTCATCGCGAAGGTGACCCCGATGACCTGGCCATCGAGGTCGACCAGGGGGCCGCCGGAGTCCCCGGGGATCACGTCGGCAGAGATCACCACCGTCTCACGGGTGACGTAGCCGGAGTAGTAGATGTCCCAGGTGGTGGCGTCCTCGGTGCCGCGCACGGCCGCCGCGACCGTCGCCTCGGGCCCACCCTCCGGGTAGCCGATCACCGCCCCCTGGGTTCCCGCCGCGGGGTAGCCGCTGGCGATCGGGAGCGGGGACATCCCGAGCCCGGGGACATTCAGGATGGCGACGTCGATGTCGGGATCGAAGACCACCACCTGGGCGGAGAGCGGCTGCCGGCCGGGGGGCTGCACCGTCTGGCTGTAGGAGCCGGCGACCACGTGGGCGTTGGTCAGCATCAGGTCGTCGCCTACCGGCCAGGCCGAGCCCGCCACCGCTCCGCCCGGGCCCCCGCAGCCGTACGCGATCACCCGGGAGACATCGGCCTCGGCGGCGCGGACCCCGGCGGTGTCGGTGCTGGCGGGCAGCGGCTCGAGCGGTAGCGAGGGCATCAGGCCGCTGAAGGGGTTGGGGAGGTCGCTGTTCTGGAGGAACTCCTGGACCTTGGCGAGGAAGGCCGGTGGCTGGGGGGCGATGGTGAGCAGGGCTCGCTCGATCGCCGACTCGTTGATCTGGGTGTTGACCACGCTCAACGAGCTGTTGGCGAAGGTGTAGCCGAGGAACCAGGCGACGAAGAGCACCCCCAGGCAGCTCGAGACGCTGCCGGCCACCGAGTCCCAGGTGGCGAGCCGGGTCTTGAGGGTGAGCACGCGGGCTCGGTACCCGAGCGTGCTGCCCAGCCCCTCGATGACCAGGATGGCCACGATGAAGATGCCGGCGGCGATCAGGGGCTCGTCGGCGCTCCCCGGGTGGGGCGAGAAGAACTGGGTCAGGGGAGGAGCGATCAGGGCTCCGACCACGGCGCCCACCACCAGCCCGAGCATGGCCAGTCCGCCCCAGGTGAAGCCGCGGCGGTACCCGGAGAAGGAGAGGACCAGGATCAGGAGCAGGATCAGGGCGTCGAGGATGTCCATCCGGTCCGGAGTCTGACGGGTCGGGACCCGGCCTCGGGAGTGGGCGGTTCCAGGGGGGTCCGCCCGGCGGTGGCCGAGTTGGCAAGGATCGCGTTTGCGGTCTGGGGCGTGGGGCCTCATGCTGGGGGTTGCGCCCCATCTCCAGCGCCAGGCGCAACGCCGCCCTGAGGAGCTCCAATGGCTGACGTCGTCCGCGTCCATGTCCACAACGGCCTGAACCGCGAATTCGCGGCCACCAACTTCTCCCTCTCTCCTCACGGGCTGACGATCACCCGCCCGCGATCCGATGGGCAGCCTGGCGAGGAGATCGTGGCCGTGTTCGACCACGGCAAGTTCGACTGGGCCGAGCGGGTCCCCGAGGGGACGGCGCTCGCCGAGGAGCAGACCCCCTTCGACGCCTCCGAGCTCGGACGGGCCAGCCGCAACAAGGGGTGATCTCAGTCCGGCCCGACCCGCCGGGCCCGCGCCGCCCCGATGGGTGCCCTATCCTCTAGCGATCGGGGCGTGGCGCAGCCGGTAGCGCGCTTGCTTTGGGAGCATGAGGCCGCGGGTTCGAGTCCCGCCGCCCCGACCAGTGGGTCGTTCGTAGTCAGTTCCGAATTCACCGAGAGCACTTGCTTTGGTTGTGGCCAGGTCCGACCGGGGACCCGGGGCAGAAGCAAGTGCTGCTCTGGACCACCAGTTCACAAGCAAGGTCTCTATCACCACGGCATCGGCAGGCTGGGTCCGATCGGCGCCCTGGAGCCGCCCTCAGGCGCGTGGTGGCGGTCCGAGAAGGTCGAGGAACGTCTCCGGATCGGGTGTCTCGCTCAGCGCCTTCCGGATGGCGGCGACCTGCGCGCTCATGGCGATGAGATACGCGCTCTCGGCGCTGGAGCCGGCAGCCTGTCCGGCTCGGATCACCGCGCTCCCCAGTGACTCGCTGAGGGAGCGCCAGCCACTCTCGATATCGCGCGCCCAGGTACGCGCCGCCGTGTCGACGGCCTGGACCGCGGCGTAGCGGAGCCGCCCGGCGAGCCGGTCAGCGTCCTCCCCGGCGCGCTTCTGCCGGTCGCGCTCCCGCCAGCGGTGCCCGAAGGCGCCGGGCACGTGTTGCCGCAGCTGTCGGACCCCCATGGCAACCGCCCCCGGCTCATCCACGGTCTCGATCCGGATGGGCGGGATGCTCAGATCCTCGCGGACGTCGGGCGGCGGCGGCAGGTCGACCCCGAAGGCCGCTCCCGTGCCCTCGACAAAACGCTCCAGCCGCTCCTGAAGCCGGTCGGCATGACGGGTGAGGGGATCAGCCAGGGAGGCGGAGAGCTCAGCCTCGACCGCCCGGGCCCATCTCGGAGCTGCCCGGTCCAGGGCCGGCTCCCACGCCTCGTCCGATCCCGCGAGGAGCGCGGGCGGCAAGCTGTCCCGGAGCTCCTGGGCGCGGGGCTCGATGACCTCGGTCTCGGTGCGGCGGCAGGCGGCGAGGAGAAGGGTCACCGCCTCGCCGGCGTCGGTCTCCAGCGCTGCCTGGGCTCCGACAAAGGCGGCGCGCGCGGCTCTCGCCTCCTCTGCCGGCCGCGAGGAGGCGGCACGCTCCAGGCGGATGGCGGCGTCAGCCAGGTTGACGAGGCCATCGCCGACCTTTCTAGCGCGGCCGCCGACGACCTGCTCGCGCTCGTGGTCGATGACATCGGAGAGGAACTGGCGAACGGCGCCGAGGCCGGCCTCAGCGCCCGGGGATGCAGCCGCCCGCGCCGAGACGGGGAAGACGGGCATCTTGATCCCGCCGGTCAGCGTATCGATCTGAGCGGTGACGAAGTCGAGCGAGTCGGTCAGCTCTTCGGGGCCCAGAAGGTCCACTTTGTTGAGGCAGACGGCGGCGCGGGCGGCCGTCTCCCCGACCGCCGTGAGCAGATGGGCCTCCGCCTCGGAGAGGGGCGCGGTGACACTTAGCACCAGCAGCGCGACGTCCACCCGGGGCAGGAACGCCGCCGTGGACTGGGTGTTGTGGGCGTGGACGCTGCCGGTCCCCGGTGTGTCGGCCAGGACGATCCCAGGCCCGAGCAGCGGCGAGGGGTGCTCGACCACCACCTCCCGGACGCCGCGTAGGTTGCCTGGGTTGCCCGCCTCGGTGATGTAGTTGGGGAGCTCCGCCACCCCGATCGGGATCTCGGTGTCGTCCGAGAGGCGGACCGTGGCCCGCGGCACCTTGCCGAAGCGCAGCAGGGTGGGCGCGGCGGTGACCGGGGTGACGCCCGTGGGGAGGACCTCATCGCCGAGGAGGGCGTTGATCAGGCTGCTCTTGCCCCGCTTGAACTCGCCGATGACGGCGACGTAGACGACCGAGTCTGCGAGCTTGTCGGCGGCCTCAGCGGCGAGGCGCCGCTCGTCCACCGGGAGGAGATCGAGCTCGGCCAGGCTCCTCAGACCGCTCAGGAGACCTTCTCGGGTCATCGTGTGGGTTCCCATCAGAGTGTTCTATCAGGGCCCATCAGGCTGGACGGCCAGTGGCGGCGAGACCCATCGCCGGCGCGTCGACGGGAGCGGGGCACCTCGTCGCCCGCTCCTCGACGCTGGGATGGCGACAGGATACCAGCCGTCCCGCCGGTACCTGGGGTGCCCCGGGGCGACCGGACCTCTTCGAGTCGGCCCCGGGTGGCAGCCGAGGTAGACTGCCCGTAGGGGCGATGAGGCCCGCCTCCGCAGTGCCGTGTGGCTGATGGCTTCTACCGACGCTTGAACGGTGGAAGTTTGGTGACACGCTCCGGAGGCCCGGGCTCCCAGTTCCCGCCCCATCTGGTGGCCGGGTGTCTGCGACCCCGGCTGATCGGCATGGTCCTCGCCCACCCCGCCGGGGGGAAGAGGCGGCAATGAGTGCGCGCGTCCATGCCGCTCCGATCCCAGCCACCTCGACGACGGGGTTCCACAGCATCCTGTGCGCCGATCCCGGCGCGGCCACCGATGACGACACCACGCCGGCATGCCTTGCTGACCTCAATCTGGACCAGGTGTTCGAGGCCGTAGTTGCTGGCCGCGAGCCGTACAACCTCATGCCGTTCCTCTGCCGGCCGCTCACCGACATCGACGCCATCGCCTACCGGCACGAGGTGTTCAAGGACCTCGAGGCGGGGCCGGCACGCCAGGCTGTGGAAGCCTTCGCCCGTGCGATGGGCGCCATGCGTGAGCATCTGGCTCGCGCGGAGAGCCTCCGCCACGAGTACCAGCGGGCGAGCTGGTTCCTGGCTGCCGTCGAGGTGTACGGCGAAGCAGTGGCCTCTCTGGCCGCGCACATCTCCACTCTCGACCTTCGGTCACGCGGTTTCCTCGGGCTCCGCGACTACCTCGCCGCCTACGTCAGGTCGGACGCGTTCCGCGGACCCGTCACCGAAGCATCGGAGCTGAAGGAGCAGCTCGCCGCAGTGAGGTACTCGATCCGCATCGAAGGCAGGCGTGTCCGGGTCGACCGCTACGGCGGCGAACCCGACTACAGCGCCGAGGTGGGGGAGGTCTTCCGGAGATTCGAGCGGGGTGCCTCGAAGGACTATCTGGTGACCTTCCGCGACTTCACGGACATGAATCACGTCGAGGCGAGCATTCTCGACTTCGTGGCGCAGCTGCATCCCGAAGTCTTCCTGAAGCTGCGTGCCTACCATGAGGGCCGTCGCGGCTACCTCGATCCCGTCATCCAGCGCTTCGATCGCGAGATCCAGTTCTACCTGGCCTGGCTGGACTCCATGGCACCTCTCAGCGCAGCCGGCCTGCCCTTCTGCTACCCGGATGTTGCGCGGCGCTCCAAGGAGGTGACGGCGACCGACACGTACGATCTCGCCCTGGCCAGCAAGCTCGTGGCCCTGCAGAAACCGGTTGTCTGCAACGACCTCTTCCTGGAGAAGGACGAGCGCATCTTCGTTGTCACCGGCCCCAACCAGGGCGGCAAGACCACCTTTGCCCGGACCCTCGGCCAGCTGCATTACCTCTGCCGCCTGGGGTGCCCGGTACCGGGACGGCAAGCGCGCCTCTTCCTCTGCGACCGAGTATTCACGCACTTCGAGAAGGAGGAGCAGGTCGCGGACCTGCGGAGCAAGCTGGAGGATGAGCTGATCCGCGTCAAGGAGATCCTCGACCACGCCACCGGTGAGAGCCTCGTCATCATGAACGAGAGCCTGGCCGCAACCACGGTCGACGACGCGCGCCTTCTCGGTCGCGAGGTCCTCCGGAGGATGCTCGACCGCGGTCTCCTCGCCGCCTACGTGACCTTCATCGACGAGCTGACCACGGTCGGACCGGGGATCGTCAGCATGGTCAGCACGGTGGTCCCCGAGGATCCGGCGCGGCGCACCTTCAAGATCGTGAGGCAGCCCGCGGACGGTCGGGCCTACGCCCGCGCCATCGCCGAGAAGTACGGGCTGACGTTCGAGACCCTGAAGAGGCGGATCGGCGGATGAGGCCGCTCCTGATGGACCGGAACCGCGACTTCGAGATCGGAGTGCGGCCACCTTCCAACGCCGGGTTCCTGATCCAGGACCTGGACCTGGAGACCCTCTTCCAGGCCATGTCGGGGGGAGATCGATTCCTGCACGAGGTGGTCTCCACGGCGGTCCTTTCGAGCCTCACGGACCCGGGGGCGATCCGGTACCGGCAGGCGATTCTCCGGGACTGCCTCGAGCAGGCGGCGGTGGTCCGGCAGATGTACGAGCTCGCCAAGGAGGCGGTGGCGGGAGAGAAGAGGATCTGGGGCGTCTTCTCCAAGACGCCGGAGTCGATACTGCGCCGCTCGACCGACGTGATGGAGCACTTTCTGCGCGCCCTGCGGCTGCTCCGGCGCATCGCCGACGAGCACGGCGCCGAATTCCAGTCGGAGGGGCTGACCCGGTTCGTCCGGATGGTTCAGAGCGACCTGGACGATGCCTACTTCACCGCCCTCGAGGACCAGTTGCGGCAGCTGCGGTTCCGAAAGGGCGTTCTGATCAGCGCCGAGCTGGGCGAGGGCAACGCGGGGACCGCCCACACGCTGCGCCGGCCCTTCGAGGAGTCCCGACGGTGGCGCGATCGCATCCTGCCTCGGCGCACCACGGGGTTTAGTTTCGAGGTCGCTGAGCGCGATGAGAGCGGCCTCCGGGCGCTCGGTGAGCTTCGTGGGAGAGGGATCAACCGGGTGGCCGAGGTGCTGGCGCGTGCCGCCGACCACATCCTCGGCTTCTTCACGGTGCTGCAGGCCGAGTTGGGGTTCTACGTCGGCTGCCTCAACCTGCGCTACCGCCTCGGGCAGAAGGGGGAGCCGGTCTGCATGCCGGAGTGCCGGGCCGCCGACGAGGCGGCGCCATCGAGCCGAGGACTGTACGACGTCTGCCTCGCTCTCCATGTTCACCCGAGAGTGGTTGGCAATGACATCGAGGCGGTCAACGCTCAACTCGTGATCATCACGGGAGCCAACCAGGGAGGCAAGTCCACCTTCCTGCGCGCGGTGGGACTCGCCTACCTGATGATGCAGTGCGGGATGTTCGTCGCGGCCGAGAGCTTCGCGGGCGCCGTGTGCGACGGGCTCTTCACGCACTTCAAGCGTGAGGAGGATGCCACCATGGAGAGCGGCAAGCTCGACGAGGAGCTCCGCCGCCTCAGCCGGATCGCCGATCGCATCGGGCCGAGATCCGTCCTGCTGTGCAACGAGTCGTTCGCCTCGACCAACGAATGGGAGGGGTCGGAGATCGGGCGGGAGGTGATCGGAGCGCTGCTCCAGGCCGACGTCCGGGTGTTCCTGGTGACCCACCTCTTTGAGTTGGCTCGGGGATACCACCGGCAGTCATCGGAAGACGTCCTCTTCCTGCGTGCCGAGAGGCGAGCTGACGGATCGCGCACCTTCCGCGTCTTGCCCGGTGAGCCACTGCCAACCAGCTATGGAAAGGACCTGTACGAGCGGATCCTCGGCGAAGGCACAACTGTCGCCTCGCCGCCCTCGGGGAGTGGGAGATGAGAGATGTCAGGCGGACGCCCTCCCAGGAGGGCGTGGCCCGACTCCCGGCACCGCAGGCACGGGCTGAGCTGCTCGAGGTGGTCCGCGAGGCCGTGGCGCTCCTCCCCGCTGCCGAGGTCGTCCTCGCGGCGTGTGACCGCCCGGGCAGCAAGGGCCCGGAACCGGCCAGGAGCGCCGGGCTCGTTGCCTCCGCCTTCATCCGGATGGCTGGACGGGTGCGGAGCCTTCCGGTCAGGGAGCCGCTGCGTTCGCGGATCGCTCGGCTGCTTGACTATCACGCCGAGCTGATCGGACAGGCCTCGCTGATGGCGTACCGCGAGCGGACCGAGCGCCAGGAGCTGGCCCGGGGCAGAGGCGGCCTCGGGCCACCTGCGATCGAGCTGGCCAGACTGGCCGACCAGCTCGCCCGCGCCGTGGATTCGACATCGCGCACCCCGCACGCGACCGAGGACGAATGACGCGGATCAAGCAGTTCGGCGAGCACCCCGCTCCCGGTGAGGCCGACGGCGTCAGCGATCCCGAGTCCCTGCTGTGGCGTGTTGAGGGCCCTGGTTGCCCCGCCTGCCGCGCACGACGTGAAGCGGGGGCCTCTTCGGTCGGCTGGTTCCTCCGGGAGAACTATCACGAGGCGGCCACGCTGGCGGCCCTGATCCACCGCCGCTTCTGCGAACCGCACCTTGCGATGCTCCTCGGCGGCCGCGATTCGCACCTGGGAGTCACCCTGGAGTTTCTCGCCCGCCGCCAGGTTGCCACCCTGGAGGTGTTCCGCCGCAGGTTGCGCCGCCGCTGGCGCGCGCCATGGTCCGTGGCTTTCAGGCGTGGCCGGCGACTGCCCGCCGAAGCGCAGCCCGTGGATCGGCCGGATCGCTGCCAGTTCTGCGCAGCAGGCAGTGGCGCCGCCGTCGTCGCCGTCGCGGATGTGGTTGAGCTTCTTCACGATGGCCGGGGTCGTTCCGCCTACCGGGCGAGCGATGGGCTCTGCGGTCCGCACGCGTGGATGGCTCTTCGGGAGGCGCCGAAGGAGGTGAGCGACTGGCTGGCGGACGACATGCAGGGTCGTCTCCGTGCCGCGGAGGCCGAGATCAACAGCTGGTACGCGTCGCTGCGGGGTGGTGCGTCGGGCGACCCGCGGACGCAGGCTTGGGCTGGCGCCGCACACCTGCTCTGGGGCGGTGTGGCCGAGCCGGGGGGCCGGGTGAGATGAACGGACGGGGAAGGACGCAATCCGACCGCTGGACGGGCTGCTCGCGCGAGCACCTGCATTGGGGAGCCCACGGCGGCGCTGGGCTCCTGCTGCGCTACGCACCCGAACGGGGCAAGGTCCTGTACCTGCTGGTCCAGCGCTCCCGGTGGGTCGACCACGGAGGCACCTGGGGCATCCCCGGTGGGGCGCTGCATGAGGGCGAGACGGCGGAGGCCGGCGCCCGCCGGGAGGCGGGGGAGGAGATCTGGCCCATCCCCCGGTATCGGATCTCGGGCGTGGAGACCCAGGATTGCGGCGGAGGCTGGCAATTCAAGATCGTCTGCGCCGAGGTGGAGCGCCCGAGGACCGTGTACGCGGCCCGCGAGACCGACGCCACCGGCTGGTTTCCACTTGATGAGATGGAGCTGCTCAACCTGCATCCCGGCTTCCGTGAGTGGGTGGAGGGACAGCGCCTGGTCGAGACCGAGCGGAGCAGGAGGTCACGTGGTGGGGACTGACCGCACGCCGTCTGAGCTCCCGGCCCAGCGTGGAGCCGTGAGATCGGCGGGGCGCTCGAGGGCCATTCGATTCGTCCTCCTCATCGGCGTCCTGAGCCTCTTCGCCGACTTCACCTACGAGGGGTCGCGGTCGGTCCTCGGTCCCTACCTCGGGGCCCTGGGCGCCGGGGCGGTGGTGATCGCGGTGGTGAGCGGTCTGGGCGAGCTGCTCGGCTACGGCCTCCGCCTGGTGTCGGGGCGGTTCGCCGACGCCACCCATCAGTTCTGGCCGATCACCATCGCCGGCTACATCATCCAGATGGTCTCCGTTCCGCTCCTGGCCTTGGCCGGGAGCTGGCCGGTTGCCGCGGTGCTCATCGTTCTCGAGCGCGTGGGCAAGGCGACCCGGAACCCTCCCCGCGACGCGATGCTCTCGCATGCCGCGACCGACATCGGCTACGGGACCGTTTTCGGCATCCACGAGGCCCTCGATCAGTTCGGGGCGATGCTGGGGCCACTCGCCATCGCCGGCATCCTGGCACTCCGGGCGGGCGGTTACCGGTTCGCCTTCGTCACCCTGGCCGTCCCGGCGGGGATCTGCCTGATCCTGGTGGGGGTCGCACGGTTCGTCTACCCCCGGCCCCAGGATCTCGCCGCCAGGCCCGCCGACGTGCAGACCCGCGGTCTACCCCGGATCTTCTGGATCTACCTGGGCGGAGCCGCGCTCGCCGGGGCCGGTTTCGCGGACTGGCCGCTGATCGCCTTCCACTTCGCCCAGGGGTCGGTCGTCGGCGCGGACGTCATCCCGATCTTCTACGCAGTGGCGATGGCGGTGAGCGGAGCCGGATCGTTCCTGTTCGGGCGCCTCTACGACCGCTTCGGGATCGGCGTGCTGCTCCCGCTCACCGCGGTCTCGGCGCTGTATGCGCCGCTCGCCCTCCTGGGAGGTTTCTGGGTCGCCCTCGTGGGGGCCTCACTCTGGGGCCTCGGGATGGGGGTCCAGGAGTCGATCATCCCCGCCGCCGTCGCCACCATGGTGCCCGCCGCCCGCCGGGCCTCGGCCTACGGTCTCTTCACCGCCGGTTACGGGATCGCCTGGTTCCTGGGCAGCGTGCTCATCGGAATCCTGTATTCGGTGGCCATCCCCGCCGCGGTGGCCTTTGCTCTGGTCGCCGAGGTCGCAGCCCTGCCGCTGTTGGTCGCCGTGCGCAGGCGGACGAGGGGCACCTCATCCGCACCGCCCTCTCCTGCTAGTGAGCCAGCATGACCTGACGTCACGACAAGTGGGGCTCTGTCGACCTGCGATCCTGCCGGCAAGACGATGTTGCGTGCAACTTCCAGCAGCAAGCCTGGGAGTGAACAATCTCAGTGTGAACGTACCTCACGGTACGGGAGGAACGAAGTGGAAACCACGATCACTCGAATCCATGGACGCGAGATCCTCGATTCCCGCGGGAATCCCACCGTGGAGGTGGAGGTGGAGCTGGCCTGTGGGGTGAGGGCCCGCGCCGGTGTGCCTTCGGGGGCATCCACGGGCAGTCGTGAGGCGGTGGAGCTTCGGGATGGCGATCGGCATCGCTTTGGTGGCAAAGGTGTCCTCAAGGCCGTGGCCGGAATCGAGGAGACCATCGCTCCCGGCCTCCTCGGCATGGATGCGAGCGCCCAAGCCGAGGTCGACGCGGCGATGATCGCACTGGACGGGACACCCAACAAGGGCCGCCTCGGCGCCAACGCCATTCTCGGTGTGTCGATGGCCTGCGCCCGTGCTGCCGCCGAGGCCAGTGGGCGTCCCCTGTACCAGTACCTCGGGGGCCCCGGGGCGACCCGTCTGCCGGTGCCGATGATGAACATCCTGAACGGAGGCGTTCACGCCCACGGCCAGGGTGCGGACATCCAGGAGTACATGATCGGCGCCTACGGCGCCCCCGACTTCCGGGAGGCGGTCCGCTGGAGCAGCGAGGTCTATCGCGCGCTCCAGGGGATCCTGGTCGAGAAGGGGTTGACCGTGGGCGTCGGCGACGAGGGGGGCTTCGCGCCCCACGTGAAGTCCAATCGTGAGCCTCTCGACCTCATCGTCGCGGCCATCGAGAAGGCCGGGCTCAGGCCCGGGGTCGACGTGGGCATCGCCATGGACCCCGCCTCGAGTGAGTTCTTCCATGACGGGAGGTACGACCTGAAGACCGAGGGCCGCCAGCTCAGCAGCGAGGAGATGGTCGGCTACTACGAGTCGATGGTCGCGGACTACCCGATCTGCCTTCTGGAGGACGGCCTGGCCGAGGGCGACTGGGACGGGTGGAAGGTCCTCAACCGCAGGCTCGGCGCGACCATCGAGCTGGTGGGCGACGACATCTTCTGCACCAACCCGGCCATCATCGCCCGGGGAATCGAGGAAGACATCGCCAACTCGGCCCTGATCAAGCTCAACCAGATCGGCACCCTGACCGAGACCATCGCCGCCACCCGGCTGGCCCAGTTCCACGGCTGGGGCGCCTTCGTCTCCCATCGCTCCGGGGAGACGGTGGACAGCTTCATCGCCGACATGACGGTGGCGCTGGACACCGGCCACCTCAAGACGGGTGCACCCTGCCGGGGTGAGCGGGTGGAGAAGTACAACCAGCTCATGCGCATCGAGGAGCAGCTGGGCGCGACCGCCAGCTACGCTGGGAAGACGGCCTTCTGCCGGCCGGTCCGCTTCTGACCTGGACCTCGGGTCACTGATCGAATCGTCGCGGCGGCCGCCCGAAGCGGGCGGCGCCGCGCGCATTCGGGTCCTCCGCCTGCGGTGGGCGGAGGACGGAACGTCGGTGCGCGGGCGCCTCCCGAGGAGATCGCCTGCTCGTCGACGTGACCCTGCTCCTCGCTGCGGTCGCCGGCAGGAGACCTTCCCGCGTGCCGAGGCTCAGACCGGCGTCCCCTCTGCCTGAGCTGGAGGGTTGACGGAGCCGAAGACAGCCTCGTAAACGTCGTTGCCGAAACTGGTCGGCAGCGGCGTCGCCTCGCGCACCTTGAAGGTGCGAGTGCCGTCGGGTAGCCGCTCGGCCCGCAGGGACAGGACGCCGTCCGTTGAGTCGCCGCTGAGCCGCCGCGCCAGCTCGTAGACGTGGGTCACCAGGACCACCCTGACACCGGCGTCGGTCAGGGCGCGGACGACCTGCTCGCCGATGTCGGCTCCCTCCCACTCGTTCGTCGAGCCGAAGGACTCATTGCAGAGCAGCAGCGCCCGCGGCCCGATGAGATCGACGACGCGGCTCATGCGATCGAGTTCCTCGTCGAGCTTACCCCGTGTCATCGTCGCGTCCTCCTCACGCATGAAGTGGGTGAAGACTCCGCTGGCGACGTCGGCCGAGAACGAGGTAGCGGGAACGAACATCCCCGCCTGCATCATCAGCTGAGCCAGTCCCACGCTGCGCAGGAAGGTCGACTTGCCCCCCCGGTTGGCACCGGTGATCAGCACCAGCCCCTTCCCATCGGCCGTCAGGTCGTTGGCCACCACCCCGGTTGGCATGGTCAGCGCCAGGACCACGTCGTACAGCCCGGAGACGGCGAGGATCCGGGCTGAGGCTTGGTGTGGGGCGGGAATCGAGGTCGGATACCGGCGTCGCTCGAGCTCGGCGTGCAGGTTGAGGCAGCCGACGTAGAAGGCAAGCTCGGCCCGTAGCTGCGTGAAGAAACTCAGAACGTGATCGCTCGACTGGGAGAGCGCGTCAGCCACCAGGTTGATGCCGCGGGCGCGAAGCTCGTCGAGGGCCGCGTGCCCACCGTCGTCCCGGGGAGAGATCTCGAACTTGAGACGCGGATCGCCACGCTCCCGGACGTGCCGGAGCCAGCCCCGCCGCGCGCCGAGCGGGCGGCGCAGGACGACCCCGACCCCCGAGCTCCCCCTGCCCAGACCCTCGCTCACCAGCACGCCCCGGCGGAAGCGCAGCCGCTCGAGCTGCTCCTCGATCTCCCCGAAATACCTGTCGTCGAGTTGCTCGAGGAGCATGGCGAACAGGCGCTGGAACGCCGGCGAGCTGAAGCGTTGGGCATTCTCCGACGCCCTCTGACGAAGGATCCGGAGCTTGCGGACGAGGAGTTGCAGGACGTTGACGGCGTGGTGGAGGTGCAGCTCCGGGGTGTGCCCATACCAGCTCCAGATCTTCCTCTCCTCTTGCAGTGTCTCGACCGCCAGGTCGTACAGGGCACGCACGGCATCGGGATGCTTGATGGCGTCGTCGAGCGCCTGCTGCCGGTAGAGGATGACGTCGCAGTCGTGGAGACTTGTGAACAGCGCCTGCTCGGCGACGGTGCGGATGACAGCGTCACCAGCCGCCATCGTCCCTAGGAGGACAGCGAGGCCAAGGTCCTCGGCCAGGTCGGGAGCCTGGGCCGGAGGCGCCGAGCTCCGGTCGAAGTCGCGGTCCGGGTGCAGGAGGCGAACCTTCATGGCGACACAGCGCTGACCTGAGGGGTCATCCCTGGAGCCGTTCCGTGACCGCTGCATAGCTGAGACCGTGGGCCTCAGCCAGCACCATGGCGTAGGCGTGGCCGTCCGCGGGGCGACGGACCACCTTGAAGGTGCGCTGTGCCGGGTTGTCGGGCGCAACCGTGCTCATCATGCTGACGACACTCGGGCCGAGCCGGGACAGCTCGTCGATGAACGTGACATACACTGCGAGCACGTCCAGCCCGATGAGCCGTTCCAGGATCCTGCGACCCAGAAGGAGCTGGTCCTCGGCGGTAGTGGAGGCGAAGCTCTCGTTCATCACCACGATGCTCCGCCCGGTCGCCTGCTCGATCATGGCCCGGACCCGGAGAAGCTCGTCCTCCAGCCCACTGTGGAGGTCCTCGATCTGCTCCTGCTTCGCGAAGTGAGTCAGGACGCGGTCGCAGAGGAGGAGGCGGACGCCCGTCCCCGGCACCGGAAAGCCGAGCGCGGCCAAGTGGTGAAGCTGCCCGAAGGCGCGGGCGACGGTGGTCTTGCCTCCCTGGTTGGGCCCCGACACCACCAGGATGCGCTCGGCGCCCCGCAGCTCGAGGTCGTTAACCACCACCGGGCGTCTCTCGGCAACCAGCTTGCCAGCGAGAGCAAGGTCGAAGGTGTCGGAAGCCCGGTGCGCCTTGACGCTCAGGCTGACTTCAGGTAGGCAGAAGCTCAGCCCGGCCTCTTTGAGCGGCTGGATGAAGCCGAGATAGCCCAGGTAGACCTGGGCCTCGCGCTCGAAGCGGGCGATCACCGGATCGACCAGGTCCGCGTAGCGCTCGTGGTATGCGAGCAGGGAGTGGAACAGGTCGGGATGGAGGATGGCAACGCGGTCGACGATCATCTCCTGGACGTGGTTGGCGAAGTCGTGGCGGAACTCCACGAGGCGGCTCTTCGCGTCGCCGGTCCGGAACTTCTCGAAGGTCGCCAGCACCTCAGTGCTGTAGTCGGGCTCACCGTGGAAGTCGCTCACGGTTACCCGCCCGTCGTGGACCCACACGCAGAAGCGAAGCGCCCCGAGCTCATCTTGGAGCCGCCGAGTCTCGGCATCGAGAACCCCGAACCCTTCCGACCGCAGATAGCCGTCTAAGAGCCGGCTGAAGCGGCGCAGGCTCTCGGACGCAGGATGGGCGTGAGCCAGCTCGTCGCGCAGCGAGGCGAGGGCATCGCAGTAGATCCGGGCGGCATCCAGGAACCAGGAGGCCTTCCCGTATAGGTGACGACGCTGGGACGACGCTGTGAGATAGCTCCGCATGTGGCGCATCTGAGCCGCGAACGCCTCGACTGCTCCGGAGAGCCCGGTCTCGAGGTCACCGAAGACTGCCTGGCGATAGGCCACCGCCCGCTCGTCGCGCAGGAGGGTCGTGAAGAACGGGCTCAGATCGTAATCGCGCCGGTTGGTGGCGATGGCCGCGAACACCTGGTCGAGATTCAGGTCCGGGAGGGGGTCCGGCACCGCTTGGCCGCGCGGCTCCACAGGCGTCTCGGCGTCGGGGAAGAGGATGCTGAAGGAGGTCAGCTCCGGGAGGGGAGGCGCCGCCGCCGCTTGGGTGGATGGGGGGTTCAGTGCTCGGGTCATGACTCGCTACGCGTTCGTAGAAGCCATCAGCCGGGACGCGGCAGTCAGGCGGGCCTCATCGCCAGGACTTCACAGTCTACGCGGCTCCGACGCTCGCTTCGCTCGGCGGCGCCCGGGATCGGACCTGCCTCGGACATGGCCCGGCTGGACTGGCATCCCGGACGGTACCGGGGAGGCACCCTATTGCTTCCGGAGTTGCTCCTGACCCTCGAAGCAAGTGCTGGCGTTCGGTACGGTTGGCGAAGCAAGTGGACCAAGCGAATTCAAGAATGCCTATGCGAGCGACGAAAGTCGAAAGCACTTGCTTTGGGAGCAAGAGGTCCCCAGTTCGAGTCTGGGCGCCCCGACCAGAGGCTTGTTCGCGGTCAGTCTTGAATTCACCTGGTGCACTTGCTTCGGTGTTGTCTGGGCCAAGCCAGGGCCCGAAGTGGATCCCGACGGCAGGGGCAAGTGCTGCTCCGGGCCACGATCATCGAAGCAAGTGCTCTACCAGCACGGCACCGGCCGGCCAGGGGTCCCATCGGTACCCTTGAGCAGCCCTCAGGTGCCCGGCAGCGGTCAGAGCAGGTCCAGGAACGCCCCTGGCGAGAGCACCGGCGGCGACACCGTCCCGAGGCTGGTGAGGTCCTTGTCCCCGGACACCAGGTGGTCGACGTTGGCGGCCTGGGCCAGCGCGATCACGTAGTCGTCTCCGGGATCACGGGTGACCGCCTCGGCGATCACCGGGTTCTCCACGGTGATGGCACGCCGGCGGATGACGTCGACGAACTCCTCGACCTCGTCCGGCGTCACCAGGTCACCGAACTTCGGGCGGCGGAGGACGCCTTCCAGCTCCTCGAGCAGATGGCGGCAAACTACCAGCTCGAACTCGGTAAAGGCGAGCCGGAGCGCCGCGGGGGGAGAGGAGGGCGGAAACGAGCACGCCGGGGTCGAGAACGACCCGGAGAGCCCTACCCGGCGCGCCACCCGCCTCCCGACGAGCGCGGTGAAGAAGGTGGCCGCCGCGGTATCGAACCTCGCAACACGGTACGCAGGCGCCCTCAGGGATACGGCGGCGGTCTTGGCCGTTGTCGGGGTCGGCTGCGGTCTGGGCGTGGTTACCGGCGAGACGCTGTGTGCTCTCGTGGCTGCCAGCATTGGTGGCAACATGGTTAGAGCGATGAATGGGACTCGATCGTGGACGCCACTCTCGGCGGCGTAATTCGACCCGGTGGGTGCGGATCGACCAGACGCGGGCCGCAGGCTTCTCGCAAGGGAAGTGCGGGGGGCGTCTAGCCTGCGGCCGCGCCGGCCTTGGGGATGAAACGGGTGTGTGCGGAGTCGTTCCGCCGGTCCCGCTAACCGGTGGTACCTGACCTCCAAGCGGGCCAGAGCTACGGTTCACCGCCTCGGGTTGGCCGGTCACGACCGGGTGCGCCCGCGTGAGGCCCGGATGCTAAGGACAACCCACACCAACTGTCGGCACGCTAGCGTACGGCACCTTCCCGCCTATTCCCCACACCTGCCGGCCCCGCCCTATCAAGTGTCCGGGGGCGTAGAATACCCCTCCGGCGTTCGGCAACGGCCCCCTGGTCCGCTTGCTGAAGCCTCCATGGAGGCGATGCTGTGGCTAGCTCTCAAGCGAGTCATCCGAGAGCACGTGCGGGTGGTCTGACGCGTTGGATTGGGCCGGTATTGGGGGTGGGAGCCGCCGCCATCTTGATGACCTTTGGTGGGTTGGCTGCGTTGGCAGCAACCACGGTGAATCTGGGAACGGCCACATCCTTCGCGGTCCTGGCGGGCACCACGGTCACCAATACCGGCCCGTCGACCATCTCCGGGGACTTGGGCGTCGACCCTGGTTCGGCGGTCACCGGCGCCCCCCTCGTCGAGCCTCCCTACAGCACCTTCACCGCCGATAGCGTCGCCCTGGGGGCCAAGAACGATCTGACCACCGCGTACAACCAGGCGGCGACGGGGGAGGGCACGCCGACCCAGGTAGGTACTACCGTTGGAGACCTCACCGGGCTCACCCTGACCTCGGGGGTGTACCAGACGGGCACCATCCCGGGCACCCCGAATGATGGTGCGATGAGCCTCTCCGGCACGCTCACCCTGAACGGGTCGGGCGTGTTCATCTTCCAAACAGGATCCAGCCTGACCATGGGGACGAGCAGCGTGGTGACCGGCACTGCCTCGCCGTGCGATGTGTTCTGGCAGGTGGGCAGCTCGGCAACCCTTGACGGCCCCACCTTCGAAGGAACCGTCATGGCGGCGACCTCGATCACCCTGGACCCTGGAGTGACGGTGGACGGACGAGTGCTGGCCGGGACTGGCGAGGTCAGCCTCAGCAGCGACACCATCAACGCGTCAGCCTGCATCAGCACCGCGTCATTGCCGACCCCCACTTCCACCCCCACGACGACGCCCGCAGCCACGGTTCCCACGTCGGGGGCGGGGGGGACGTCCTCCCTCGTCGGGACTGGAGTCCTGGTGACGTTTGGGGGCCTTGCTCTGCTCGGGGCAGGTGTGGCGATGGGCACCGTCCGTCGTCGCCGGTTTCCACCTGTCTAGGGTGGCGAAGCCCAGCGCGAGAACCGTCGATCGCGCCGAGTGGCTCCTCTCGAACGACCGGGCCCCTATCTGAGGCGATCGCGTCTTCCCGCCGTGGATGGACCTGCGACCTTGGCCCCCGACGAGGCGAGCTCGCAGACCCGCTGCCGTCGCGGAAGACGACGAGAGGGGCCTCCGAGATGGGACCAGAGCGTGGAGTGGACGGGGTGGGGCAGTAGGAGAGCAAATGACCCCGGCGCGAACCACGATGCCATGGGCAACATAGACGAAGTCAAGGGCAGGTGAAGGAAGCTCTGGGTGCCCTCACCGACGACGACAAGCTCAAGAAGGAAGGTCGTATCGACCGAGCAAAAGGTCGGGCCAAAGACGCAGTCGACAAGGCTGCGGACAAAGCGGTGGGCAAGGATTAGGTGTGTCTGTCAAGTCAGGTGGCGTCCCTGCCATCCTCAGCGGCGAGCGAGGCGGCGGCCGCTCGGGGTGCTGATCGGTGTGTAGTTCTGCTCAAAGTGGTGATAGAGGGTTGACTCATCCGCTTGGGACAGCTCTTCGCCATGCATCTCGAGGTCAGGCGCAGCTCGGACCTGC
>Ga0181533_1002449_pt1 | contig 21805 bp, 25 predicted proteins | sample PEATcosm2014_Bin_45_FD_119772 | JGI IMG/M metagenome (GOLD analysis project Ga0181533, IMG submission 119772) | Peatland microbial communities from MTU Mesocosm Facility, Houghton, MI, USA - PEATcosm2014_Bin11_60_metaG | ecosystem: Environmental > Terrestrial > Soil > Wetlands > Peat | place...
CAGCTGGCCGTCGAGGCGCAGCGAGGGAGGGGCGCCGGCACTGAGGATCAGGTCCGAGGCCCCCTGGTCGAAGAGCGCGTCGAGCAGTGGCTCGATGCGCAGGTCGATCGCATCCAGCATGTAACTGGCAGTATAGGCGGCCAACCACTTATCCACAGGGTGCCGCCGCCGCGGCGTGGACAAACCGTGATCAATCTTCGACTTGCCGCCCGGTGGTGGGATCGTTCTTGACGTGATTGACGTGACTCCTGGTCTCGCCACCATCTTGGTCGTATTCGGGGCCCTGGCCGGGGCCGTGATCGGCTCCTTCGCGGGCGTGGTCCTCGGTCGGGGCTGGCGGGGAGCCCTGGAGGGTCGCTCTCGCTGCGACTCCTGCCGCCGGCAACTGCGCTGGTACGAGCTGGTGCCGCTGGCCAGCTACGCGATCCAGGGGGGCCGGTGCCGCAGCTGCCGTTCGCCGATCGGCGGCCTGGCCCTGGTGGTGGAGCTCGTCGGGGCCGTCGTCGGGGCTGCGGTCGTGCTCACGCTGCTGGCCGCCACCGGCTGAGTGGGCCGCCGGATCAGGCGCGGCCGGTCAACTCCCGGATCGCAGCCACCGCGAGCGAGTCCACCCGCTCGTTGCCGGGGTTGCCGGCGTGCCCGCGCACGTGCTCGAAGGCGACCCGCCCGTCCACCAGGAGGTCGATCCCGGGGAAGAGGTCAAGGTTGGCGTGCCGCTTCCAACGCCGGGTCAGCCAGTTGATGACCCCCAGGCTGTCGGTGCGGACCACGATCCGCCAGCCCGGGTCGACGCCGATCCTCCGGCGGATCGCCCGGAGCGCTTCGCGCACCGCCTTGAGCTCCTCCCGGTTGTTGGTGGTGGCGGGCTCGGCGCCGGCGGCCTCCTCCACCCCGCCGTCTGGCCACTCCAGCCGGTACGCCCAGGCGCCCGGACCGGGGTTGCCCGAGCAGGCTCCATCGGTGTAGGCGACGACCGTCCCCGAGCCGCCGGGGCGCCCCGCGTGCGAGGGCGGCGGGGCTGACGGACCACCACCCCGTCGGAGCGGGGTCAGCGGACCACCACCCGGTCGCAGTTGCTGCACTGGACCAGCCCGTCGCCGGCGCGCACCTGGTTGGCCTCCCTGATCCCGAGCGGGAGGTGGCAGCCGCCGCAGCTGTCCCCCTCGAGGTGGACGACGGCCGGCCGGCGCCGGGGGGCCACCCGCTCGTAGAGGCGCAGGTCGGCGGGAGCGGCTGCGGTCGCGGCCGTGGCGCGCAGCGCGAGGACCTCGTCGAGCTGGTGCCGCGCCAGCTCCAGCCGCTCCCGGCGGGGCGCCTCCTGGGAGCTGCGCTCCTCCTCCCGGGCCGTGACCGCGGCCCGCGCGGCGGCCAGCGTGCCCTCGGCGCTCTCAGTCGCCTCCATCCACTCGAGCAGGCGGCCCTCGAGCTCGTCGAGATGGGGCCGCAGAGACGCCAGGTCGTGCTGCAGTCCGAGCAGATCCTGCGGGTTGCGCACCGAGCCGTCGTAGAGGTGCCGGTCCAGGGTGCGCGCCCGCTGGCGGACGCCGGTCAGCTCCCGCTCCACCGCGCGGCTCTTCTCCTCGGCCGCCTGGCGCTCCTGGTCGGCGGCCTCCGCGGCCGTGCGGAGGCCCTCGAGCTCAGGGTCACCGGCCAGGACCGCCTCGAGGTCCGACACCTCCGTCCGGAGCTGGGCGATCCGGTCGTCGAGCTCCTGGAGGTGGAGCAGCAGGCGCCCCCGGGACTCGGCGCGCGGCGGGGAGTCACCCGCGGTGGTCATGCCGCCGCCTCGCCGGAGACCCGGACCAGGGCCTCCAGCCGGGCCTGTGCGGCGCCGCTGTCGATCGCCCTCGCCGCCGCCTCCATCCCGGCCGCGATGCTGGTGGCCCGCTCGGCCGCGTAGAGGGCCGCTCCGGCGTTGAGCACGACGCAGTCGCGGATCGGCCCGCGCTCGCCGGCCAGGACCGTGCGCATCCTCTGCGCGTTGGCGGCGGCGTCCCCGCCGGCCAGGGCGGCGAGCGGCGCCGCGTCGAGACCGAGCTGGGCGGGGTCGATGTCGATCTCCTCGATCGCACCCTCGGCCACCAGGTACGCATGCGAGGAGGCGTGGAGCACCAGCTCGTCGGTCCCGCCGGCCCCGGAGAAGACCAGGGCGCGGCGGTGCCCGAGGCGGCTGAGGACCCCCGCCATCTTCGCCGCCAGCGCGTCGGACGGGGTGCCGATGAGCTGGTGTCGCACCCGCGCGGGGTTGGCCAGCGGCCCGATGACGTTGAACACGGTCCGGATGCCCAGCTCCTGGCGCACCGGACCGACGTGGCGCATGGCCGGGTGATAGACGGGGGCGAGCATGAACCCGATGCCCGCCGCCTCGATGCAGCGGAGCACGCCCTGGGGCGGCAGGGCGATGCTCACCCCCAGGGCCTCCAGCACGTCGGCGCTGCCGCAGCGCGAGGAGGCGGCACGGTTGCCGTGCTTGGCGACCGGGCAGCCGGCTCCGGCCACCACCAGGGCCGCCGCCGTCGAGATGTTGAAGGTGCCGGCGCGGTCTCCGCCCGTCCCGCAGGTATCGACAGCGGGGGTGTGGAGCGGAACCAGCACAGCATGGTCCCGCATCGACTCCACCATGCCGGTCAGCTCCTCGACGGTCTCGCCCTTGACCCGCAGCGCGGCGAGCAGGGCTCCCATCTGGGCCGGGGTCGCGACCCCCTCGAACATCTCGTCCATCACCGCCCGGGCCGTCGCGGTGTCGAGATCGTGCCCGTCGACGACGCGATTCAGAGCGCTCACCAGCGACGCGGTCATGGCAGGCGCACGGTAGCATCCCGACTACACTCGGCATCATGGCCGCCCGCACCGACGATCCCCTCGATCCGGAGGTGGTCGGACCATGGCGGATCGGGGCCGGCCGCAGGGGGGTGCTGCTGCTGCATGGTTTCGCTGGGACAGCGCCCGAGCTGCGCCGCCTCGGGGAGGCGCTGGCGACCGCCGGATGGCGCTGTCACGGACCGCTGCTCGCCGGTCATGGGACCACGCCGGAGGAGCTCGACCGGACCGTCTGGCAGGACTGGGCCGCCTCGGCGGAGGAGGCTCTCGCGGCGCTGCGCGCGGAGTGCGACGAGGTGGCGGTCGCCGGCCAGTCCGGCGGGGGCAGCCTGGCGCTCCACCTCGCCGCCCATCACCCGGAGATCGTCGCGGTGGCCTGCCTGGCCACCCCGGTCTGGCTCTCCGGCTGGAAGCCCCGGCTGCTGCCCGTCGGCAAGCATGTGGTGCGCTGGGACCGGCCCAGCGGCGACGTGGACCTCTACCGGCTCGAGGGCATGGAGGAGCTCTGGTCCTACGGCCGGCGCTCGACCAGCTCGATCCACGAGTTCGCCCGGCTGCTCGCCCACGTGCGCGACGAGCTGGTATCGGTCCGGGCCCCGGTGCTGATCTGCCACGGCGAGCGCGACCGGGTCATCGACCCCGCCAACGCCGCGGAGATCGAGCGGCGGCTGCTCTGCAGCGCCGCTGTGGAGCGGCGGATGCTGCCCCGCAGCGGGCACGGGATCTCGGTCGACGTCGACCGCGACGACGTCAACCGCTTGGTTGTAGACTGGTTTGACCGATTCTCGAGCAGCGGGCGGAGCGGGACGCCGTCGGAGACCATGGCGTCGCCGCTGCCCCGACCCTCGGGACCGGCGACGGATGGGACCTCCGCCCCGACGGTGTCTCAGGCCTCCGGTTCGGCCGGCTCATCCCCGAGGGCCTGACGGAGCATCTCGGCAGTGGTGGGATCGAGCACGAAGTTGTCGGGGTGGCCGCCGTCGGGGAGGGGACGCTTGCGGGCCGGCAGCGCGGGCCGGGGCCGGGTGTCGTCGTCCTGGGCATCGCCCCGGACCTGTGCGCCGCAGGCCCGGCAGCGCAGCACCCGCGCCGAGCGCCGGCCCCCCAGGTACTCGCGATGGGAGAAGCGGAGCTCACCACCGCAGAGCGGGCACGAAGGCTGTGCGCGGGTCGTCACGGCTCGTGGCAGCCGCGTGCCGGATGAAACTTCCGGCGTCTCATGACCCACACCGCGTCTCGCTCCGTCACAGCCCGTGGCACCGCCTTGGCGACCTTTCACCAACCCTCACCAAGCCTCGCACGGCGCGTGACCCTGAACCGACCCGGGTCCGCGTACGTTGCTCCTGTGGCCGGCCGCCACACCGCTGGAAGCATACGAGGAGACCACGAGGATGACCGCGAGGAGGCCCGATCAGGTGGCGGCCGACGCCGCCGAGGACGAGGCCATCGCGGGCTACCTCCGGCAGCTTCAGCTGGCCGGCCTGCTCGGCGAGGCGATCGCCCACGCCGAGGCGCTCTGGCGGCTCGAGAGCGCGCTCCGGGAGCGGGTGCCGGATCGCTGAGGCCGCGCCGCGGGGTGCGGCGATGACCGGCGATCTCGCCGAGCGGCTGCGCCAGGCGCTCGACGCACCGGGGACGGGAGACCCGCCGCCCCCCGGCAAGCGCGAGGCGGCGGTCCTGATGCTCTTCGACCCGGCGCGGGTGGGGCTCCCGCTCCTCTTCGTCCGCAGGGCGGATCACCTCCGGCTCCACGCCGGGCAGATCGCGCTCCCCGGCGGCTCGCGCGAGCGGGGGGACCGGGACGCCGTCGCCACCGCGCTGCGCGAGGCGGGTGAGGAGGTCGGCCTCGACCCTGGCGACGTCGAGATCATCGGGGCCCTGCCGCCCCGGCTCACCAGCCGCTCCGACCTCTGGCTGACGCCCGTCGCCGGGCTGCAGCGACGCCCCTTCACGATCCGCGGCGACGGCCACGAGGTCGCCGAGTGGTTCTGGCTGCCGCTGGAGGGCCTGATGGCGGCCTCCCACCGCGTCGAGGAATGGGGACGGGAGGGGAGCGCGGTCCGCCCGGTCCACTTCTACGAGCTGGAGGGCCGGACCGTCTGGGGGGTGACCGGCGCCATCGTCCACGATCTGCTGGAGCGCCTGGGCGCCGGCTGAGCGGATGCTCAGCGGAAGGTCGGGTGGAGCGCGAACGGGTTGCCGCGCATCTCCTCGCCGATGGTCGTGGCCGGCCCGTGGCCGGGATGCACCTGGGTCTCCGGGGGCAGCGCGTAGAGGCGGTCCTGGATCGAGAAGATGAGGCTCTCCCAGGACCCCCCGGGGAGGTCGGTGCGGCCCACGCTCCGCCGGAAGAGCGTGTCGCCGGCCAGCAGGTCGGGGCCGATCAGGAAGCAGACCGAGCCGGGGGTGTGGCCGGGAGTGTGGAGGACCGCCACCTCCAGACCCTGCCAGGCGATCACCTGACCCCCGGCGAGATCGTCCTCGCAGACCACCTCGGGAAGGTCCGGGGGAATGGCGGGGAAGGTCGTCGCCTGCTCCAGCAGCCAGCGGTCGTCGGGGTGGATCGCGGCCGGGCAGCCGAGCGCCCGCTTGACCGCGGGGACCCCGGCCAGGTGGTCGGGGTGACCGTGGGTGAGCAGGATCCGATCACAGCCGAACCCCTCACCCTCCAGCAGCCGGAGCACGGCCGCGGCCTGGAGCCCGGGGTCGACGACCAGGCACCGGTCGGTGTCCCGGCGGCGCAGGACGTAGCAGTTCTGGTCGTAGAGGGGATCGGTGAAGAGATGGAGCTGGACGAGGTCGCGCAGCATCCGGATCAGGCGAACGTCATCGGCGGGAGCATCGATGGGGCGAGAGGATAGCGAATCGATCAGCAGGGCCAGGGTGCGGGACCGCCGCGGACGGTGCGAGCCCGCCTACCCCGCAGTCTCGAACGCCTCCACGCACTCGACGCCCGCGTCCCCGGCGAAGGCCTCGTGGTCGGCTCCAGCCTGGATGCGCACCCCCTCCCCGGCCTCCACCCACAGCCCATTGAAGCTGATCCTTCCGCGGATCACGAAGAGGTGCTTGGTCCACCGGTGGCGGTGCTCCGGGAACCATGTGCGCGGGCCCACCGCCCAGCCGCTGCTCCGCAGCCCGCGGGCGGCGAAGTAGGCCTGGGGATCCTGCTCCGCGGGGAGCGCCGTGATGCCGGGCTCAGCCGCCCCGCGCCCCTCAGCCATCCAGGGCGTCGATCTTGGCGGCCAGCACGAAGTCGTTGCGGCTGAGGCCACCGGTGGCGTGGGTGGTCAATTCGACCTCCAGGTAACCCCAGCCCACCCTGAGATCAGGGTGATGTCCCTCGGCCTCCGCCAGCCGGGCCACATCGGTGGCGCGGGCGAAGGCGTGGACGAAGTCGGGGAAGCGGAGCCGCCGGCGCAGCAGCGTCGAGCCTTCGACGTGCCAGTCGGGGCCCAGCTCGGCGCGGAGGCGCTCCAGCTCCTCCCCCTCGACCCGCGGTGTGGACGCATTGCACGCGCGGCAGCGCTCGTCGATGAGTGGCGTCATGCTCGTCCTCCTGATGGGTGCGGGGTCGGGCCCAGGGTCGCGGGCGGGCGCGAGCGCCGCAGCGACCAGGCCGGCTGGCGCGAGACGAACTCGTAGAGCGCGGCGGGGCGTCCCGGGCCCCCCTTGGCCAGCTGCCCGGTGGCCTGCACCAGGCCGCTCCGCTCCAGCTCGCGCCGGAAGTTGCTGGGCTCGTAGCGCACGCCGCTGATGGCCTCGAAGACCCGCCGGGCCTGGGGCATGGTGAAGCGCTCGGGGAGCAGACCGACACTGATGTTCGACCACCAGAGCTTCCCGCGGAGCCGGGCCACGCCGTCGGCGATGATCCCGCCGTGATCCAGCGCCAGGGTGGGCAGGTCGTCGACCGGCCACCAGCGCGCCTGGCCCTCGTCGGCGCGCAGCACCGCGGCGTCGATGAGCGCGAGGTAGGCGACGGTGGGGATCCAGCCGCGGGGATCGCGATGCGGGTCCCCGTAGGTCTGGAGCTGCTCCAGGTAGACGGCGCCCACCCCGGTCTTCTCGGTCAGCTTGCGCTGGGCGGTCTCCTCCGGGTGCTCGTCGCGGCTCATGAAGCCACCTGGGAGGGCCCACGCCCCCGGGTCCGGGGGCTCGTCCCGGCGCACCAGCAGGACGTGGAGACGCCCCGCCAGGGGAGCCAGCACCACCGGCACCGCGGTCATCCCGGCCGGCGCGTCGAACTCGGCCGAGTTGCGAGCGGTGAGAGGCATCACAGCGACGCTAGCACGCCGCTCCGGGGCCCGCCGCCGGCCCCGGCGACGTGACCGCCGCCGACCGGCCGCTGCCGGCGAGCCTACAGATGGCGCCGGTGGGATCCGGTCGGCCAGCTGAGCGGCGACCCGGGCCGGGTGCTCTCCGGTCGCGGCGGGGCCGCGCGGTCGGAGCGCAGCGCGGCGATCTCGCCCCGGGGCGCGGCGGCGTCCGCTCCTCCCTGCCCTTCCCGCCGGGTCACGTAGCCGACCCGCTGCGGGGTCTTGGGGAACTCCAGCCCCGGCGCCGCGTAGCCGGCGAAGGTCCCGCCACTCTGGCGCCGCCCGGTCAGGTTGCGCCGCGTGGAGGGGAGCACGAAGGCCCAGCGGACCTGGTTGAGCAGGAGGAGGCTGGTGGCCCCCACCGCGGTCACCAGGGGAAGGGTCGCGAACTCGGCGCCGAAGGCCACGGCGATGGTGGTCAGCACGATCGCGCAGGACTCGATGAGCAGCACGCCGAACCGCGCCCGGCGCACCCGGTCGGCGAGGCGGGACACGAGGTACAGCTCGACCGCGGAGACCGCCGCGACGACCAGCAGGACCATGCCCCGATTGATGCCGTTCAGGGGCAGCACCACCGCGTGGGTGGGATCGAGGCGGAGCACGACGGTGGGGAGTCGGAGGGGCAGCAGGCTGACCCCCAGCAGCACGCTGAGGATGCGCACCACGAGGAGGGTCTGGCAGGTGCCGATGGCCGCGTCGACGCGGCGCTCGATGGCGGCGGCGCGCCGATACCCTCCCCCACCGGCCGACGCCTCGCCGAATTCAAGACCGGGCACGTAGGTCATTCGAAGCTGACGTTAGCGATCCGCCCGTCACCCTCTGTTGCGGCGGCGTAACAGCCGGGATACAGCGTGCCGATCCGCCCGGACATCTCAACCAGATCGTCACCGGGCGGCCGGTGTCGGCACGGCGGGAGGCTGCAGCTCGATCGTGCCGAACGGGCCTGAAGACTGGCATGATCGCTTTCCGCGGATGCCACCGAGGGGATGACGTGGATTCTTTCGATACCGCCTCCGGGTCCGAGGAGACCGAGGCGCGCCGATACCTGCACCGGTTCCTCCGGGGCCTGAGTGAGCTCGACGCCGCGCTCGGACGCTGGCGCCCCGACTACGGGCGTCTCCCGGCGGCACCGGCGCCGGACCCGCATCCTCCGAGCCGGGCCGAGGTCGTCGAGGCGCACCGCCTCTACGCGGACGGCCTGCGGTTCTTCGCCGACCATCCGCGCGCCGTCCGCCGCCTGGAGCGCTCGGTGGCGGACGACGTGGCCGCCGCCCTCGCCGATGCCCGCGACCGCTTCGGGGCCCCGGCCGCGCCCCTCAACCGGCTGATCTCGGTGGGGAGTGCGCCCGCTCAGAGGCGACCGGATGTGGCGCCCCCACCCCCACCGCCACCCCCGCCTCCGGTCGTGGCGCCGGCCATCCCGACCCCCGGCGCGCGGATCGCCCCCAGCCCGTGGGACGTGGAGAGGGCGGCAGCAGCCGCCGGAGCGGCCGAGGCGAAGCCGAACGGCCGTCAGGCCGGTCCCTCGGGGACGGGCAGGGGTCAGCGGAGCGGCGACGAAGACCCTCGGCCGATCCCACGAGGCTTCGCGATCGGGATGAGCCTGGCCGCGCTGGTGATCATCGCCATCGTGGTCACCGTCTTCCTCCTGGGGGCCCACGCCCTGCTCGGTCAGGGCCCCACCGCCGGGCCCGCGAGCGCGCCGCCCACCCAGGCCACCCTGCCCGCGTCCGACCTGCCCTCGGGGTCCCAGCTGGCAGTGGTCGCGCCCGCCGAGGCCTGCGCGACGATCCCCTCCGGTCAGGTGCCCTCCGGGCTGGCCCCGACGGCGACGACCAGCGGGATCGGCGTCGACCCGGCGGCCGGCTACTCCAACCCCTACATCGGTGTCCAGTTGGCGGGGCCGGTGCCGAAGGGGACCCCGGCCTTCAGCCTCATCGCGGCGGTCCTTCCCTTCGGCTCGACCCCCCGGCCCATCACGGCGGCCTCCCCGAAGGCCACCCCCGTCGATGGGGCGGGCACCCTGCAGATCATCGGCTACTGGGATGGCAGCCAGTGGCACGGTGCGCTCCGGGTCTGGTCGGGTTCGGCGTGGTCACTCTCGGTCGACGAGAGCTCCGGGGTGGACGTGGTCGCCAACGGGGCCACCATCACCCTCTACTCGCAGTCGGTGCCCTCGGGCTCCAAATACGGCGTGATCGTCGCCACCTCGAGCGGCTGCTCCGCTCTGGGGATGAGCTCGGCGCTGGTCCCCGAGGAGAGCTACGGGAGCCAGCCGACCCCGAGCTGATCAGCCCTGGGGCGCCGGTCGAGCCTGCGGGGCCCAGGCCCAGACGCCCCCGGCGTCCTGGAAGATGTCGAGCTCCTCGGCGGGGCGGGCCCCGCTGAAGAGGAAGCCCTGACCACCGTGACAGCCGAGGTCGCGCAGGATGGCCGCCTGGGCCGCGGTCTCGACGCCCTTGCCGACGCAGAGCCAGCCCGCGGCGCGCACCTGGGCCGTGATCCCGGCCACCCGCGCCCGGCGCTCGGCGTCGCTCTCGATGCCGTCGAGCAGACCCATCCGCAGCTTGACCATCCGGAGTGGCAGCTGGCGCAGGTCGCTGGTCAGCTCGCCGTCGTAATCGTCGGCCACCAGGGTGAGGCCGAGGGAGGCGAGGTCGCGGAGGATGCTGCGGGCGGAGAGGGGGTCGCGCTCGAGCAGCTTGAGTGGCACCTCGAGAATCAGCCGGCCGGGCGGCAGCCCGACCTCGGAGAGGATGCGGCCGACGCTCGCCACCAGGGTGGGCAGGAGGTACTCCTGCTGGGAGAGGTTGACCGAGAGCGCGGGCGGGGTCGATCCGGTCGAGGCCCAGCGCACCGCCTCGGCGGCCGCCTCTTGGAGGATGGTCTGGCCGATCCGCGTCATCAGACCGCTGCGCTGGGCCGCCTCGACGAAGGTGGCGGCGTCGAAGAGGCCGAACTGGGGCCGCTGCCACCTCATCAGGGCCTCGAAGGAGGTGAGTGCGCGGCTCTGCAGCTCCACGACGGGCTGATAGAAGACCCGGAACTCGTGCTCGTCGATGGCATGACGAAGCGCGATCTCGGTCTGGCGCTGGGCTGTGACGCGCGCCTGCAGGGCGGCGTCGGCCAGCTCGTAGGCGGCGCGGCCCCGGTTCTGCAGCCTCCCCAGCGCCCCGCGCGCCTGTTCGAGGACGCCGGCCGCGGCGGCCCCGCCCGCGACCGGCGGTCGGACACCGATGGCGATGCCGACGGCGACGGTGACCGGCACGCTCTCCTCGGTGACCACCAGCGGCTCGCGACAGGCTCGGAGCAGGCGGTCGGCCAGGGCTGCGATCGCCAGCTCGTCGTCGTCGTTGCGGGCGATGACCAGGCTGCGGTCGACGGTTCGGGCCATGCTGTCGCTGGGCCGGAGCAGCGGGCGCAGACGGATCGCGAGCGAGAGGAGCAGCGCGTCCCTGTCGCCGTGGGCGTAGCGGCCGGCCAGGGTCTCGAGGTTGTTGACCGCGACCACCAGCAGGGCGAGCGGCCACTCCCCCTCCAGCGCTCTGAGCAGGTCCGTGTCGGAGCGGGCGGCGATCGCGTCGCCGACGGCGCGACCCCTCGCCCGCCGGTCGGCGGCGGCGAGCGCGGCCTCCCCCACCACCTTCCAGTCCTGGGCGAGGTTGATGAGGCCGTCGGCGCCGGCGTGGCGGGCCACCTCGTGGCGAGCCTCTCCCGCCTGGTCGTCGAGCACGATGAGCGCGGTGTCCGGGCACGCCTGGCGGACCACGGCGACGGCGTCGTGAAGGGTCACCAGTGAGAGCCCGCTCCGGCAGAGGACCACCGCCTTGGTCCGCCCCCCGGCGGTCAGCGCGGCCAGCTCCCGGGCCCCGGTCACCTCTCGGACCCGGAGCAGAGTGCCCGCGGTGAGTCGCTGCCGCACCGGGGCCGAGGCCGGGTCGTCGTCGCGGACGACGACGACCTCGTCGTCCACCGGGGCCACCTCGTCGATGTTGGCCTGGGCGAGCTTGCCGATCAACCCGCTCCCGTGGCTCCGGGACGGTGCCTTCCAGGTCATGGTCATCTGTCCACCCGTGAGATGCCGGCAAGCTCCTGCGACGCCCGTCGTGCGCGGGTCCGGGCAGCCCGCACTCTACGGCGCGACAGCCAATGGTGGGCACTGCCGGCTCGGGGGAGGGCCGCCGTCGGCAGGGAGTGACATCGCCCGTGCGGCCTTGTCACATTTCCGTTGCACCGAGCCCGCTCAGGACCAGCGACCTCCGCCGGCACAGCGACCCTGCCCGACGACCCGAGCGCTTGCCGACGTTCGACCCTGGCCGGTGTGCCCCGACCCGGGAGAGGATGGGTGCGAACGGCGTCGATGGTCGTGCTCCGCAATGAGCCGCCCGCGCCCGGGCGCTTCGAGGTGTGATCGTGGCTCGACCTTCCAAGCAACGCCGGCAGGAGCTCTCCACCGGAGGCGGCGGCTCCCCGGCGCGCGGCGGTTCCCAGCCGAGCGGCGGCTCCACGCGGCGCGGCGGTCCCGCGCCGCGTCACGGTTCCGCGCCGCCTGACGGTTCCGCGCCGCGCGGCGGTTCCGCGCCGGGAGCACCGGCGACGCCGGCCCGCTCCCGGGCTCGGAGGGTCGTCGCGGCCCGGCCCTGGTGGCAGAGCCCCTGGGCGTGGGGGAGCGGTGTCAGCGCCGTGGTGGTCGCCGTGCTCGTGGTCTTCATCGTGGTTGCGGCCTCCGGACCGCCGGCGAGCCCCGACGCTCTGGCCCCGTCGTCGGTGGTCGACCCGGTGACCGGGGTCAGCCCGGCCACCCTTGCCGCCGTGGGAGCGGGCGGGCTCTCCAACCCCCTGATCAAGCTGCCCGGCCCGACCAAGGCGCTCACCGGGACCGGCGGCCGGCCGCTGGTGCTCATGTTCGGCGAGGACTCGTGCCCGTACTGCGCATTCGAGCGCTGGGGCGTCGTGGTGGCGCTGAGCCGGTTCGGGACCTTCACCAACCTGCACGTCACCAGCTCGGCCAGCAACGACGTCTTCCCCGGCACCGAGACCTTCTCCTTCTACGGCTCCAGCTACACCAGCGCCTACATCGACTTCCAGGGGATCGAGGTGGCCGACCGCGACGGCAACCCGCTGCAGACGCCGACCGCATCGCAGGAGAAGCTGCTTACCAGCTATGACGCCGCCCCCTACGTTTCCCAGGCCGGCAATCCGCTGCCCTTCATCGACCTCGGAGGCCACTACCTCGCCAGCGGCGATCCTCCCGTCGACTACACGGTGAGCGGACAGTCGATCACGGTGGCCCCCGAGCTCCTCGAGGGGCTGTCGGCCCAGCAGATCGCCGACTCCCTGGGCGACACGTCCAACTACCAGGCCAAGGCGATCCTCGGCGATGCCAACTACCTGACCGCCGCCATCTGCGAGCTCACCGGCAACCGGCCGGGCTCGGTCTGCGGCAGCTCCACGATCACCGGCCTGGAGGGCAAGCTCGGCTGACCGGCGTGCCCGCGTCGGCCGGCCAGGCCGCGGCGTCGCGCGCTTCTCGCCGCGTACCCTGGTGGTGAGAGCCCGCGATGCGAGGAACGGACATGACTGAGGACTCCAGCCCCGCGACCCTGAGCGATGCCGAATGGAGGGCCCGCCTCTCTCCTGAGCGCTACGCGATCCTTCGCCAGAAGGGGACGGAGCCGGCGTTCACCGGGGCCTACTGGCAGAACCACGAGACCGGCGCCTACCACTGCGCGGGCTGCGGCGCCCAGCTCTTCCGCTCCGACACCAAGTTCGACTCCGGCTCGGGCTGGCCCAGCTTCACCGAGCCCGCCGACCTCGAGGCGGTCGACTTCCACGTCGACCGGGGCCACGGGATGACCCGCACCGAGGTGGTCTGCCGGAGCTGCGGGGGCCACCTGGGCCACGTCTTCGACGACGGCCCCGGGCCCGGCGGCAAGCGCTACTGCATCAACTCCGCCGCGCTCGAGATGATCCCCGGGACGTGATGGACGCCCTGGCCCGACGACCGGGATCTGGGGGCGACGCCACGCCCGAGACGGCCGACCGTCGACCGCGAGGGCTGGTGGTCCGGCCGGTCCGACCCGAGGAGTGCGCGGAGGCGGGCAGGGCCACGCGCGCCGGTTTCGCCGCCCTCTCCGGCGAGGACGACGGGGAGTACCTCGACCTGATCGCGGACGTGGCCGGGCGCTGTGATCGCACCACCGTGCTGGTGGCGGTCGCGGGCGAGGCTCGCGTCCTCGGCTCGATCACCGTGGAGCTGACCGCCAAGGTCGACCCCGAACGCGCGCTGGTGCCCGGCGAGGCCCATCTGCGGATGCTCGGCGTGGCCCCGGAGGCGCAGGGGCGTGGCGCGGGACGCGCCCTGGTCGAGGCCGCGGCCGCGCTGGCGCGTTCCGCCGGCAAGTCCCGCCTGACCCTCGGCACCCGACCGGAGATGGCCGCGGCGCGCCGCCTGTACGAGCGCATGGGCTTTCGGGCCGGGCCTCCGGCGGAGTGGGCGCCGGGACACAGCTACCTCACCTACGAGCTGGACCTGGAGGCCGGACCCGCCGGCGTCTGAGCGCACGCGGAGCTCGGCTGGCCGCCGTCCGCGATGTGACGCCGCTGTCACCTCCTGTCCCGGAGCCTTCGAGCGCGTGCCAGCCGGATGACGCCCTTTTGACATCTGAGGCGTTTGATGCGTGCCGCCGGGACCGGGGCCGATACTACCGGTGGCGAGAACGCGGTCCTCGCGGGCGAGACGCCGCCGGGAGTGGGTCCTGCGGGGCGCAGGGTGGGCACGGGTCGGACCGCGGCATCGGGATCGGGGATGACCGATGCGGCCCGGGCCACACTCGCTCTCACGGGACCGGCTGCACCGGACCCGCCGCCCCACCGCGGAGCCAGGCGGCGAGACCGACCAGGCCCACCAGCGCGGTGGCGCCCACGACCAGGCCCAGCACCGATCCGGGCACCGCCGTCGCGAGCGCCAGCGCGCCCGCGCCGGCGGCCGCCCCGGCGGCGGCGGTGAGGGTCAGGCGAGCCCACCGGCGGCGCTCCACGGCGACGTCCGTGGCATGCGGCCCCCGCCATTCGCAGGCCGTGTGGGACAGCTCGGCGACGAGCACCAGGAGCAGACCGACCAGCGGCGCGAGGACGTCGACTGGGGCGCCGCGCCCGACCACGCAGGCCGCGTACGCGGCGGCCAGGAGGGCCACGCCCCACCCGATCGCTGCGGTGCGCGCCGTGGCCACCGCACCGGCGATCACCAGCAGGCCGGCGACGCCCACCCCGACGGCGGCATCGACCAGCGCCGGGACCGCGGCGACGGCGACTGCGCGCAGGAGGATCGCGATGACCAGCACCGCGGAGAGTGCGACCGCCAGCAGGGCGGGGATCAGCGAACGCGCAGCCGAGCGCGACGGCGCCACGCTTCCACCTCCGCCACCACCGGTTCCAGGGGCTCCCCCTTCGCCCAGGACGCGATCCCGACGCCGGCCTCGAGGAGCCGCGCGCGCACCGTCTCACGTTCCAGCCGCCACATCCTCCGGGCGAGTGCCGCTGCCGGGGATCGCGGGGCGGCGAGGTGGGATTCGACCGGAAGCTCGACCACGGCCACATCGAGGCCCCGGCCGCTCAGGTCGAGGAGCGCGGTCAGGAAGCGCCGGTCGAGCAGGGGGGTCAGCCCGACGATCAGAGCGTGGGGCGGCAGGAGGCGGATCGGGATCACCTCGATGCCCTTCCAGGCGTAGCTGAAGACCACCTCGGTGTCGAGGAGGGCGTCGATCAACCGGTACGCGTGGCGCAGGCCGCCCCCCACCTCGAGCCAGCGGAGCGTGCCGCCGAAGTCGATGACCCCCACGCGGTCGCGCTCGCGGAGCCAGGCGGAGGCGAGCGACGACGCTCCCCGGACCATCTGCTCCAGGGTGCTCGCCTGGTTGGGACCGGCCTGGGTGAAGGTGTCGAGCAGGAGCACCACGTCGACGTTCCGCTCGGGGTGTCGCTCGTTGACCCAGAGGCCACCGCGGCGGGCGGAGGCTCGCCAGTTGACGCTCCGGAGCTGATCGCCCGGGGCGTGGGGGCGGATGTCGGCGAACTCGACGCCCTCCCCCTTGCGAGCCGCCACCCGGTTGCCGGCGTAGAGGTGGGTGTGGGCCGGCCGGATCAGGGTGCGGAGCTGCTCCGGCCGCGGATAGGCACGGATCACCGTCTCGCTGCCCAGCCGCGCCTCGAACCGGCGCATCCGGAAGCCGTCGAAGGCGCGGAGGTGGACCGTCCCCAGGGGGTAGGCTCCCCAGCGCCGGTGCCGCACCGCGAAGCTGAGGCGCTGCCGCTCTCCGGCCGCGCGGGTGACGACCTTCGGGTTGTCGGCATCGACCAGCTCGGCCCCGGGCGGGAGCGCGAGCCCCACCTCGAGGCTCTCGACCTCGGGGGGGATGGCGACCTCGACGGTGACGTCGAGGCGGTCGCCCTCGACCACGCGGCTCTCGGATGCGGCGAGGCGCACCTCCGGGACCCCGGGGCGGCGCGCCCCGAGCAGGCCGGCCAGCAGGACGGCGGCCAGCGGTGCCGCCGCCGCGGCCAGCTCGGGGCGGCCGGCGGCGAGGGCGGCCAGGAGCAGCCCGGCGATCAGCCAGGGGTAGGCCAGGAGGCGACCGGTGGGAGCCCAGCTCACCCGGCCGCCGGACCGGCCTGGGTCGGTGGGGTGGGCACCGAGTCCAGGCAGGCGCGGATCACGTCCGCCCCCCGTGCCCCCCGCACCCACAGCTCGGGGCGCAGGCTCAATCGGTGTCCGAGGGCCGCGACCGCCACCGCCTTGACGTCCTCGGGCACCACGAAGTCCCGGCCGCGGAGGGCGGCCCGCGCCCTGGCCGCGGCCAGCACCGCCAGGCTGCCCCGGGGGCTGGCGCCAACCTGCACGTCGTTGCGGGCGCGGGTTGCGGCGACCAAGTCGACGATGTACGCGGTGATGGCGGGGTCGACGTGGACGTCCTCGACCGCGGCCTGGAGCGCGAGCAGGGCGGTCCGGTCGACGACCTGGCGGAGCTGGGCGCTGTCGCTGCGCCGCTCCACCCGGCGGCGCAGGATCTCCTGCTCCTGGTCGGCGCTGGGATAGCCGACCCCGATCCGGAGCAGGAAGCGATCGAGCTGGGCCTCGGGAAGGGGGTAGGTCCCCTCGTACTCGATGGGGTTCTGGGTCGCCACCACGATGAAGGGCGGCGTCAGCGGGCGGGTGACCCCGTCCACGGTGACCTGGCGCTCCTGCATCGCCTCGAGGAGGGCGGCCTGGGTCTTGGGGGGCGTCCGGTTGATCTCGTCGCCGAGCAGGAGGTTGGTGAAGACCGGCCCGGGCTGGAACGTGAAATCGGCCTTCCGCTGGTCGAAGATCGAGGAGCCGGTGATGTCGGAGGGGAGCAGGTCGGGGGTGAACTGGACCCTGCGGAACTCCAGGCCCATCACCTGGGCGAGGGAGCGCGCGATCAGGGTCTTGGCCAGGCCCGGGAAGTCCTCGATCAGGACGTGGCCGCCGGCCAGCACCCCGACCAGCAGCAGGTCGAGGGGATCCCGCTTGCCGACGATGACCTCCTCGACCTCGTGGAGGATCGCCTCTCCGGCGGCGGCGACGTCCCCGACGGTGGTCATCGCCGGCGTCGCGGCGGGCGGGCTGACGAGCGGAGCTGGAAGGGTCTGGTCACGGGTCGGGTCAGATGATCTCAAGGCGGTCGAGCACCCTGCCCACCTCGACCGAGGAGACCCCCGGCGCGGTGATCTCCGGACGGCGCGGGCTCCGCGGGCCGAGCAGGGGCTCCCCCGGCATCCCGACCAGGGCGGCGACCTCCCCCGCGCCGGGATCCACCTCGACCCGGCGGCGAGCCCAGAGCAGGGCGCAGGCCAGCTCCCGCAGCTCGGGCCGGAGCCGGGCCTCGGCGTCGAGGGCGGACTCGAGAGCGGCGGCGACCAGCCGCTCCAGCTCGCGCACCCGCGCCGGAACGGGGGCCGGCTGGCTCTGCGCGGGACGTCCCAGCCCGGACATCACGTCGGGGCCCGCGGCTCCCGGGGCGGCCGGGCCATGGAGCAGCCACCAGGCGGCGCACGCCGCCAGGCTGGCCACGTAGCCGAGGAGGAGCAGCGGGCCGGACCGGCTCCCGAGGGGTGCCAGCGGCGCCAGGAAAGCGACCGCGAGGGTGGCCAGCCCGGCCGCGACGAGGGGGGCGGCGGCGCGCCTCATCGCCATCTCCTCATGCCGGCCCGAGGTCGCGGCGCACCGCCGCCAGCGCGTCGAAGGCGGCCTGCCGCACCGGTTCGTCGATCTCCTGAAGGCTGAAGCGAGCGCGCTGGAAGAGCTCGACCAGCCGCCGGGCGGCGGACCGCCCGGCGCCCAGCAGGACCAGGCTCCGCTCCAGGTGCTCGGTGGGCGCGTCCGCGGGCCGGCGCGGTGAACCCGCGGCGCCGAGCAGCCGCTCCATGGCGGCGTAGGCGGCGATGACCGCGCGGCGGGGATCCACCTCCCTGCCGAGGGCGTCGAGGGCCGCGTCCACGGCCGCGATCGCCACCGGCTGCCCCCCCGTCGGGACGTCCGGCGGGACGGCGCCGGTGGGACGCGACCGGATCACGAGCACCAGGGTGAACACGAGCGCCAGGGCGACCCCGATCACCAGCGCAACCAGGAGCACCGTCGTGGGCGCGGCCTGCGCCGGGGGTGTGACCGGCTGCAGCACCGCCGATGACGCCGGCCCGGGATGATGGCGCGACCCCGTCGACGGCGACCCCGCCCCGATGGTCACCGGGTGCCCGATCCACCAGGCCGCGATCGCCGCCAGCAGCAGGATCGGGGAGAGGGTCGCCGCCATCCTCTGCCAGAAGCTCAGCCGGGGACGCTCCGATCCCGCGCGCCGGCGCACCACGAGCGCCATCGGCAGCCCGCCCAGCGCGACGCCGATCATGATCCCCACCAGGGCGTAGGTGGCCGTCTGCCAGACCGCCGGCGCGGCGGGAACGGGGATCGCACCCCCGGGGCTGCCCCGGGTCCCGATCGCCACGGCGAGGAGCAGGACGGTGGCCAGGCCCAGGACCGCCGCGGACCTCCAGGCGGCGCGGGCGCGCGCGCCGGGGCCCGACCCCCGATCTCGGCCGGGCGAGCTGCCGGTACCGTCCGCGCCCATCGCTGCCTACGGTAGCGTCGGACCGCCCGGCTCGGGCTCGGGTAGGGCAAACCCCCGGGAAAACCCGTGGGCCGGCCGGCTGGGCGGGTGAGGCCCGCACTCCCTAACCTTGGGCCATGTTCACCAGCTCGGTCGCATCCCGGACCGGTGCCACCGCTGCGGGCTTCCACGCGAGGGACCTACGGCGGTTGCCGGCGCGGCTGGTCGCGGCGCCGACGTGGCTCTCCACCATCCACCTGCTGGCCGGGTTCCCGATCGGGATCGCCAGCTTCACGGTCGTGATCACCGGGTTGTCGCTCGGGGTCGGGCTGCTGCCCCTCTTCCTCATCGGCATCCCGGTGCTGAGCTGCACCATCTGGGTGGCGACGGCGTGCGGAGGGTGCGAGCGGGCGCGCTTCGCGCTCCTGCTCGGTCAGACCGTTCCTCCGCCCCTCGCCCCGGTTAGCGGCCCCGGGTGGTGGCACCCGATGATCCAGCCGCTCCGCACCGCCTCGGCGTGGCGCCAGGTCGGATACTGCCTGCTCCGCTTCCCGGTGGGGGCCGTCGACTTCGCCGTCACCCTGGCGATCTGGGCCGTCCCGGTGGCCCTGATCACCCTCCCCGCCTACGACGGCGCGCTGCCGCGCGGCGCCGCCTCCATCGGCGGATGGACCATCCGGGGGCCGCTGGCTCTGACCGGCGCGGTCCTCACCGGGCTGGTCCTGCTAGTGGCGGCTCCGCTCGTCGTCCAGGGTCTGGCCACGGTGGAGAGCGCCCTGGCACGGCTGCTGCTCGGCCCCGGGTCGCGCGGGCTCGCCGCCCGGGTCGCCCAGCTCGAGGACAGCCGGGCACGGGTGGTCGGCGCCGCTGAGGCCGAGCGTCTCCGCATCGAGCGCGACCTCCACGACGGCGCTCAGCAGCGCCTGGTCTCGGTGGCCATGGAACTGGGCCGCGCCAAGGCCAAGTTCGGCACCGATCCGGAGGGCGCGCGCGACCTCATCGACCACGCTCACTCCGAGGCCAAGGAGGCGCTGGTGGAGCTGCGCCAGCTGGTCCGCGGCGTCCACCCCCCCGTGCTCACCGACCGCGGCCTGGACGCCGCCGTCTCCGGGCTCGCCGCCCTCTCCCCGATCCCGGTCGCGGTGAACGTCGAGATCCCGCAGCGACCGTCGCTCACCATCGAGTCGATCGCCTACTTCGTGGTGGCCGAGTCCCTCGCCAACGTCGCCAAGCACGCCGGGGCGCGGCACGCCGCGGTGGACATCCGCGCCGCCGCGGGGGTGCTGAGCATCAGCGTGCGCGACGACGGCGTCGGGGGTGCCGACCCCGCGGGAGGCGGCCTGACCGGCCTCGCCAATCGGGTGGCCGGCGTCGACGGGAGGCTCAGCATCGACAGCCCCCCGGGAGGACCGACCGTGATCCAGGTGGAGCTGCCATGCGCGTCGTGATCGCCGAGGACTCGGTCCTACTTCGCGAGGGCCTCTCCCGGCTGCTGGTCGAGGCCGGCTGCAACGTCGTGGCCGCGACCGGTGACGCCGAGACCTTCCTCCGTGCCGTGGACGCCCAGCGCCCCGATGTGGTGGTGGTCGACGTCCGGATGCCACCGACCTTCACCGACGAGGGGCTGCGCGCCGCCCTGGTGGTGCGGCGCCAGTGGCCGGCGGTGAGCGTCCTGGTGCTCTCGCAGTACGTCGAGGAGCGTTACGCCACCGAGCTGCTGACCGAGCACCGCGGCGGGGTCGGTTACCTCCTCAAGGACCGGGTGGCCGACGTCGGCGAGTTTGTCGACGACCTGCGCCGGGTCGCCGCCGGCGGGAGCGTGCTCGACCCGGAGGTCGTCGCCCAGCTCCTGGCGCGCAGCCGCAGTCCCCTGGCCGCGCTCACCCCCCGCGAGCAGCGGGTGCTCGGGCTGATGGCGGAGGGACGTTCCAACGCGGGCATCGCGGCAGCCCTGAGCATTGGCACGGCCGCGGTCGAGAAGTACGTCAACAGCATCTTCAGCAAGCTCGAGCTCGCACCCGCCGACAGCGACCATCGGCGCGTGCTGGCCGTGCTCCGCTACCTCGGCAACTGAGGGATCCCGACGTGTCCACACCGCTGCTGCTGACCAGGGGCCGTCTCACCGCGCTGGCCGTCGGCGTGCCCGTCTCGCTGGCCCTGATCGCCTGGGGGGCGCTCAACGTCGTCGCGCTGCTGAGCGCGGACAGCTTCCAGATCCACCGCAGCGTTGCCGCGACGGGCAGCCAGGTGAGCGTCTCGGTCGACTCCGGCAACCTGACCCTGGAGCCGGCCGCGGGCGACCGGGTGGTGCTGACCGGGGTCGCCCACTACGGGCTGATCCGCCCCACTGTCGCCGTCACCATGACCGGTGCCGGCGTGGCCGTCACAGCCAACTGCGCGCGGTTCCTGGTGGACGAGTGCGACATCGACCTCACCGTCGCCGTCCCCGCGGGCCTCGCGGTCACCGCCTCGGCCGGCTCCGGCGACATCACCGCCTCTGATCTGGACGCTCTCACCCTCCACGCGGACTCCGGCAACCTCCAGGTCAACGGCGGCTCCGGCCTGCTCCACCTCAGCACCGATTCCGGCCAGATCACCGGGGTCGCGATGGATGCGTCCGACGTCAACGCCAGCGCGGACTCCGGGGACATCTCGCTGGACTTCGCCCGCGCCCCCGCCGACGTCTCCATCCAGGACGACTCCGGCGACGTCACCGTGACCGTTCCGTCCGGGGGCCCCGCCTACGCCGTCTCCGCCCACTCGGACTCCGGCAGCACCTCCGTCGAGGTGCCCACCGACCCCACCTCCACCCATGACATCTCGATCTCGGTGGACTCCGGCAACGCGGTGGTGGATCCCCGCGACTGAGGGCGCGCGGAGAGGCCGACCCGGCGACTCCGGGCGCGCGGAGAAGCCGACCCCACGGATGAGCCGCTTCCAGGGCTGAGACCGGGCCGGGACGGCCCGGGTTGAGCGGGCCCCCAGGATTCTCTGAGCAGACTCCCAGGATCGGGTGTCACCATCGGAGCGTGGATCAAACCGCGGCCGATCCCACCCGGGTGCTGGTGGTCGACGACGAGAGCAACATCACCGACCTGGTGACCATGGCCCTCCGCTACGAGGGCTTCCAGGTGGAGAGCGCCACCACCGCACGCCAGGCACGGGAGGCGGTGCTCGACCGCCATCCGGACCTGATCGTGCTGGACGTCGGGCTCCCCGACGAGGACGGCTTCAGCCTCACCCAGCGGCTGGTGGCCGAGGGTCACCGGGTGCCGGTGATCTTCCTGACCGCGCGCGACGCCACCGAGGAGAAGGTGCGCGGCCTCACCGTGGGCGGCGACGACTACGTGACCAAGCCCTTCAGCATCGAGGAGCTGGTGGCGCGCATCCGGGCGGTGCTGCGGCGCTACCAGGCCAGCTCGGCGTCGACCACCACCCGGCTGAGCGTCGCCGACCTGGAGCTCGACGAGGAGAGCCACGAGGTCTGGCGTGCGGGGAGGCTGATCGATCTGACCCGCACCGAGTTCCGGCTGCTCCGCTACCTGCTGGCCA
>Ga0181533_1002452_pt1 | contig 21780 bp, 23 predicted proteins | sample PEATcosm2014_Bin_45_FD_119772 | JGI IMG/M metagenome (GOLD analysis project Ga0181533, IMG submission 119772) | Peatland microbial communities from MTU Mesocosm Facility, Houghton, MI, USA - PEATcosm2014_Bin11_60_metaG | ecosystem: Environmental > Terrestrial > Soil > Wetlands > Peat | place...
TAGCAAAGCAAAGGTCTTAATCCGACGTAGAAACTGGTTAACATTCCATGAATTTCAGAGACTTGCGTAGAGGGCTAATCAGGTTCTTCTTTGGGCTCGGTCTTCTTTTCCTCATAATTGGCGCAATCCGCACTGCCATGAACAAGGCGGTCAGTGATTGGCTGTCGAATGATCTTCTGGTCGCTGGCGCGGTCTTCATAATCGTCGCCGTTGGGATTTATTGGTTCACTTAGGGAACCGTCATCTGCAGAAGCAACACCAAAAGATAACCAACCAATCCGATGAATGAGCGCGCGCAAGCGCCTTAATACAGTTCGAGATGTTCGATAGGGGGAGCCGGCCATGCCTCGTCAGCGTGTGCACCTCCGCGCGGTCCTCTTCGACCTGCACCTCACCTGGCTGGCTACAGGCCGCACTTCGGCCCCCCAGTCCCGGAACAAGTCTCGAGGTTCCTCCGCGACCGAGGCGTGTCAGTCCCGACTAAGGCCTGGGAGGCAGCCCTGATCCAGGTCCACCGCGTTGACTATCCGAGGTACGGCTACCCAGACTGGGAGCGTTACATCGGTCGCGTCTTCGAGATTGTGCGCGCGAGGCCCAAGGAGCCGACCTTCAGGGCGGTGGTCCGCGAGTACCAGAGGACGAGGTGGAGCCCCCTCCCGTTCGCGAAGGAGGCCGTCCGGAGGGCGAAGAGGCTCGACCTGAAGACGGCGCTGGTGACGTCCGTCGCCCGCTTCCGCTTCGAACGAGACTTGCGGAACGTCCTCGCCGGGATCGACTTCGTCGTGGATGGGAACACATTCCACTGCGAAAAGTCGGGCCCGGAGATCTACGTCAGGACTCTGCAGGCCCTCAGGGTCAGGCCGGAAGAGGCGGTCATGGTCGGGGACGAGCTGGAGGGGGACGTGCTCATCCCGACCAGGATCGGCATGAGGGCCATCCTCATCCACAAGGAGAAGCCGACCTGGGAGGAATCCCAGGCCATCGGCGGGAATGTCGTCGCGAGAGACCTGAGGCACGCCATGGACATCGTGGATGCCTGGGTGAGCACCGCCCCTCTTGGATGAACCAGGAAGAAGCGCCTCAGAACGGATACTGAAGACACGATTAGTGCATCCATGTCGCGCCAACTTATCCCGACTCAGGGAGTGTCTCCGCCTACGGCGACCTTTCTCGTTCTAGCGCGAGAGTTTCAAACATACCTCGCATGGCCTTAGACGGGCAGACACCCGCAGAGGTCGCGGGAATTGGGGTCGAGGACGCGAATAAGTGGATGGAACTGCTTAAGAGAGCAATCGCGTCATCTTAGGAGCGTTGAACAGCCGTCAGGTTCCGTCCAATACCGCTTATACCATCTTTTACCTCATCTGGTTTGTCATCGGTATCTATATTCTGGTTTGGTTCTATTCAGCAATCAAACGAATCGAGAAGTCGCTCAAGGAGATAGAGAAGAGGTTGGAATCGCAGACTGAGAAGGGAACCAGCCAAACTGGGTCAACTGCATAAGCCATCACCCACGGTTGGACAGCCCTTCACATCACCCGAACATTGGACAGAGCCGCGAACAGCGTTCTTGGTTATTGTCCAACACCATCAAAATCGCTGGTAATCTGGTTAGACTTGTGTTCAAATAACCTGCTCTCACAAAGGATTGCGGTGAAATATCAACGACCATTAACGTAGAGACCGTCAGACACAAGAAGAAAGAATCCACCCTAAAGTGGTTCATCATCGGCATCATACCAATCCTAGACCTCTGGTTCCTCTGGAGACTAGCGGAAACCATTTCCGCCCATGAGAAAATCAGCGTAGACGAGACGAAGATTCCCCAATAAGCCAACACGAAGGTCATCGGCACAGCCGAGAATCGGTGCTAGGGCACTTGCTGAGGATGCAAGCACCAAGTGGGCTTGGCACCCCACAGCCCTAAGCCAATCGCAGAATATCTATTCGTTTATCGACAAAGTTTCTGCCGTCAACTATGGATTTGAGCCTACACAAGTGGGTTCAAATCCCACCCGCGGTCCACCATCTATTTCTTCCCGGCCCCTACATGTTGTCCCACTAGGCCTCCTCAGGGATTCACGAATTTACCTACAGGTATAATTACCTCAAGAATCGTTTACCTTATGTTGGGCTTTGCCTAACAATGCGGGCGAACGGGTTGATAGCCTCACTGAGCGGGATAAGGGGTATCCTCAACGTCGACCTGACTCTTGAGGATGTTGCGCGTCTCGCAGGCAACTTTGTCCGAACAACCGGCTCGAATGAAATCCTCATCGCGAGGGACACTCGGGGCACAGGACCGGCAATCAGTAAGGCAGTCGCCGCTACCGCTATGTCGAGGGGGATCAGGGTCCTAGACTACGGCGTAATCTCAACGCCTGCGCTGTTCCGAGAGAGCCGGGTCAGCGGGAGACCTGCAGTGATGGTCACCGCTTCTCACAACGAACCCGAGTTCAACGGGTTGAAATTCATCTCAGAGGGCAAGGGAATCACGAAAAAGGTGTTCGACGTGGTGACGGGTCCCAATACGTGGCAACCAGAAAGCTTTGGGGCCGGCACCATTAGACGCGCGCTGAAACCGACCTACGTCGAAGACCTGATTCAGAGATTCGGCGCAGGCTCGTGCGAGGGAGTCAAGGTCGCACTCGACCTAGGCGGAGGAGCCGCGATATCACATGCCACGAAATTGCTGAGAAAGCTGGGTTGCGAAGTATGTTCAATCAATGACGCGGCAAGCGTCTTCAGCAGGAAGGTTGACCCGGTCGCCGACGAACTCACTGTCCTGAGGAGACTCGTCAGGGAGAGGGGTTGCGACATCGGCCTCGGTTTCGATTGCGATGGTGACAGGCTGGTCATAGTCGACGCCGCCGGGCGGAAGAGGAACGGCGACTTCATGCTGACGTTCGCGATCTCCGAGCTTCTCGAGGAGACGGGAGAGACGAGGGTCGTGGTTTCTCAGGACACGACGCAGGCTATCGACGACATCGTAAGGAGGACCGGAGGGCACGTCTTCAGGTCAAAGGTGGGGGAGGCGAACGTGGTCGGTGTAATGGGCGAGACCGGAGCAAGGCTGGGGGGAGAGGGGAGCAGCGGTGGCCTCATCGATACGGAGTTCAACTACTGCAGGGACTCGATGCTGGCTGCAATTGTAATCATAAGGGCACTCAGAGGGAAGGGGCGCAGGGCGTACGAATTGGTGCCCGTCTACCATCAGGAAAGAGTGGCGGTCTCCGTCTCCAAGTCCAAGGCGCAGAAGGCCTTCAGGTCGCTGGCCACCAGGTATGATGAGGCCGACATGATGGACGGAATCAAGATCAGGCTCTCCAGACGTTCCTGGGTCCTCATGAGGGTCTCAGGAACGGAGGACCTGGTCCGGGTGTCAGCCGAGGCGGAGACGGCGCGGGAGGCCCTCCGGAACGCCAAGACCTTCGCGGCAAAACTGTTGGAGTTGAGCAGGTAGCACGCCAGACGAGAAGCAAATCATCAAGTCCATTGTGGGCGCCGCGGGAAGAGTGCCGGCAGGGTGCACAAGGATAGGCGACGATGTGGCGGTCATTCCGGCCCGCGGGAAGAAGCTCGTGCTCAAGGTCGATATGCTAGTCGAAAACACGGACGTCCCGCCAGGCATGAGCTACAGGCAGGCGGCCAGGAAGACGGTCGCAATGTGCGTGAGCGACTTCGCGGCCAAGGGCGTGAGGCCTGATTCGTTCATGGTCTCACTCGGGCTCCGTAGATCGACAACACAGGAGCAAGTCGACCAACTCGGGAGAGGTTTCAGGGACGCCGAAAGGGAGTGGGGCGTTCGAATAGTTGGTGGCGACACGAACGAGGCGGACCAGCTGGTAATCGATTGCACGATGGTCGGGTTCGCGAAGAAGGTCGTTGAGAGGAGAGGGGCCAGACCGGGGGACGCGCTCGTGGTGACGGGCCCTTTTGGATACCCACCCGCTGGGCTGAAGATAATGATCGACGACGCGAGGGCAGAAAGGAGATTTAGAGAAACAGCGACCAGAAGTGTCACGAAGCCGACCCCTGACCTCAACGTGGGCATCGCGCTTGCGGGCTGCCTGACCTCGGCGATGGATTCCAGCGACGGACTGGCCAGGAGCATTCACACCCTGGCTGAGGCGAGCGGAGTCGGTTTCGAGATTGACAAGTTGCCGGCGGGCAAAGGGGTTGCAGAGTTCGCCGAAGACAACGGCCTGTCGCTCCAGGACCTCGTGCTGGCAGGGGGCGAAGAATACGTCATCGTGGGAACGGTCAGCCCGAGGAAGCTCGCCTCGGCTAGAGAGGCGGCGAAATCAGTAGGGAGCCAGGTTACGGTAATCGGGAGGGCGACTCGGGAGAAGGGCAGAGTCGTCCTCCTGACAGGGCGATCAAGGAAGCGGATTCGCGATGAAGGCTGGACGCACCTACGCTGAAGCCGTCTTCACTACTTTCGCGAACTTCTTGACGAGAAAGTCGGCCCGTTCTTGGCCGTTCGACTCTGCGAAGACCCTGATCAGCGGCTCCGTTCCGCTCGGCCTGGCCAACACCCACGAATGCTCGTCTGTCCACACCTTGACCCCGTCGATGCGTTCAATTTCCCCCTTCGCTTGACGCTCGACGGTCCTCATCACTGAGTTGACTTTCTTCCTATCTACCTCGATCTTGGTCTTCGCCTGGAAGAACCTGGGGACCGAGAACGCGAGCGCCCTCGAGAAGGCCATGCCTCTCGAAGCGAGGCACTCAAGCATCAGCGCAGTGGTCATCCCGCCGTCGCGGACCGGGAGGTGGGGCATGTACATACACCCGCCGTTCTCTTCGAACCCGAAGACCGCACTTCTTTCGATGATGGTGCGTGAGATGTCGACGCTCCCCACCTTCGTCCTGAGGACCTTGGCGTCACGCTTCTTTGCGACGATTTCGATCGCCTGACTGGAGCTGACGGAGGTCACGATCGTACCCCCAGGATGCTTCTCCAAGACATAGTCTGCGATGAGGCACCCTGTCTGGTCTCCCCACAGAATCCTCCCTTCCTCGTCGCAGAAGATCGAACGGTCGCCGTCACCGTCATAGGCTACACCGAGGTCTGCTCCCACCGATTTCACGGCTGCCGACAGGTCCTTCAGTGTTTCAGGAGTCGGCTCCGGGCCCCTCCCCGGGAACGTTCCATCCACCACCGAATTGAGAGTAATCAGCTTGCATCCGAGTGCCTCGACCATGTATGGAGCGGCGACACACTGGGCGCCGTTCCCGGCGTCCATGACGACTGTGAACTTCCTCCCCGCGACCAGCTTGGAGTCGACCTTCGATAGAATTCCCGCGATGTAGTTCCTGACCACGGATGGCTCAGGCCTTGCTATTCCGATGGTCTTCCAGTCGGCCTTTGTCTGGGACCGGTCGAAGAAGATCTTCTCGATTCGCTGCTCGTCGAGCCTCGGTACCTCTACGCCGTCCGGGCCTGCGACCTTCAATCCGTTGTACTGTGCCGGGTTGTGGGAAGCGGTTACCATCACCCCGCCCTTGAAGCCCATCGTCTTCACGGCGTACTGCAGGGCAGGGGTCGGGACCAGCCCCGCCTCTGCGACATCCCGTCCGGAGCTCATCAGCCCTGAGATGGCGGCGTTGGCAAGGGCAGGACTTGATACCCTTCCGTCTTGGCCGACAAGGAGCTCACCGCCCCCAAAATAGGTTCCAATGGCCTCCCCAAGGTTAATCGCGAAATCGAGGTCGTGGGAGACGCCCGGCACGAACCTGATACCATTGGTGCCGAAGAGCCGCTGCTGGGCTGCGGCCAAGGCCTCGGTTTCCTCCCACACGAGAGAAAAACCTTCCGAATCAGGAGGGTTTCAGGAATCAGCATAACGGCCTGTGTGGCAAAAGCTTATGTCGAAACCCGGAGCGACGCCATTCGGGCCCGTAGCGCAGATCCATGCTGTGAGCGAAATACGGATAGCGTGGCAGCCTTCTAAGCTGTAGAGAGCCAAGGCTCGCAGAGGTCGTGGGTTCAAATCCCACCGGGCCCGCATACGCCTGGTCTAGGGCGCCCCAATACAACCGCCGTTATTTGTCCAACGCTAGATAGGTCGCAGCCCCCCAATCACGTTGCGTAGTGTGATGTCCTGCAAAGACTACCCTGCCTCCTAGTTTGAGGCCTGTCTGATGTCTGTCCGGGCCGGCCGTGTTGGACCTCGCCAGACATCTGAGGATTCTGCGCCTGTTTTCTCCTGACCTAGATCCCTGTGTTGACCCTGATAAGGTGTCCGAAGAAGTACAACGCCACCGTGACTCCGAACATTATCAGAAGTATCTCTAGGAAGTCCCGGAGGAAAGGTTTTCCGGAAATCACAGTGCTGTAGTATGAAATCAGCGCGAGAATCACCACGGCGAGGAGCAATGACGTCCCAAGAGCATAGATCATGCTCGTAGTAAGGAAGTACGGGGTCGCCAGGATTATCGCGGTGATGAAGTAGGAGATGCCGGTGTAGACCGCACTCAGCTTGGCCGATCCTTGAAACCCCTGTTTGGCTTGTGCGAAGGCCGCTGAAGCCATGGCTAGCGAGGCCGCGGCTCCCGCAGTCACGCCTGCTAGACCCGCATATTCGGTAATGTCGTAGATTCCCAGCGAGCCTGCGTGAATCCCGGTAATCTCGATCAGTGCGTCGGCAAGTCCTAGGACGACGAAGGAGATGTAGCGTATCGCCGAGCTTTCGATCTTCTGGGCGAATTCCTTCTCGTGCTCCTGCTCGTCTGCGACCATCTCTTCGAAGGCTGCCTTGTCGGCTTCAGGAATCAGGCCGGCGAGCGCCCGGTATTCCTTGACAACCGAAGATTCATGTCTGTCAAGGAACCTCGAAGCGAATGTAAGCCCAAGTACCCTCCTCAGAAAAAGGACCCAGTAGAGCTTGACCCTGTCTACCTTCGGCTCCTCTTCTGGAGCGTACTTCTTCCAGAATTCGTAGTGCTTATTCTCCGTCGCCGAGAGGTGCATCAGGACACCCGCGAAAGGACTTGCGCTGGAGACCGTCTTGGAAAGACGCTCGTAGAGCTTCGCGTCGGTGAATTCGTGTGACATCCGCGTCTTTGCGATTCTCGAAAGCTTGGGGTTGGAGGATGTCATTTCTGCAGATGCCGCTCAAACAGAGGGGCATATTTGAACGCTCAGAGGTGGCTCGGCGGAAGGAGACCCGACTCCGACAGAACCTATTCGAGGAAGAAAGCAGGCTTCATGGGAAGAGCATCCTTGCCCTTGTCGGCCGGGTCGCTGATTCCCTTGCCTCCGGCTTTCTGTACGCTCACTGTAACTCCCAGCTCTCCAGACATGAACTCCGAGGCATCGGAGAGCGCCCCGTATTCGTCGAAGCCCCGGTGGGCCAGGTACTTCCCGACCATCTCCTCGCCCAGCTCGAAGCTTAGCTTGAAGACCCTGTCCGGCCCGATCTTCAGGGCGGCGAACCTCTTCACTGCCGCTCCGACGTTCTCCTTCTTCTGCTTCGCAGCCACCAGTTCCATGAAGTAACTCCTTGCCGAGTCGGATGAGACGTACACGTTCAACTCCGAACGTGGGCCCTTGACCACTCTGAGGACGTTGCGGGCATCCTCGATGACCTTACTGACTACGGTCTCGGCCAGTTCAGCCTCCTCGTCCAAGGGGAAGTCCTTCAGCGCTGGCCAGTCTGCCTGGCACGCAAGTCCCTTGTTCCCCAGCTCGTGGTTGAGGTCCTCGGCCATGAACGGAGTGAAGGGTGCCATCATCCGCAACCAGGCATTGAAGACGTCGATGAGCGTCTCCTTCCGTGGCTTCCTGCTCCTGCGGATGTAGTACCTGACATCGTTCCACATGTCAAGGAAGGTTGTGGCCGCTGCCCTCCTGATCTTCATCTCCTCCATCGCCTGCGTCGCTGTCGCAATCCTCCTGTGAACCGAGGAAATCAGCCAAGAGTCCATCGCCTCCTTGTCGCGGCTCGCCGCTGACTTCAGGCTCTTTTTCACGAACGGTATCACTGACTCGACCTTGGCCTTGGCGTCCTCGGCGTTCCTCTCGCGCCAGTCGGCGTCGTCCATCCCGTCGGCTGTCAGCGCCAGAGCCAGCCTGAAACCGTCGGCGCCGTACTTCTCCAAGGCCGCCCTCCAGGTGACGAAGTTTCCCTTCGTCTTGCTCATCTTCTTGCCTTCCACCAAGATCATGCCGTTGATGCCGAATCCCCTCGGCCAGTACTTCTCCGGGAACAGAGCCGCATGGTGGAATGCGAAGAAGGTCAGGTGGTTTGGGATCAGCTCCTTCGCGGAGTTGCGCATGTCGACTGGGTACCAGTACGAGAACTCGGCGTGCAGGTTTCTCAATCGCTTTTCTGTCATCTTTGCGGCCTTTGAGATGTTGGCGGGATTGCCCTTTCCGAAGAAGACGTAGTCGAAGACCTGCGGAGTCAGGCTCTCCGTCGCCAACTTCTCCAGATTGACGAACTTGCTGAGGGTGTAGTACGCCATGTAGATTGTCGAGTCGCTCAGGGTTTCAACTATCCACTCTTTGTCCCAGGGCAGCTTGGTCCCCATCCCAGAGCGCCTGGCGCAGGGCCAGTCGTTCAGCCACTCGATGGTCGAGTAGAACCACTGTCGGGCGTCTTCGGGGAAGACCCCCGCCCGCTCGATGACCTGTCTGGCCTTCGCCTTCCATTCGGCGTTCGAGTAGTTCAGGAACCACTGGTTCTCAAGAATCTTCACGTAGCAGCGGGTGCCGCAGCGGCAGACGACCTTCTGGGGAAGCTCGAGCATCTTGCCCAGACGAGCGGTCTTGGTCAGGAGCTCGACCGCCTTCTCCTTCGCTTCGCTCACGGTCAGGCCGGCCAGCGGGCCGGACGCCTGGGACATTACGCCTCTATGGAACTCCGCGCTGTAGACCTCCTCGGTGGCCGCCTCTAGACGGGGGTCGAGGGAGTCCGTGGCGCCCGACTTCTTCACGGCGTCCTCAGCCGGGACCTGGGAGTACCCGCTCAGCGTGATGATGGAGATCGGCCGCAGCTTGTCGGCTATCTCTTTGACTGGCCCTGTCACATCGAGCCTCCCCTCCTGGATGTCCCTGAGCGCTATCAAGTCGTATGGCGCGTGGGCGGGGACGCTGTAGACCACACCCGTGGCAAGGGCTTCGTCGACGAACCTTCCCGGGAGCACAGGGAGCGACTTTCCGGTCAGTGGTGCCATCGCATACCTGCCGACCAGCTCGGAGCCCTTGAAGGACCGCACAGGCGTGACTTCGTGTTTCTGCTCGACCAGCCTCGTCAGTGCCGAGGAGCTGACGACCCAAAGCTCGCCGTCGACTCTGGCCTCGGAGTACTCCGCGCCGGGGTTGACCCAGATGTTGGTCGCACCATAGATCGTCTCTGGCCGCAGAGTGGCCGCTACCAAGGCGAACTCTCCTAGGTGGAACTTGATCAGGTTGAACTCCTCGGGCGAGACACCTTCACCCTCCATCCTGTCGTGATCTCCCGTCGGACTCCTGTCGAAGGAGCACCAGACTACCGGGTGGGTCCCCTGCACGACGTAGCCGAGTTCCCTGAGCCTGAGATACTGCCATTCCACGAACTTCCGGTATGCGGGGTCCACGGTCCTGAACTCCCTCCTCCAGTCGATTGAGAACCCGGTGTCCTTCATCACCTGCCTGCTGACCTTCGTGTAGTACGACGCTAGGTACTCCGGGTCGGTGAACTTCTCGACCTCGGCCTCAGGGACGCCGTCCATCTCCACGAAGGCGCGTCTGACTGCCTTGTCGCCCTGCTTCAGCCTGTAGCTCATACCGACGATCGTCTTGCCGGTCCAGTGCCAGGCCCACGGGAATAGTACGTTGTAGCCCTGCATCCTCCTGAACCTGGCGTAGAATTCGGCACGCGCCGCGGTGAAGGCCGTGCCGACGTGCACCGCGGCGTTCATGTACGGGTACGGGACGGTGACGAACATCTTCTTCTTGCCCACCACCGGGTCGGGTTCGAAGACCCGCCTGTCTGCCCACACCTTGAGCCAGTACTTCTCCCTGTTAGCCAATCACTTCAACTCGAAGGACCCGACAGAAGCCTGTCGGCCAGCGCAGCAGCCTCGTCGATCTTGTCCACCAGGGGGCCGCCTCCCTGGGCGAAAGCGGGAGAGCCACCTCCCGAGCCTCCGAGGATAGGGGCCAGCTTCCTTACGATGTCGCCTGCGGAGAACCCGTGCTGCCGGGCGGAGGAGCCCACGAAGCAGATTACGCGTGCGGAGTTGCCGGCGGGGAAGAGACAAACGTAGACCAGCGAGGGCTCGGATGAAACGCTCTTCTGCCCTTGAGCAATAATCTGTTCCTCGCCGAGCGGCGGCCGCTTTGAGACATACAGCTTTGCCGAGCCCGCCTGTCTGGCCCGGGAGACGACATCGGCGGTCGACAGGTCAACCAGCGCCTGGCCCAGAGCCTTCTCCCTTGTCCGTGTCGCCTCGAAGTCCCGGAGCAGGGTCCTGGCGACGCTGGGAAGGTTTTCCCTCTGGGTGCCCAGAATCCTTGATAGTTCCTGCAACTCGGAATCCGTGCGGTGGATGTACTCGATCCCCGCCTCGCCAGCGACGAACTCGAGCCTCTCGATCCCGTCCTGGATGCGCTCGGCCTTCGTGATTTTGACGAAGCCGACCTCGCCGGTGGTCCGGGTGTGGGTCCCGCCGCAAGCCTCGATGTCCCAGCCGCCGATGTCAACGACCCTGACACTGCTGCCGGGGACGACCCCACCTTGGTAGAGCCTGAAACCGTATTTCTCCTCGGCCTTCTGCCTGGGCATGAAGGTGTTCTTGATCTTCAGGTTCCTCCTTACGATTAGGTTGGCAAGGTCTTCGATCTTCTGCACTTCCTGCTCGGTGAGGTGGGAGAAGTGGGTTATGTCGATTCTGCCGTAGTCCTCCTCCTTGAATGCCGAGTGTTGCCAGACCCAGGGGCCCAGTACCTGCCTCGATGAGCCGTTCAGGATGTGCGTGGCCGTGTGAATCTGTGTTATCCTAGTCCTCCTTCTCTCGTCGACGTGGCATTCGACCTGGGCTCCTGCCCTTGGGGCCTTTCCTTCGAGCCTGTGGATGACGATGTCGCCGTACCTCTCCACGTCCACGACCTTCGCGCCGCCTATCATGCCCCGATCTGGCTCCTGGCCGCCCCCCCTCGGGTAGAAGACCGTCCGGTTCAGGACGACGTTGTTGCCCGGGAAGACCTTCAGGACCCTCGCCGTGAAGTCGAAGTCGGCGTCGTCCTCGTAGTAGAGCAACTTCGTGGGATGCAGTTTGCCGATGCGGAAACCGGGCTTCGGTTCCTCGAACTTGCGGGTGATGTGCCTGGCCTGTACCTTTTCGTAGAAGTCCTCTGGCATCTCGACCTTCGCTCCAGCCTCGATCAGCCGTTCCGGAGTGACGCCATCGGAGTCGTACATCCTGATCAGGTCGTCGGTCGAGACTGACTTCCCGCCCGCCGCTATCGAGGAGACGATCTTGGAGACGCGCTCAGTGGAGGAGGCATACCGGGACTCTTCGACTCCGAGGACCTCGGCCACGTCCTGCCTGTGCTCCTCGAGCTCAGGGTACATCGCCTTCAGGTAGTCGATGTGCCAGTTGACGATGTCGGAAATCGAGAGCGGGAACCTGTGGTAGTTGATGAAGTTCATTGCCCTCCGGTAGAGGATCCTCAGATTGTAGCCGCCGCCGGAGTTGCTTGGAAGCATTCCGTCCGCGATCCCGAAGAGAAGAGTCTGCGCGTGGTCGGCGATCGCGTACATGGCCTCGAGTGGGGCGAGCTGCGCCTCGAGCTTCCCGCTCTCGACCCCGAGCTTCTTCGCGATAATCTCCCGCTGACCCGAGAGGGAGCCGAACTCGTCTGCGTTCATCATCCCGGCGAGCTTCGAATACTCCAGGAAGAGCCTGCGGTCGACCTCGACCTTGCAGAGGTCTTCCATCTTGCTGAGGATGGTCTTGAATTCGGTGTCGTAGCAGGTTGCCGTCCCCTGGGTCAGCCAGGCCCACCTGTTGAGCCCCGACCCCATGTCGACGACCTTCTTCTCCATCTCCCTGTAGTCGTCGATCTCTCCCTCGAAGGCTGTGAAGACCGCGTTGCCGAGCTCCAGGCCCCTGACGAAGAACTCGAGCGAGTATCCGAACGCGCCGTAGCCGACCCAGACCTCCTCGTTGAAGGTGATCTCTTTCTTGGGGATTCCGAATTCCCTTGTCATCAACTCGAAGTCTAGGTCGATGCATCTGTCCTTCCAGTAGCCCTCTCTGTCGGCGATGCTGTGCTGCCCCACCATCACGAGGGACGTGTTGTGCTTGCCGCTGACGCCGACGTTGGGTATGTCATTGAACCTGAGGCACATCTGAGGGACGACGAGCGGGTTGGCCGGAAGCTGGAAGACGACCCTGCCCGCCTCGACCCTCTGGAAGTCGATGATTGATGCGACTGTGAAGTAGAGGTCGGGGCGCCACCTGCTGACGACCGGGTACCGCTTGACGCTCGTGTGCCCGTTCTTCACGAAGAACCGCTCTATTGCTTTCCATGACTCGATCTTGTCGAGCTTCTTGCTGGTCGGGGGCGACCCGATGAAGGTGTACGGAGAGCACGGCGAATCGTCGCACCGCTTCCTTTCCTGGTCCAGGGTCCAGAAGAAACGACCGCAGTTCTCGCACTTCCTCCTGACGAAGCCCTCCCGTTTGAAAAGGTCGACGAGATAGTAGCGCCTGTAGTTAGCGGAGAACTTAGACTTCAGAGCTTCCTTTTTCTCGTTCAATTGAAAGGGTCCACTGACTTTGGGGACTATCTCCCTTGATGTAGATAAACATGGAAGACGGTTTCCGTCGTGACCGAGAGCGGCTTACAGGTATCTGAGCCTCCAGTTGGCGCAAGAGAATCAGACTGGATGAGCATCAAAGCCCCTATGGACGTCTTCCCATTCGGATATGGTTAAATACGGAACCGAGGGCGCCTGTTTGCGATTCGAGATGGAGTACATCTACGCTGCTCTGCTCCTCCACAAGCTGGGCAAACCGGTCAACGAAGAGAACCTGACCAGCGTGGTGAAGGCGGCCGGAATAACCCCGGATGAGGTAAAGATCAAGGCATTGGCGTCCGCTCTCAGCGAAGTGAACATCGACGAGGCACTGAAGAATGCTACCACGATGGCTGCAGCACCGGCTGCGGCTGCCGCCCCCGGAGCCGCGGCTCCGAAGGCAGAAGAGAAACCGAAGGAAGAGGAGAAGAAGGAAGAAGAGGCTCTACAGGGTCTCGCATCTCTGTTTGGTTAGAAAGGTTCCGAGTCTTCTCTACTGGAAGCCTTTTTCCTTAGCCTTGGCTGTGAGCGCCGCAGCTTCGGCCTCAGCCTTGCCGAAGATCACGGGTGCGGTCTCTTTGGTGAGGAAGCCAGCCTTTACTGCCAAGCTCACGGCTTCCCTGAACGCCCTTGCGAGGATGTCAGGTGCGGTCTCCTTTGTTACATAGCCGATTACGATTGCCAGGCCCCGCGAAGAGGCGTAGGCGTCGACGAGGCTCTGCCTGTACTTCTCCAGGTCAATCGCGACCAGCTCTCCCGCGTATATGAGGCCGTCTTCGTACGCGAGGGCAATCGTCAGACCAGCCTTGATCGGCTTGATGTTGAGCTTGGAGAGGAGGCTCGCCAGCTTCGGGGTTATCGCTGCGCCCTTCTTCACCGCGACCGAATCTCTGTTGACCCAGATGCTGCCGGCCTCGATCTTCGTCTGAACGCCCGCCTCCCTGAACTCGCTCAGGATAGGGCCGGCCGGAAGGCTCGTGTTTCCTGCCGGGACGATTATGTCCTCCGGAGCGAGGTCACCCGCCCTGGCGGGAAGGTAGACCTTGTTCTTGTCGAGCGTGAGGAAGAGTTTGAACGGATCGTAGGTGGAGAAGATCAGGGCGTTCTGGCCGGTCAGGTGAGAGAGCAACTGGTCGGCATTCTTGATGCCGGCCTTCTGCAGGCCGAGTATCGTCAGCGTGTTCTTGACCACGAAGACTTCTGCGTGGCCCCTCAACGCCTTCCTGACCGCCATCAACTGGCTCGCCCTCACCTTCGAAAGGCTGGTCACCGCGAGGACCGGGTATTTCCTCGCGAGCTCAGAGACCTTCTCGACGACCTCGGCCTTCTTCGGGTTGGGAGTGTGGACCTGGACCGTTTCGCTCATTCTACTCTACCGCCTGCTTTGCCGGCTTGCCCATCGTCGTCTTGACCATCACCGTCTTGACGTTCTTGTCGCCGTTGGGGAGCTTCTTCGCGACCGCGGCGACCACGGCCTGGATGTTCTCCGCCAGATCGGGCTCGGTCAGCCTGCTGTCTCCCGCCTTGGCCATGACCCCGAGAGAGCCCCTGCTCCTCACGCGGACGGCGGCCCTCATCCTGTTGATCATCGCCTCGACAGAGGCGTTGGGCGGGACCGGGGTAGGTATCTTGCCCTTGGGGCCGAGCGCCTGACCGAGGATCTTGCCTATCCTCGGCATCAGCGCCGTGTCAGCCAGGAAGAAGTCATAGGATCGGGCCAACTTCTTCGCGTCCTTCTTGCTCCCGGCGTAGTTTTCGAGCTGGGACGGGTCGATGACCAGGTCGGCCTTCGCGTTCTTCGCCCTGACCGCAAGGTCGCCGGAACCGATGAAGCAGACTCTGGCGTGGCTGGCGGTTGGGTGCGGAAGGTAGACGATCTCGTTGATGTTGAGGTCTGTCTTCTTGGGGTCTACCTCCTTGAAAGTCAGAATTACTTCTACGGACTGGGTGAACTTCCTTTCCTTTGACTGGTCCTTCCCTTTCTTGACCAGTTCGGCGAGCTGCTGAGTCGAGAGCATGTCCTCTTCACGAATTCCTCAACGAGCCTGCGAGTAGCTGATAAAAGAGTTGTGCCAAGTCGGGGACCCTACTCGAACTTCGAGTCCCATTTTCCTGCCTCGATCTCGCCCATGAACTCCCTGGCGTCCTTCCCCTCCACCTTGACACCGATGCTGACGCAGCTCCCGACCACTTCCTTGACCGCCGAGCGAAGGGTCTTGGCATAGGAGCCGGCCATCTTGCTCTTGGCTATGCCGACCACCTTGTCGATTGTGAGGTCGCCGACGAAGTCCAGGTTGGGCTTGCCGGACCCCTTCGGGATAGCAGCCTCCTTCACCACCAGGGCGGCGGTCGTCGGGATTCCCACGGTTATCGTGAACTGCTTGGTCTCCTGGTCGACCTCGACCTTGACCGGGACCCTCATCCCCTTGAAGTCGCCCGTCTGCTTGTTGATCTCGTTGACTATCCCGAGTACGTTGACGCCGAGAGGGCCAAGAGCCGGACCGAGTGGAGGGCCCGCGTTGGCCTCTCCTCCCGTCACAAGTGCGTTGATGACCTTCTTCTCTCCCAAACCGGGCTACCTTGGAGTCGGGCGTTCTCGGCATGGAGTATCTAAGCTTTAGTCGGGTCCTAGCGATTCCCCTGGAGAAGGCCCCCGAAGGTCGTTTGATGAGGGCCCCTCTCCGGAAGCAGACAGGGACGAAGTAGAGACAGAAGCCGTCCGGAGGAAGGAGGCGAGATTGCCGGACTGGGATGTTTCTGCAGACCTAGGCGACGGGCGCACTGCCTGACTCGGGCTTGGCACGCCCCACGAGCTTCGTGTAGCTGCCGTCGATGGTGATAGGCATGGCGAAGGCCGTGTCAATCAGCACCACAACGATCTCCTGTTTCGCCTGCTCTACCCTCGAGACCTTGGCCCTCATGCCCTTGAACGGGCCGGCCACTATCTCCACGGTGTCGCCCTCGTTGAGCTCGGCGACCATCGATTTCGTGACGAGGAACTTCTCGATGTCCTGATACTGCATCATGCCGGGGATCTTGCTCCTGACGTGCTTGAAGCCCTGGATGCTCTCGTCGACGACCTGTGAGTTCGGGGCTTCGAAGAGGACGTACCCCTTCCACGTATCGAGCGCGAGGACTGAATAGATGGGCTTCTTCTTCTGGATCGCCCTGTTGGCAACGAAGGTGGCCACCGTCCTTTCCTGACCTCCGGTAGTCTTGACCGGGAAGATGGAGCCCATCCTTTCTTGGTCGCTCAAAGAGGTCACGTAGGAAGCGGTCCAGTCTGCGTTGGGCTAATAACCTTATTCTCGCTGCGGGCTAACCGAAGAAGATGTTCCCGATCAGCTTGATCAAGAAGCCGATGACCCCGACTACCGCCATGCCCAGGGCGACCATCTTGAGGTAGAGGGAGAACTCGTCCCTGTCGCTCTTGTGAGCGAGCTTGAATATCGCATTAACCGACGAAAGGAAGCTTCTGAAACCCATTTTCGGCTTTGGTACGACCCGCCTGTGCGGTTAATATGTTTTAACGGCACATGATTTGGCGCCAGCAGTCCAGGGTTAATATCGGGTAGGCCTATGCACCCTGCATGATTCCCCAAGGCGAACCTGCGACCGTTATCATGGCTTCCTCTACTGACCTGGCTTCGGCCACCCTTGCAAAGTCGCTGATCGAGGGGCAGGGGTTCCAGTCTACGGGGGTGAGCCTCCTGGGCAAGCCAGTCTACCAGAAGGGGTCGTTCCTGCTCGCGTTCTTCGAAGGCATGATTGTCTTCCCGCCGGACCTGGACGAGTTCTTCAACCCGCAGGCGTACATATTCCTCTCGAGGCACAGCGCAGAGTCCGGGATAGCATCGCTCACGGCCCACACGACGGGGAACTTCTCGGACGAGGCGAAGTCCGGCGGAGTTGCGAGGGAGCTGGGCAGGTCGGACCCGTCCCTCCTCAAGAACTACCTGATCTCGCTGTCGAAGAGGAAGGAGAGGCTCGGCGGCTATGAGATTACGATGGAGGCGACACACCACGGGCCGACATCCCTCCGGAAGCCCGTCCTCTTCGTCGAGATCGGGGCCTCCGAGAAGCAATGGGGCGACGCGAAGGCGGCCGCCGTGGTCGGTGAGGCCCTCGTCGAGAGCCTGACGGAGAAGACCATCTGGAACAAGGCGGCGATCGGCTTCGGTGGGACCCACTATCCGGAGAAGTTCACCAAGATCGTCATCGAGGAGGAGATGGCGATCTCTTTCGTGGCGCCGAAGTATGCCCTAGAGCACGTGGACGACAGGATGGTGGGGCAGATGCTCCAGAGGACGACGGTGCCGGTGAAGTACGCGCTGCTGGACTGGAAGGGCTTGGGGAGGCACAAGGACAAGATTCGGGGGCTCGTTTCGCAGTTCGGCCTTGAGGTGATCAGGGCCTGAGAGTCATCGTCTGCGAGATCGACGCCCGTAGGTCGTCTTGCGAGGGACCGGGACGGGCCGGTCAATATCGATCTGCGAGAGGATGAAGCAGCGAGGATGGCCTGCCCCTGGGGCGTCCTCCGGCCGGGCTAGGCCCTGTTGAGGAGAGACCCCAGGAACTTCTGCGTATCGAAGGGGGCCAGGTCGTCGTAGCCCTGGCCGACCCCCAAGAAGAGGATCGGCTTTCCCGTGGAATAGACGATCGACAGCGCGGCCCCTCCCCTCACGTCGGCGTCGGCCTTCGTGAGGATGACCCCGTCGAACCCGACGTGCTGGTTGAAAAGCTCCGCCTGCGAGACGGCGTCATTCCCAGTCAGGGCGTCGGCGATGAACATCTTGAAGTCGGGCCTGACCACCCTCACTATCTTGGACATCTCCTCCATTAGGTTCTGGTTGGTCTGCATCCTGCCAGCCGAATCGATCAGGAGGCAGTCGACGTGGTGCGCCTTCGCGTACAGAATCCCGTCCCTCCCGACGGCCGCCGGGTCGGCCCCGTACCTCTGAGAAATGGTCTTCATCGAGAGCCTGTCTGCGTGTTCGGTCAGCTGCTCTATCGCACCGGGCCTGTGGGTATCACCCGCCGCACAGACCACCGAGACGTCGTTCTTCTTCAGGTAGCTGGCGACCTTCGAAATCGTGGTCGTCTTCCCAGTCCCGTTTATGCCGAGGAAGAGGATCACGTACGGCTCGCCCGCCCTCTTCTTCTCCCTGATGTTCTCAAGGAGGTCGACCCTTCCGGCCTTCGCGAAGGCCGCTTCGAGCGTCGTTTCCAGGTGTTCCCCGACGACCTCTGAGGGGTCGGTCGACCGGTCGACCCTGGTACCGACGAGGCTCTTCTGGACCTCGTGGGTCAGGGCCTCGGCCACGCTCTGGGCCACGTCGCTCTCGATCAGTGAAAGCTGGAAGTTGAAGACGACGTCGTCGAGCTGCGCCTCGGTGAGCTCCTTTTCGCGGACTGCGCTCGTGACGGCCGAGAAGGCCTGCTTCAGCCTCTCGAACAAGGGCGGGTCAATCCTCGCTCTGGCGCGATACGAAGGAGTTGAGGGCCTGCCGGTCCGAATCGAGCCTCTGGGCGAGCCCGTTCCTCTGGGCTGCGATCGACATGACCGTCTTCTCGGCATCCCTGCTCCTGCCCTCGAGGAGTACTACGGCCTCGGCCTTCGGCTTCTCGATCACGATGTTTGCGCCGATGCTGACCAGGACCTTGTCGGTGGAAGGGGGCGGGGAGCGGAGCATCGCCCCTCCGCCGATCTGCATGAGGACCTCCTCCGACGGCTTGTCCCCGAGGCCGTTGAGGGCGTCGAGGGCTGCCCGGTTCTCCACGAGGGCCCGCTCCAGGAGGCTCTGGCGGGCGCTCAGCTCGTTGTAGGTGCTCTCGAGGACCCTGATTTCGACCAACAGCGCGTTGATGGTCTCTTCCTCGGTCGGCTGCTTGCTCATCGAGAATTCCCTTGATTTTTCAGACGCTCAGCGCCCTTGTTATAAAGACAAGCTCGGGTCCGGTTGTCTGGCTGCCCACCACCGCGTTCTTAGAGTTCGCGACCACGCCCGAGGCCACGTACGGGACGCCGCGGTTGACAGACGTCGGATGGGCTTCGACACCGAACAAGCTCCCGATCCTGCCCACCTCTTGCTCGTCGAGTCCAGGATAGACCGCCGCGCCCCTGTTGGTCGCCACGATGAGCGACCCGACCTGTATGTACTCCCCGATGGGCATCTGCTCCACCTCGGTCCCCAGCACGTCCTTCACCTGAGAGACGGCGTTCGCGTCGAGAACAGGTGACACGACCGCGAACTTGTCGTTGGCCGCCACGAGGTTGCCTACGGCCGTGAACCTCGACTCGAGCCTTGAGACGTTCATCCCCGTCGCCGACCTGATCTCCGTCAGCTCGGTGGATTCCGCCATCCTGGAGACCAGGATGCCGCTGTTGTTCATCGAGACGAGCGGACCGAGAAGACGGGACTCGGCTATCGAAGTGGGGACGGCCGAAACCTCGAGGCTGCTCGCGAGCTTCTCACACTTCGTCTGGGCCAGGCCCTTGGGCACTAGGATGAACCTGTCGTTGGCTTTCAGGAAGACGCCTACGTTAGGGCTGCGGTAGACGTCGACCAGATGGAGGCCCATTGATTACACTTGTTCTGGCTTCGGAGGGAGCTTCACGGACACGATTCCGTCCTCGTCCCTCTCCATGTCAAGCCTGATCCGCCTCGGCGGGTTCCTGATCCCTCGGGACCAGATCTGCTTGTTGACCTCCTCTGCTATGCTGACCTCGGTCGCCTTCATGTGCCGGGTGGCGAACTCCTTGATTATCCGTATCGCGACCTTGGACCTCCTGTACCGCGGAGCCTCGAAGGCCACGCCGAGCGGGACCATGTAGGTCCTGGTGAGTGCTTCGACCTTCGCTTTCTCTTCCGGCATCGCCTATCACTTGAGCTTCAGCTTGCGCTGCCTCCAGCTCCTCTTCTGCGGGTTGGACCTGACGTGCCTGTTGGTCTTTGCGATGACCCAGGTGGGGACCGACCTTCCCCTCCTTCCCTCCTTCAGCAGCCTGTTCTTCTTCGAAGTGTCTTTGACTCTTGCCACGCTATGCCCTCCTTATCTTGATCTCGCGCTTCTTCCCCTGGAGCGCCACGAGCATCTGCTTCACCTGCTCGTCGTCGAGGGCCCTCTTGAGCCTCCCGCTGGAGGCGAGCTGTATGACGTATTCCTCGATGGACGAAGCGAGCTCGGGCTTGACCATCTTGACGTTGGCGAGCCTCTGCCTCGCCTCCGAGGTCAGCGCTGTCCTGAGGACGCCCTCCCTCATCGCCTTCTTCTCTGTGACCTCTCGATCAGCAGGCTCCTGCGGCGGCTCGGACATCACTAGCCGTACCTCACGAGCGACTTGTCCGCTTTACTGATGGTCACGAAGATCTCTCTGCTGGCCTTGTCGAGCATGGCCCGGCCCTTCGGGGTGAGTATCCTGCCCTTCGGCGTCTTGGCCACCAGCTCAGCCTGTTCCAGCTGTGCCAGGACCTTCCTGATCGGGGACCCCGCCGCGTCCCTGTGGTGCTTGGGGAAGTACGCCACTGCCTTGGACCCCCCGTAGGCGCGCTCGAGGTCGCTGAGGCCGACCGGGCCGTGGAGGTATAGCTTTCTCAGGAGCGATGCGGCCCTGGTGTACCACCAGTCGGGGCTCTCAGGGGGCCGTTCGGCGTGAGAACCCGTCTTTACGTAGCGGGCCCACTCGGGCTCCTTTATGCCGGGCAGGCTCTTGACCTGTTCGGCTAGAGCGCCGATGAGCTTGTCTGAGGGGACATCGCGGGCATTCACCATTCTCTCACGAAACGGATTTCCCGACCTTGCCTGAGCGTATATAAGGCCTCCTCAGAATTTTTCGATTTACGCACCCGCATTCGGAGCATGTAATGCGGATCACCGCCGGTCTGCCGTGCCCCAGCCGAACGCGGGCGTTGACGCCGGGCACGATGAGGCTCTTGCAGCCGCGGCAGGTGTATCTCTTCAGGGAGGGGTCGAGCCTGATGTTGAACCTGAGCCTGACTCTCCGGGCCAGGGCCGCCTGTTCCTTCGCCATCCCCAGGTCCTTCCGGGCGAGGCTGACAGAGGATTCTGTGAGCCGCCTGACGAGTTCTGCTGCCTCCTCCCGGGCGGCCTTTCGCGTCCTCACGCCCTGAAGGTTTCTGCCAAAGGTCTTAACCATACTCTTCGAGTCCGCTTCCCGTGAAGCTCAACTTCGTGCTAGCCGAGTCCGCGCTCGAGCTCGTGCCGAAAGAGATCCTGAGGAGTCCGGCGGTGGCCAGCGACTCCAGGAGGAGGGGAGTCGACGCGTCGCGAATCCTGCTCGACAGGAGCCTCCACCACTCCGCGATGGCGAGGCTCAAGGACTCGGAGAAGAGGGGGCGGCCGGACCTGGTCCACGCCGCGCTGCTGAGCGTGACAGGGACGCCTCTGTACCTGGACGGCTCTGTGAGGGTCTTAGTCCACACGAGCCAAGACGTGGTTCTCGAGCTGGCCGAGAGGACGAGGATCCCCAAGAGCTACTTCAGGTTCAGGGGGCTTGTCGAGAAGCTGCTCTTCGAGAGGTCGAACGAAGGACTCATGAAGGCGTATGGGGCCGGGATCCGGGAGGTGCTGCGAAAGATGATATCTCCTGACAGGGTCTTCGGCCTGTCGGTGCAGGGTCGGCAGACCGGGCCGGAGGAGCTGGCGAAGGCGATAGTGGCGGCGAAGAACCCGTGCGTGGTCGTGGGAGGCTTCCCTCACGGGCACTTCTCGCAGGAGACCCTCGCGCTGGTGGACGAGCTCGTGAGGATTCACGAAAGACCGCTGGAAGCTCACGTGATCGCCTCGAGGGTCGTCTACGAGGTCGAGAAGGTCGCGGCAGGAATCAACGATTAAAAGGAGTCAGGGCGGGTCCGGACCTCGTGCGGTCGTCGTCCAGATCTCACTGAGAGGACAACCTGGTCCAGGACACAAGCCCTCCAAGCTTGTAACCCGGGTTCAAATCCCGGCGACCGCACGCTCTCCA
>Ga0181533_1002456_pt1 | contig 21737 bp, 16 predicted proteins | sample PEATcosm2014_Bin_45_FD_119772 | JGI IMG/M metagenome (GOLD analysis project Ga0181533, IMG submission 119772) | Peatland microbial communities from MTU Mesocosm Facility, Houghton, MI, USA - PEATcosm2014_Bin11_60_metaG | ecosystem: Environmental > Terrestrial > Soil > Wetlands > Peat | place...
ACGCCGAGCCGGACGCGGTTGCTATAGCGGAAATCGAACTCTGCCAGATAGCGGTGCAGATGCTTCTCTTTGCAGTGCTGGTAGGTACCTTTCATTCCGCGCTTGAAGACCGAGTAGTAGCCTTCGACCGTATTGGTGTGGACGTTGCCGCGCACGTATTCGTCAATCGTGTGGTTGACGGTTTCATGGCTGGCAAATTCCCGGCCGACCTTGGTGTACCAGCCAGCGTTGTCAGTCATCAGCGCCGTATCGCGTTTGATATTCTCGCGAACGACCGGCGCGACATCGGCAAGCCGGGTGCCGTCAACGTGGAAGCTACGGGCCGAGCCGGTGCCGCGCTCGACCAGCGTCATGACGACGTTCATGTGGCCTTGGCGCTTTTCCTTCGTGTGGCCCTCGTGCTTACCGTAGAAGGTTTCATCGACCTCTACGACCTCGCCAGCGCCGCCCATGGGGCCAACGCCAACGACACGCATGGCCTCGCGGATGCGATGCGACATGAACCACGCGGTTTTGAGCGTGACGCCCAAGGTCCGAGAAAGCTGATTGCTCGAAATGCCCTTTTTGGACGAGCACAGCAGGTACATCGCTTGCAGCCACAGATTCATCGGGACGTGGCTGTCCTCGAACACGGTACCGACCTTCACAGTGAACTGTTTACGGCACTGGTAGCACTTGTAGAGGCCAATACGGGTTGCCTTCCCGGCCATCTTGCCGATCCGATCAAACCCGCCGCAATGCGGGCAAACCGGGCCGTTCGGCCACACGCGGGCTTCAACCCAGGCGTAAGCGGCGGCTTCGGACTGGAGGGCCTTAGAGGAAATAATCGAATTGGCCATAACACATGTTTCCCTTTGATGGTTCAAAGGTATAGGTCCAATTTGGGTTTGTCAAGTACAATATTCCCTTCTTGACTCCAGAACAATAACTGAACTATGTTCATGTTTCGTTCCTATCGGAGCGTCAGAGCATAGGGGACAGACATGGTTCGCTCGGTCGTCGAGGAAGCGCTGGCATTGGCTTCGATCAGCCTGTTTCTGGCAACCGTCGCGGTTTGGGCGCAGGTCTTCTGGGTGTTGTAGGCGCAGCCGGAAAGCGCCGAGCATTGTGGGGAAAAGCTTTGCCGCAGGGCTGCCAGCCTGACGCGGGCGGTGGACAGGGCGCCTTGCGGTCCGCAATGTTCGCGCTTGCGAGAATCGCAAGACATCAGCGAGCGCCTTGAACCCGATGGCGGCTAACCCAGGCTTTGTGCATCTGCACGTCCATTCGTCTTATTCGCTGCTCGAGGGCGCGCTGACGATCGCGCGCCTCGCCGACCTCGCCAAAAAAGACCGCCAGCCGGCGCTGGCTTTGACCGATACCGACAACATGTTCGGTGCGCTGGAATTTTCCGAAAAGATCGCGGGTTACGGCATCCAGCCGATCATCGGCTGCGCGCTCGGCATCGATTTCCGCGATCAGGACGTCCGTAATGGCGGCGTCGACCACGTCTGGCCGCGTATCGTGCTTCTGGCCGCGGCCGAGGCCGGCTATCGCAGCCTGATGCGGCTTTGTTCGCGCGCCTATCTCGAAACCTCGCCACAGGAACGCCCGCACCTCGATCTCGCATGGCTTGCCGGCGAAACCGATGGTCTGATCGCGCTCACCGGCGGGCCGGCCGGGCCGCTCGACGCGGCTTTTGTCGGCGGTCAGAATCCGCTGGCGCAGACGCGCTGCGAAACGCTGCAAACCCTGTTCGGCGACAGCCTCTATGTCGAATTGCAGCGCCACGGCACCCCGGCCGAACGTATCGCCGAGCCGGCGCTGATCGATCTCGCTTATGCGCGCGGCCTGCCGCTCGTCGCCAGCAACGAGCCGTTCTTCGCCGCGCGGGAGGATTATGAGGCCCACGACGCGCTCCTGTGCATCGCCGAAGGCCGGATCATCGCCGACACCGACCGCCGGCAATTGACGCCCGAACACCGCTTCAAGAGCCGCGCCGAAATGGCGAGCCTGTTCGCCGATCTGCCGGAAGCGCTGGCCGCAACCGTCGAGATCGCCGAGCGCTGCGCGTTCCGGCCGCGCAGCACGGCGCCGATTCTGCCGCGCTTTACCGCCGGCCGCCGCGACGACGCCACCGTCGACGCCAAGAAGGAGCCGCAAGAGCTGCGCCACGCCGCCGAAGCCGGCCTCGAACGCCGGCTGGCGCGCTACGGCACCGCGCCCGGCCACAGCGTCGAGGACTATCGTGCGCGGCTTTCCTTCGAGCTCGGCATCATCGAGAACATGAAATATGCCGGCTACTTCCTCATCGTCGCCGATTTCATCCAGTGGGCGAAGTCGCAAGGCATTCCGGTCGGGCCCGGCCGCGGCTCCGGCGCCGGCTCGCTCGTTGCCTATGCGCTGACCATCACCGACCTCGACCCGATTCGTTTCGGCCTCCTGTTCGAGCGCTTCCTCAATCCGGAGCGCATCTCGATGCCGGACTTCGACGTCGATTTCTGCCAGGACCGGCGCGACGAAGTGATCCGCTACGTGCAGGAAAAATACGGCCGCGATCACGTGGCGCAGATCATCACCTTCGGCACGCTGCAGGCGCGCGGCGTGTTGCGCGACGTCGGCCGCGTGCTGCAGATGCCCTACGGGCAGGTCGACAAGCTGTGCAAGCTGGTGCCGCAGAATCCCGCGAACCCGGTCACGCTCAAGCGCGCCATCGAGGACGAGCCGCGATTGCAGGCCGAGCGCGACCGCGATCCGGTCACCCGGCGCGCCTTCGACATTGCGCAGAAGCTCGAAGGGCTGCACCGGCATGCTTCGACCCACGCCGCCGGCATCGTCATCGGCGACCGGCCGCTCACCGAGCTGGTGCCGCTCTATCGCGATCCGAAATCGCTGATGCCGGTGACGCAGTTCAACATGAAATGGGTCGAGCCGGCGGGACTGGTGAAATTCGATTTCCTCGGGCTGAAAACGCTCACGGTGCTCGATCTCGCCGCCAAGCTGGTGCGTCGGCGCGGCATCGACATCGACCTTTCCAATCTGCCGCTCGACGACGCCAAATCCTACGACATGATGGCGCGCGGCGAGACGGTCGGCGTGTTCCAGGTGGAAAGCGCGGGCATGCGGCGGGCGCTGATCGACATGCGGCCGGACCGTTTCGAGGACATCATCGCGCTGGTGGCGCTGTACCGGCCCGGTCCGATGGCGAATATTCCGACCTATTGCGCGCGCAAGCATGCGCTGGAGCGGCCGGACTATATCCATCCCAAGCTCGAGCCGATCCTGCGCGAGACCTACGGCGTCATCGTCTACCAGGAACAGGTGATGCAGGCGGCGCAGGTGCTGTCCGGCTATTCGCTCGGCGAAGCCGATCTGTTGCGCCGCGCCATGGGCAAGAAGATCCGCAGCGAAATGCAGGCGCAGCGCAACCGATTCGTTTCCGGCGCCGTCGCGCGCGGGGTCGAATCGAGTCAGGCCGAAGCCATTTTCGAACTGTTGGAGCGCTTCGCCGACTACGGCTTCAACAAGAGCCATGCCGCCGCCTATGCGCTGGTCGCCTATCAGACCGCTTACATGAAGGCGAATTACCCGGTCGAGTTCCTGGCCGCCTCGATGACGCTCGACATGGGCAACACCGACAAGCTCTCGGAATTCCGTGCCGAGGCCGAGCGGCTCGGCATCAAGGTGGAGCCGCCCTCGATCAACCGCTCGGGCGTCGAATTCGATGTCGACGGCCGCACCATCTATTACGCGCTTGCCGCGCTGCGCGGCGTCGGCCGTCAGGCGGTCGAGACCGTCGTTGCGGCGCGCGGCGAGCGTCCGTTCGCCGACCTCGCCGATTTCGGCAGTCGCATCAATCCGCGCGCGGTCAACAAACGCGTGCTGGAAAGCCTCGCCTCGGCCGGCGCCTTCGACGTGATCGAGCCGAACCGGGCGCGCGCCCACGCCGCGGTCGATATGCTCCTGGCAACCGCGCAGCGCACCCATGACGATGCCGCACGCGGCCAGTCGGAACTGTTCTCGGGCGCCGCTTCGCCGGCGCCGATTACCGTGGCGGCGCTCGAACCCTGGCTGCCGGCCGAGCGGCTGCAGCGCGAATACGAAGCCGTCGGCTTTTTCCTCACCGGCCATCCGCTCGACGATTATACGGCGGCGCTCAAGCGGCTGCGCGTGCAGTCCTGGGCGGAATTTTCGCGCGCGGTGAAAAACGGCGCCGGGGCCGGACGCGTCGCCGGCACGGTGGTCGCGCGCACCGAGCGTCGCACCAAGACCGGCAGCAAAATGGGCATCATCGGCCTGTCCGACCCGAGCGGCCATTACGAAGCGGTGCTGTTCGCCGAAGGTCTCGCGCAATACCGCGACCTGTTGGAGCCCGGAACGGCGGTGCTGCTGTTCCTCACCGCCGAGGTGCAGGCCGACGAAGTGCGCGCCCGCATCCAGTCGGTCGAACCGCTCGACGAGGCGGCGGCCCGGATGCAGCGCGGCCTGCGCGTCTTCCTCCGCAACGAAGAGCCGATCGCGGCGGTGGCGCGCCGTCTCGAACCGATGCAGAACGGCAACGGCAAGAGCGGCGCGGAAGCGGGCGAGGGCGAAGTCTCTATGGTGCTCTTGCTGCAAGACGGCAGCGAAGTCGAAGTCAAACTGCCCGGCCGTTTCAAAGTCTCGCCGCAGATCGCCGGCGCCATCAAGGCGGTGACCGGGGTCGTGACGGTGGAGGCGCTGTAGGCGCCACGGGGCTTTTATTCGGGACGGACCCTGCCCACATCTCTCTCGCCATAGAGCGCGCCGCACGATAAGAACGGCCGCGTCACCTCCCAATCATCGAGCGAAAGTGCGGACCCGATATGCTTCGGATCGACAATCTTGTTTTCGACGCCTGGGGCCGCCGCTTCTTCGACGAGGCGAGCGTGACCATTCCGCTGGGCGCCAAAGTGGGCCTGGTCGGTCGCAACGGCGTCGGCAAGTCGACGCTGTTCAAGCTCATCGTCGGCGATCTTGCGCCGCTCGGCGGCGAAATCCTGCTGCCCAAACGCGCCAGGATCGGCTCGGTCGACCAGGAGCATCCGGCAACTCCGGTCACGCTCCTCGATACGATTTTGGCCGCCGACGTGCAGCGCGAAACGCTCACCGCCGAATTGGAGACTGCGGAGCCCGAGGAGATCGCCGAAATCTATCAGCGCCTGAACGCCATCGACGCCGACCGTGCGCCGTCGCGGGCCGCGGAAATCCTGAGCGGATTGGGATTTTCCAACGCCGATCTGGATCGTCCGATGGCCGAATTCTCCGGCGGCTGGCGCATGCGGGTGGCGCTCGCGGCCGCGCTGTTCGCCGAGCCCGACCTCTTGCTGCTCGACGAGCCGACCAACTATCTCGATCTCGAAGGCGCATTGTGGCTCGAAGCGCGCCTGAAGAAATATCCGCATACCGCCTTGATCGTCAGCCACGACCGCGAGCTGCTGAACAATTCGGTCGACGCCATTTTGCACCTGCACGACGGCAAGCTCGATCTCTATACGGGCGGCTACAACGATTTCGAGCAGCGACGGGCGGAGCGGAACCGGCTGCAGGCCGCGACCAAAGCCAAGCAGGAAGCCGAGCGCGCGCACCTGCAAAAATTCATCGATCGCTTCCGCGCCAAGGCGAGCAAGGCGACGCAGGCGCAGTCGCGGATCAAGCGGCTGGCCAAGCTCGAGCCGATCGCGGAAGTGGTCGAGGCGCGGGTGGCGCCGTTCACGATCCCGTCGCCGGCTCGCCCGTTGGCGCCGCCTCTGCTCCAGCTCGAAGGCGCCGCGGTGGGCTACAACGGCAAACCGGTGTTGCGAAAGCTCGATCTGCGCCTCGACGTCGACGACCGCATCGGGCTCCTCGGTGTCAACGGCGCCGGTAAATCGACATTCGCGAAAATGATCGCGGGCGCGCTACCGCTGCAAGCCGGACAGATGAAGCGCGACGGCCGCATCAAGGTCGGCTGGTTTCACCAGCATCAGATCGAAGCGCTCGATCCGGAAGATTCGCCCCTGGATATCATGCGGCGCGAGCGGCCGGACGACAGCGAGTCGTCGCGGCGTTCGCGGCTGGCGCAGTTCGGCCTGTCGTTCGACAAGCAGGAGACCACGGTCGCGAACCTCTCCGGCGGCGAGCGCGCGCGGCTGTTGCTCAACCTCGTCGCCATGGCGGCGCCGCACCTCCTCATCCTCGACGAGCCGACCAACCATCTCGACATCGACAGCCGCCGCGCGCTGCTCGATGCGCTCAACGATTACGAGGGCGCCGTCATTCTCATCACCCACGACCGCTCGCTGATCGAACTGGTCGCCGACCGGCTGTGGCTGACCGCCGACGGACATATCAAGCCGTTCGCGGGCGACATGGAGGATTATGCGCGCTTCGTGCTGGAACGGGCCAAAATCGGCGCGCGGGCCCCGTCGCAGACGATTCTCCGCGACGGCGTTCCAGTCGGTCCGGGCGGCGGCGAGGGCGTACTGAGCGCGGCGCATCTGGCGGCCCAAGAAGCCCGCGAAGCCGCGCGCAAGGCCGCAAAAAAGCGGCGGCGACGGGGCCACTGAACCCAGCCGCCGCCTTCCGCTCGGGGCCGGAAAGGCCCCGCATCGGCAAAGTTCAGGTTGCGCCCCCGGTGCTCGAGCCTATATAAGGCGCCCAATCTCACACGCGGACCTTGGCTTACAAGCCGTCCGGTGTCCGGCCATCCGGCCGGGCTCTCGGTCCGCGGCGGATCAACCGGAGAACTTTCATGGCGCTGCCAGACTTCAGCATGCGCCAGCTTTTGGAAGCTGGCGTTCACTTTGGCCATCAGGCCCACCGTTGGAATCCGAAGATGTCCGAGTACATCTTCGGCACCCGTAACAACATCCACATCGTCGATCTGACCCAATCGGTACCGATGCTGCATCGCGCGTTGCAGGCGGTCAGCGATACCGTGGCGCAGGGCGGACGCATCCTGTTCGTCGGCACCAAGCGCCAGGCGCAGGAGGCGATCGCCGACGCCGCCAAGCGATCGGCGCAATATTACGTCAATTCGCGCTGGCTGGGCGGCACCTTGACCAATTGGAAAACGGTGTCCCATTCGATCAAGCGGCTGCGCACGCTCGAGGAAATGCTCTCGTCGAACGAGGCACAGGGCTACACCAAGAAGGAGCGGCTGACGCTGCAGCGCGAGCGCGACAAGCTCGACCGCTCGCTCGGCGGCATCAAGGACATGGGCGGGCTTCCCGACCTGGTCTTCGTCATCGACACCAACAAGGAAGATATCGCGATCAAGGAAGCGCGCCGGCTCAATGTTCCGGTCGCCGCCATCGTCGACACCAATTGCGATCCGGACGGCATTACCTATGTCGTGCCCGGCAACGACGATGCGAGCCGCGCAATTACGCTCTACTGCGATCTGGTCGCCAAGGCTGCGATCGATGGTATTTCGCGGGCGCAGGGTTCGTCCGGCATCGACATCGGCGCCCAGGCCGAACCCGTGGTCGAGGACGTGCCGGCTGAAGTCAATCCGCTTGGCTTCGAGCCGCTGTCGGGACCGCGCGGAGCGGCCGACGATCTCAAGAAGCTTTCCGGCGTGTCGCCGACCATCGAGAAGAAGCTCAACGACCTCGGCATATTCCACTACCAGCAGATTGCCGAATTGTCGCCGACCGCCGCCCACAATGTCGGCGAGGAGGTGGGGCTGCCCGGCCGCGTCGAAGGCTGGATCGCCAAGGCCAAGCAACTGACGGCCGAGGAAGTGTAAGCGCGTCATTCCGGAACGCGGAGGAAGCCCGCGGGTCCGGCAATCCGTAGCTAGCGTATCGGAGGCGAGCGACCGAGCCGTCATCCAGCACCGTGATATGGATTTCGCGCGCTCCGCTCGGCTCCGGAATGACGACGACACAGGGACCGGGCACCGGGACCGACGGCACAAGGATCGACGGCACAAGGATCGATAAAATGACGACGAATGTCAGCGCATCCATGGTGAAAGAGCTTCGCGACCAGACCGGCGCGGGCATGATGGATTGCAAGGCCGCTCTCAGCGAAACCGGCGGCAAACTCGATGCCGCGGTCGACTGGCTGCGCAAGAAAGGGCTTTCGAAGGCGGCGAAGAAGGCCGGCCGCGTTGCCGCCGAGGGTCTGATCGGCGTGACCGTCACCGCCAACAAGGGAATCGTGGTCGAGGTGAATTCCGAGACCGATTTCGTGGCGCGCAACGATTTGTTCCAGGGCCTGGTGAAAATGATCGCGGATGCCGCGGTCGACGCCGGTTCCGCGGTCGATAGAATCCTCGCCGCGCGGGTCGGCAATGTCACAATCGCCGACGCCATTTCCGAGACCATCGCCAAGGTCGGCGAGAACATGACCTTGCGCCGCGCCGCCGAGCTTTCGGTCGGGAAAGGCGCGGTGGGAAGCTACGTGCACTCGTCCGTGACCGACGGCCTTGGCCGGATCGGGGTGATCGTAACGCTCGAATCGGCAGGCGACGTCGATGAGCTGAAAGCCTTCGGCCGCATGGTGGCGATGCATGTCGCCTCGGCCAATCCGCAGGCGGTCGATCCGTCCGGCCTCGATCCAGCCGCCATCGAACGCGAAAAAGCCGTCCTGGCCGACAAGGCCAAGGCCCAGGGCAAGCCGGCCAATGTCGTCGAGAAGATCGTCGAGTCCGGACTTAAGACTTACTACAAAGAAGTCTGTTTGTTGGAACAGCCCTTTATTTTCGACGACAAGAAAAGCGTTGCGCAGGCCGTGAAAGACGCCGAAGCCAAAGCGGGCTCCGCCATCAAAATAGGCGGTTTTGTGCGCTACGCGCTTGGCGAAGGCATCGACCGACCCAGCGGCGATTTCGGCGGCGAAGTCGCAGCTCTTGCCGGCACGCATTAGAGGGCCGCGCGCCGGTCGCGTTTCGGCCGCGAATGCGATAGCGCTTCCAGCATGTCGTGCAGAGCTGCAGGCCGGTTTTGCGAACAGGACATGCTAAAACAGACGGCTGGTGCGGACGACGACTCGAAGAGGAGTCATCCTGCGCTAGCGGGTTGAATCGACGACGGGGGGGGTGCAATCGCGATGGCGAAACCGAAATACCGGAAGGTGATCGTCAAGCTCTCCGGTGAAGCCCTCTCAGGCCCCGAGAAGTTCGGCATCCATCAGCCGACCGTCGAAGGTTTTGCCGCCGATCTCGTGGCCGCGCATAAGCTCGGCATCGGTCTAGGCGTCGTGGTCGGCGGCGGCAATGTCTTGCGCGGGGCGAAAGTGTCCGAGGACGGCCTGTCGCGGCCGACCGCGGACGCGATGGGCATGCTGGCCACCGTCATGAACGCGCTGGTGATGGAAGCGGCGATCGAGCGCGCCGGCTCGAGCGCGCGGGTGATGTCGGCCCTCGCCATGCCGCAAGTTTGCGAGACCTACGAGCGAAAGCGGGCGCTGCGCCATTTCGAAGACGGCCGCATCATCGTATTCGCCGGCGGTACCGGCAATCCGTATTTCACCACCGACACGACGGCGGTGTTGCGCGCCGCCGAGATGGAATGCGAGGCGGTGTTCAAGGCAACCGACGTCGACGGCGTGTATACTGCCGATCCGAAACGCGACCCGAAGGCAACCCGCTATAAGCAGCTCGACCACCAGGAAGCGTTGGATCGCCGCCTGAAAATCATGGATGCGACGGCCTTCGCGCTTGCTCAGGAAAACCGTATGCCTATCATCGTGTTCTCGATCCGGGAGGAAGGCGCGATCAAGAAGGTCCTCGGCGGGAAAGGGCACTTTACAACCATCGGTTGATGGTTGGGCGCCACGCGAAAGCGCGCAATATTGGCAAATGCGCGCAAGGTGCCACGGAGGCTACCATGACAATGACGACATTCGACATGAACGATCTGAAGCGGCGCATGCAGGGGGCGCTCGCTTCCCTCAAACAGGAGCTTTCGGGCTTGCGCACCGGACGGGCGTCGACGGCGTTGCTTGACCACGTTCAGGTCGAGGCCTACGGCAGCCATATGCCGCTCAATCAGCTTGCCACGATCAGCGTTCCGGAGCCGCGTTTGCTCCACGTCCAGGTTTGGGACCGCTCGATGGTCCACGCCGTAGAAAAGGCGATCTCGACCGCCAATTTGGGATTGAGCCCGTCGACCGAAGGGCAGGTCCTCAAATTGCGCATTCCGGAGCTCAACGAGGAACGCCGGCGCGAACTCGTCAAGGTCGCGCATAAGTACGCCGAAGCGGCGCGCGTGGCCGTTCGTCATGTCCGCCGCGACGGGCTCGATCTTCTCAAGAAGCTCGAGAAGGATCACAAGATCAGCGAAGACGACCATAACCGCCAAGCCGGCGAAGTGCAGAAAGTGACCGACGCCACGATTGCGGACGTCGAAAAGACGCTCGCCGGCAAGGAAAAGGAGATCATGACAGTGTGAGCGACGCGGCGAGTTCGAGAACCGATGCGGCGCGACCCTTGAATGCAACGGGGGGCGGCTTCGATATGCCGCGGCACGTCGCCATCATCATGGACGGCAATGGTCGCTGGGCCGCGGCCCGCGGGCTGCCGCGGGTGGAAGGGCACCGGCGCGGGGTCGAGGCTTTGCGCAGGACGGTCCGTGCCGCGAGCGACCTCGGCATCGCCGTTTTGACCATTTTCTCGTTCAGCTCGGAGAATTGGTCGCGGCCGCAATCCGAAATTCACGATCTGTTGTCGTTGTTGCGCCGTTTCATCCGCAACGACCTTGCCGATCTGCACAAGAGGAACGTGCGCGTGCGCATCATCGGCGAACGCGACGATCTGGCCGACGATATTCGCAACCTGCTCGACGAAGCCGAAGAACTGACGCGCGGCAATGACGGACTCGTGCTCGTGGTGGCGTTCAATTACGGAGCGCGTCAGGAGATCACGCGGGCGGCGCGAAGGCTTGCGATCGAAGTCGCGGCTGGGCGTCTGGCGGCGGACGCGATCACGCCGGAGGTTCTGGCGCGCCATCTCAATAACCCCGATCTGCCGGATCCCGATGTGATCATCCGGACCAGCGGCGAGCAGCGGCTGTCCAATTTCCTGCTGTGGCAGGCCGCCTATAGTGAGTTGGTCTTCGTGCCGCTCAATTGGCCGGATTTCGATCGCGCCGCGCTTGAAGGTGCGATCGCGGAGTACCGCCGGCGCGAGCGCCGCTTCGGCGGCCTGGTCGCGCAAACCGGGTCGTGAACCGGCCGGACCAGCACCACAAGGGCGCGAGCGACGTCGTCGCAGCGGATGCCGGCGCTGCGCGCAATCTGGCGCTGCGCACCGTCTCTGCCGCGGTTCTGGCGCCTGCCGGGCTCGCCGCCGCTTTTTTGGGCGGATGGTTTTTCCTTATCCTTTGTGCAATCGCTGCGGGCGCCATTCTTTGGGAATGGACTTCGCTGGTCGCCGTCGGTGCCGATCGACGGATCCTGCTGCCGGGGTTCGCTGCTTTGCTGGTGGCGACCACCCTGATCGGCGGCGGTCATGGCGGTGCCGCTGGCGCTGCGATCATCGTCGGAGCGGCGGCGGCCGGCGGCGCCATCGCGGTCTGGCCGCGCCGTTCGGGCGCTTACGATCCCGTCGCTTGGGGGGCGGGCGGGGTGGTCTATGCCGGCATCGCTTTGTTGGGTCCCGCGCTGTTGCGCCGCGATCCGGAACTGGGGCTCACGGCGATGCTTTTCCTGTTCGCTACGGTATGGTCCACGGACGTTCTTGCATATTTCGTCGGCCGCGCTGTCGGCGGTCCGTTGTTGTGGCCGCAACTCAGTCCGAAGAAGACGTGGGCGGGGGCGATCGGCGGCCTCGCCGGGGGGGTTGCCGCCGGCACGCTGGTCGCCTATGCGAGCGGTGCGGTAAATCCCGCGGTGGCGGGAGTATTGTCATTGCTGCTTTCGGTCGTTGCGCAAGCCGGTGACCTGTTCGAGTCCGCAGTCAAGCGCCGTTTCGGCGCCAAGGACGCGAGCAGCCTCATTCCGGGCCATGGAGGGGTGATGGATCGTCTCGATGGCTTTCTGGTCGCTGCTTTCTTGGCCGTGTTGATCGGAATCCTGCGCCAGGGCCTTGCCGCGCCGGCCCAGGGCTTGTTGATATGGTAGGGCGTTTTTTCGGGGTGGGCCGATGAAGCACAAGCGGCCGTTGACCAAGATCGAGCCGGCGCGCCTGCCGCGCACGGTGACGCTGTTGGGTGCCACCGGCTCGATCGGTTCGAGCACCGTCGACCTGTTGCGGCGCAACTCCGACCGCTACCGCGTCGAAGCGATCACCGCGCATCGCGATGCGAAAGCGCTCGCCCGGCTCGCCCGCGAACTTGGAGTTCGCTTCGCGGCGGTTGCCGATATGGCGGCCTATGGCGAGTTGAAAAGCGAATTGTCCGGCACCGGCATCGAAGCGGGCGGCGGACCGGCCGCGGTCGTCGAAGCTGCGCAGCGGCCGGCGGACTGGGTGATGGCGGCGATCACCGGCGCCGCCAGCCTTGCGCCGACGCTTGCCGCCGCCGAACGCGGCGCGACCGTCGCTCTCGCCAACAAGGAATGCCTGGTCTGCGCCGGCGCGCTGTTCATGCGCCGCGCTGCCGCCGCCGGCGCCACGGTCCTGCCGGTCGATTCAGAGCATAATGCAATCTTCCAGGCGCTTGCCTCCGGGCGGCGCGAAGACATGCAGCGCATCGTGCTCACCGCATCCGGGGGGCCGTTTCGTACTTTGTCGATCGAGGCGATCCGCAAGGTCACGCTCGCGCAGGCGCTCAAACACCCGACCTGGACGATGGGCCCGAAAGTCACGATCGATTCCGCGACGCTGATGAACAAGGGCCTCGAACTGATCGAAGCGCGGCACCTGTTCGCGCTCAAGCCCGAGGAGCTGTCCGTCGTCGTCCATCCGCAATCGATCGTGCATGGGCTCGTGGAATTCCGCGACGGCTCGGTGATCGCGCAGCTCGGTTCGCCGGATATGCGCATTCCGATCTCCTACTGCCTGGCTTGGCCGGAACGGATGGATACGCCGGCCCAGCGGCTCGATCTGGCCCGGGTTTCGAGCTTGACCTTCGAAGAGCCAGATCTGGTGCGGTTTCCCGCGCTGGCGCTGGCCCAGCGGGCGCTCGCGGCCGGTGGCGCCGAGCCGACCATTCTGAACGCCGCCAACGAGGTGGCGGTGCGCGAATTCATCGCCGGCCAGCTCGGGTTTTGCGGCATCGCTGCGCTGGTCGAGGCAACGCTCGACGCCATGGAGCGCCGTGGCGAGACCGCCGAGCCTCGATCGGTCGAGGCCGCCTTGGCCATTGACCATAATTCAAGAAGGTTGGCGGCCGAACTCCTGCCCGAAATTGCCGCAATGGCATCTTAGCGTTAAGAATTGAGCTGGGGCAAAGGCGGGGTCAGGGCAGCGTCATGGGGTCGTATCTGGGGTCGTATTTGCTGTCGCATTTGTATGCGCTGGGCGGGGGGGTCGTTGCCTACATCATCCCTTTTCTATTCGTTCTCAGCCTTGTGGTGTTCTTCCACGAATTTGGACACTTTCTGATCGCCCGGCTCTGCGGCGTGCGGATACTGGTGTTTTCAATCGGATTCGGTCCCGAACTCGCCGGCTTTAACGATCGCCACGGCACCCGGTGGAAAATCTCCGCGGTGCCGTTGGGCGGCTACGTTAAGTTTTTCGGCGACGACAACGCCGCCAGCGTTCCGGACGCGCCGCGGCTCGACGCCATGAGCGTTGCCGAGCGTGCGGAAAGCTTCTTCTTCCAGCCGGTGCTCAAGCGCGCGGCCATCGTCGTGGCCGGTCCGATGGCGAATTTTGTTTTGGCCGTCGTCATTTTCTCCCTGATTTTCATGGTCTTCGGCAAGCAGTCGATGAGCGCGCGCGTCGACTCGGTCCAGCCCGACAGCTCCGCCGCAGCGGCCGGATTTCAGACCGGCGACCTTGTCGTCGCGATCGACGGCAAGGCCATCGATGATTTTGCCGAAATGCAGCGCATCGTCAGCGAGAACGCCGGCGAAAGCCTCGATATCAAAGTGGATCGCAAGGGCACCGTGCTCGACCTCAAAGCGACGCCAACGCTCAAGGAAATCAAGGACAATTTCGGTAACGTCCATCGCATCGGGATTCTGGGGATCAGCCGGTCGATGGCGGCCGAAGACTTGAAATTCCAACCGGTAGCGCCGCCGCGCGCGCTCTTGATGGGGATGCAGGAGACCTGGTTCGTGGTCGACCGCACGCTCAGTTATATCGGCGGCGTCATCGTCGGCCGGGAGGCGGCCGACCAGCTCGGGGGACCGATCAGGATCGCCCAGATATCGGGTCAGGTCGCCACCATCGGCTTCGCCGCCCTCATTCATCTCGCCGCGGTGCTGTCGGTCTCGATCGGGCTCCTCAACCTGTTTCCGATCCCGCTCTTGGACGGCGGTCACCTTTTGTTCTATTCGATCGAGGCCTTGCGCGGCCGTCCGCTCTCGGAACGGGCCCAGGAGGTCGGTTTCCGCATCGGTCTCGCGATTGTCGTCATGTTGATGATATTTGCAACTTTCAATGACATCGTCCATTTGACGACATCCTGAGCGCCGGGCAATGGTGTGCCAGGGTGGTGGCAATGGCGGCGTGGGGATGCTAGAAGTGACAGAAATGACAGGAGAAATTAGGAATTAAGAACGCAGAATCGAGGGAGACTTTTAAGTAACCCGCCACTGGGGGCGGCCACGAGGGTAATAAGGGCGCGTTACGCATGGACATGGGTGTGCGGGTAAAACGAGGGCTTGTCGTGGCCGGCTTGCTCCTCGGTTTGGGTATTTTTGGCCTATGGACGGGCGCGGCTGTCGCGGCGCCCGGCGAAGGCCTCACCACGAGTTCCATCGTGGTTCAAGGCAATCGGCGCGTCGACGCCGACACGGTGCGTTCCTACTTCAAGGCGGCTCCGGGCGAGCCGCTCGATTCCGCCAAAATCGATGCCGGCCTCAAGGCGCTCTACGCCACCGGCCTCTTTCAGGACGTGCGGATTTCGCAATCCGGCGGCAAGCTGATCGTCGCGGTGGTGGAAGCGCCGGTCATCAACAAGATCGCCTACGAGGGCAATCACCGCATCAAGGACGAACAGCTCACCGAGGAAATTCAGTCGAAGGAACGCGGTTCGCTATCGCGCCCGAACGTGCAGGCCGACACCCAGCGCATCATCGAAATCTACCAGCGCAACGGCCGTTTCGACGTCAAGGTCGTGCCCAAGATCATCGAGCGCCCGAACAACCGGGTCGACCTCGTTTTCGAGATCAACGAGGGCGAAAAGACCGGCATCAAGTCCATCGTCTTCGTCGGCAACAAATCCTATTCGGCTTGGCGCCTGAAGGAAGTGATCAAGACCGCGGAATCGAATTTTCTGAGCTTCCTGCAGACCACGGACGTCTACGATCCGGACCGCATCGAGGCCGACCGCGATCTCATCCGCCGCTTCTATCTGAAACACGGCTTTGCCGACGTTCAGGTCGTGTCGGCGACCGGCGAATACGATTCCGCCAAGAAGGGTTTCATCGTCACCTTCACCATCGAAGAAGGAGCACTGTACCACTTCGGCGCCGTCGACATTCAATCCAATGTGCGCGCCGTCGAGGCGCAAACGCTGCGCAGCTATCTGCGCATGGCGCCGGGGCAGATCTACAACGGCGAGGCCATCGAGAAGACCGTGGAAGATGTGACCATCGAACTCGCCAGGCGCGGCTTTCCGTTCGGCACGGTGCGGCCGCGCGGCGATCGCAATCCCACGACACAGACCATCGGCGTGGTCTTGGTCGTCGACGAGGGCACCCGCGCCTATATCGAGCGCATCAACGTCCGGGGCAATTTTCGCACCCGCGATTACGTGATCCGGCGCGAATTCGATATCGGCGAAGGCGATCCGTACAATCGAGCGCTCATCGATCGCGCCGAAAGACGGCTGAAGAACCTCAATTTCTTCAAGTCGGTGAAAATTACCAATGAGCCGGGTTCGGCCCCCGACCGCGTCGTGATCAACGTCAACGTCGAAGAGCAGTCGACCGGCGACTTCTCGATCATGGGCGGCTATTCGACGGCCGACGGCTGGATGGCGGAGGTCTCGGTCCAGGAGCGCAATCTTCTCGGTACCGGCCGGTTTGCCCGGGCATCGGTCACCTACGGCCAATACACGCGCGGCTTTGCTCTCAGTTTTGCCGAGCCGTATTTTCTCGATACCCGCTCCAGCGGGGGCATGGATCTCTTCGCCAAGCAAACGCTCTCCAACACCTATCTGTCCTACGGAACGGAATCCTACGGCGGCACGCTGCGCTGGGGCCTGCCGCTGCGCGAAGACCTCGGCTTCCAATTGCGCTATTCGGCCTATGTGCAGAAGATCACGCTGCCGTCCTATTTGAACGACTGCAACAATATCAATCCGGACTTCGCCAGCACCTTCCCGACGCCGGCAGCGATTGCCGCGGCGGGAACGAACGTCAATACCGCTTATCCCGGTTATAATACCGCCGTGACAAACGGTACCCAGAACAATTGCTATGCGTACGGTCAGGCGTCGCTTCCGGTGCGGGCGGAGCTTGCGAACGGCGCCTATCTGACCTCGTCGGTCGGCTACGGATTTTCCTATAATACGCTCGACAACAACAAGAATCCGACCAATGGCGTTGCCGTCAGTATCGGTCAGGATTTTGCCGGTGTCGGCGGCGATGTCGCCTATATGCGCTCGACCGCGGACCTTCGCACTTATTACGAAGTCGTGTCCGACCTGGTCGGCGTCCTGCATCTGCAGGGCGGCGACATGATCGGCTTGAAGGGCCAGGAAGTGCGCATGCTGGACGACTTCAAGATGGGGCCGAATCTGGTCCGCGGCTTCCAGCCGGCCGGCTTAGGGCCGCGCGATATTACGCCGGGCACGACCAACGATAATATCGGCGGCACGATGTATTGGGGCGCGAGCCTCGAATTCCAGTATCCGTTCTACTTTCTCCCGAAGGACGCCGGTTTCCGCGGCGCGGTCTTCGTCGATACCGGTTCCGTGTGGGGCTACAAGGGCGAGACGCAATATGCGGCGACAGGGGAAGTCAATGGACTTGCCGGCACGCCGTCTGCCGCTTTCCAGACTGCCTGCCAATGCGGCATGCAGTATGCCGACAGTGCCGCCGTTCGCGCCTCGGTCGGCGCCAGCTTGATCTGGGATTCGCCGTTCGGTCCGCTGCGTTTCGATTTCGCCTATCCGCTCCTGAAACAAGGATACGACCGTACCCAATGGTTCCAGTTCGGCGGCGGAGCGAAATTCTGATCGCGGCCTGAGCTTCGTCACGGACGGCTGGATGCCCGATTTCATCACATCGAGCGGCGCGTTGACGACCGGCGAGATCGCCGCCTTGACGCGCGCCAAGTTGCGCGACGGCGATCCGTCGGACCGGCGCATCTGCAATATCGCGCCGCTCGACACCGCGGGCCCGCTCGACATCAGTTTTCTCGACAATTCCAAGTATCTCGGTGAATTGGCGGGCACCCGCGCCGGGGCCTGCCTGATTGCGCCGCGCTTTGCCGCCGCCGCGCCCGCCGCTTTGGCCGTGCTGGAGACGGCGTCTCCCTATCCGGCATTTGTCGCGGTGACGCGGAAGCTGTTTCCGCAAGCGCTCCGCCCGATCTCGTTGTATGAAACCAAGGGGCGCGCTCCCGGCGCGCAGGTGCATCCCACGGCGCGGCTCGAGGCCGGTGTCACCGTCGACCCCAATGCGGTGATCGGCCCGCACGCCGAGATCGGGGCGGGCACGGTGATCGCTGCCGGCGCCGTCGTCGGTCCCAATGTCTGCGTCGGCCGCGACTGCGAGATCGGACCCGGCGCAACGGTTCTGCATGCGCTCGTCGGCGATCGGGTGATTGTCCACCCCGGCGCGCGCATCGGCCAGGATGGCTTCGGCTACCTGCCGAGCCCGCGCGGTCATCAGAAGATCCCGCAAACGCGGCGCGTCATTATTCAGGACGACGTCGAGATCGGCGCCAACACGACGATCGATCGCGGCGCCACCCGCGATACCGTCATCGGCGAGGGCACCAAGATCGACAATCTGGTCCAAATCGGACACAACGTCTCGATCGGACGGCATTGTCTGATCGCTGCTCAAGTCGGCATATCGGGCAGCACCGCGGTGGGAGACTTCACCATGTTGGGCGGGCAGGCCGGCGTCGCCGACCACATCACGATCGGCGCGGGAGCCATGATCGGCGCGCGCGCCGGTGTCATGTCGAACGTTCCGCCAGGCGCGCGCTTGCTCGGCTATCCGGCCGAGCCCGCCATCGAATGGAAACGCGGTGTGGCCACGCTTCGCCGTCTCGTGCGCAGCAACCGCAAGGCCAATATCGGCAAATCTGATGTCGATAAGTCTGATGTCGATAAGTCTGGTGTCGATAAGTCTGATGAGAGTAAGTCGGAGGGGGTGAGCGAATGAATGCCGAAACCATGGAGGCGGCCGACATCCGCGAAATCCTGAAACTCTTGCCGCATCGCTATCCCTTCGTCATGATCGATCGCATCGTCGATATCGAGGGCGAGGATCGCGGCACGGGGATCAAGAACGTCACCATCAACGAGCCGCAATTTCTCGGCCATTTTCCGGACAATCCGATCATGCCGGGCGTGCTCCTGATCGAGGGCATGGCGCAGACCGCGGGCGTGTTGTGCCTGCGTCGCATGACTTTGACCGCGCGGCGCTTGGCGATGTATTTCCTCACCATCGACAAGGCCAAGTTCCGCAAGCCGGCCGTGCCGGGCGACACCATCCGCTACCATGTCACCAAGGTCGCGCACCGCCGCAACATGTGGTGGTACCGTGCCGAGGCCAAAGTCGACGACGCCCTCATCGCCGAGGCCGAGGTCGGCGCAATCATTGCCGAGGTTTAAATGGCGATCGATCCGACCGCGCGCATCGCCGATGGCGCGCGTATTGGCGACGGCGTCGACATCGGACCCTATTGTCTGGTCGGGCCGCAGGTCGAAATCGCAGACGGCGTGCGGCTCATCTCTCACGTCACCGTCACCGGCGTCACCAAGATCGGGGCCGAGACGGTGGTCTACCCGTTCACCTCGCTCGGCACGCCGCCGCAATCGGTCCACTATCGCGGCGGCGCGACGCAGCTCGTGATCGGCGCGCGGTGCCAGTTGCGCGAAGGCGTCACCATGAATACCGGCACCGAAGCGGGCGGCGGCATCACCCGCGTCGGCGACCGCTGCTTCCTGATGGTGGGCTGTCATGTCGGCCACGACTGCCGGGTCGGCAACGACGTGACCTTCGCCAACAATGTGGTGCTCGGCGGCCATGTCAGCGTCGACGACTTTACGTTCCTGGGCGGCCACGTCGCGATCCATCAATTCGTGCGCATCGGCGAGGGGGTGATGATGGCGGGCATGTCGGCCGCCCGCGACGACATCATTCCGTTCGGCTTTGCGCTCGGCCAGACCGGCGCGCTGGTCGGCCTGAATATAGTGGGCTTGCGACGACGCGGTGCGACGCGCGCCGAGCTGCATCAGGTGCGTCGGGCCTATCGTTCGCTGTTCTTCGCCGAAGGGCGCATTGCCGAGCGGATCGAGGCGGTGGCGCGCGACTTTGCCGACGATCCGTTGGTCGGCAAGATCATCGCCTTCATTCGTGCCGGCGGCAAACGGCCGTTGATGCGGCCGCGGCGACGCCGCGACGCCGATACGCCGGACGACGACGCGGCCGAATGAGCCTTGCCAAGTGAGCTTTGTCATGGCTGACGCGATTCCCGGCAACGATCCGCTCGCGATCATCTGCGGCGGCGGCAGTTTTCCCGGCGCCATCGCCGACGCGGTGGCGCGCCGCGGCCGACGGCCGGTGATGTTCGGCCTCAAGGGCTGGGCCGATGCCGCGGTGGTCGAGCGCTATGCCCATCATTGGATCGCCATCGGGCAAGCGGGGCGGTTTTTTCGTCTGGCGCGCGCCGAGAATTGCCGCGAGCTTTTGTTCATCGGAACGGTGCTGCGGCCGCCGATCACGCAATTGCGGCTCGACTGGCGGACGCTGTTGTTGCTGCCGCGCCTGGTTTCGTCCTACCGCGGCGGCGACGACAAGCTCTTGTCGGGGGTCGCCGCGATGGCGGAGAGCGGCGGACTTCGCGTCGTCGGCGTCAAGGAAGTGGCGCCGGAAGTTTTCGTACCGGAGGGCATTCTCGGCCGTCACCGGCCCTCCGAGCGCGACCGCGCCGACATTGCCCGCGCGCTCACCGTCATCGCCGCGCTCGGACCGTTCGACGTGGGCCAGGCCGCCGTCGTCGCCAACAACAATGTACTGGCCGTCGAAGCCGCCGAGGGCACCGACCGAATGCTCGAACGGATTGCCGAATTGCGCCGGCTCGGCCGCGTCACGGCGCCGCTCGGAACCGGCGTTCTGGTCAAGGCGCCGAAGCCCGGCCAGGATCGCCGCTTCGACCTGCCGTCGATCGGCCCGCGCACCGTCGAGAACGTCGCCCGGGCCGGTCTTGCGGGGCTTGCCGTCACTGCCGGCAGCACCATGATTGCCGAAGCTGATGCGGTGACCGCGGCGGCCGACCGCGCCGGCATCTTCCTCCTCGGGGTGCGCGAGGAAGCGGCCCGATGACGCAGCCGGCGCCATCCGTTGGTCCGAAACCGCTATCGATCTTCATCATCGCGACGGAAGAGTCCGGTGACGCGCTGGGCGCGGCGCTGGCGCGGGCGCTGCGGCAACGCGAGGGCGAGGCGCTCACCCTGTCCGGCATCGGCGGCCGGGCGATGGCGGCCGCCGGCATCGCGAGTCCCTTCGCCATCGACGACCTTGCCATCATCGGATTGATCGCGATCGCGCAAAAACTGCCGACGATCTTTCGCCGTATTGGGCAGGCGGCGCGAAGCGTCGTCGCCGCGCGTCCGGACGCTCTCGTCATCGTCGACAGCCCGGACTTCACGCACCGGGTGGCGCGGCGCGTGCGGCGGCTCGCTCCGGCGATCCCGATCCTCGATTATGTCTCGCCGTCGGTCTGGGCTTGGCGCTCGGGCCGCGCGCGCGCCATGCGCGCTTATGTCGACCAGGTGCTCGCCATCTTGCCGTTCGAGCCCGCGGTGCATGCCAAGCTTGGCGGGCCGCCTTGCACCTATGTCGGCCATCCGCTGCTCGAGCACATCGCCGAACTGCGCCCGAACGCCGTCGAAGTGGAGCGCCGCCGCAGCGAGCCGCCGATCGTTCTGGCCTTGCCGGGGAGCCGGGCGGGCGAGGTCGGGCGGTTGCTCGGCGTTTTCGGCGCCGCCATCGCGGCGCTGGCTGCACGGGTCGGCCCGCTGGACGTCGTGCTGCCGACCGTTCCCCATCTATTGCCGCGGGTGCGCCAGGGCGTTTCGCAGTGGGCCGTCAGCCCCCGGATCGTCGTCGACCCGGCCGAGAAGTGGGCCGCCTTTCGCAGTGCCCGCGCCGCCTTGGCGGCCTCCGGTACCGTGACGCTTGAACTCGCGCTGGCCGGCGTACCCATGGTCGCGGCCTACCGTCTGCACGTCGTCGAGGCGGTCATTGCGCGGCTGATCCGGCTGCAGTCGGGGCTGCCCAGTGTCATTCTCGCCAATCTGGCCATCGGCGAGAACGTCGTTCCGGAATTGCTGCAGGAAGATTGCACCTCGGAAAAGCTCACTGCGGCGCTCCTGCCGCTGCTGTCGGATACGCCGGAGCGGCAGCGGCAAGTCGAGGCTTTCGGCCGCCTCGACCGCACCATGGCGGTCGGCAGCGCCATATCGAGCGCCAGCGCCGCCGCCATCGTGCTCGATGTGGCGCGCCGAGGCCGAGGC
>Ga0181533_1002459_pt1 | contig 21733 bp, 17 predicted proteins | sample PEATcosm2014_Bin_45_FD_119772 | JGI IMG/M metagenome (GOLD analysis project Ga0181533, IMG submission 119772) | Peatland microbial communities from MTU Mesocosm Facility, Houghton, MI, USA - PEATcosm2014_Bin11_60_metaG | ecosystem: Environmental > Terrestrial > Soil > Wetlands > Peat | place...
ATGTAAACTGTCCCCGCTGCCCAACCGCAGCCGGGACAGAAACACCGGCTCCGGGCCAGGGCAAGCTTGCCCTGGCCCGGAAGACCAAAACAAAGACCTTCCTGATAAGGAAAAAGTGTCAGGTATGTGCCCGGTCTAAAGTGTCAGGGATCTGCCCGTCCGCACAAGACTGTGACGCGGTTCGCGCCGCTTTTTCCCAAGGCGTTGATCGTCTCGAGTTGAAAGCTGACAGCTGAGAGCCGAAAGCTAGCGGCGCAGCCGATCTACTCTTCGATCTTGTAGCTGAATTCTTCGATGACGGGATTGGTGAGGACTTCGCGGGCGATGCGCTCCACTTGCGCGCGCGCCTGCTCCGCAGTCAGCGAGTCGGCCAGCGAGAGCGCGAAGTATTTGCCCTGGCGCACCGCAGTGACCTCGGCAAACCCGATCTTGCGGAGTGCGTTGTGGATGGTCTGGCCCTGCGGATCGAGGACCGATGCCTTCAGCGTGACATAGACATGCGCCTTCATAATCCCTGATTATAAGAGCAGGGACCAAGGGAACGAGGGAACGAGGGAACGAGAATACAAGGACTGAGGGACTAGGGAACAGTGCGAGTGTGAGTGTGGGTGATCGGCGCACACTTCACACTCACACTCACACTCACACTTCACACTCACACTGACCACTGATCGCATTCCCCAAGGAGAGGTTGAACGCAATGGTGAATTATCTGGAATTGCCGGTGGGCGACCGCGCGCCGGAGGTCTTTCGCGCGGTGATCGAGATTCCCAAAGGCGGGACGCAGAAGTATGAGTACGACAAGCAGCTGCACGTGTTCAAGCTGGACCGGAACCTGCACTCGCCGGTGCACTATCCGGGCGATTACGGCTTTATCCCCTCCACGCTGAGCGACGACGGCGACCCGCTGGACGTGCTGGTGCTGGTGCCGACTGAAAGCTTTCCCGGATGCGTGCAGGAAGTGCGGCCCATCGGCCTGCTGGAGATGCTGGACCAGGGCACGCTCGACGAGAAGGTGCTGGCGGTGGGCAAGAACAATCCACGCTTCGCCAATATCTGGAACTACACGGACATCTATCCGCACATGCTGAAGGAGATTACGCACTTCTTCTCCATCTACAAAGACCTTGAAGGCAAGCGCGTGGAGATGCGGGGCTGGCACGACGCGAGCTACGCGCGTGACCGCGTCACGCACGCGATGAACCAGTTCAAAGATACGAAGGCGAAGAAGGCAGGGCGCGAGGGAACAGTGCGAGTGTGAGTGTGAAGTGTGCGTGGAAAGCGCGCACTACTCACTAACCACTAATCACTCGCACTGCACACTCACACTTCACACTCACACTGACCACTGTTCACTGTCCGCTGTCTGCGGTCTGCTCCTGCTTGCAGCGTGCGAGGGCCACGGTGAGTGCGTAGAGCGGCGGCCCGAGCAGAGCCACTGCGGCGGCAAACGCCAGCGACGAGACCTTGGCGAACGGTGTTCCGGGATCGCCGAGGGTTTCCGAGCGCGAGGCGTAGAGCGCGTAGGCGATGAGCACGGTGGGACCGACCGCGAGCAGGCAGGCGAAGCTGAAGCTGCCGGCGCGGAAGGGACGCGGCAACTCGGGCTCGCGCAGGCGCAGTGCGATGAGCGCCAGGAACTCCAGGATCAGGCTGGAGCCGTAGAGAATCAGGTCAATGGAGATGAGGCGCTCAAAGGGCAGCTTCAGGGCCAGCGCCCAACCCAATCCACACACAAGCACGCTGATCCAGGGCACGCCGCGGCGGTTGCGGCGCAGGAAGGCGCGCGGCAGCAGGCCGTCGGCGGCCATGGCGATGGGCAGGCGCGTGTAGCTCATCATGAGGGCGTTGAACATGCCCACGCCGCAGATCATGCCGCCGGCGACGATGGCCAGCCCGAGCAGCGGACCGCCGAGAGCGCTGCCGGCAACGGCCCATGAACCGGTAGAGAAGCCGTCAGCCGAGAGTCCGGCCATGGCCATGGCCGCCAGCGGCAGCACGTAGGTGAGAGCGGTGAGCAGGGCGGCGGCGATCATGGCGCGCGGGTAGTTGCGCTGCGGATTATCGACCTCGCGCGCAATGGTGGAGGCGTTGTCCCAGCCCATGTAGTTCCAGAGCGCGACCAGGATGGCGGTGGAAAGGCCGAGCGGAGCGCCTGGCTCGGCAGCGGTGCGGCCCCAGTGCATGGCGGGATGCGCGGTGAAACCATGCCAGAAGCCCAGCACGACGAAGACGGCGAAGGGCGCGAGCAGCAACGCAAAAAGCCAGACTGAGTCGTTGCCGACTTCGGGCGCGCCGCGCAGGTTCCACGCGCAGCACAGGACGACCACGGCCAGCGACCAGAGATAGGCGCGCGGGCCGGCGGTGAGCGCGGGGTCGAACTTGCCCAGGTAGAGCACAAAGATGGAGGGGTAGAGCGCCATGTCGAAGATGCTGGCAGTGAGCGAGAGCCAGCTTTCCTGGTATCCCCAGAAGGGACCGAGGCCGCGGCGCACCCAGACGTAGAAGCCGCCTTCGGCGGGGATGGCCGCAGCGAGCTCGCCGATCATGAGGGCAGTGGGCAGGCTCCACAGCAGCGGCAGCGTGAGCAGAATGACGATGGCGCGGGCGTATCCGGCGCCGCCCAGAATGTCTTCAATGCCGTAGGGACCGCCGGAGACCATGAAGTAGGTGGCGGCAACCAGGGGCAGGAAGCGGATCTTGCGCAAGGCGGGATGGAGAACAAACCGCATGAGTTTGAATGTACTGAATGTACATGGATGGGCGCGGTGCGGAAAGCGGGATGTGGGGGCGGTGTCAGGCAGGCCGGGCCACGTCAGCGCAGATTCCGGTATAATCCTGACTGAGACCCGGAGAGATGGCCGAGTGGCTGAAGGCGGCGGTTTGCTAAACCGTTGTACGGTCAAAAGCTGTACCGGGGGTTCGAATCCCCCTCTCTCCGCCATTGCATGGAGCAGGCACCTGCTGTGCGGCAGGCACCTGCGGTGCGGCAGCCGCTCGCGTGACGCTCGCACTGGCCTGGTTGCATCAATCCGCGGAGCCGATTGAAAAACATCCGTCAGGGGTTAAAACCCCTTGTTTTCCGGCCTTATTCGGCACCAGCATACTCGTGCCCTGATACAAGGCGGATGGATGAAACACGCTCCCGAAAAATTTCTCCCCGGACGCGGGCCGGCTTCGCCAACAAAGGCGTTGTGACGCAAATCCGCGAGCCGCCGGAGGGCTCCCCGGGTTAACGCCCACCAGACACTTATGCCAAGGCCGATGCGTTAACATTTCCGGTATGCAAATCAGAAAAGCCGTAATCACAGCCGCGGGGCGGGATCAGCGCAACCTGCCGATGCAAACGCTGTTTGACGAGCACGGCACGGAGCGCTCGGTGCTGAACCTGGTCGTCCGGGAAGCGGTGCGGGCCGGCGTCGACGACATCTGCATCGTGGTCTGGCCGGGAGACGAGGAGCCGTACGCCAGGCTGCTGGCAGACGTGGGCGCGCGGCTGAGCTTCGTGGAGCAAACCGAGGCGCGCGGCTACGCACACGCCGTCTTCTGCGCGCGAAGTTTTGTAAAGGATGAGCCGTTTTTGCACTTCGTCGGCGACCACATTTATGTGGGCTCCGAGGCGAGCGGGTGCGCAAAGCGGCTGGTGGAAGCAGCCTGCACCGAAGGTTGCGCCATTTCCGCCGTGCAGGTGACGCGCGAAAACCTGCTTCCGTTTTACGGCACCGTTGGGGGCCAGCCGGTCCCGGGCAAACCGGGCTTCTATCGCATCGACACCGTGCTGGAGAAGCCCACACCCACGGAAGCAGAGCAGCGCTTGATGGTTCCCGGCTTGCGGAGCGGGCAATATCTTTGCTTCTACGGGATGCACGTGCTCACGCCGGCCATCTTCGAAATCCTCTCCACCATGCTGCAAGAATCTGCAACCGGCCGGGCCAGCCTTTCGTCCGCGCTTGCCGTGCTCGCCGCACGGGAGCAATATCTGGCCATGATTCAACTCGGCCAGCGCTTTGACGTGGGAGTGAAATATGGCCTGTTTGCGGCCCAGCTCGCATTGGCCATGAACGGGCAGGACCGGGACGAAGTGCTGACCCAGCTCATCCATATTTTGGCCACGCGCGAATTGCTCACCGGGAAAGGGGCATGAGCGTGAGCGAGCTTTGGACGATCATACAAGCAGCCGATCCCGACCTTCGCAATCGTTCTCTCGACGCATTTTGCCGCGAGGCCACGACGGATCAACTGCGGGCTGAAGCGGCGGAGCTGGAAAAGCTCCGCCGCGGCAGCGATAACCTCTACGAACGGGTTCGGGCGCTGCTTTTTCTCTACGCCATTCACCGTTTTCATTTGCCGGCTCGGTTGGCAAGCGGTTCGGCGCCGACGCTGATTCCATTCGGCGGGTATGAGAAGCTGCTCAATCGGCGCTACGAAGAGGCTATCGGCGTTTTTCTCGCCGCCCAGGCCACGGAAGGGTCCAGCGACGGACTTTCGAGCGCGCTGGCCGCGGCGTATCGCGGGCTGGCCTTTCAAACCCTTGCCGACCAGGTGCGGCGGAGCGTGCGATCGGTTCGCGGCAATCAATGGATGTTTCGCACCGGCCATCCCGCCGATTACGCGCTGCGCATGCGCCCCGAACTGCTGCGCCGCAATGCCGGAGAGCCCTTCCCGATCCTGCACGAATCTACGCCTGTGCGGATGGACCTGAGCCATAGCGGCTGGAGCGACATCTTCTTCTTGGGCATGGATCTGCCTGAGTTGGCGCGGGTGCTCAATGTTTCCATCGATCTCGGCGTGCTGGGATCGAACGCGGAACCGCCGAAGCCTCCTGTCGAAGCGTTTCTGCGCGTCATCGATCGTCCCGTGATTCGCCTGGTCAGCGTCGACCTGGACGCGACTGCGGAGATCCGCGACCTTCAAGAACTTTTCGATTTCGGCCGCGACTACCTGGGGCTGCTCAAGGCAGCCGTGATCGCGTCAGGAATTGTGCCGCCCGGCATGGAAGGTTCCGACCAGCCGCTTCCCGGCGTCCTCGCGCAATTGCTGCAACGCGACGGCCTTGGCCTGGAAATTGTCAGCCACGTGAACAACATTCCCAAGGGATCGCGCCTGGCAGTTTCCACCACGCTGCTTGCGTCGCTCATCTCGGTTTGCATGCGCGCCACGGGACAAGCGTCTTCTCTCATCGGCGCTTTGACGGAGCCGGAGCGAAGGCTGGTGGCAGCGCGCGCCATTTTAGGCGAGTGGCTGGGAGGATCGGGAGGGGGATGGCAGGATTCAGGCGGGGTGTGGCCGGGGATCAAGCTGATTGAAGGCGTGATGGCAGCTGAGAGCGATCCGGAATTCGGCATCAGCCGCGGCAGGTTGCTGCCGCATCACCGCATTCTCACCGCCGATGAGGTGAGTGAGCGAACGCGGCAGCGGCTTCAGGACAGCCTCATTCTGGTGCACGGCGGGATGGCGCAGGACGTCGGACCCATCCTGGAAATGGTCACGGAAAGATACCTGCTTCGCTCCGATCCCGAATGGACGGCGCGGCAGACGGCATGCAGGATTCTGGATGAGATCCTCGAGCATCTGCGCGCGGGCGATGTGCGCGCCATTGGCGGCGCCACGCAACGCAACTTCGAGGGACCGATCCAGACCATGATTCCCTGGGCCAGCAATCTCTACACGGAGACACTGATTGGCGAGGTGAGCGCGATCTTCGGCAAGGAGTTCTGGGGATTCTGGATGCTGGGGGGCATGTCGGGCGGAGGCATGGGCTTCATCTTCGATCCCCAACGCAAGGCAGAAGCACAGAGCCGTCTTGGCGCCCTGATGCGCGACGTGAGCCAGAAGCTTTCCGGCGGCGTGGCCTTCGCCATGGAGCCCGTGGTGTACGACTTCTCCATCAACGAACGCGGCACGTTTGCGGAGCTCAAGTCGGGCTCTGCCGCAATCTTGCCCGATGGCTACTACAACATTGTGCTGCCGGCCATGCTGCGCAAGGATCAGCTCACGCTCTCAGCCTGCGAGCGATCGGACCTGGAGCGATTCAGTTTTCTCTGCCGCGACGTTCCCGGTGCGCTGGGTCGAACCCGGGGCCTTCTCGAGCGGCTTCTGCCGCAGGGCAATCAAGGCGAGGAGCACGGCGACTCACTGGATTCATTGCTGGCGCGGAATGGCTTCGATCCGATTCAGCATGAACGCATCCAGGCGGAGCTGCGCGCCGGACATATCGGACTGGCACAAAACCGGATTCAGGCGTCAGTTCAGATCGAAGACGTAGAGGCAGACAAGCTCTTTGACGCAAGGCAGGAAGCAGACGCGCGGCTCCGCTCCATCGGCGAGGATGCCATCGCATCGGGAGCCGTGGCCGTCGTCACTCTGAGCGGAGGCGCCGGCAGCCGCTGGACGCGCGGTGCGGGCGTGGTGAAGGCGCTCAGCCCCTTCTGCCGCCTCGCGGGCGTGCATCGCACATTTCTCGAGGTGCACCTAGCCAAGAGCCGGCATACCAGCCGCATCTTCGGGCGTCCGGTGCCGCACGTGATCACGACGAGCTATCTGACCCACGAGCCTATCGACCGGCTGTTGCGCAGCGAAGGCGCTTACGGGTACGAGGGGCCGCTGCATCTTTCGCAGGGACAAAGTGTGGGATTGCGGCTGGTGCCGACGGTGCGCGACCTGCGGTTTGCCTGGGAAGACACGCCGCAACAGTTGCTCGACACCCAGGCGCAGAAAGTGCGGGACAGTGTGCATGCAGCCTTGATCGCCTGGGCGCAGCAATCGGGAGAAGGCAGCAACTACACCGATAATCTGCCCCTGCAATGCCTGCATCCGGTGGGGCACTGGTACGAAGTGCCGAACCTGTTTCGCAGCGGAGTTCTGAAGACATTGCTGGAAGCGCAGCCCCACCTTCGCTATTTGATGATTCACAATGTCGACACCGTGGGAGCCGATCTCGACCCCGGCATTCTGGGCTGGCATATCGAGCGCAAGGCAACCATGACCGTGGAGGTGGTGACGCGCCGCATCGAAGATCGCGGCGGAGGTCTGGCGCGCATCGACGGGCGCATGCGCCTGGTGGAAAGCCTGGCCTTGCCGTCAGAACAGACGGAGTTCGAGCTTTCCTATTACAACTCGAACACCTTCTGGATCGATATTGATGCGCTTCTCGATGTGTTTGGTCTGCGCAGGGCTGATTTGGCCGATCAAGCGAGGCTGGCAGAGGCCGTCCGCGCCATGGCCGCACGCATGCCCACCTACGTCACGCTCAAAGACGTGAAGAAACGATGGGGCAAGGGGCAGGAGGACATCTATCCGGTAGCGCAATTTGAGAAACTGTGGGGCGACATGACTGCCCTGCCCCAGGTGGCGTGCGAGTACGTGATTGTGCCGCGCATGCGCGGTCAGCAGTTGAAGGAACCAGCGCAACTCGACGCCTGGCTGCGCGATGGCTCAGCCGAATACGTGACGCGGCGCTGCGCGTTTGCGCCTCAAGCCAATGCGTGATCGCGTGACTGCATACGGGCGGCAGCCGGCGCCCTGGCGGAAACCTGCGTTCGTGCCCCATCCTTTTCCGCGCATTCTGCGGAAAAGGGTGGGTAGCTGACACTCACACTTCGCACTCACACTTCACGCTCACTGAGTTTTCCGAAACACGACGTCGGAATATTTCGCATCAGGCAAGAGGCAATCATCACGGCCGTAGAGCGGTTCCCATTTGTCGGGATTTACTCTGAACACCGTTTCGAATTCCCTGGCCACGCGAGTATCGCAAAAGCGGAAGATGGCGTGTTGGATGGCCAGAAAGCCGCCGGGCTTGAGTGCGCGCGCCAGGTCAGCCACAGATTGCTCGAAGTCGGCAAAGCGGATGCGATGGCCGCTCTCGAGCGGCGGCGGTGAAATGTTCAGATCTCCATGACGGAAGACTGCCATCCCGAAGATGGCGTCGTAGCTGGCGTTCGCCTCCCCGTCTGTCGACCCGGCGACGGTGAACGTCATCTTCTTGTCTCCGGCCTTAAGACGCCGAAAACGGCAGACCGCAATATTGAATGGATTGATGTCGAGCCCGACGATATTTGCCTCAGGGAAATATCGGCGTAGAGAGAAGACCTCCTCTCCCGTCGAACAGCCGAACGAAAGGATGCGTGCACTTGCGTCGCCCTGGAGCAAACTGCGTACTTGCTGAAAAACCTCCGGATAGCGGTCGCTTGAGGTTGTCCCATAGGGTTGATAGAGGCCTCGGGGCGGCCGCAGCAACAAAAGCGCCGCGTTTCGCGACTCGAGGCTATGCAGCGCTTGATAGATAAACCTCGCGGCGCGGAATCCTGGGACTCTGCGCAATACGGGTTTCAAACGCTTCTTCAGTTCTTGCCATGCTGGCATAGGGTGCGGCCCGCGATCCTCGAAGCGAATGCAGGCACCTTATTTTATCGTAATGGGAACTTCAGGACGGGCAAGCCCGAAACGCCTGGGATACGTCTTCCGCCAGCCGCAGAATTGCAGACGCTTCAAGGCGCTGACGTTTGCAGACACTCATACCGTGTGTGCCCCGGAATGGAGCGCGAACCCCACCCCGCATGCCGAAGCCTCCGGCACTGTTTGGTTGAGTTTCCCTGGGAAAGTCAAAACCGGGAATCACCGTGTGTCGGTGATTGCAAAAAATCACGGTTCATCGTTATTGGGTGTGACCAAATGGGGCGATAAGGACCCGGGAAAATTGCCATGCCCCCCATCCGCCTTGCTGAACGTCTCGAATTAATCCCCAGATAGTTTCACTTCAAAGTATGACGCCCAATCTGCCGTGCCCACCGCCATATCCACAGGAATGGACGCAAGGGTTTGTAGGCCCAGAAAAAACCATCGGGCAAAGGAAGCGTTCTGAAATCCTCGCGGCCATAGAAGAGTTCAGAGAAGCTGTCGCGCCAGGATTTTGCGGGCCACAGAAGCCGCTCGTAACGGCTCCTGCGAATCCTGTTGCGGAGCTTGGCCGGGCTGACGCGATGCAGCGGCTCGTCCGAGTTGATTAGAGCCTGGAGCGGCGCTGCAATGAGCCTTGGAGAGGACTCCTGCCACGCTTGCGCAGGAAGATCCGGCCTGGGGAGCCCATACATCTGTTCGAGAAGATAGATCCCCGCCATTAGAACTCTCGTCTGACGCGAACTTCGCGCCTCCTCCCATGCCGCCTTCCAATCAAGCAGCCCCAGAGAATGGGCGCGCGCCAAATCTCCCAGCCACTTGGCTCGGAACCATGCGTGCAGCCCTCCGTGACAGCAGAGGTAGAGCGTCATATCCCGGGGATCCATGGCCTGGATCGAGCATCCTTGCCAGGTGGAGGGGACGCTCCTGGCCCATCGACCGCTTGTGGCTTCCGGGCTTTCCCATTGGACGCGCCAATGAAGCTCCAACATGCGGCCCGTCTGGACATGGATGAAGTTGATGTGCTGCTCATTCTCGAGGAAACTGTCCCATTGCCGGGGACTCATGGGAAAAAATGTTTCTTCCAGAAGCCAGCCTTTGCTCACAAGGCAGTCTTGCGCCCTGCCAAGATCCTCTCGCGGCACTTCCAGATCCATATCCAGCGTTTCGCGAAGACCCACATCGCCGTAAAGCATAAAAGAAAGGATCTGGCCCTTGAGCGGCATCACGGGAATGCCCGCGCGATTGAATCGCTTGAGCGCGTTGGCGAGCAGCAGGCAATGCTCTACCGCCGTCATGCGGCAAGCATCACTGCGCCTTTGCAACTCCTGCCCGACAAACTCCGGAACCGTTGTTCCCGCGACCCGGCTGAGGCTTGCCCAGCTCAACGCCGACGTGCGGTGCCGATCGACCAGAGAGAGATATTCTGTCCAATCCGGCCCGGCGTCCAAGGCTTCCAGGATTGCCGCCTCCTGATTTTGCCGCCATGAGTCCGGGGCCAGCCATGAGGTCGCGATCATAAGGCGGAATGCGGGGCTGGTCTGCCGCAGCCAGTCGGTTTTAACCATGGCCGGTCTCCCGCATCTGGGCGGCCCAGGAAGCAGCATACGCCCCACCCATCTCCACGAGCCGCGCATGTGTTCCCGATTCCACCACGCGCCCTTTATCCATCACGTGGATGATGTCAGCGTGCATCGCCGTAGTGAAACGGTGGGTGATCATCAGCGCCGTTCTGCCTTCGACGAGGGCGCGAAAGCGGTTGAGCCAGTCCTGCTCCGCCCAGGAATCCATGGCGCTGGTCGGCTCGTCCAAAATCACCAGCGAGGCGTCGCGGAAAAACGCTCGAGCCAAGGCGATTCGCTGCCATTCCCCTCCGCTCAATTCCGCGTTTCCGAACCATTTGCTTAACACCGTCTCAAAACCGTTCTGCAACCGTTCGATTGGCTCCAGCGCTCCGGAATCGTGTGCCGCCTGCCACACGCGCTGCTGATCCGAAAGTCTGCTGAGATCTCCAAAGGCGATGTTTTCGTGCACCGTGGCATGGTAATGAACAGGATCCTGGAATAACACAGCAATTTGGCGCCGCAAAGCTTCGTGGTCAAATTCGCGCAGATCCGCTCCGTCCAGAAGAATCCGGCCCTCATCCGGATCGTAGAAGCGGCACATCAGCTTGATGAGGGTGCTCTTGCCTGCACCGTTATGCCCCACCAGGGCAACGATCTTCCCCTTCGGTATCTCCAGATCGAAGCTGTCCAGGGCGCGATGGAATCCCCCCGGATAGGTGAAGCTGACGCGCTCGAACCGAATCGACTGTTCCACTGGCAGGCCCTGTCTCCCCGCATGGCCGGAGAGGATTGCGGGCTGTATTTTCAGAAAATCGTCGAGATTTTCAACGAAGAGCAGGCTTCTGTAGATTTTCCCTGCCCCCTCCAGCAAGGACCGGAGCTGGGCTTGGCCTTGCTGAAATGCCTGGAAGCAGAGGAGCAGATCGCCCAGCTTGATCCGCTCGGCGAGAGTCTGGTGAAGCACCCAGCCCAGACCCACCAAGCTGCCTGCCCAGGCCAGCAGGCCGGCTCCCAACTCGGATACGGCTCCCTCCCGCACCAGGCGCAACTTTCCTTCCCTCAAGCTCTCACGCAAGGTTTCGAAAGCCTTGCGGTGGTGGGTTCCCAAATCGAAGAGGCGCAACTCAGCAGCGGCGCTCTGATCTGCAATCATCCAGTCCAGGTACCGGGCACGCCGTTCCTCGATGGTGTGCTCCAGATGCCAGCGGTGTTCTTTCAGAATGTGCCGCGCCACCAAAAGCAGGCCGGGAACCGCCGTGAAAATCAGAAGCAGGGGCAACCATCCGGCATAGGTCCAGAGAATACCGGCCAGTACAAGAAAGCCCAACCCGTTTTGTACCACCATACCGAGGTTCTCGAGCAGCGCCAGCGGCTGAGAAGCGGCGTCGACCTGCGCCCGGTACAACAGGTCGTAGGATTCAGGATGGTCATAGAAAGACAAATCCAGGCGCAAAGCCTGCATGTGGATCAAGCGATGGACCTCGTCCTGCACTCGCTCGGCTTGCACCGCCCTGACCCACGTGAGCGCGCTGGACAAGAGCTGTGCGAGAACCCATAGTCCGGCAATGCCGAGGGCTGGGGGCAGAACGGGAGCCCATCCCAGTAAGGTCACGAGCCGGTTCACCAAGGTCCTGAGCAGCAACGCCAAGCCGGCGGGAATCAGCCCTTGGCAAACGAGTAAGGCCCCCCAAACCAAGGTCCACCACCCCGCTGCTTCCCAAACCAATGCGAGGGCGCGACGGCCCGCCGGCAACTGGCGGAAGAATCGAGCGATCTGGCTGGTCAGCACGGCTAATATGAACCTCAAGAACGAGATCTGCTACTGGCGAGAAACTCTTTCCGGTTTCGCGGAGGAGCAGGACCATATTCGTCGATAATGTTGTGAGGATAGAATACGACTCGACGCAACATTCACCAGGTCAGAATATCCATTCCGACAAAAAACGGCCTTAGAGCATCGCTTCTCTCGAGGCGCGTGCGGCGTGGAGCACTAGTCTTCAGCGCGCACTCCCGGCACAATAGAGCGAGCAACAAACGACCTTGAACGGGCATTCAGGGATCACGTCCTCGGGAGAGACCGGATAAACCTTTTCAGAGACTTCGTGGAGAAAGAGGAAAGACTTCATAACCTTTCGAAACTGGTGGATTTCCGCAAAAGACTCAAAATCATTGGTATCAAAACCATTCCCATAAAGGAGATATATCGGGCGCGTCGAATGGCTGAATTCACGCTCCAGGTTTGCCAGAACACGCCGGAGAATCGCTGCGTAAAAAGGATAATAGAGGAAGAGAACCAGCGGACCTTCCGGATAGACGAACCGGGTAGCATCCTCGTTCACAATGGAAATCCGATCCCTCCACTCCGGCTTGAGAGCCACATTTGCGCGGGCGGCCTCGCAAAGCTTGCCGGCGATCTCCACGCCGATGAGGCGCCGAAAAGGAAACTCTGCCGCGACGAAAAGCGCACGGCCCTTTCCAGAGCCAATATCGACAAAGGTGAAGTCTTCGTGTCGGATGGGCAACGCAGCCAGAGCAGGCCGAAGCGCGGACGGAGGAACTCCCAGGTAGCCAGTGGCAAAAAGCGCCGAAAGGGAAACCGCGTTGAGATCCGCGCTGGATATGCGACCGCCCGTCTCGGTGCCATGAAGCAAGTCGAAGGGATGAGGTTCTTGCGCGAGAGCGGTCTGTGGCTCGGCCGGCGCCTTGACAAACGCACGTTCAAGAGTCCCACGGAAGCCGTGGCTTTTCAGGGAGCGGAGAAGGCGTCGATAAGAATGCGCTACGGCGCCACGGAAACCGTTGTATTCGAAAGAACGAAAAAACCTGCGAAGAAGGCGAAGCGCCGGATTCGGGTGATACTTCATGGCGCTTCCGCAGGGACGGTCTCAGGCTGCCGCTCGATTCGGGCGGACGAATTGTTTTTCCAGCGTTTGAACTATCCGCTCCGCGAGAGTGGGTGGCCGCTCGATCAGAACACGCTCTACCCGCCCCGAAGCACCAACCGATTGCGAACCAGATCGACGAGCCAGCCGCCAGCTAGCTCATGTGATTGTTGCCGGCGTCGGATGTTGTGGACGAGGGGCCGCCCCTGGTAATTTCCTCGATGCTGGTCTTCTTCAGCTCGGGGGCAACCCATGCCTTCTTGGAACTAGCATCGTTGAATTTGACCTTGGTCTCAAAACTGCCAAGCATTGGCGCTCTCCTGATGGGGATGAATATCTTGGCTCCATCTTACCGAAGACCCCGGGAGAAAGCAAGTGGATTAGTACGTGCTATTTGCCCCCCCCTGCCAATTGTCAGCATGTTCGCTACTTCGGCGCTCAAGGAAGGGCCAGCGGCGGGTACCCAACCCATTGAGGCAACAAGCCCATTCACCAACGTTCTGAGCAACAATGCCCGCCCGGCGGGAATTAAACCCTGGGCGATCTACGGAACTCCCCAGGCAAAAGTTCACCATCCCGCTGCCTGCCACACCAGCACGAGTGCGAGCCCCCCGTGGGCATCTTGGCTGATAAACTGCGCGATTTGGCTCCTCAACATGGCCTCGAGAACCTCAAGAAATGGAGTTCGGCAGGCGGCGTAAGAACAGTCCCACGCCGATCCCGCGAGTGAGAATCGTCATTCCCTTGAACGTGGTCTCCGGGTTAACGCTCACCAGAAGCTCCTCGAAACAGCGGCGGAGAAGCGGCAAATCCAGCATCTCCCTAGCCTCGGGCAGCGACCCAAGGGAGAGCAGGCACTGTTGAAACTCTGCCCGTTCGCGAACAATTCGATGCCCTACGTCGGCGGCCTGTAAACCCTTGCGTTTCCCCTTCAGTACCAGCTCAGGCATCCTGCCCCTGAACGCACGCTGGATCAGGAAGCTGCCTTGGCCATTGCGATAAAACTGATCATCTGGAACCCGCAGGAGGAATTCGAACAGCTTAAGATTGACGGTCGGATCGACGCAAGATATGGAGTGCCGTGCGTTGGTCTCAGACAATGGGCTAGCGGAAGTGCCATACGAATTGCCCTGTTCGGGCCGGAAGAAGTAGCTGCGGAGATCCTCCCAGGGGGAAGGCGTGAAGGTCTGATCGTAGCCCGCAGCGCGCATGCGGTCATGCAATCCGAGCCTTTTCGCCATTTCCACATTCAGCGCCGAATAGAACTGCCACGGAGCGCTTAATGGATGCCGGTAGCGCCGGAAAAGCCGGCGCCCGGGGGTAAGGAGCGGTTTCAGGATCTGCCGCTTGATCTTGAGCCAAGGATTCGCCTCGCCGTGAAGCAGCAGCCGGAGCGCAGTCCCGTGGAACCCCTGACGTAGCGCGAGGATCGCAAAGCCATTGCCAGACCACGACACCGTGGCGTTGCCCGTCCGGCCCGTCAGAACGACCCGGGCGCCGCTCCGTGAACACGCTTCCAGCACCGCCTGAGCCCAGTATTGGTTACATGCGCCGTGCGCAGGGCCGTCGTGCAGGGTGAGGAAGTCTTCAATGCCCGAAATGACCCTATAGTCCCTGGCATCCACGGGGAAATGCCTGACGTTCGCGCCCGCCATCGTTGCCGTTGCGTGGGCCAGATCCCATTCATTCCCTAACCGGTCCGGACCGGCTCCATCAGGGGCCAGCCATGGAACCGAGGTATATGCTGTCAACTCGCGCCCCTGGGCTGCAAGAATGGGCGCGGCAAGCGCGACCACCGAGCCGGAATCGCGTCCTCCTGAGAGTTCAGCCGCGATCGGCTTTTGACTTCGCAGGCAGCTCTGGACGGCACGAGTGTAGTGTTCGAGGAAGGCCTCCACGTAATCCTCGTCACGGCGATAGCGGAGCGGTTCGCGACGGCCATACGACCAAAAACTTCGGGCTCGAAGCTCACCATCGCGTGAGACGGCCAAGAGGCGGGCCCCCACAACAGATCGAAAGCCCTTGTATGCAGTCAATTCCGCGTCGTAATGCCAGCCGACCAGGACCTCGGCAAGGCGGAGATAATCCGGCTCCTTTTGAATATCCGGCAACGAGAGCAAGGCCTTGAGGCTGGACGCAAATGCCAAGTACCCCTTTCCCCGGTAGTAATAGAGGGCACCCATCCCAAAGACGTCCCGAGCCAGATAAAGCCGGCGCTCTCGTTCATCCCAGGCGGCCAGTGCCCAATCTCCCTCAAGATGCGAACAGAGCTCCTCTCCCCAGCGGTCGAAGGCCAAACTCACCAGATGCCCGTCGCTCAGGTGAGGCGCCTCTGATGCAGGAATGTTGAACGTCTCCAGCAGCGCATCGCGGTTATCCAGCCGTGCAGCACTGACCAGCAGGCCGCGCTCTCCTCGTACCGGTTGCTTCTCAAAGTCATCTTCCGGGTTGATCTTCAGCAGAAGGTGGCCCATGCCTACCGGCCCGTCGATCTGGCAAGCGCCGCCATCGGGGCCATAATAGGCCATGGCTTCCTTCATCCGCTCCAACCACTGCGGATCCACGGGCGCGCCATCGTAGCGATATATGCCGTAGATTCCGCTCATGATCTTCCCCTCGTAAAGGTCGTAAACGCTTTGAAGTGTTCATGGCTTGCGCCGCCGGTGACTACACGGGAGCCAACGCGCAACCATGCGTGAGCTTCGAATCCGGCCGGCTCGCCTTCCCTGACTCCGAAACTTACAGTTCCATCCACACCGCGGCGCCGTAACATGGCCGTGGCAGCCAGCGCCTGGGCAAGGCATCGTCCATCCCAAGGCACGCGCCTCGCCAAGGCGGATACCGCCGATCCGACTGCATCTGCTGCTTGAGCTTGCTCGGGTGTCACCGAAGCCGGACTCTCGGCGCCTGCCGTCCCCAGCCATGCTGCGATGCGCCGGAAAGGAACACACGCCATGGCAAGCCGGGCGGTCGCAAGACAGACGAGGGCTTCAAATAGAAGGCGCTTGCGCGCAAAAGGAATTCGCAAAAAGTGCTTCAGGTCATTCCACACGTAGCAGGCCTTCGCGTTCCATCGCTTCAAGAAATCCCTGCAAGTCCGCGGCGCAAGCCTCTGGCGTGATGTTGTATTCCTTCACTAATTCGTCGACAAGCGCTGAAAAAGTGGTGGGCGACTCCAGTTTCTCCCAGATCCGCCGGGCCGTTCCAGCAAGGCCATAATAGGCCCCTGCATCAATGCCCATCAGGACTGTTTCCTGATCGAGATCCGTGGAAAGCATATTCTTGGCGCGAATTAATCTATCTTCCGGATTGAAGCCGCGCATCTAGTTCCTCTCCTCTGGATGGTCTATGCCAAAACGTGCTGCCCACTCCGATTCCAAAAAACCGACCATCCTCTCGATCATGATTGGATCGCGCCGGCGCGACACCTCGGCGATCGTCGCCCGCTCCGCAATCTGCCCCGCCAGCCGCATGAGATCGCCTTGTGTATCCTGGCCCTTCAAGTATTGAGGACGATACAGATTTTCAAGGAGGCGCTGGACCCGGTCAAATCCGCGAAGCGCCGCGAATTTCGGGTCGCCGCTTTCTTGATCGACAAGAACATGAATCGCCTTCAGTGGCGCCGGGTGAGAATAGTAGCCTTCATTCATGGAAACCACGAACTTGTCGACGTTGAAGCGCGCCCCTTGCGGAGTTCCGAGGCGTTCGTAAGCGTCTGCGCAAAGCCGGAAGTGGGCCGGCGCGGGCAGAACCCGCAATCCCTCCTGCGTTGCAGCTACGGCGCAAACATCGTCTGAGAGCAGGCGATAACCCTGGCGATGAAACTCCGCGGCCAGCGTGGACTTACCGCTGCCCTGCGCTCCAGCGATGATCATCGCCCCCCATCGCGTCATAATTGCGCTTCCATGCAAGGGGAACAAGCCGCGTTGATAAAGAAGCGCGCCCATGACCGAACCCAGGAGGAAAAGGCGAACCTCTTCCGCAGAGGATCCCTCCTGAGGCGCGATGGAAATACGGCGTCCTGTTTCCACAACGTATTGAGCCACTCGGGATACCGCAAGGCGAAAGATTCCGGGCCGGACCTCGTAATAGCCCTTCTCAAGAGATTCTGAAACGTTCGGCACCGGCGGCAACATGCGGATGATGACATCCGGGTCTCCGCCCGGCTGCGGATCCCGCGGGAGCTCCGGACAGTCCATCTCTGCATGAATGTGAAGACCATAGGCCCAGTATGCATTGACGGACATTCCGCACTCTCGCACGATTTAAGAATAGAGAACTTCCCTGCCCTGGGGTTCATGCGGCGATGCAGGCAGGCGACCACCGAGATCGATCTCAGAATACAACACTCAAGCAGTTGCCAGTGCTTCCGGCGCGAGGGTTCCGCTTCCGGCACAATGCGATATTTCCTATTCCGGGTACGAACCGTAATCCGAACTGGACAAACCCGGGGACAGGCCAAAGAGTATCCGCGCACAGCGGCGCCGTTTTTCAGACCTCGATGGATATCGTGGGCTACAATGACCGACAATAGCGCAAACAGCCTTGGAGAAGGCGGGGAAGGCGCGAGCTTTCGAACCATACGCCAGTTTCCCCGGAACAAACCGAACCCCGGCCGCGAACACTTCGCACTTCTGCAGCTGGCCCCTGGAGCGATGTACGATGCCCATCACTGAAAAAGAAAATCAGTCAAACATCAGTGTCGCCAGGAATATGATCGAGCCCCTGAGGTCGCGCCGATTCACATCTTTTCCAGGTCGGGTTTGGTTGAAATTGCTTGCGAGCGTGCCTCCCGATACGATTCCGGACTTAACGGATTTTCAAGCGCCGATCACGAGTTTGATTACGCTCCAGCCGGAGTTCGCCGCCATCCTGCTGTCGATCGATGAGCTCGATCCTCTGGAGATGATTCAAAAGTCCCAGGACACGATATTCCTGCAGAACATGGGCAGTGACCTGGTTCATTTGATGCTCCGCCAGCTCATAAACAACGACGCTTCCATGGAGCAAGCCCTCACATCCCTCCGTAAAGCCTATCTCCAATATGTTTTCCGTCAACCGGCAGACGTTCAGCCCCAGCACTTGCAGACCATGGCCACCATTGCAGCGCAGTGCTTCAACAATGAGTATGTGTTTTATGAAACCTGCGAAGAGGAAGAGTTGTGCAAAGAACTTTTTGCGAACGCAGAGCCAGGCGATTCCGGCACATTCTCGTTCGTAGCGAAGGTGGTCGCATACGGCATGTACCACCCGTTGCATTCGCTGTCTCTCAGCGAACGGCAGATGCAGATTCTCTCGCAATACGGCGAAGACGTGCAGAAGTTAATCGATCGCCGAATCCGGGATGATGCGATCGAGAAGAACCTTGCCGACGGCATGCCTTCTTTCGGGCAAATTGAAAACGCGATCTCGAAAAAAGTTCGGCAGCAATACGAAGAGGCGCCGTACCCGCGCTGGCTCGACTTCGTTTTCCCAGAGCCGCGGCCGTTCAACACTTACATAAAGGACAAAATCCCATTCTGCGATGACGTTCCACGGGCAGGGACTGTGCAATGCCTGGTTGCCGGTTGTGGTACCGGACACCACGCCATCACAGTGGCTACCAGGTTCACGGAGTGTTCGGTGGTTGCCATCGACCTCAGCCGAAGAAGTCTTGCCTACGGGGCGCGCCAGGCTTCACGCTATGGCATATCGAACATCGAATTCGTTCATGGCGATATTCTCGAGGTCGGCGCGCTCAAACGGAATTTCGATTTAATCGAGGCGGTTGGGTCGTTGCACCACCTGGAAGACATATCCAGCGGAATCCAGGCCTTGACAGAAATTCTTCGCCCTGGCGGCTTCATGAGGATTGCCGTGTACCGGCGCTCTTTTCGGGACCGCTTGAAGCCGGCCAGAGCCTTCGCCTGGGAACGTTTGCAGACCTTCACCACTTCTGAGTTGCGAGCTATTCGCCATGCATTAATGACACAAAAAGCCTTTGATATTGAAACTGCGAAGGCTCTCAGGGATTTTTATTACACCGGCGGATTTCGCGATTTATTGTGTCACGTGCAGGAGCTTTCCTTCACTCCGATGGAAATCAAGGCCATGCTCGAGAAACTCCATCTGCAGTTTCTGGGCATCGATTACTCCGACACCCCTGCCATCAAGGCGGCGTTTTTGGCGGCTCATCCGGATGAGACCAGTTCTCGCAACTTGGATGTCTACGAAGAATTTGAAGCCAGCCGCGCCTCGGAAATGCCCAGTCTCATCAAATTCTGGGTCCGAAAAAACGGATGAGTTTGGGCGCGCAGCGGCTTGCCCCTCGTGCCGCGAAGAGAAACGCACGGTCAGAAGGACATCGTCATACCGCGGGAATTATTCATGGGGCTGCGAAGCCGGAGGTAAAAAACTTGAGGCCGGCCTGAAAGTGCTGGCCGGCCTCTGATTTCTGCTGGAGGACATACGATTGGCCGAGTCCCGCGAACCCTTCCCTGAGCCGGGAAGAGTTCGCAGAACCAGCGGTTGGTTTATGCGCGAGCGCTGGTTATTGCGCCGCGGGCTTCTTCTTCATCGGGTGCCTCTCCGCCAGCGGCTTGCGCTCCTGCGGTTTTACCGCAGTCTCGTCCACCGGCGTAGTTCCCGTTACGTCGTTCGAGAACGTCGCGCCCGAAGGCACCAGATAGTTCTCGACCGTCTGTCCGTCGGTCGTTCCAGTGGTCACGCTGATGCGCGAAGCGTCGATGCCCTGCTCCGTCACCAGGTAGTCCTTGGTGTTCACGGCGCGTTGCGCTGCGAACAGGTCCACCGTGGTGTGCTTGTGCTTCAGCGCTCTCTGCTGCTCCTTGGCCGTGATGGCTGCCTCGTCCGCGGTCTGCTCGCCGACCAGAACCGCCTTGGCGTCAGCCTGCTGCTTCAGGTCCAGAGCCACCTGGTCCAGGCAGGCCTTGGCCTCGTTGTCGACACGCATGGGCCGCTTCTTGTCGGTCGAGAAGCTGATGGTGCACAGCGCCTGCGTCTTCGGCGGAGGCGGAATATACGGAGCCACGATGGTCAGGCTGGTGTTGGAAGTAGCCGAGTGGCCCTTGTTATCCGACACATTGCAGGTGATGCCTACGGCTCCGGTTGGCGCGCCCGCCGACGAGTACTCCGCCGTGGTTCCGCTTCCCGTCACCGTGCCCGCCGTGGCCGTGTAGCTGTAAGTCAGCGGCAGGTTCTGCGGGCTCACGCCCACTGAGGTCACCGTTGCCGTGCCTCCCGGCGCAATCGAGTTGGGGCTGACCGAGCAACTGATGGTCGGCGGCTCGTACGCCTTCACGGTAAGGCCCGCCGTGCAGGTCGCCGTCTCCCAGGGCTTCAGGCCTTCCTTGCCCGGCTTGCCTTCCTTCACCGTGCCCGTCACTGTGTACTGGCCCGCCGCCAGAGCGCTGGTATCTACCTTGGCCGACGCGTCGCTGCCGGTCACTCCCGTGCCCGACCAGCTGTAGATCACGTGATCCTTCGGATTCAGACCGCCCGCCGACGCAATCACCGTGACCGGGTCGCCCGGGAAGACCGATTCAGGACTCACGGAGCAGGCCAGCGTGATCGGAGGAGGAGGAGCGATCGAGCCCGCATGAAGCACGACGCCCGCGCTCAAACGCGCCGCGTTGATGTTGGCGCGGCCGCCATAGGGCACCAGGCCCCAATCGGCGTGCATGTACTCATAATCGGCCTGGAACAGGCGGATCCCCAGATGATGATTGAACCACGGCGTCTCATAATCCATGCCGCCGCCAACGGTGAAACCGGGGCCCCACTTGTTGGGTTCAAAATACGGTCCGCCTATCAGGTCTGCATTGACCAGCGCATGGCCGAAGGCGGTGAAGTTTTCAGCAGGATAGCGAAAGATCACGCCACCACCGAGCGTCGTGAATCCATCATTGTTGCCTTCGGTGCCGACATTGCTGTTGCAGCACTGGATGCCCCACTGATGAATGCCAAGCTCGGCTTGCACGCCCGCGTATTTGTTGAAGTAATACGCGCCGCTAATGAGACCGCCCAGGTTGACTCCATCGAAGGAGGCCGTCACCGGCTGATTGTTCGGATTGGTCGTCGTGACTGTTGCTTTGGGCGACAGATAGCTGTAGCCCATGAAAATATCCCACCTTGATGGAGAAGAAGTGTTGCCGGCACCTTTTCCTGCTGCTGCCGTTTGAGCCGCCATGGCTGCCGGCAAGGCAGCCACAGTTACCAAAGCTAGAATCCGGCCCACAGATTTCAAAACACGAATTTGCATGCGTTTATCCTCCGCAGTTTGGCTTATGTACCCCGATGAAAAGACTGTTTGTGAGCACCCTTCCGGGCCTCGAACGCAGCCGGACTGGCATCAGTGACGATGCGCTGCGGCATTCCTACAGCACAAATAAACGTAACACAGGACGAGCGCCTAAGGCACGTTTTTCTCAATAAGTTGGCTGTTTAGAAGGCAACTCGCCGATGCATTACCATCGATCATTACTTTGGTAATGTAGTTTGAATCCTTCTTCATACGGGCCTCACGGTAAATTCACAGTCCTTGACTATTGAAACGCGGTTGCGCTCTTGATGGTCGTGCGGCTGGGGCGGGTTTCGTGCCGCAGCGGTTGATCGGACGCGCACCTTCGTACGCGCCAGACCCCAATCGGCGCCCACAAACTCGTAATCGGCCTGGAACAGGCGGATCGCCAGATGATGATTGAATCACGGCGTCTCATCATCGGCACATTTTTCTGAATCATCAGGTGTTGTCCCAGGTTTTGCTCCTTCTCTAAGAACCTGTTTAAAAACTAGGTTCAGGAGCCGACGAAAGACTATGCGAGCAGGGGTTTGGCGGTTAGTTTGTGGTCATGTACCCCAGCGATTTGACGGATTTACAGTGGGCCAAGC
>Ga0181533_1002472_pt1 | contig 21662 bp, 9 predicted proteins | sample PEATcosm2014_Bin_45_FD_119772 | JGI IMG/M metagenome (GOLD analysis project Ga0181533, IMG submission 119772) | Peatland microbial communities from MTU Mesocosm Facility, Houghton, MI, USA - PEATcosm2014_Bin11_60_metaG | ecosystem: Environmental > Terrestrial > Soil > Wetlands > Peat | place...
AACGCCCAGGGATCGGTGATGCCTGGGACCAACGGGCAGTTCCGGGGCAAGGCGCCCCAGGCGAGGCTCTATTCGATGACGGGTGGCTCGGACTATTATCTGCAGCAGGCGGCGGCCAGGACCAACGCGTTCATATCCAACAACAGTTGGACCTATGCCAACAACGGATATGACCTGGCGGCGGCCAGTTACGACGCGGCGGTGCGCGATGCCTTGCCCGACGTGCCGGGTTCGCAGCCTCTTGTGTTTGTTTTTTCAGCCGGCAATGCCGGCGGCGGCAACGACGACGGGACAGGCGGCAGCGCGGACACCATTCAATCGCCGGCGACGGCCAAGAACGTCATCACCGTGGGCGCCCTCGAGCAGTACCGCGACCTGACCAACGGCACCTGGGCCGGCACGACAAACACGACCAATGGCGCCGTGACCTGGCAGACCAACCTGCCCTGGCTGGGGTTGACCGACGCCAGCAACCGGGTTGCAGGATTTTCCAGCCGTGGGAATGTGGGAATAGCGATGGAAGGCGATTTCGGCCGGTTTAAGCCGGACCTGGTGGCGCCGGGGGTTTTTGTGGTGTCCGCTCGTTCCTCACAGTGGGACCAAAGTGCTTACTACAGTCCAACGAACCCGGCCTTGGTCATTTCTAATTTCGGCAATGCGCTCGTGGTGCTGAGCAATCTGAACGAAACGCTGGGCTGGCCGCCCTGGTACCGGTATGAAAGCGGGACCAGTCTGGCGGCGGCGGAGGCGTCCGGGGTGCTTGCGCTGATGGAGGAGTTTTTTCAGCAGGGCCTCAAACGCACCAACAGCCCGGCGCTGCTCAAGGCCATGCTCATCAACGGCGCCCGCTCGCTGGGAAGCCCATGGGATTTTTGCGTCACCAACCCGCTCAATGCGCAGGGGTGGGGCGGGCTGAATTTGCCGACGAGCCTGCCGGGCATTTTGACCAACCTCAACTCGGCCCCGGCTGCCTCCTCGATGTGGCTCTTTGACCAGGACCCGGCGCGGGCCTTGGCGACGGGGCAAAGCTCGACGCGCGTTGTCACGGTGGCGCCGGGGGCGCGGGCGTTGCCCCTGCGCGTAACACTGGTCTGGACCGACCCGCCGGCCAACCCGGCGGCGGGCCTCAAACTGGTCAACGATTTGGACCTGATCGTCACGAATCTCGACACCGGCGAGGTCTATTTCGGCAACGACATCCAGGCAGGCTCGACCTGGAACCAGCCCTGGAACGTCAAGGCGCCGCCCAACCAGGACCGGGTGAACAACGTGGAGAACGTCTATCTTTCTGCGGCCCCGGGCGCGCATTACTCGATAACCGTCACGGGGCAGCGCGTGAATGTGAACGCGGTGAGCGCGCAGGCACAGAGCGTCGCGCAGGACTACGCCCTGGTGATTTCCAGCGGTGACGGCGAGGTCACCAACGCCCTCGAGCTGGTTGCCACGAGCGCAACTTCGGCCAGCGCTCCGCTCGTGACGGTGGTGACCAACCAGTTCGCCGCCAGTCTCACGGATGCGGGGGCGGTCCTGCTCGGCCAGCGTGTCGGCGCCAACGCTCCGCTTTCGAGCACGGCTACCGTGCCGCTGGGCATCGGCAACGGCGTCATCACGCTCGGCTCGGCCAATCAATGGCATTTCTATGTTTTAACCAATGACACCCTTTACACGAACGCCGCTTTTGTGACGTTCCTGACGCCGACGCTCTCGGCCCTGGACCTCGGCGCGGACGACGGGAGCGACCCTTCCCAAACCGTCCGTCCGGAGGCAGATATCGATCTGTATGTCTCGAGGGACCCCGGGCTGTTCAATCTCGACACCAATGCCGTCGCCCAGGCCGACAAATCGCTGGGGCGGGGCGGGGCTGAAGCGATTATATATACCAACGCCGCTCCATGCATCTATTACATAGGGATCAAATCGGAGTCTCAGGAGGCGGCCCAGTATGGTTTCATAGCGATGATGAGCGAACTGCCTTTCAGCGAGAGGGACAGCAGCGGCAACTTGGTTTTGCGCGGCGTTCCGGCGCCGGCGCCGATACCGGATGGAACGCCGGAGCGACCCGGCAGCGCTTATGTCGTCGCGGTGGCGCCGGGGCCGTTCCCGCTTCACCGGGTGATTGTTACCAACACCCTGACTTATGAGATGACGAGCGGCCTGACAGGCACATTGACGCACCTGGGGACGAGCGTCGTTTTGAACAACCACCCGGCCAAGCAATCGGTCGTCGACATGACGTCTGTCTATGACGACAGCGGCCAGGATGACGTTGCGGGCGCACAACCGCCGGACGGGCCGGGCACGTTGCGGGCCTTTGCCGGCCAGGATGGAGGCGGGCAGTGGCTCCTTGCGCAGGTGGACACCGTGCCGGGCAGCACCGGAACCAATGACAGCCTTTGGCTGTTTCTGGAGGCGCAACAGGACCTGACCAACGGCCTGGCCGCTTCCATATTGCCCGGCGCCTGCCGCGACGACCCCATTTATGTGGCGCCGGGAGTCACGAACCTGACCGCCGAGGTTTCTCTCCTGTCGGGAACGGGACCGGTTTCGATGGAGCTCGGGCCGGCTGCAGCGGTTGGCAGTTTCTCGACGGGGGTGACTACGAATGCGGCCGGGCTGCTGACGGTGAACCAGTTTGTCATGCCGCCCTTGAACGCCGGCGATTACGTTCTTCGGCTATGCAACCAAGGCCCCGATACGGTCACGGTAAGCAATTTCGCCCTCCTTACGGTCGATCCCAACCCGGTCCGGACGGTCACCTACAAATCCACCAACGCGGTTCCCATAGCGGATGACGCGGTCACTTCAGCGGGTATTTACGTGGACCGTAATGCGTCCGTGGTTTCGGTCGATGCGGGCGTGCGCATCGCGCATCCGCGCGTCTCGGACCTGGTGTTGCGCCTGGTCAGCCCGAGGGGCACGCGCGTGCTCTTGGACGAGAACCGGGGCGGAGGCAGCACCGAGGGGATGGGGCTGAGTGTCACCCTGACCAATGCCACTCCGGTCTATTCCGCGGGCGGCGCGGCCGCCGCGACCAATGTCCTGGACACCGGGCAGACCTCGGGCACGATACTGATCGCGTACCGCTTCTATGCCCAGCCCGACGAGATGTGGGTCTATTACGAAGGGACGAATATTTTCGACTCCGGCCTTGTGCCCACATCGGGCGCGAATTACGTCCTGACCAATATCAACTACGGCCCGGGCACCGGCGCCACGGTCACGATCATCATGAATGAAAACGGCAACCCGGCTACCAACGATGTCTGGGATTACATCGCCACCACCACCTCGCCCGGGTTTATATACACGACCTTTACCGAGGACACGAACCTGACCACCATACCGATCAAGTTCGCCCCGGTCCCCTTCACCAATGCCCAGCCCGTAACCGTGGGCGGGGTGGCTTCCAACGGCATCTTTTTTCTCCCGGAGGAATCCCTGGCCAAGATGGCCGGTGAGCCGGCGTTAGGCCAATGGTGGCTCGAGATTGAGGACACGCGCGCCGGGCCGCCCGCCGGGACAAACTCTCCGCCGGCGCTCGTGGGGTGGGAACTCACTTTTGTCTTCGCCGACACGGTCCCGACGCCCATTCCACTGACGCATCACCAGGCCCAAACCAACAGCGTTGGACCGGGGAGGGTCCAGTGGTTTAGCCTGGCCGTTCCGAGCTGGGCCAAGTTCGCCACCAATTCCCTGTGGTGGGCCACCGCCCCGGTGAACCTGTTGTTCAACCAATCCCAGCCGCCCTCCGGAACAAACGGGCCCGGGGATTTCACGTTGCTGGCCGGCTCCACGAGCGGCAGCGCAGTCCTCGCCCTGTCCACCAACCAACCTTCTCTGGTCCCGGGCGCGGTCTGCTATCTCGGCGTTCAAAACACCAATGCCGTGCCCGTCAGCTTCGCCTTTGAAACGGATTTCAATGTTCCCGTCCTGGCCAATGGCGTCCCCGTGACCGGCGCCGTGCCGGCGGGCGCTCCGCCGAGTTATTTCGCTTACGATGTTTCCGGGCAGGCCACGGTTGTCTCCTTTCAACTGGCCTGCCTGAGCGGCAACGTCGATCTTTACGCCCAATACGGCCTGCCTTTCCCCACCCCGAACAATTTCGACTACGCCAGCGCCAATCCCTCGACCAACGCCCAGCAGGTCCTTGTCCTTGCAGATTCTGTTCCTATTCCGATCGCGCCGGGGCCGTGGTATCTGGGGGTTGTCAATAACGACACCAACAGCGCGTCCTACACCATCCTGGCTACGGAGTTTACCGTCCTTGCCACCAACACGGTCCTCCTCGACTGCCAGGTTTCCACCAATAACCTCTGCCTCACGTGGGCCTCGACGCCGGGGTTCTATTATTATGTCCAGGGCGCGACCAATTCGGCCGGCACAAATTGGACCAACCTTTCCCGCACCCTGGTGGCCGCGGGTTCCGAAACCTCCTTTTGCATCCCGCTGCCGTCGCCGTTCCAGTCTTTCCTGATTCAGCAAGGAATCCTCCCTGGCACCAATCTGCCGTCTGCGGTCATTACGGGCGTCTGGGTCGTCCCGGCCGGCATCCAGTTGGAGTGGCAGGCGCCTCCCGGCAGCCAATTCCAGGTGCAATGGAGCCCTTCCCTGGGCCCGGCCGTTTGGAGCACTTTTTCGGGCCTGATTACTTCTCCTGCGGGGGGTCTGTTGTCCTTCCTGGATGACAGTTCCCAAGCCAACGGCCTGGATACTGTGTTCTACCGGTTGCTGGAGTTGCCGTAAACCACCGAGCGTATGAAAGTCCTTTTTCTGGGCGGCACGGGCAATATCTCGGCGGAGTGCGCGGCGTTGTTGCACCGGGGCGGCCATGAGGTCACGGTCCTGAACCGAGGCCGGACTCCGGCGCCGGCCGGCTGGCGCGCCTTGCGGGCGGACCGCAAAGACGCGGCATCGATGCGGGCCGCTCTCAAGGGCGTTGAGCTGGAGATTGTGGTGAACTTCCTGGGCTACGAGCTGTCGGACGTGGAATTGGATTTCCAGTTGTTCGCCGGGGCCGTGCGGCAGTATGTCTTTATCAGCTCGGCCTCGGTCTATGCCAAGCCGCCGCCGAGGTTGCCGTTCACCGAAGAGATGCCGCTGGGCAATGCCTGGTGGGACTATGCGCAGAAGAAAATAGCCTGCGAGCAGTGGCTGCGGCAGCGGTGGCAACAGAGCCGGTTCCCGGTGACCCTCGTGCGGCCCTCGCACACTTATTCCAGACGCTGGGTCCCCAACGCGGTGTCCAGCTCCAGCTACACCTTGGCCGCCCGTCTCGAGCGCGGAAAACCGGTCTTTGTCCATGACGACGGCCAAACGCCGTGGACCCTCACCGCCTCGGCCGATTTCGCCGTCGGCCTGGCCGGGCTGCTGGGCAGAAGTGACACCCTGGGCGAGGCATTCCACATCACCAGCGACGAGGTGCTCACCTGGAACCAGATTTACGACGGGATTGCCCAGGCCCTGGGGGCGCCGCCGCCGCAGATTGTCAAAGTGCCGACCGATTTCATCTGCCAGGTTGTCCCGCGCCTGACCGGCACCCTCAAGGGCGACAAGGCGCACCCGGGGGTGTTCGACAACTCGAAAATCAAACGGTTCGTCCCGGAGTATGCCTGCCGCAAGTCCTTTCGCGCCGGGGTGGGCGAATCGGTGGCCTGGCTGCGCGCGCATCCCGACCAGCAGAATCTCAACCCGCAGTTCGATGCGGAAATCGAGGCGGTGCTTGGGGCGTGGGGCTCATTGTCTCATGCTCAGGATCACCCCTCCGCCGACGAGAAGCGCGGCCGCGATTAACTCCGGGCCGGGGGCCTTCTTCAGGAAGAGGCAGAGAAGGCATGTGGACAGGACGGGAATGGCGGCGGCCAGGAGGCTCAGGGTCTGGACCTTCGCCCTGGGCAGGGCTATTTCCCACAGCAGGTAGCCTGCCGCCAAAGGTCCGGCTCCGTAGAGGAGCGTCATGCAAAGGGCAGACCAGGCCAGCTTGGGCGGCACACTCCCGGTCGATGCCACGAGGATGCAGGCAACCGTCCCGATAATGAGGAAGCTCACCGGGCTGGTGACATAGTCTTTGGCCCAATGGCGCCATCGCGCCAGGCAGGCTGAATAAGCGCCCCAGGTCACCGCAGCCAGCAGGGCCAGACCATAAGGCAAGAAGGGGCGGCTTGGGAGAGGGCCGGCCCCGGCCCCGCTCGAGAGCATCTGGCGGACCTGGGGGAGATTGGCCAGCGCCAAACCCGCCGTGGCCAGGAGCATCGCCCCGATCAACCGTCCGGTCAGCCGCACTCCGGGCACCCACCAGGCGCTGAAGAGAACGGTCAGAATCGGCCAGAGATAATTGATGAGGTTGACTCCGAGGACCTGCCGCGCGGTGGAAGCGGCCAGGGCCCACGGCCACGCCAAGCCGTAGAGCACGAAGCAACACACCGGCGCCGCCCAGAGCCGCCAGGGCAGCCAAAGGGCGCTCCGCAGTTCGCCGCGGGACATCCGGCGCCAAATCAGTTGGAGCGCCGCTCCGGTCAGCGAGGAGAGGGCCACGAACGGCCATAGGCCAGCCTGCCGCGCGCCCAGAAAAACCAGCGACGAGCCGAAGGACCAGAACAAAACCGCGCCGATTCCTGGCAACAAACCGAGCCGTGAAGCCGGCTTTGTTTTGCCGGCGGCAGTGCGCTCGCAGACGCCGGATGCGGCCTTTGTCCCGTGGTTTGTTTTCCTGTCAACAGCCATCAGATATGGGCAACATGCATACGCGGAATTCTCTTCTGTGCAATGTGCGCGATCTATGGCTCAATTGGCAAACAATGAAAGCTGGAAAGAACGTTGGCATCGTGTTGGTGACGGCGCCGGAGATGAAAACGGCGCGGCGCCTGGCGCGGGCAGCGCTGGAGGGGCGGTTGGCGGCTTGCGCCAATCTTGTGCCAAAAGTCGAGTCCCATTACTGGTGGCAGGGAAAAATTAGCAAGGCAACCGAGGTGCTCATCGTGCTCAAGACCACGGGCGGGAGACTGGCGGCCCTGGAGAGGCTGATACTGGCAGCGCACCCCTACGACACGCCGGAGGTGGTGGCCCTGCCGGTGGCCCGGGTGAACGAACGCTACCTCAGTTGGTGGGAGCAATCGGTTGGGTGAAGATGCAGACGCCCTGGCTGCAGAATTATGATCCGCTTCACCAGGCATTCTGGTCGACGGTGGCGGCGGGGTTGCCGGTAGCAGTGCTGCTGGCGTCGATAGCCCTGCTGCGGATTCGCATTCACCTGGCGGCGCTCCTGGGCCTGGGGGTGGCGCTGGCGATAGCGTTGTGGGTTTACAGGATGCCGGTGAAGGCCGGCGCGGCCACGGTGATCTATGGGGCGGCCTTTGGGCTGTTTCCGATAGGATGGCTGATCCTCAACATCATCTTTCTGTACCAACTGACGGTCAAGCGCGGGCTCTTCGAGGTGCTGCGGGACAGCCTGGCCACGCTGGCGCCGGACCCGCGGGTGCAGGTGATTCTTATCGCCTTTTCGTTTGGCGCCTTCATCGAAGGCGTTGCCGGTTTCGGCGCGCCCGTGGCCATTACGGGGGCGATACTGATTCAACTAGGGTTCAAGCCGCTGCACGCTTCGGCGCTGGCGCTCATCGCCAATACGGCGCCGGTGGCCTTCGGTTCCCTGGGCATTCCGATCACGACGCTGGAACAGGTGACGGGCCTGGACGTGCTGAAAATCTCAGCCATGGTGGGGCGCCAACTGGCGTTTTTTTCGATGCTGGTGCCGTTTTGGGTGGTGGGGGCTTTCGCCGGATGGCGGGGGATGCTGGGCGTATGGCCGGCGGCGTTGACGGCCGGGCTGGCGTTTGCGGCGCCCCAGTTCCTGGTCTCGAATCTTCTTGGCCCCTGGCTGGCGGCGCCCATCTCCGGGGCCTGCTCGATTGGGGCGTTGGTGGGGCTGCTGCGTGTCTGGCAGCCGAGGGACAGCGCCGGCAGGGCCTTGCGTGGGGAATCGGGCGTCGATGGCGCCGGCCAGGGCGCCCGAGTGGCGCGGACCTCGGGCCAGGTCTTTCGCGCCTGGCTGCCGTGGCTGATTCTCACGGTGTTCATCCTGGTCTGGGGGTTGCCCCAATTCAAGGCCCCGCTGGACAAACTGGCCTCGATCACGGTTGACGTGCCCCACCTCCACCAGGCGGTGCAGCGTGTGCCGCCGGTCGCCCCGCCGGGGGCCAAACCCGAAGGGGCCCAGTTCAGGCTCAACGCCCTCTCCGCCACCGGCACCGGAATCCTGATGGCGGCCATCGCCGCCGGGTTGACGATGGGATTCGGCTTGCGGGACCTGGCAACGACCTATCTGCAAACGGTCTGGCGCATTCGCCTTTCGCTCTTGACCATTGCCGCCATGCTGGCGCTGGGCAACGTGACGAAATACTCGGGGGCGGACGGCACGCTGGGCCTGGCCCTGGCGCAGACGGGGGCCCTCTATCCGTTTTTCGGCACGCTGCTGGGCTGGCTGGGCGTGGCCCTGACAGGTTCGGACACCGCTTCCAATGTGCTGTTCGGCAGTCTGCAGCGAATCACCGCCGAACAAGCCCATTTGAGTCCCATTCTCATGGCGGCGGCCAACAGCTCGGGCGGGGTGATGGGCAAGATGGTGGACGCCCAGAGCATCGTCGTGGCCAGCACGGCGACCAACTGGTATGGGCACGAGGGCAGCATCCTGCGCTATGTCTTTTTTCACAGCCTCGCCCTTGCGATCCTGATGGGCCTCCTGGTCTTGCTTCAGGCTTATGTCCCGCCTTTCACGCAGATGGTGCCGCGTTGAGCACGCCCCGCGCTCCACGCTCAGCGCAGGCGGTCCCCTCCCGGGATTATCACTTGCGCGAACCCCAAGGCTCGACAGTCGGGATTGCGCGCTCTACATTCAATCCGTGGCTCCTGAGATTTGCCCACATTGCGGCTCCGAAGTGCCGCGCAACGCCAAGGCTTGTCCCGGATGCGGTTCGGATGAGCGGACGGGTTGGTCGGAGGAGGCGCGCACCGGAGAACTGGGCCTCCCGGACGAACAGTTCAATTACGAAGATTTTGTCGAGCGGGAGTTCGGCAGCGGGAAGCGGGCCAGGCCCCCGGGCATCCATTGGTTCTGGTGGGTGGTGGCAATCGTGGTGGCGGCAGCGTTCCTGGCGTTCTGGTTTGGTTGATCCCGGTCCCATGCGCCTGCAAATCCTCAGTGACCTGCACCTGGAATTCGCGCCGTTCCATCTCCCCGGGGTGGCCTCCGATGTCCTGGTGCTCGCCGGGGACGTCGGCGTCGGCGAGGCGGGATTGAAATGGGTCCTGGAGACCTGCCGGGAAACGCCGGTGATCTATGTGCTGGGCAACCACGAGTTCTACCATCACACCATTCCGAGCGTCACCCGCGAACTGAAGGAGATGGCCGAGGGCACAAACGTTCACGTGCTCGAGAACGATCGCGTCCAGATCGGCGAGGTCACGTTCCTGGGCGCGACGCTGTGGACCGATTTCGCGCTGCTTGGAAACCCGCTTCAGGCAGAGATCGATGCCGAGATCGGCCTCAACGATTTCCGCCACATCCGGGTCTATCCAAAATACGCCAGGTTCCAGCCCTTGGACGCGCGCCGATTCCATCTGGAGTCCGTCCGCTGGCTGCGGGAGCAGTTCCGGGACCTGGCCGGGCGCAAGTCCGTCGTGGTCACTCATCACGCGCCAAGCGGCCGTTCGATTCGGCCGGAGCATGGGGACGATCCGTTGAACCCCGCCTTTGCCTCGAACCTGGAGCCGCTGATCGCCGCCAGCGGGGCGCGGCTTTGGGTCCACGGCCATCTCCACAGCCCGGCCGATTACAAAGTGGGCTCGACCCGTGTGCTGAACAATCCGCGCGGGTATCCTATGGAACAGGTGGCCGGGTTTGAGGCGGCGCTGGTGGTCGAGGTGTAAGGCCGGCGAGGCCGGAAATCCTCATCCGGCGCAGCCGGAACCAAGGGCGGCAAATGGAAACCGCGGTTCGAGAATTGCATCCATTGTGGATTCAATTTCACGATTCATTCTGCCAGGTTGGAAGTCCCCTGCGGGCGCCAGGCCCAGCCAAATGCCCCCATCAGGAGCAGCGTCGCCAGCAGGATCAGCGCGCGCGTCCAGTCCGAAGCCGGCCGGGCCTGGACGGCGCGTAGAGCGATGTGCAAGTCCGCCCCGGGGTCGACGGCGACGGCGCGTTTGAAGGTCAGGAGGCGGCCCTGCTCCGGGATGCTGGCGCGGAGGGCGGCGGGGCTGCTCACGGCGGCATCCTGTTGCTGGATCAGCCGCTCGGCCAGGCGCATGAAGGCGGCGTTGTCATCGGCGGTGTTGCGGTCGATGATGGCCTTGGCGTCCTGCTGGGTGTAATTGACTTCTTTGCGCCCGTGCAGGCCGCGGAACCTGGCCCCCAGCGCCTCCACGTCGCCGCCGCTGGCGGCCTGGCGGACGTTCAACCCGATGAGGGCCTGCTGCAGCTTGATATTGTGGAGCTGAACGCGGGCGTCTTCGTTGAAGGCCGCGTCGTCAGAAGAGAGGCCGTAGGCCGCCTGGAAGGCGCGGCGGGCCTGCTGCGGGTCGCCCTGGTCCAGGGCGGTGTTCCCGGCCGCCAGGAGGTCCTCAGCGTGCCGGGTGCGTTCGAGCCGGCCCACGGCCTCGTTGCGCAGATAGCCCTGCAGGTCGATTGCCTCGGTCTGGCCAACCAATTGTTCCTCCTGCAACTGAAGCGAGCCGGACCAGTCCTTGAGGCGCCACTTGTCGCTGAGGGAGACCCGCCAGGCAATGTTCTCGAGCGGCAGGTCGAACTTGGGCGCCAACAGCTTGAGATCGAGGGCGCGGGCGCCGGCCGCGCCGATGCGGGAACTGTAGAAGAGCTCGACGGGAATCGCCTTGTCGCCGCGCGACTGCTGGTCCAGAGGGATGAGCAGGCCCTGGGGCCCGCGCCACGGCCACACCCCGCTCTCGTTCACAAAGGCAAACCAAAAATGGGCCTCCGGGGGCAGGGTCACGTTGAGCAGGCGCTTGTCGCCGGGCTGCAAATCCAGGCGCGCCTGGGTCAGCATCACGCCCTCATCTGAAATGATCGAGGTGAAGGTCGCGCGGTTGACATGCGCATCGAGAAGTTTCGCCGCTTCGTGCCGCTCGAGCTTCAACGGAAGCTCGAAACCCGGTTCCACCAGGCGATACGAGAAATTGGCGGCGGCGGCCGGGAGGTCCTGCTGCAAAACGCGCGGGATGCTCTGCCATTCGGCAGGCTGAAGGGCCGCCGGGAGAGACTCGATGCGCACCTGCAAACGGCCGGCAGACTGCACGGTCACAAAACCGCGTTGCAGGTTCACCTCGTCCGCCTGCACCCCGCGCAGAACGGTTTCGGCAGCCTGCTGCGGCAGGAACGTCTGGTAAGCAACCTGAAGCAGATACGGGCCGATCACCCGGCGGTGGAGCTTGATGTCCCAGGCCTGCAAACCGTTGGTGGGCGCCCCGGCGGCCCGCATGAAGTCGGCCACCTGCTCGCCGTGGAAGCTTGCGCTCTCGGCATTGGCGGGAAGAAAAACGCGGAGGGCGTTCAGGCCCGCGTTATCAATCTGGTACTGAAGATTGGCGACGACCTTGACCTGGGCGTCGCTGACGGTGGCGTGCTGGAGACTGGTGACTTGAATCCACGGATCGACCCGTTCGATGTCCAGGGCCAGGCTCCAGGGCGTCTGCAATACCCGAAAGGCCAGCACTCCCTTTTGGCGGATGCCGGAGCGCTGAGGGTCCAACTGTGTCACCCCCTCAGAAGCCCTGGCCTGCAGACGGAATCCCTGCTCCGGGGCCAGCAGCAGCGTTCCGCGCTGCTTGCCGGCCTCCCGGAGCACCAGTCGCGGGACCTGCCAGCCGTGGGTTGCCTTGACCCCGGGTCCCGCCAAGCTGAGAGCCAACTGCTGCTGGCCTTCGGTCTTGCCCGCCAGATGCAGCGTAATCACCCGCCCCGCCTCCGTTCTCGACTCCGTCCAATGGCTCAACGCCGGGCCGCTGATCGACTCGACATCGAAGCCCGGCGGCATGACAAAACTGAGCCGGAAAATGCCCGCCCGCGTGATGTTCACCGTCGCGTTGTCCGCCAGGACCGTCCGGTCTTCGCCCAGCGAAAGGGTATCCTGCGTCTCGACACGGATATCCGGCTCGACCGCCGAGGCCCTCAACTGAACCAGCAAGGCCCGCCCTGCCCCGGGGGCCTCGTGCTCTGAAGTCCGGCCGCTCCCCTGCCCCTCATACCTGAAGGCCCGGCGCAAGGTCAGGCCGGGGACCTGCCCCTGAAGCGCCGCACCCGGCTCCGGAGGGAAATCTTCAAGGTTGATAGGCGAAAAGCCTTCGGCATTGACGTTGTCCAGTTGAACCTCGTTGCCAGTCGCCACGCCCAGCAGGCCGATCTGTCCGCCGGCATTCTCGACGCTCAACAGACCGAAGGAACGCTCGAACGGCAGAGGCCCGGCGGCAATCTGGGAGCGGGCCAGCAGCGCAAAGGGCCGCGACTGGCCGGGGTTGAGCGTCACCCGCAGCTTGCGCGTGTCCGGGTCGAATCGCCATAGAGACACCACCGAACCGCCTCCTGCGGCGCCCTTGGCGTCCGCTCGTCCCGCATCAAGCACATCGCTAATCGTAGCTCCCGCCGGCACGTCCAGAACCAGCTCCGTCAATTCCCCCTGGGCCGGACGAATCGAGACGTAATGCGCCCCCTCGATGACTCCCGCCATGGGCGCATAAAGCTGCCTCAGTTCCGCATAAAACACCGGCTTCTCGCTCTTGACATCCCGGCTGCGCGGCTGCCACCCAATCCAGGCCCCGCTCGCCGGCTCGAGCACCAGCGCCGCCACGGTGTTGCTCCCCAGCGCCTCGCGCTCGAGCGCCACCGCCTGCGGTGACAGCACGTCCACATCCAGATTGACCACGGTCAGCTTGACCCGGTTCACCAAACCAAAGGGCACGGGCAGGACCACGCCGCTTTCCTTGTCGCGCCGGGCCGTCTGCAACTGGTATTGCACCTGGACATCGAAGGCGCCGCGCTGCCGGGCCAGCAAACGGTGGCTCATCCTCGACCCGGCCGGGCCGCGCTCGACCTCGAGGGCGTTGGTCGGATAGCTGAGCCGTATCAGGACCGCCGGCTCGAAGAGCAGCGGCAGCAGGTCGCCCTTCTCCGCCTGCCAGCGAATCCGCGCGGCGCCCAGCACGAACTTGTCCTCGACCCGGATGTCCTGGACGACCGATTCGGGAACGGGCGGTTGACGGGGCGGCGCCAGGAAAGCGGCGCGGGGTTTCTCGGCGGCCTGGGCGCCGCACATCCATCCGAACCACGCCAGGCTGCCGAGGAGCAAGGCGGCCGCAGCGGGCGCGGCCACGCCCTGAGATGCGGCGCCGCGGGCCGGTCGCAGCGGTGGCGGCAACTGGAAAAGCCGCCACACCGCCGGAACTACGGCGTGCAGAACCAGGAAGGCCGCAAGCACCACCAGAAACGCCGTCGCGCCGTTGGGCAAGAGCAGCGCCGCCCACGCCAGCACCAGCCAGCCGCCAATTCGGCCCAGGACCCTCGGGCCCGGCTTCGCCGCGAACCATCCATAAATCCAGAGTGCGACCGCCAGCAACGCCGGCCAGGCATAACCGAGAACCTCGAGCGCAGAGACCCGGTCCGCGACATTGCCCACGTCAAGGCTCAAGGCGCTGCCCGCCTGCTGCACCGGCGCCACGAATGTAAGTTCCCGCGGCAGGGACCGGTGCTGGCCGGCGAGTCGAACAAAGTATAGAAGCGCGGCGGCCGCCAGCGCCAGGGCCGCCAACCCGAACACCGTGCCGCTTATGTGGCGCGCACTGAATCGATACACGGCCCGCCCGCTCGCCCAGCGCCACGCTGCCAGGGCCGCCGCCAACAGACCCAGCGCCGCACACAGCCCCGTCAACGCGCTGCTGGCGTCCTCGGTGAAGAGCCGCGCCAGGGCGCTAAAACCCGAGAGGTCCGCCACGCCGCCCGCCGGGGTGAGCGAGCCGCCGCGATAGACCAACCGCTGGCCGGTATCCGGCTCGACCCGCCACTCTGCCAACAGAACAGGCGCGCCGACCGCGGGCGCGCTGACACGGACCCGCTCCGGCACTTTCGTCTTGGCGGCGAGTTTCAAATCGATGACCAGCACCGCGTCCGGGCCGGCCTGCTGCGGCAGAGGGATGAGGTCGCCCTCGGCATCGAGGACCGGGACGACCGGCGCGCCGTTGACGCTGGCGGACCATAATTCGGTTCCCGGCGGCAACGCGAGTTTCAAGTTCGGGTTGCCCCGGTTCTTCACGAAATAACGCGCGTCGGTCAGCACCTGGCCCTCCTTGGAGATGCGGTTGGTGAGCGAGGCGCGATCCACCACCAGGCTCAACGACTCGCCCTGCACGAGGGGGCTCAGGGCCAGTCTGAGGTCGAACGGACGCGAGGTGTAGCGGAACGCGGCCAGGATTGGGGCGTCGAAGAAAAGCCGGTATTCGGGAGGGACTTCCCGCGTGTCCAGGCGCAGCAATCCCTGCGAGACCAGTTCCGGTTTCACCTGGAACTGGTAGGCGCTGATGATCAGCGTATAGCCCTGCTCGGACTGGGCATCGAGCGGGCGCGCGCCGGTGAACGTCAGGCTCTCGCCCTGCGCTCTAAACGGCCTCTCGTAGGTCCCCAGCAACGTGTAGGCCCCTGCTACCGGCGTGTGCAAGTGCACCAGGTAGCCCCCGGCTGTCTTCTGCCAGTTGCGAATGTCTTTGCCGGTGAACTCGACGTTGAAATACTCGTCCGAGAGCTCGACTTTGAACGCCGCCACCGGCGCGCCGGACACGACGTAATTGATGAGGCTGCTGCCGTAGGCAATGCCTTCGCCAATCGAAAACAGGTGAAAGACGTCCGCCTGCACGGTCTGCGGCAGCCGCTCGACCTGCACCGCCGCCTGCCAGGCAGCGTCGCTCAAACGGAAGGCAGCCTGAATCCCCGAGACCTTGCGCGGGAAAAACGCGGTGGCAATCTCCGTCAGGGCCTGTGTCCGCTCCGGGGTGAGCCGAAAACCCGGGTCCGCCCCCACCGCGATATGGCCGCGCACCGACTTGGCTTTGGCGGCCTCGATACGGGGCAGCGCCCAGAGGTTTCCTTCCAGGGCCTTGTTTCGTTCCAGACGAAGCTGCACCACCTGGCGGCCCGAGAGCGGTTGGCCGTACACCAGGCGCAGTTCGGCCTCGGGCTGGTCGGCCGGCTCGCGCAGGAAATAATCGCCCAGGCCGGGGGCAACGAGCTGCGCGATGGCGTAGCCTTTAGGCACACGCATCAGCAACTCACGCAACGGCGCCTCCCGGATGTCCAGCTCGAGTTCGGCATCGATGGCCAACTCGTTTTCGCCCAGGTGATAAACCAACACTTGCGAAACCGCCAACTCGGGCAGAATCTGATCGGCCTGGATGCGCAGGCCAAAATCCGCCCCGGAAAAACGGTAAACGAAACGCTGGTTGCCCGTCGGGCGCAGAAGCCCCCGCGTGAGGTCCGTCTCCGGAAACTGCTCGGGCGAGACCTGGGAAAGCCCGCTGGCTTGGGCGACCTCCAGACGCACCGCCCCTTCGTTGACGACGCGGCAGTACCCGGCAAAGCGCGTCGCCCCCTCGGGCCGCAGTTGCACCGCCTCGATGGCCTGTGGAAAGGCCCCCAGGGGCGTTTGCACCTGGACCTGGAGCGCAAATGCGTCCTTCTGCGGCTGGTTGAACTGCACGACCAACCGGCGCTCGGCGGTCCCGGGCGCCCTCTCCACGCTCCACGCCAGCACCGGCTCGCCCTGCACCCGCGTGACCTCGCCCGTTCCCCGCAGCAACAGCGCCACACGCTTGAGTTCGCCTTGCATCACCTTGAAATCCAGCAACGCTGTCTGCCGCATCAGTCCGGGGCCAAGGCTGATTTGTGAGAGCATCTCCGCCGCGTAAAACAGCTTCCCCTCCGCCTCGGGCCGCGCCTCTTTCCACGCCAGCTTCACCGCCCCCTCCGAGGGCAGGTAGCTGACGAAGTCCCTGCCGGTCCGCTCGGGCCGCGCCGCCCCGCCAAACTCGAATTGCGTGTCCGCCGCCAGCCCGTGCAGCACAATGGGCTGCAACGCGCTGGGCGCCACCTGAAACTCGACGGCATTCCAGTTCTCCGTCTGCCGCACCGCCGCGTCAAACTTGACCTGAATCGGAAACCGCCCCGCCCGGTCGAATGCGATGGTAAAACGATTCTGCCCGGCCCGGAGCTGCCATTTCGGGTGAGGACCCACTTCGGTCAGCGCCACCGCCCCGCTCAGCAGGTCCAGAACTCCACCATCGCGATTCTCGACCCGCGCCGTGGCCCGCAGCGTGAACGCCGCCCGATTGCTCCCCAAGTCCCCCGTGAGCATGAAATCCTCCAGAACCACCGAGGGTGCCGGCGGATTGGTCGCCGGCCCGCCGGCGCCTGATGCCAGCGGCATGAACGATAAGAGGATGACCGGGAGCAGGCGTGAGAGGTTAATGCACGGGAGGCATTTGGATGGTCTCATAAAAATGGAGAGGGAAACGTCCGGGGCGTGATTGAAGAGCGGTCCCCAAAGCCCGGCCAATGGAAGCTTTGTCGCAACCTTTGTCGAAACCTTTGTCGAACAATGTCGAACAATGGCCAATCCGACAAAGGTTTCGACAAAGGTTTCGACAAAGGTCCGGAATCGGAGCTTTTGGGATAGGCTCGCAACTGAACAGCAGTCCCTAACCCCGAAATCTTGTCCCACGCGACATGTCTGGCAGCTCCGTTAGGAGCGGCATATTTATAGCATCGCGGCCCATCAATACCTCTTCCAAGCTCCGTCAGGAGCGACACGTCCGCCCCATGAACGGTGCGACCCCGACATGCCGCTCCTGACGGAGCTTGGCCTCCCTGCTGCGCCTGGACTATAAACATGGCGCTCCTGACGGAGCTTTGCCCAGGCGGCGACTCGGTTTGTTCGCTCCCCCGCCGCGAACATTTCTCACTGTGGACTGCGGACCGTGGACCGTGGACTGTGGACTGTGGACTCTGGACTCTGGACTGTGGACTTTGCACGGCTACTTCCCCCCCAAACTCTGCGCCTGGCGTATCATCCATTCGAGTTTCCTGGGCCGAGCATCAGGGCCATAGACTTCCGGCACGCCGCGCAAGCAGCCGAGCAGCCGCTCCGGCGTCACCTCGCCCGCAAACGGGCTGGACGCCAGCCACTCGGAGAAGGCCCCGGCCACCGCCGACAGGCGGAGTGCCGCGCTGGCACGCTCGAGTGGCGCCGCGCTGCCCGTGTAAGGCGCCGTCCACTCCTGCTCGCGGTAATCGCTCGTCCCGGGGAGCCGGTAGCGGACACGGACAACCCCCAACGGGCCGTCGCCTCGAGGGTCGGTCTCGATGACATAGAGCGCGTTGCCCGACTCGGCCGCGCCAATCTGGGCCGCAACCACGGTGTTGTCCCGAAACTGCTCCTTGGCAAGTTGGTGCCTGGCGTAGCCGAGCTGGCGGTAAGCCCTCACGCGCGCGGGATTGAACTCGACCTGGACCTTCACATCGGACGCCGCCACGCGCAACGCCCCGGCCAACTGCCCGGCGAAGCCGGTGGCAGCCTCCTCCGGCGTGTTCAGAAACCCGTACCGCCCGTCCCCGTTGCGCGAGAGGACCTCGAGCAAATCATCGTTGTAGCCTTCCCAACCGATGCCGAAGCAATCCAGGGCGACGCCCTGCTTGCGGTGCGCCTCGACCTTCTGCTTGAGCGCCTCGGGCTCGACGTTGCCCAGGTTAGCTGCGCCGTCGGTCAGGAGCACCACCCGGTTGATGCCGTTGGCCAGGTAATGGCGCAGCGCGGTCTGGTAGGCCAGGTTCATCGCCTCCTCAAGGTTGGTGCCGCCCTCCGGGGTCAGCCCGCTCACCTCTTCGGCCACCCGGCCCGCCTGGCTGCCGGGCACGCCGTCCACCCAGAGCCGCGCGGTCCGCGCAAAGGTCACCACGCTCAACGTGTCCTGCGCATCGAGTTGCCCCGCCAGCACCCGTAGCGCCTCGTGAATGATGCGCACGCGGTCCGCGCGCTCCATCGAGCCCGAGGTGTCAAGCAGCAGCACGACGTTCAACGCCCGGCCCGCCTGCCTGCCCCCCGCCGCCGTCTTGAGCGAGAACCGCAGCAGGTCCCGGTTCTGGGCGAAAGGATAGCGCGCCCGCTCGCACGCAAACGCAACCGGCACCCCCGCAGGCGCCTCAGGGTCGCGGTAATCGAAGGCATTGATGAACTCCTCGCTCCGCACCGCCGCCGGCTCGGGCATCATCCCCTTCTCGAGGCTCGCCGCTGCCAGCTTGAACGAAACGTCGCTCACGTTCAGCGAAAACGTCGAAAAGGCATTCTCCCGCGTCTGGACTTCGGGCTGGGGAATGGGCGCCGGGGCCGCGGGCTGTTTCCTGGCCGCTCGGTAGGACTGGTTTGCATCCTGCTGGGCCTGGGCGAGCCGCTGCTGCTCCACCCCGAGGCCCGCCAGGCCCTCTCGGAGCCTGGGCTCGAGCGTTGTGCCCTTCCGCTCGAGCTCCTCAAGCTTGCGCACGGCATTGGTAACGGACGGCACGACATACGCGTAGCGCGCCGCAATGCCATTCCCTGCAAGCCCCTGCTCGATATTTGTCACCCCTTGCCGGTAAACGCTCGAGGCAGCTTGGGAGGCGGCCAGGTTGGTTCCGCTATTCGCGGCGGTGAAGACCGCGCGCGACTCGGGATCAATCGAGAAATAGACGTCGGATATGCCTGAACTGTCGCGGTTCTGGGCCGGCTCTTGGGGTGGGCCGGGAATGAGCCTCCGGTACCGCTTTGCGGCTTCCGGCGCCTCCTCAGCAGCTTTGTTTCCTTGTGGCGCCGTGGCAGTCGGAGCCTGAGCCGGCAAACCCTCCGCCTTCGAATCCGCCAAGAGTAATTCAACCGGGAGGTCCTTTACCTTCAGGTCCCTTCCCGCATCGGCTGACGCTGTGCTCTCGTTGAGCCACCCCAATCTTGTGACCGGCTTGTCCCCGAAAATGGGTATCTGGTCTTGAGGTGGGGCGGCGGCGGCGAGTTGGTCGACGGCGCCAAAGCTCATGACGGGCTGGCCCATGGCGTTGACGTTCGTGGCGGCGACTTGGCCCAGTGCCTTCTTGCCCTGGGCCGATTCCGCTACTGGTATGCCCGCGACGCGAGCTTCAGGGGGAGTAACACCGTACATGCTGCCGACCATGCCGCCGCCCATCGGGCCCATGCCGCCGGCCATGCCGCCGCCAGGGGGGATAGTGACGTGCGGGACCGTGGGGAAGCCGCCACGGCCAGCCGGCATTCCCCCGCCGCCGCTGCTCCCGGCCAGGTCGTTGCCAAGCCCGGGAGGGGGTTGGTTCTGAGTCATGCGTACGGCGCCGCCGGCGCCCAGAATCGCCTTGCGGTTGTTATTGTCGTCGGCGCGGATGTTGCCGGAGCGCTGGAAGAGGTCCTGGAGGATTTGTTTGGCGTCCTGCGGGTCGGCGTTGGCAAGGTCATAGACCTTTATGGCCTCCTGGCTGGCATCGACGTCGAGTTTATCGATCATCTCGGCGATGTGGGGCATCAGTTGACCGTCGGCGCTGACCGCGACGGAGTTTGTGCCCGGTTGCGGGACAGCGATGACCTGGCTCGTTCTATTGTCTCGGGTGTTGCTGGCCACGTGGACATTGCCGGGGAAACCGCCGCCGAAGGGGCCGCCGCCTCCGAAGCGGAAGCCGAAGCCGGGGCCGGTATCGGTCCGGGAGGTATCGGGGAAGAGCTTGGAAAGTTGCTCGGCCAATTGCTTTGGGTCAGCGTGGCTCAAGTTGAATGTGCGCACCACAGGGCCGCCGCCGCCGCCGCCTGAAGGCGGCGTTCCGGCGAGGGTGAACGGCGCCTCCGTTTGCGCGGCCGTTTCGTTGGCGGCGGCGCTGCCAGGCAGGACGATTGCCGTCCGGTTTGCCCGGGCCGGAGGCGGTGGCGCGCCCCCGCCTTCGCCTTGAACGGCCGGAACCTGCGCCGGAGGACTGACCACGGGACCACTGACCACTGATTCACCTTCAACGGCGCGACTCGGCGCGGGTTGCGGCTGAGCGAGTGCGGGCAGCGGCGCCGCAGTGGGAGCCGGAGCGAGCGGTTTTCCCGGTGCTGTCCCCGCCTCAGCGGGCACACGCGCCGCCGGCGCCTCCCTCATCATCGGCACGGCGCCAATGCCTGGAACGTTCTTGAACACGACGGACCCACCGGACTCCAGCGGGAGTGGGGTGGCCGTAGAGTACCCTCCGTACGCTGCGCCTCCGTAATAGCTTCCCCCCGGGGTACTTCCACTCGCCCAGGCCAGAGGCTTGCGCTTGCTCGCCGAGAGGGCCGGCAGGAACAGCCCCAGGGCAAGCAACCCGGCAAGCATCGCCGCCGCAGCCGCCAGCACAGGCAACCTCCATTGCTGCCGGCGCGGGCGGGCGAATTCCTTGGGCGCGAGCGTCTTGAAATGGGCCAGCAGCTCTTGCCGGCGGCCCTCGCTCAGCTTGAGCGGCGGGGGTTGGGCGGCAGTTTGTTGCGCCGGTTGGACGGCGGTCTCCCGGACGAGGTCAATCGTGAGTTTGAGGCGCTGATAGAGCGCCGCCAGGGCCGCGTCCTGCTCGATGGCCCGGCGCAGCTCGGCCGCCTGCTCGGGCGGCAGCTCCCCGAGCAACAAGGCCGTCAGGCCGGCCTCGAGTTCTTCACGGGAATTATGAGGGGTATCGGGATTCATGGCACAAGTCCATTCCGGGCCAACTCGCAGGCGATTGCTTTGAGCGCATGGTGCAGAAGGTAGCCGACGTTGCCGATGCTCAGCCCGGTGCGCCCGCTGATTTCCTTGTAGGACAATCCGTCATTGAACTTGAGCCGGACCAATTCCCGGCTCCGTTCGTCGAGCGTTCCCAGGCTGAGCCGGACCAGGCCGATGCCTTCCCAGCGGGCGATTTGCTCATCGGGCAGCGGCTGCGGGTCCGCCGGCTCGGGCGTGCCGGGCCCGGTCTCTTTGGGGTCCAGGCCCAGCGGGACCATTTTATCGGCCTGGCGCCGATGGTTGAGGGCCAGGTTATGGACCGTCCGGTAGAGCCATCGTCGCGGCTGGCGCACCTGTTCAAACTGGGCGTGCAATCTCATGAACGCTTCCTGGACGATGTCCTCCGCCAGGCCGCCCTGCCCAAGCAGCCGCAGCGCGTAGCCCAGGAGAGGCGACTCCAGAGCCGCAAACAGCTCCGCAATCGTTTCACACCCGCTCGGCTCCATGCTGGCTTGGTCAGGTCGCATTGTGGCCATGCTCGGCGAATCCACGGGATTTGCCTCGATCATCGAGCCGTCCGGCATTCCTGGTCTCCAGAAAACATCGCGTCTTCTCTTGTAAGACACCGGACGGCGGCATTTCTTAGACATTAGACGAAGACCAGGGCCAATTTGCTCCCTGGATGGTCATTGGTGATTGAAGAATCCCTCCGGATGACACCCGGCGAATTCCCGGTGTCATAAGTCTCGTGTGCGGGCGTGAGACAAGATTCTTCGTCATCCGGTTTTTCCTGTTTTTTTGTTGCCTTAATATATGTCTATAGCATATATTCCCCGCAGCATGAACTCCAAACCCGCACCCGAATCGATCCTTCA
>Ga0181533_1002480_pt1 | contig 21597 bp, 16 predicted proteins | sample PEATcosm2014_Bin_45_FD_119772 | JGI IMG/M metagenome (GOLD analysis project Ga0181533, IMG submission 119772) | Peatland microbial communities from MTU Mesocosm Facility, Houghton, MI, USA - PEATcosm2014_Bin11_60_metaG | ecosystem: Environmental > Terrestrial > Soil > Wetlands > Peat | place...
ACTCTCGGATATCTTGTACTCTCGGTTGACGTGCTGGACCAGGACGAAATTGTCGGATCGCGCACGAAGCTCGGTCGCTCCGAACATCACGCGAGCATGCTTCATACCCGCGAGGAGGGCGAGGCCCTCCGCTTGCTCAGCCGAACGAACGTAGCCCAATGGAACCGCTTCCCAACCCAGGGGTTTCATCTCGGGGGAACGAACTACGATTCCGCCGCCTGCGAGCCAAATGGGACGCCCGTCATCGCTCGTCTTGGTCTTTTTTAGGTTCAGCGACGCGTCAGTCTCGAGGTGGTAGGTGCCGTTCACGGCGACTGCGGGAGTGTGTCCGGCCTATCACGGTACCCCCGAGCGGCTTCATCCCGAACAACGGGCGAATACAGACCCAGAAGACCCGCCACGAAGTCAGGTCTGGAATCTCCTACCGCGTATCGCCTTGGCTCAGTCGGTGGCTTTACCTCAGGAGCCGGCCCCGGAATGGATCCGTCGTTCGTTTCGCGCCTTCGCCGAGCGCCTTCGCGACCATCCGCTCTCTCGTTCCTCCAACGAGTCGGATAGGTAGCCAGAGAACCCTTTCCGGGCCCCGGAGGCGCCCCAGGGGCCCTCCCCATGGTTGCGGCGGGTCGAGGGAACGGGCGACAGTATAATGTGCATATGCGGCGTATTCAGTGTCGGCGAGTAAGTCCCCGGGAAACCGTGCCCATATGGGCGAGAGGGGTTGTGCCCGATCGGGAATACCGGGGGTTCGCCTTTCTAAGGCCAGTACAATCTCTCGCCGGTGCCTACTCTACTCACCGACAGGACGTTCGAGTAGGTTGAATCGTGATTCGAGTACTTGTGATAGTAAGCTCCGGCAATTAGGTCGGCCGCCCATATTCCGGGCTCGGCTTGAGATGACGCTTCAATCGGGGTCGGCATCGTGCCGGGGTACCGTTTGTAGCCCTTAGAGTCGAAGTACTGCTCCTTGGCCGTCAGGTAAGCCTTGAACTTCGACGAATTCGCCGGCGAGAGGCGACCCTTGTCATAAACGACTAACGGACACTGCGTCAAGGGAATCACGTTGAGAACGTTGACGAATAGGCTCTCCGCGAATGCGAAGTTCCCCAAGTGTTCGCTAGTCCAACCCGGGTTGGCCTTTCGTTTGTCGACGACCGCTGCAAACGTACCCTTGGCATACTTGTCAATAACCCTGAGAGCGGCGGTGCGAATCAGGGGCATTTGTGGGTCATACTTCGTGTTGATTTCGGTGATTGTGTATCCCAAAGACAAGAGGTCGGAATGCGGCAGGAAGAACTTGAGTTCCTGAAGACGGAGGGGATAACGATCCCTCAGATGCACTTTCTTCAGAAGCCGGCGCAGATGTTTCCGAAGGCGTCCGTGGTCCTCTGAATAGACGAAGCCGACCACAAAGTAGGGCTTGGCTGCAAGCGTCGGCTTCGATTGTAAGCCGGGGTCGCCCGATTCGTCAACGAAAATCGCGGGACCCGGAATCGGGCCGCCGGATGCCACGTTGGGCGGAGTCGCCACGTCCCGACATATCCAGGCTGGACTTAGGGTTCTCCGGTTAGCAAATCGGTCCCGGGTAGCTGGGCTTTGGCCTTCCTACCCCCGTTACCCCCCCTCGCTAAGCCAGACCACCTCCGCCCCGGGGCAACCCGGAGCGACTCTTTCTTTCGCGAGGTGCGACTGCCGGAAGCGCCGGCAGCGGAGGTCCGGATTGGCAGAATTGACCCAGTATTCTCTAGCCCAGAGTCAACGGGACCGGACACCTCGTTTAGGATCTCTTACGGAAGGTGGCCCGGTACCTAGGCACTCTTTAGAGGAAGTCCGGCAGTGAGTCTGCGCTACCACAAATCTCTATGAAGGACTTCACTGAGTTCTCTAAGGAACTCCCCCAGTACCTTTCACTCCTTACAGGTCGAAACGAGGCGACACGTCGCTCTCGATTTCAGGACCTACTTCGTGACTATTTCGATATTCGTGCAGATGAATTGGAGAAGTCGATTCATGCCGGTGGCTTCGGTGCCCGCGTCACAGGGCGAATTGACGCACTGGCGGGAAACGTCATCCTCGAGTTCAAAGACTCCCTAACTCCAGCCCACCTTGAGGAAGCCAAGGACCAACTCTCGAGGTATGTCACAGCACTTTCGGGATCTGGTGACCCGCGGCGATACACATTAATCGCCACGGACGGAGACGCCTTCCAGCCTTTCAGATGGGACAGCACAGCAGGCCAATTGGAGCAATCAGACAATCTGATCAGATTCGAGGACCTGAGAGAGAGGGCGTACTACTGGCTTGACGACTGGATCGCGTCGCGAGTGCATGCCCATCCTGTTCCGCCTGAAGCTCGGGCGGTGGGTGAGGCGTTGGGGACCTCCTCGTCTACCTTTTTCCAAGCCGTAGGAATCCTCAAGATCGACTGGGCGAACCTAAAACAGAATCATGAGGTGGCGTACGAGGAGTGGCGGCTGAGCATCCTCCAAGTCTACGGTACGAACCTTGCCACGGAGGAACTGTTTCTGCGCCACACCTACATCACGACCGTCGCGAAGGTGCTAGTCTACTACACTCTCCGCCCAGGTGAATCGGCTCGTAAGACAAGGTCGGACGCCGAAGTTCGGGGCATACTGGAGGGCGACGACTTCCGCCGGTTTGGAGTTCAGAACATCGCTGAGCGGGACTTTTTCTCCTGGCTTGATGAAGCCGCAGGAGGAATCCAGGTCGTTCGCGGTCTACTTGATACCTGCGCTATTTGGGACTTCAGTCAAATCGCAGAGGACCTGCTGCGAGGGCTTTACCAGGAACTAATCGACCCCAAGACGCGGCATGAACTCGGAGAATTCTACACTCCGTTGTGGGTCGCGCAGCTGTTGGAGGATGAAGCGCTTCCCGCTAGGTCACTTTCTGTAATCGACCCTGCTTGTGGCTCGGGCACTTTCCTCGTCGCCGCGATTCAAAAGAAGATTGGTCAAGGTGAGTCGCTCGCCGAAATCCTGGGGGAAGTAGTTGGAATTGACGTGCACCCAGTCGCGGTCACAGTCGCCCGGACAAGTTACCTGCTCGCGCTTCAACCACTCCTCCTGCGAGGATCCACAATAAGGGCCAGTTTCAGTATACCAGTCTACCTTTCCAACTCGATCCAATCGCAGCATCCGCGCCTCAGGTCCACACTCGCGGCCCCAGGGTCTCGGGTCGAATGTTACTCGTTAGATGTTCCGAACACTCGCGGACCGCCAGATTCGATAGAGGTCCCCCAGAGTGTGCTCACGGCTGCGGCGGCCGGCCCTGTATTGGATTCGATGGAACGTGGCCTGGATGGGGGAACCTGGGCCGCAATTGAACCGGTTGCCTCTCGAGCACTGGAAGCGGTTCCGGAGAAGGATCGCAAGGCTCACCTCGAGATTCTACGCGTTGCCTTCGAGACGATACAGCGGTTGCATCTCGAGAAACCGCCAAGGAATCGAATCCAGCTCTTTCTGCTTCGAAACGTCTTTCGTCCTTCGCTGTTGGCTGGCCAATTCGACCGTGTGGTCGGAAACCCTCCTTGGATAGTGTTCAATTCCTTGAAGGATAGGGGAGTTCAGGAATCGATTCGTGAGGCCTTCCGATCCGAGGACTTGATGCCTATCGAGAGCGTCGGTGCTCTGATCACCCAGTTGGACGTTTCCGCCCTGTTCTTCGTACGGACCGCCAAGACGTTTTTGAAGCCAGGAGGGAAGATTCGATTCCTCCTCCCGCAACCCGTATTCTCTGGAATGCAATACTCAGGATTTCGTTCGAAGCCTCGAGGTCTACCGTTCGACCACATCTGGGATCTTGCGGGTGTCAGACCAATCTTCCACTCGGTTCAAACCTGCGCAGTCGGAGCGGTATTAGGGCCCTCGGGCCGTGCGATGAGGGATCCAATCCCGTGTGAGCGACTCAAGGGGAATCTCCCCTCGAAATCGCTAGCATTGCCCGACGCGCGCTTGTTGATAACCGCCGAGACCACTCACGTCACACCAGTAACTCTCGCCAATGTGTGGACCTATCCTGAGCAGGATGTTAGTTTGCTCGGGGCTGGCCGAAGTTACTATCACCCAAGGGTCCGGAATGGGGCTACCCTCTTCCCGTATGGTCTCGTCCTGTCGGACCTGGAGGTCGATCCAAAGCTGGGAGGCGATGCGGCCAACCCGGCCGTGAGGTCCGCCGCGAGGGGCAAGCGGCAACCTCGCCGCCCCTGGAAAGGCATCGACTTGTCTGGATCTACCGAAGGCCGATTCGTCTTTCAGGTCGCCACGATGTCCGAGATCCTCCCGTATGGGCACTTGGGTCTTCCGACGGCAGCCCTTCCGATTCTCCCCCTCCCAAGCGGCGAAGGCAGCGAGGTTCTGGACTCCGGCGGGCTAAGGAGCAGGGGATTCGATCACCTCGCGGAATACTTCTCCAAGCAGGAGGCGACTTGGGACGCCCAGCACGGGATTGGAAAGAAAGAGGGTACTGGTTCGCTCAAGGATCAGATTGACTTCAGGGGAAAACTATCCAACCATCCCTTCAAGAAAGGTTGGTTCGTGGTAATCCCAACGTCTGCACGCGTGGTGTTGGCCGCGGTCTTGCGCCAGGGACCGGGTTCGGTCCGTGTCAAGGGGACGAAGATCCCCACCACCGCACTTGTGGTGGACCATGGCAACAACTACCTATTCACCCCCTCGGAGGACGAGGCGCACTATCTTTGTGCGGTTCTGAACTCTGGACCTGTAAATGCCGTGACGAAGCCTGCAATTCTAAAGGGCAGGGACACTGAGAGGAATACATATCGAGAGCCTCTCGAGCTCCCCATTCCGAAGTTCAACCCCGGTGACAAGCAACACCGTGCGATTGTGGAGCTGGCCAAGGGTTGCGCTGCGGAGGTTGAGGGCCTGCTTTCGGGCCCGTTAGCCACGGAGGTATCCAAAGCTCATATTCCCCACACTTTCGGAGCCCTCCGAGAGAGATTGAAGCTCGAGCTTACAGACCGGCAACGAGCAATAGATGAGATAGTCGATAATGTGTTGAAAAATCAAGCGCGGATCGCAGCGAGCGGGGAATCGACACTGGAACGCGAAGCCCCTTCAACCCTGAATCCAATAAGCGCACGCGGTCTGCGTCGTCGAGTATCACCAGCGAAGGTCCCTTCAACTTCGGCTGAAAGTCGACGCAGAGGGCAGAGAAAGAAAACCCGCCGGCATAGGAAGGAGGGTGCGTCGAAGAGAGGACGTACGAGGGGTCTATTCCCGGAAGTCGAGAGTCTCTCTTGAAGCGGGAGGGTTGCTGAGCACGACCTGGCATCCACTTTCGGCTTATTGGACCCACTCCAGTTGACGACCGGACTTGATGATGATGTACCCCCTTTCAGCCAGGGCGTCCAGATAGCCCTCGAGCTCTCGGAGGTCGCTCCAGAGTCCCCGATTCTGGACGGCGTCCCAGACTTCCTCGGGGGTTGATCCGGGGCGCGAGAGTAGGGTTGACTCGATGGTGGTCGACCGATTCCTCTCGTTTGCGGATATGTCTGCGCTTGCGTCGACGAGGTACGGTCGGATATCGGCCGGCCGGCCCTGGCTCAGGACTGCTGCAACGCTGTCCGAAAACGAGCGGCCGACAATCTTGAAATCGCCAGGGTCGACCGTCGAACGGAGGCTAAGTCTGGCGTGAGCGAGGGCCGATCGATGGACGCTCACTCTGAGGGCTTCCGACACCCGGAAAAGCTGCTCGACATCACGCGCCGAGACCCCGGCCGCTTGAAGTAGAGTCCTCGCCGAATTGGCGATTTCCTCAATTGCCGCGCCCTTCGCCTCTGCAATGATCTGTTCTGGAGGTGTCACGACTTCGACTGCGTGCGAATACGTGAACAGGCTGAGCGCAGGGACGAGTGCTTCGACCCTCGGATGGGAAGCTGCGAGCTCGAGCACTTCGTAACTGGAGCGTAGCACCGGGTGGTCCCCACCAAGGAGCATGCCGACCAGATTCCGCCCAGCTCCGAATCCCGCCAGAACAGACGAGTGATCCATCCCCACCGGGTGTCCCATGTGAATCCGCCCGGATGAATAGGTGTCCAACAGCACTCCATAGGGAGAGTACGACGGGAATCGCTTAGGGTTCCCCGCCCAGGCCCGCGGGCCCCTCCGCGATAGGGGAGTGGCCTCCCACGCAGGAAGTAGTGGTGCAAGCGATTCTCCCGCGTCCCGGGATGTGGCAGAATCTACCCCGGGTGAGCCGAATGTGACGTCGAGACCGGCGCCTTCTCCAGCCATCGCGGGTGACCCTGCAAAGCCAAGGAGGGCGGCTTCTACCACCGACCTGGATCGCGGGAACTCGTCGAGGACCGCAGGGACAACGTCCGCAATCTCACGGGGGCTAGGAAGGGGCGGAAGGTACTCTCGAAGGGAAGCGGGCGACCAAGTGTCAGCCGTAAGCAGAACGCCGGAGTCCATCGCGTCCCCCCGGACAAGCGAGACAATCTGGCGTCGAACGCCACTGAGCATAATCGGTCGGTCGACGGGGGGCGAATCGCCCTTAGGGAACAGTAGCGTTGGTGTCTCAATCGGCCGCCCCGAGATCGGATAGCCAATAAACGGAGTTGGGTCGCCGAGACCCCGCAGCACTGAAAGCGGAATCCGGGCCGGTTTCAGCAAGACGGGAATTGACTCCGAGAAGGGCGAGCCGACCGGTATCCGCCTTAGCCGATCCGACCACTCAACGAAACGAATGAGCTGTTCGCGTTCCACTCCGAGAAAGTTCTGGATTCGGTCGGACTCCTCCGAGGACACTGCCGGCGGGAGCCAAGGCAGACGGCGCCAACCGTCGAAAACGGAGGCCACGACGCTGCAGTCGCGAGCGAGTAGTTAACCCTGCAGTTCGACCCAGAGTTCCCTCGGAACGTGCCACACCGCGCATCGCTCGTTCCCCTCTACGGTTGGAACCCGCGTCGGCCCCCACCTCAAACCAGCGAGTGCTTCTCTCTCTAACTCGACGCTAATTGCAGCCGTCTCATTCGGCCATTTCCTGAGGAGGCGCCTTGCGTGAGGGTTCATGGAAAGTAGGGAAACGCAATCGGAGATCGATTAGAACCTGCGCTACCCTTTGGGCGGCCTCGAGCGGATATGCCTCGTTGAGCCCGGGCCAACGGGAGGGGTACGCCTCAGGAACGGGTGGGATTGTTCCAAGTGGGCCCGTGTAGCCGTAAGCGTCGTACGACCGTCTCTTTAGAATCGCCCGAACTGATTCCGAGTCAGATAGGGACTGAAGGGCGCCGGGGAGGGCGACGAGGTTCGCAAGGTGCGTGTAGTGCTCTGGATTCCGCGCGCTGTCCTGGTCTCCGTAGATGTGGCAAACCCAGGCTTTACGGACGTTGTGCGGCATATCGAAATCAGTGGGTTCTTCGAGTGCCGTCCAGAACGCGTGACGGGCGGCTTGATTCTGCCAGAGACGCGTTCCGTCGGGTAAGAGGGTGTTACGCTTTTCCCCCTCGCGGACGCGCCGCGTCTTAGGATAAACCGCACCGCCGACGAGACGAACAATGGGCGGTGGTACCCACAGAGAGAAATCTGCCACCAAACTCAGCAGGTTTTCTTCCCTAGCTGAGCCCTGGATGGAAGTGAACAACCACTGGTCGAGGTCACGTGGCGGAATCATTGGGACAGACATCCGCCTCGCCACGTTTCCGAAACGAGAGTGAAACGCACGACATTAAGGTCGCCTTCGCTCGCATGTGCATCGCTCGTTCCCCTCTTCGCGAGGAGCGAGCGATGCAGCCCAGCATCCAGGGTCCTGCTGCTTCACCCCTTAGCCGACCCAGGTAGCGCTTCCTTTCCGAGCGGAGACGTGGTGGCCCTCGGCCGCGATCCGGCCTCGCGAACCACCTTTTTGAGGAGATACCGGGTCACCGCATCCTGAAACTGCTTATCACTCATGAATCGTTCGAAGATGGCTCCATTTTGGTCTATCCGATCCACGAACTTCTGCTCGAGGATTCGATCGAACTTGAGCCTCAGGTTATCCTCAGTGTTGACCCTCGCGCTGTCGAGGAGATCCTCGTCCCGTAGGTTTTCCTCGTGAATCTGGTCGATGAACAGCTGGTCCGCCGGCGTCCACTCGGTTCCGAACTTCTCGTTTACGATCTCGACGATGCGCGAGAGAAGTGCTTCAGGGTCTTCCCCCGCAGCGGTCCCGACATCGACCATCCCTCGGACGGTCGCACCTCCTTTCTTGGGTAGAGCGATTCCGGTCTCGCTGGTCTTTTGCAGCCGGTAGTACTTCAGGGCCACATCGTCACCGAAGTCGTACTGTGGGCCTATGGCCCGTCGCGGAAGCGCGCGACCGAGCAATCGCGCGTAAGCGTAGCGTTTTTCGAGATCGGTGTCCTGGAAGGGAATAATCTGAGAGAGGAACGCGTAGAGATTGACGAAGCCCTTGAGCCGGTTCCGGAACACCTCCTGGTCGTCCTCGCTCAAGGCGCGGAATCGATCAAGGGCAGGGTTGATCCACCGGTAGAGTTCGGGATGTTCCAGTCCGGTCACCTTGCTACCCGGTTGGAAGAAGGCCTTGCAGAAGTTGTCCACTTCCGAAGAAGTGTACACCTGCATGTCGTCCATTTCGGCCTGAAGCTGGTAGAGGTGTTGAGGATCGGACACTTCCTCCAAAAGCGTCTCTTCGTAGTAGGGCTCGAAAGCCTTCTGAATGTCGTCAGGCGAGTTGGCAAAGTCTAGGATGAAGGTGTCCTCTTTTCCCGGGCAGATTCGGTTCAAGCGGCTGAGCGTCTGGACCGCGTGCAGGCCCTTCAGCCGCTTGTCCACGTACATTGTGTGAAGCAAGGGCTGGTCGAACCCGGTTTGATACTTCTCAGCAACGAGAAGGATTTGATACTCGGGGGATCCGAACCGCTCCGCCGTTTCGCTTTCACGGATGTCATTCATCCCAGTCTCAGTATACTCAAGGGAACGGTCATCGGGGTCCATCACTGTCCCGCTGAAGGCTACGAGGACGCGCACATCCGTGTAGCCCATCTCCGAGATGTACTTCCGAAATGCCTGGAAGTACCGTACCGCGTGGAGCCGGCTTGCGGTGACAACCATCGCCTTTGCCTGCCCGCCAATCTTCTTTCGGGTATGCTCGCGGAAGTGCTCCACCATGACCTCCGTCTTCTGGGAGAGATTGTACGGGTGGAAAGCCACGTAACGTGCGAGCGCTGCGGCCGCCTTACGTTGGTGAACCTTGGGATCCTCCGCGGCCTGTTTTGCGAGCTTGTAGTATGCGTGATATGTGGTGTAGTTCCTGAGAACATCGAGGATGAATCTCTCCTCGATCGCTTGTCGCATGCTGTAGAGGTGGAACGGTCTCGGCTTGCCGTCGGGTCCAGGCCGGCCGAACACCTCAAGTGTCTTTGCTTTAGGAGTGGCTGTGAAGGCGAAGAAACTGAGATTCTTCTGTCGGCTGCGTGCCGCCGCGCTGCGCGCGACGGCATCCTGCCACTGTTCTGGCTCCTCGACTCCTGCTTCGGCCTCTCGAGCCGCCTCCTCGAGGCTCTGAGGCGCTAATACGGCCTTCAGGTCCCGTGCGGCCTCTCCGGTTTGGCTGCTATGCGCCTCGTCTGCTATGATCGCATAACGACGCTCGGGAAGCGTTGCGACCTTCTCAATCACGAACGGAAATTTTTGAAGGGTAGTTATGATGATCGGTTTTCCGACGGTCAAGGCGTTCGCGAGTTGCTGTGAGTCCTGGTCGATTCTCTCGACTACTCCTTGCGCATGTTCGAATTGGTAAACTGTATCCTGAAGCTGACGATCCAGAATGACGCGATCCGTGATGATAACGACTGAGTCGAACACTTTGCGGCTGGCGGAATCGTGCAGGTCGCTAAGGCGGTGGGCAAGCCAGGCTATTGTGTTGCTCTTTCCGGAGCCTGCAGAATGCTGGATAAGGTAGTTCTGGCCGGGTCCCTCGGTCCGGGCGGCATCCACGAGGCTGCGTACCGCCTCGAGCTGGTGGTAGCGTGGGAAGATTAGCGCCGACCTTTTCTTCCGTGCGCTACCGACCTCCGTCTCCTCGACGTGAATAAAGCGGCGGAGAAGGTCGAGGAGTGAATCTCGAGCCAGCACTTCGTCCCAAAGGTAGGACGTGCGGTACTTTCCTTCTGGCGCGTCCGGGTTTCCCGCTCCGCCGTCCCGACCCTTATTGAATGGTAGGAAATGAGTGTCGGGACCGGCCAGTTTCGTGGTCATTTCGACCAGGTTTGGGTCCAGTGCAAAATGCACCACCGCGCGTTTTCCAGCGAACAGCGCCTCTCGAGGACTGCGATCGAATCGATACTGGGTTTCCGCCTGCTCCACCGATTGGCCTGTCAGCGGGTTCTTCAGTTCGATAGTAACGACCGGCAGTCCGTTCACAGAGAGCGCCAGGTCGACGCTCTGCTCAGAAGTCGGAGAGAACTTGAGCTGCCGCGTCTCACCGAGCCGATTCTTCGCGTAGAGTTCTGCCGCCTGGGGATTCAGTCGCGTCTCTGGCCGCGGGTACGCAAACTGCAGGGTTTTGCCATAGAACTTGAGTCCATTGCGCAGGACGTCCACAGTTCCCCTGACGTCTAGGGCCTTTGTCAGCGCCTCCAGGACCTTTCGTTCAAGCGTCACACCGTGGATCCGCTCGATATCCCTCCATGCCTCCGCCTGGGATTCCCGCAAGAAGGCGAGAACCTCCACTGGGAAGATTGCTCCCCCCCGATCGAAGGAGGTCGAGTCAACCTTGGAGTAGCCTTGGCTGAGCAAGGCCTGTTCGATGGCTTCCTCGAAGGCGCGCTCGCGATAGTCGGTCGTCATACCGGGCCCCGCTCCTCGTGCGCAAAGGCCGAGATGTCGAGTTCGCCAGCCACCACCGCAGTTATGAGCGATTGGCGGCGCTCTCTCAGGAGGGAAATCGATCGTTTGAGCTGTTGGGACAGGTCGCGAGTTTCCTGAAGGAACGCTTCGGCGCGGGAGCAGATGAGAAACTGCTCCTCCTTAGGGGGGAGGGGTAATCTGAGGGAAAGAAAATCTTCAGGATAGAGGCGAAGCCGCGATCTCCACACTCCTTGGGAGAAACGACCCATTTCGGCGGTGTACTCAGGCGTCCTGACGAGCAGATCAACGTAGCCGGGATGAAGCGCTTCATTCGGCCGGTAGACACCGTATGCAGGACTAACAATCCCTGACTCCGGTGCGACCCCTGCGGCCCCCATCCAAGCCCACATAGTGTTGATTACGAGGTCTCCCGGACGACATCGTTTGTACCCTTCGTTGCTTTCCGCCCTGAACATGAAAACATCCTTCTCAGAGCGTCTCGTGACTCCGGTCAAGTGCGAAACTGTCAGGAGTTCTTCACTCCCGTCTGGGGAAGGGTCCTTGATCTCGCGGAACAAGGTCTTGTTTCGTCTTACGTCCCACGCTGCGGGAATCTGACCTATCGTAGGGATGTTAGAGTCGTGTAGGCTCACACCGGGATCCAGTCCCCTGGTGGTGACATGGCTGACAAACGCCGTTTTCCTCTCCTGGAGCAACCCAAGCAGATGCTCCTTCCTCGCGATTAAGGAGTCGATTCGTGCAGTCTCGCGCTCGAGGTAGGCACGCGCTGACAGTTGGATAGAAAGCGGGGGAAATGGAATGGGAATTCTGCCAAGGACGGTAGGGGCGATGGCAGGGTATGCAACCCCGGTGGACCGGCTGACAACTTCTCCGATGAAATCTTCCGACTGGATCGCCCAACTGAGAAACCCGGGGTCGATTCCAGCTCGTGGACGGAGAAGAGCGTACCCCGTGGAGGCTATAAGATTGGAAGGGGGATCCGGGAGATACAGGATGTTTCGAAGGTACGTTCTCACTGTAGAGATTAGTGTATCTCCAGCCCGAACCACTCGTCGGGCCCGGGATGGCGCCTCACCAAATCGGAGATGGCTATACGTGCCGTTTGACTCTTCTGACCCGCCAATATCCAGGTAGTCGAATTCGAAATCCTCCGGCGTATCCTCCGCTAGCACCTCGGGGTTGAGAGTCGCAGCATATTTCAGCGGGATTCTCCGCCATGAGGGCAACATTCAACCCCGAACGCGGCGCAATTCGAAGAGAACTTCGTCCTCGACCTGCCTAATCTCGTTATCAATCTCTGCGAGCGATCTTGGAGGGACGTAGTTGTAGAAGTAGCGATTGAAAGCAATCTCATACCCGACGATGCCCAGGCCTCCGTCTTGCGGGTCGCGTATTGACTCGTTAACCCATGCATCGGGGGCGAAGGGGAGTACCTCTCGGCTTACGTATGTTGTAACGTCCTCGCGAAGGGGGACGATCTCATAATCGCGGAGTTCAGGGTCGGCTTCCGGTTTCCCATCCGAGTCGGTGCAGACATCTGCCGAATCGTCCCTAATGCCAATCACTTCTAAAACGGTCTTGCGGAGCGGTGGCGGCATTTTCGTCACCCGCGGCTTCAAAAACGAATCGAGCTCGTCTAAGAACTTTGACCGGTTCTTCCATACCTTTTCAGGCGGTAGCTGACGAAGAGCGTCCAATATGACTCGCTGGGTGCTCTCGCCATCGGCGATACCCTCGACGCTCGCTTTGCTCGCTTTGTTCTTGGACTTGATTCTCAAGAAGCCAGGTTCGCTTTCCAACTTCTCGACTCGGTCCGGAGTCACCTGGAAGCTCAGTCGCAGGGGCCTTTCGACTGTAACACGACGATACCCGAGTTGGGTTGTCGGGAGAATCTTAACGTGCTTCCCTTCCCGGAACTCACCATAAAGCTTGACAATCTCAGCAACCTGTTCGTCGGTGATTTCACATCTCTTCTCGCCAAGGTTCCGGCGCAGCTTGGTGAAAAACGAGGAGGCGTCGATGAGTTGGACCTTTCCCTTCCTCTCAGCCGACTTCCGGTTGCACAAGAACCAGAGGTAAGTGCTGATTCCTGTGTTGTAAAACATGTTGTCCGGGAGAGCGACGACCGCTTCCAACCAATCATTTTCGAGGATCCATCGGCGAATGTCCGATTCCCCGGAACCGGCCCCGCCGGTGAAGAGCGGGCTGCCGTTGAAGACAATCGCTAATCGTGTTCCACCGTCCTTGGGGGGGACGATCTTTGACAGCATGTGTTGAAGGAAGAGAAGAGACCCATCGTTGATTCGAGGGAGCCCGGCACCAAATCTCCCTCGGAAGCCCTGCTTCTCATGTTCCTCGGTAACTGCCTCTTCGACTTTCTTCCATTCGACACCGAAGGGTGGGTTACAGAGCATGTAATCAAATCGTTCGGTGGGGAGTTGGTCCTCGCTGAAACTGTTGCCGAGTTTTATGCGATCCGGATCCTGCCCTTTTATCATCATATCCGAAACGCAAACAGCGTAGGACTCTGGGTTCAGTTCCTGACCGAAGAGTACGAGTTCTGCGTTGGGGTTTAACTCCTGGACGTACTCCTCAGCCACACTGAGCATGCCTCCAGTTCCGCAAGCCGGGTCGTAGAGCTTTCGAATGATTCCCTTCGTTGACAGAGTCCTATCGTCGGGAGTTAGGAGGATGCTGACCATCAGCCGCACTACATCGCGCGGGGTGAAGTGTTCCCCCGCGGTTTCGTTCGAGATTTCGCTGAACTTTCGGATCAACTCCTCGAAGATGTAGCCCATCTCGCGGTTCGTTACGCGGTCAGGGTGGAGATCAATCTCGGAGAACTTTTGCACTACTTTGTAGAGGAGCTTTGCATCGCCGAGCCGGTCTATCTGCTCTTCGAAACGGAATTCCTCGAGAATCTTGCGTGCGTTGGGGGAGTAGCCAGCTAGGTTATTCTTGAGATTCAACGCGAGGGAATTCGGGTCCTGAACGAGCTTCTGGAATGTGTAGAGGCTCGTGTTGTAGAAACCGTGTCCGCTCGCATTACGAAGAATGCCATCGAGTCCGGCGCTAGTCTTGTGCCTTTCCTTGGCGGCAAGGACTTGCTCTTTTGTCGGCTCGAGAACCTGATCTAGGCGCCGGAGGACGGTAAGCGGGAGGATGACCTTCCCATACTCGGACTGCTTGTAGTCTCCTCGCAGAAGGTCGGCCACACTCCAAATGAAGTTGGCCTTTTCCTGAAAATCAGACATACCGACTCTGGAAGTTCAAGGTTCCGTTGGGTTAAGAGAATACCCGGGATGAACCTGTGAACCAGTCTTTCGCAAAGCGCCGCGCATCACTCGTTCCCCTCTTCGCGAGGAACGATGGGTGTCAAGCTGCCGAATCCTGGACATCCGTTTGTTCGGTCTAGCCCGGACCGCTTCGGTTCGTCTCTGCTCTGACCCCGTTCGCGTAGAATGTTCGGAGGGCGGTGATGGTTCTTGTTATCCACTGTATCTGGAGCGGAATTGGAATGTTTCCAAAGCCAGCGTCCGAGCCGAATTCGTCCAGGCGGAAGTGTTCAACGTACTTGGGTAATCCTGGCGGAAGATCGATCCCTGGTTGAACCAGGAGGGCGACAAGCTTCCCGTGTCGCCTCGCGTAACGGATCTCCCGCAGCACCCAATCCGGTTTCTCCGCCGCCTGGGATGTCCACAAAGCAACGAGTCCAACTGAAGAGAGGATGTTCGGGAAGATTTTCTTGCGGATGTCTAAGCCGAGCTGATAGTCGACTTTCGCCTGATAGACCCGGATTGGAGCCTCCCCAGCAAACGGCGCTCCGTCCTCGCCGGGATGCTCCAACGCCCAGCGAATCACGAAAACGATTTTGTTGTCAGGCTGGATGTCTCGGTGGCTCAGGAAAAGGTGGCGTGGGGACTCGCCAGAAGCCTCAGACACGCCTTGTCAAACATGTCTGGCCAAAAATGGTTGCCTACCGGGCGGTCCCCGTGCCTCGCTCGTTCCCCTCTTCGCGAGGAACGAGCGATGCAGCCCATCGTCCAGTACCCGGCCCGCGAACCCCCTATGCCGACCGAACACGCCCCCTCCCGCCTCCGCACCGTCACGGGAAACCGCTTCCCGCGCAAGTGCTCGTGCGGGTGCGGCCGCGAGATCCCGCGCGACCCGGAGATCCGCCTCGTGGTGGACTTCGGCGCCCAACGCCCCTACCCCGCCTATCTCCGCGAGCACTCGCCCGATTTCGGGAGCTACCGTGGTCGACCCCGCGACCGAGTCGACCTCGCGTCCGTCCCCGGGTTCGTCCCGGCGACCGCGCTCCTGACCAAGGCGGCCGAGTCGAAGCCCCCAGTTGAACTGGACTTCATGATCGACCCCGCTCACTCCGAGGCCGACACCTCTCCGAGCGTCGAGGCGGGCCGTCCGTGGGCCTCCGGCCAGCTCGTCTTCAACGCGGGCTCGTTCGAGTCCGCGCGCAGCGGATTCGCGGACTACGCGAAGGACGGCGAGACGGGAGAGCAGCTCCGGACGCGCGTGAACCGGACCATCCTCGAGGACCTCGAGCAGAAGGTGCTCGCGCTCCGGGCGCTCCACGCGAAGCTCCGGGATCACGACGCGGGAGAGTCGTTCGGGGAGGTCGTGGCGCGCTCGAAGCCGGTCTGACGCGGTGCCGCGGCCACCTCGAGGTCGCATGTTCGAGTTCCGCCTGCGCATCCTGGATGTGCGGGAACGCGAAGGCAACCCCCCTTCTTTCCTCGGGATCGTGGAGGGGTTCCCCGAGGTCCTCGCGCACGCGACCTCTCCCGGGCAGGCGGAGGCGGACCTGACGCGCGCTCTAGCAGACCACCTCAATCGCCTTCAGGACTTGGAGGCGACGCGGATCGACTGGGACGACTTCCCGACGGTGCGGCTGACGAAGCTGTATCTGAATACGCCCTCGGGGTAGGTGCTTCATTGGATTTCGCCGGATATTCGATTGTCCCGTGAAGGGAGAGTGGAACTTCATAGTCGGAGGCGAGGGCATCCCAATTCACAATCAGCTTCCAATCACTCAGGGAGGATCGTTTTCCCCAGACGAAGAACGCGAGGTCAACGTAGCGTCGCGCCAGGTCGGGGGGCCACCCATTGACCGAGGCCAGGTGGGCCAACGCCTCGTCACCTTTACCGACAGTTTGCGACCGACCCATATGTTTCACTCCGTGACAGGCCGGGCACAGACCTATCATCCGTTCGAGAACCTGAGTTCGAGTTGCCTCGTCGTATCTCCAGACTTCGTGGCATTCAATCGGGTGATTGGGACCTCTTCCTCCGCAAATTTCGCAGAGGTAGCTTGCCCGGCGATAGACTACACGTCGGAGAAGGTCCCAATCTTGGGTAGGCACGATTGAACGAATGTTCGACGCGTACCAGAGCGGGCGAGGGACCAACTCGATAGTAAGCTTCGCCGTGTCAAACCGAGGATCCGACGCCGGAGGGGGTCTCAGGGCCCTTGCGATTCTAAGTAGGGTCCTCTGGCGACGGCTTCTGTTGCGTTCTTTGCGTGCTTTTTCGGATTGAATCTTTGCAGGTCGTCTCCCTTCGGGTCGAAGTCCCTTGCCTTTCCTAAGCCGACGAGCACGCTTGGCGGCCCGCTTTGCTCTAAGCTTCTGGTCGAGCAGGGGGATTCGTGACCCCCCGCCTCTAGGGGGATGGCGCCGACTTCTTGGCTTCGCGGCGTAGCTCGAGGCCGAGTACCGCTCTACTCGGGTTCGTTCAGCGGACATGCCATGTTCAATACCGTACGTCGTTTTCCTATAGAACCCGTCGTGCCACCACCGAACAAGGCCCGAGGTTGCGTGCCGCGGCCGGTCATTGGCCACGAAGTTCTAAGGTAGCCGGCCCCCGTGAGGAGCGTAGCGTGGCACACTATTTGTGTGCTGATCAGTATCTCGGCAGTGGAGGCCGACGCTCAGTATTCCATGGATTGGCGAGACGATCTGACTGATGAACAGCTGAACGCCGTGACTCAGACCGGTTCCCACGCTCGTCTGTTGGCCGGGCCCGGGACGGGGAAGACGCTATGCTTGACACGACGAGTCATTCGGTTGCTCGAGGACGAGAAACTAGCTCCGGCTCAAATCCTCGTTCTTACCTTTACTCGCGCCGCCCGAGCCGAATTGCGGTCTCGAATTCTGGCCGCGGTCACTGACGAGGAACTCGTTCCGTATATATCGACGCTTCATTCGTACGCGCTACGTTTGTTGCTGAGGTACCCCGATGCCGCACCGCTCCCACGGCCCTTGCGAATTACAGATGACTGGGAGGACCGCTGGATCATTGAGGAAGAACTGAGGGGGGTTCTGGGGCTACCCAGCATCAAGGACTCTCGTAAGTTACTCGCCGCCCTTTCTGCAGATTGGGAGCAGCTGAAGGTGGACGGAGCCGATTGGGAAACGCACTTTCCGAATCCAGCATTCCTCGGGGCTTGGCGCGAGCATCGGAAGGTCTACGGCTACACGTTACGGGGGGAGCTCGTTTACCACCTCAAGCACGCGATTGAGGCGGGGGAACTCGAGGGATTCGTTCCCCCCCGTTGTCTTGTCATTGACGAGTATCAGGATCTCAATGCGTGCGACCTAGCCGTAATCCGTAGCCTGGCCAGCAGGGGCGCAGAACTTTATTGCGCGGGCGACGACGACCAAAGCATTTACGGATTCCGATTCGCGAGTCCAGATGGAATCCGACGGTTTACGACAGAATACAAACCCTCCAGCAACCTGGAACTTGGAGAGTGTAAGCGCTGTGATCGGAGGATTCTGGAATACGCCCTCTTCGTAGCGCAGCAGGATCCGCGTCGGATTTCGAAGAGGCTCGAATGCTCGCCAGGAGCTGGCTCAGGAGAAGTACATGCCCTCCGCTTTTCGAGTCAGGCCAACGAGGCTGAGGGAGTGGCAACAATCTGTGAGCACCTCATTCGGAATTCCGGAGTCAAGCCGGGGGACATTCTTGTACTGCTTCGGACTGATTGGCACGGGTCCTACTCTAAGATTCTGAAATCTGCGTTCGACGCGCGCAAAGTCCCGGCTGCCGTAGGAGTCAATCCTTTGGCCCCGCTAGAACAACCTGAAGGAAGGGTCTTTCTTTCCGTTATGCGGCTAGTTGACAACCCGCGTGACAACCTCGCCTGGCGAAGTCTCCTAAGCGGGCGAGAAAACGGAATTGGCTTCGACACTTTGTTCAAGGTCTACGAACTCGCACGTGGCAGGGGAGTCTCCTTCCTCGGTGCCTTGGACATCGTCCATTCCAACCCGACAGTAATCGGGAGCAAAGGTTCGGCCTTGGTACGTGAAATTGACTCGATAAAGGCCCTCTTGACGCGGGCGACTAAGGCCCTGACGCCCGACCTACTCGATTTCTCGAATCAACTAGCGAATCAGTTCATCAGCGACGAAGCCGATCGAAAGGCAGTCGTTGCTCTGGTAGAGAGGGCGATCGAATTGTCTTCGGCCTCTGAACTACCCGAACTCCTCAGGGCTATCCAAACCTCGCTCGGAGACGCCGAGGCCGAACGCGATCCGGAGAAGATTTCAATCATGACGATGCACCAAGCCAAGGGTCTGACCGCCGATGCAGTCCTTGTTGTCGCTGCTGAAGATGAGAACATCCCCGGCAGGGCTCGAGGAGAATCTCTGGACGATGAGCGGCGTCTCCTCTATGTCTCGCTCTCCCGTGCCCGCCATTTCCTATACGTAACTTACTGCAGCCGACGCACCGGACAACAGTCGTACAGTGGACGGTCCCCTGGTAAGCGCGGTCGGAGCCTGACTCAATTCCTGCAAGATTCGCCGACAAAGCCCGAGGACGGGAAGCAATATCTGAACAGCATCAGATAGGCGAGTCCTCGACCACGTTCCGTTCCGGCCCCTCCAAGATGCAGATGGACCCGCAACCACGACACATCACGTTTCGGTAGACCACGGGAGTTACCGCGTTTCGCCGGGTCAAGTCGATCAATGCACCGCAGGTCCGGCAGGTCGGATTGGATTTCATACCGCCGCTACCGAGGTGGCGGGAGATGGACCCCGAGGTGGGATCTCGAAACGGGTGGGTCTACCCAACGGAGATCGCCTGGAGTGGGTTTTCCGGCTGCCCCGCGTCCAACTCATCATAACCCCGCGAGCGAATGCGCAAGTATGTCGCCATGGGACGAGGATACCATCAATGACGTTTACGACAAGAACGACAGCTGTTGTTGGCATTGCGGCAAGAAGCTCTCGTTCAGTAACTACGGAAAATTTGGTAAGAAGGGTGCGTGGGAAATCGACCACAGCCGACCGCTTGCACAGGGTGGGACCGACAATCTAAACAACCTTGTCCCTGCCTGCATCAGTTGCAACCGAAGCAAGCAGGACCTTCACTCGCGTCAGTTCAGCGGCTAGTCGGACACGCCCCCTCCGCGACCGCCGCGCGCCCTCGCGCGCTCCTCGCGGTCGGTCATCGCGAACTCGTGCTCGACAGGTCTGGCGCTAAGAAGCAGTACTGAGATTAACGTGGCGCGGATACAGATGTCGATGCACAGTGATGTCTGTCCCCAGATCGGATGCGGTGAGACAACCTACCCCGTTCTGGTGGAAGAAACAGAAGAGGGCTCCAAGGTGATGCTCTATCCGGTCCTAGGCCTTCGTTGGTGTCCTAAGTGCGGAGTGACCGAATTACGACCACGGGCAACCGGAATCGGACCCGCCCGTCTCGGGCGATTCGTGAAGATGATCTACCCCCCGAGAGGGGCGCGAGTCTGGAGAGTGGCGAGGCCAGGCGAGATTACCGAAATGATGAGTCCCCCATCACCCGGGCGAACATTCTACAATCGGGTTCCGTTTGTGCGCTGGGACCACGAATCAACCAAGGTAGTACCGATCGGAAACCTAGGGTCGGACCTTTGGGTGCGCCCTGATTCGGTGGACCGATTCAGAGGGTCCATCGTTCCCACTGAGATTGAAACCGAATTGAAGCGAAGGGATTCCATCCTCAAGTCTGAGCAATCTGGTAAGTGAACCCCGGAACACGAGGACACTCAGACCAGACGTAAGGACCAACCCGCTCGGCTTCCGCGAGCCGCGCAGCCGGCGCGTAGGGGCAGCCAAGCGTTCGACTTGTCCTCGGCAATCTATGAGGGGCGAGGTTCGCTCCCGAATCTTTCACCACGGAGTTGAACAAGTCTCGCCCCGACTGCAGCGAAGAGGTCCAGTCCAAGTTGGAGGTCCGCTTTGGACGTAACGTGGCCTGCGTGGGCCGATCGACTCAGCAGTCGGTGGAGCCTTTGGACTATGCCTCGCTCCTCTTTCGACGTTACAAGACGTCCAACCGCTGATTGCCACTCACGCTCCCCCGTAAGCTCGGCCAACAAGGCTTCTAGAGCCACGCGGAGGGAACCGGCGCCCTGGCGGAAGGCGTCTGGGCCCCCTTCCCTCAACCGTGCAATTGCGCCGTCCAGTGGCTCCGCAACTTTGGGTGACACCCTAAACGGACTAATGCGGGCTTCGTAGTAATTCGGGTCCTGAGGACTCCCGCTTCTTCGGATGAGCTCCGCGAGTTCCGGGGCGCTCTTTTCCGTCTGAACCTGGACTCTCTCGAAGCGTCGACGCTCGAGAATCAGTGGCACTTCTTGGTTCGGAATTAAATCTAGCGCTGAGACCACGTCGATTGCGCCTACGAGTGCCCGAAGTCGTGACGCCGGGGGCCCGCGATCTAGCGCCTGTCCGAATCTCCGTAGCAACTTGGCGGAATTTGGGGCCGCTCTAAGAGAACTATCGTTGACCGAGTATGAAGCTGCAAGCGCGCGAGCTTGGTTGACGAGCGCGTCCACCCGCTGTTGCATCTGCTGTCTCGCTGTGATCTTGGCTGACCGTTCCATTCCGGATACGATTTTGCGGCCGGTTCCCTTCCAACCCCACGGAACGAGCTCGCGTAATCCCGCGTTTAGGAGTATTTGCCCACCGGCAGCCCCGGCTGCCGACGGCGGAGCAGAAACGTTGTTCATCAGCTGAATCGCCCCAAGTCGGAGGACAGCGAATTGAGCCTTGCCGAGTCCGGTGCCTGCACTCATCGGCCCGCTTCTGGCCGGGAGGCTTAGCTGGAGCGCTCCATTAAGGATGTCCTGCTACCTTCGAGCTGAGGGCCTGACCTCGCCGCGGCCACTTTGGTCCCGCGCGCTGATTGCGGTCCTGTCATCGGCCGCGCGCTCCCTTCTTGAAGTTCGCGCGGAGCGCGGCCGTCCGCGCGAACATCAAGAGGGCACGGTCGCCCTCGGGCCTCGAATCGGCCCTCGGGCGACCTGCGCGCTCGCTTCGCGCCGATGACCGCAATCAGCGCCGCCAGCGCGACCGAGAGCGACAGCCACGAGACCGCGAACCCGTTCCCCGATTTGCCCGCGATCCGCGGGCCGGATGCCAGCCCGGAGGCGGCTCCTGCACGTGGCCCAACCACCCGCCGGTTCCCGAGCCCCCGCTTCGGTGACTACTCCCGGACGCGGTTCGAGTCGCGGGTCGCTTCCGGCGGCCCAAACGAGGACGAAGACGCGGAGGAGATCGCGACCCCGACCCGGCAGTTCAGCCTCCTGGAGGCCACGAGTGGCCTCCCGGATGACTCGCGGGAGGCGGACGAGCGCGCGGCGGCGCGCAGGCTGCGCGACCTGCGAGGATGCGTCAAGGCGGCGCGGGCCGCGATTTCGGCCACGGCCGGTGCCGAGCAGGTCCTCCGGCAGGACTGG